>Ga0315298_1000018_pt1 | contig 329848 bp, 337 predicted proteins | sample WHS_1_MG_FD_203077 | JGI IMG/M metagenome (GOLD analysis project Ga0315298, IMG submission 203077) | Extremophilic microbial mat communities from Washburn Hot Springs, YNP, Wyoming, USA - WHS_1_MG | ecosystem: Environmental > Aquatic > Thermal springs > Hot (42-90C) | place: USA: Wyoming... | reverse complement strand
GTGGGAAGATTTGTCCAACTTATACTTCATTAGGTTACACAAAAATCACTATACCCTAACACCTTATAAGATTTTCGGCTTTCATCCCCAGCCTAAACGCTGGGGACTTCCCGCCGACAGAGTTAAATACGCTTATATACAATTTTCAGCAATATAAAAATGGGGTCTAATTTGGTACGAATTCTGCCAGGTGTAGAGGTTCAGGTAGTCAAGGAAATAGTGCCCCAGCAGCTCCACCCGTCCGGAGTCGTCGGGATTATCGGGACCGCCGAGAAGGGACCAGTCCTGACGCCAGTCCCGGTCACTAGCTACAGGGAGTACCAGGAGAAGTTCGGTTCTGACCTCTCCTTCAGCCTCACGAAGGAGGCCAGGATTTGCTTCATGAATGGCGTATTCGAGGTCTTTGCGACCCGCATAGAGGCCGCTGGGACAACGAATGCGTCCGCAGTGCTGAAGGACGCGGAGGGGGAGGAGGCGCTGAGGCTTGAAGCAAGGTATGTGGGGGAATCCGGAAATAAGCTGAGGTACGCAGTCTCAGCTGGCGCGATAGAGGGCTCTTTCTCGCTCCAGATTACCGACGGGACGAGGTTCGAGGCATTCGACAATATAACAATGGACAGGTCGAGCGAGCTCTATGCTGTCGATGTGATAAACAGGGGCTCGAAGCTCGCGACCGCCAAGGACCTCGGGAAGAGGAGCAAAGCTGCACCAAAGGCGCTCATGGCCGGCGAAGGGCAGTTCGAGGGCGGCGTCACTGCGAAGCCAGATCCTTCATCCTACGAGAAGGCGCTTGAGATGCTTGAGATGGAGGAAGATGTCGACGTAGTACTGGTAGCAGACTGCTGGGATCCGAAGGTCCACGCCATGGTCGACGCGCACTGCATGAACATGAGCAAGGACGCGAAGAACCGCATTGGGATCGGCACGGTCGGGCCAGGCGAGAGCGTCCAGGAGATCGTGAAGAGGACCAGCGCGCTAGCCAGCGACAGGTTCGTGCTAGTCGCCCCGTATGGCGTCGCCGGTGCGGTTGCCGGACTGATAAGCAGGCTGAACTACTACGAGTCGCCGACGTTCAAGGCGCTGACAGGGATCGCAGAGCTTGAGAGGAGGTATACGCCATCCGAGTTGATGGAGCTCCTCAAGGCAGGAGTACTCGCGATCGAGGCGCGGCGCGGCAGGGGGCTAATCGTGGAGAAGGCGATCACCACGAGCAAGGAGCAGATAAGCGTCATCAGGATAGCCGACCACGCGGTGAGGGGCACCAAGAACATCTCGGAGAACTTCATAGGGACCCTCAACACGGCCCAGGGCCGGGGAGCTTTGAAGGAGAAGATCACGGAGTTCATGATCCAAATGGAGCGTGAGAACGCGATAGTCCCGAGCACAGACGGCAAGGAGCCGGCATTCCTGGTGGACGTCTACTCCTCGCAGATGGACTTTGCGCAGGGGGTCGTCCGAGTCGACATAGCGGTGAGGCCTGTGAGGGCAATGGATTACATCTACGCGACCATAACGGTCCAGGCATGAGGGGGTGAAGCGCAGTGTCAGAGTCAATAATATCCGCGAATGTGAGCAGCATCACTGTTGACGGGAAGACGATACCCGGGCTGATGTCGATAGAGTACAAGATAGTCAGGAACCGACAGAACATACACCACATCGGGGTCGACGAGAGGATAGGCGTCGACTATGGCCCAATGTTCATCTCCGGGTCGATGCGGGTCAGGTCCACCTACCCTCCGTTCGACAAGAAGCTACTCAGCAGCGTGACTGAGAAGAACTCGTTCCAGCTCGTCGTTGAGCTGAAGAAGTGGGGAAGCACTGTGAAGAAGCTGATCTTCGACGACTGCTACCTCGAGGGCAAGAGCTTTGCGATGGACGCAAATGGCGTAGGGGTAACCGACTACACTTGGACGGCGACGAGGCTCAGGGAGGAGTGATAGTTGGCTGAGAGCCCACGCCTGACGAAGCAGGCCATACTCGAGGGGGCGAATGCCAGGGCAACGGTGCACGTCAGAGAGTACGGGGCGGACGTGGTGATCCGCCCCCTGACCGACGGCGAATTGACCAAGGTCTTTGCCACGGTGGGCGCGGTGAGCCTCAAGGAAGACGGGACTCCTGACTTCTCAAAGGTGGATCTCTCCAAGAACTTCGAGGCGCTCAGGCTGGTCGTGTCGATGGGGATGGTGGAACCCAAGCTGACGGTCGAAGAGGTAGGATCGATGAAATTCGGGGTTCCGGAGTACATTGGAATGAAGATCCTCGAGATGAGCGGCGTGGCAGGCGTTGAGGCCCCTAAAAAAAAAGATGATGGACGAGTTCGTTAGGAGCCCGGAGGGGCTGGAGCTCGCTGCCCTCTGCCTAGACTGCGGTTACAAGCTTGCTGATAGGCCAGGCGACCTGACCAGGGACCAGATACTCTTCCTGACAGCTGCAATGGCGCACAGGCAGAGGGTTGCAGAGTCTGCAAGGCTGGCTGCAGAGGGGATCACCCGGATCGAAGTGGTAGAGGACTAGGGGGTCCATAAAAAAGAGTGGATCGGAGATCATGGTTACAATCTGGGATCTTTTGGGCAGGAGGCTAATGCCAGAGCACGCAGGCACAGGAGGTGGCGCTCTCAGTGCGCACCTCATAGTGACTGGGGCATGGGCATCCTCCAGGGCGCTGAGGGCCGCGATCAGGAGCCTCAGGTCGCTCCTTTTATCGTTCTCCAAGGTCCAGGAGGCAGTCAGGGTGGCGGCCACTGGAGGTGCGACGATTGCGAGGGTCTATGCGCCCTATGCTGGCGGTTTGCTTTGGTCTCGTCAAAAGGGCGGGTCCATAGCAGGATCTGGTGCAACAGCACCAAAAAAGGGGAGAGCACCATCCCCGAGGCGGGGAACGGCGCCGCTCACAGTGATCCTGAGCCTCTCAGCCGCAGTGGGCGTCGCAAAGGCCGCTGGTGCGTACTCCGGCGCGATCTCCAAGCACATGCCCCCCGCTTTTGCGCCACACCAGGGTGAAACATCCGTAATTCCCACGGCGGTTGAGGGGGAGGGATCGGAGCCCGGGGAGGAGGAAAGCGGGGGCGCTTACATGCCAGCCCCGTCAGCACGGACAGTGATCGGGGAAGAGTCTGCTCGAGTCGCAGGCATAACCATGCCCGGAAAGGAAGCCCGAAAGGGTGTTGGGAGGAAGGTTCACCAGATCCCAGGTCTCAGCGGTGTGGCTCTTTCATCCAGCTTCATGGCAACCGCGGCGGTGCTCGGCGCACAGGCAAAAGCTGCGCTCTCAGGCGCCGCAGGGAGCGCGTTCCGCGGATGGGCACCACGAGCCCTGCCTCTCGAATGGAAGGCAGCCAGCGGCGCACTAGCCGGCACTTCGGAGCCAGCAAGAGCCCCCTCCCTGCCAGCAGGCGTCCATTCACCTCCCGGAACCGGGCTACCGGGTCCCCTGCCGATGGGCGAAGCAAGGGGGGGCATGGCAAGCATTGCGGAAGGGGCAGCGACCACGGGAACGGGCATCAGGATGCCGGCAGTGGTTGAGTTGACCAAGAAGCAGCTTCCTCGAGCTCCGACACTGACTGGAACCACAGAGATCAGTGGTAGAGGGATGGTGCCGCCTGAAGCAGGCGGGATGGCACCAGCGAGATACCCAGAGGCGGAAGGCGCGCCAATAGGGCACGGATTGGAAGGGTTCAAGTTCCAGCATGGGACCGGGTCAGGGGGGGCGGCATTTCTGCCTCTTGCTGCCGCGATTGGGAGGACGGAGTTCCGCAAGGCGGCAGGCATCTGGAAGCCCATATTCGGGGCAGTTTCCCCAGCGCTATTTGCGCTTTCGGTACCAACAATGGCACTCGGGCTGCCCGGCAGGAAAAGAATGCTGCCCCCTACAGCCCAAGCGGTTCCCAGCAGGCAGGTTGCTGACGGACAGGTTGCAACCGCGGGAGTGACTTCCGTTAGCCCCTTGCTTGGGAGCGGGTTGCTAGGCCAATGGAAGCGGGTGCCTCTTGCTGCGCTCAACCTGGCTGCCATGGCTGAGGAGGTCAGGTCCAGCATAATCGCTCCGCAGTTGGCCATCCCCCATGGTGAAGAGGCGAGATCAGGCATTGATGGGGGGCACGAGGCAGCGGCGGAGAGGCTCCCGGTTCCGGCGGAGCTCGAGGAGCCCCAAGTATACCCGATGCAAAGGGAATTGAGAGTCAACGTCACAGTCGAGGGCGACGAGGACCTCTTGGAGCTGCAGAGGAAGATCTCGAGGATAATCGAGGATGAGATGCGGAGGCACTACGGTGAGGGATGAGCATGTATATCAAGCTTGACGACATTGACCTGATAAAGCGCGTTGACGAGGAGGGCGCCACCGTCGAGATAAGGAGCGTCCACGAGGTCCAGGTCTCGGCAAGGAGAAAGGTGGTCGAGCTCCCAGTGCCTGGATCTCAATCGAACATCTTCCAAGACATGGGGAGGGATCCCCGGCGTGTGAGGCTAGAGGGGAGGCTGATTGGCAAGGCAGCCTTTGATACGCTGAAGACGATCAGGACCAAGTTCAACTCAGGCGATCTAATCCCGTTCTCCTCTGACATCTGGGCCATCGAGGACATCACAACGGTCATATTCGAGGGGTTCTCGGTGGGGGTCCACGACGGGATTCCATTGGAGATCAGCTATACGATGCTTCTAAGGGAGGCGAAGCCGCCCCCAGAGGAAGGTGCAGGGGAGAAAGGTGCACCGAGCCAGAAGGGGGAAGCGGAAAAGGAAGTAGAGGAGAAGACGAAGGAGATCACGAAGGAGAAAGAAGGCGGCAAGGAAGAGGGCAAAGGGGAGGAGAAGGAGGAGGAGAAGGAGGAGGGAAAAGCGGAGAAGCCCAAGGAAAAGGAAGGGGCTCCGGAAGGGAAAGGAGAGCTGGATAAGGGGGCCGCCGAAGGGACGCCGAAGGGTGAGGGGGAAGCAGGAATAAAGAGCGAGAAAGAGGGCGGCAGGAAGGCTGATCAGGACAAGGAGGGAGCGATGAAAGGGGAGGGGGGCAAAGGGCCAGGAGAAAAAGAGGAGGAAAAGGGACGGGGGAAGGAAAAGGAATCGGGCGAGACCAAGGATGAGGGAGGCGCCTCGGAGGGAGGAGGGCTGGATGAGGAAAAAGGAGCAGAGAAGTCCAGACCAGCGAAGAGTGAAGAGAAGTACGCTAAGGGCAAGGAAGGCGATGCCGCAGCTGCCGAGGATGGCGGGATCAAGGGCGGGCTCTTCGATCCAGTTTCCCAGGACGCCCCTAGAGAGGGACCGAAAAAAGCCTCTGAGAAGGGCAAGTAGGATGATCAACATATGGCGGGAGTTCGATGAAGCACCCTGAATTCGAGTTGAGGATAGGGGACAAGGTGTTCAGCACGGGTGACGGCGTAAGCTTCATCATGTCAAGCTGCGGGATGGGCCTCCCCGTGGACGGGATAACTGCGGTCATAAGCAAGGAATCATCGTACAGATTCAAGCCCTTGGAAGAGGCGGAGCTCAAGCTCGGTTATGACGGGTCGTTGGAGAAGATCATGGTCGGGAATCTTGCAAGGGCAGAGGTGAGGCTCAATTCTGTGTTGATCTCGATCGACGGGATCGGTTCGAAGCTGCTCAGGAAGAGGTCAAACATGGTTTTCATGAGCCGCACCTCAGGAGAGATCGTGGTTGCCCTCGCGCAAGAGGCGGGCGTTGACGTGGAGGAGTTCGAGAATGGGATCAATTACCCGTACTACGCCATCGATGATCGCTCGAACCTGCTCGAGCACATTGTCAGGCTGGGCAAGATTTGCGGCGCGGACGCCTTTTTTGACAAGGACGGGAAGCTCATATTCAGGAGGGCTGGAGGGGGAAAGGAGCACAGGCTCTCGTACGGGAAGGATCTCCTGGAGGTCTGGGCAATCAGGAAGGGGCCTCCATACGACGGTGTGGCGGTCTTCGGGGAGAGCCCTGTCGGCTCTAAGGGGGCAGATACCTACCACTGGGCTGCAAAAGAGGAGCTCAAGTTCACGAAGGGCGGTGAGAGGGCGCTGGCTATGGCAGAGGCGTCGCTCAAGAGCAGCGAAAGTGCGGAAAAGGCAGGAGAGGCTCTGCTCGAGGCATCGAAATACACTTTGATGCTTAACTTGAAGTCGGAGGGGAAGCCGGGCATAAGGGTTGGGGACACCATAACACTCGAGGGCTTTGACGACCGTGAGATCGAGGGTTCGCATGAGGTCACGAGGGTTGAGCACAGCCTCAGCGTTTCAAGGGGCTTCACCAGCACTTTTACCTGCAGGAGGAAGTTGGAATGAGCATAGTCAAGGCTATGAAAGACGTGGCAAGGAAGGAGATAAGCAAGCTCAGGACGCCTGAGCTGGGGATAGTCACATCCGTATTCCCTCATTCAAATGAGGGGGACAAGGACAACTATGAGTGCAATGTCAGGCTAAAGAACAGCGAGCTGGAGCTCAGGGGGGTCCAGATCGCAACCGCTGCATACGGGCTGGTTGTGCCACCCTCGGTCGGCGATCTTGTGCTAATAGACTTCGTCGGGGGCGATGTGAACTTCCCGATAGTGATAGGGCGCATTTACAACGAAAAAGACCGCCCGCCCGTCAGCAAGACAGGGGAGCTAGTCTATGCTGCGCCCTTTGAGGAAGACAAGGAGTTGAGGAGAGTCTACATCCAGCTCCCAGGAGGCATGAAAGTATGCCTCAAGGACGCAGAGGTGACGGTGACCGCGGGTGCGACGAAGGTCACGATACAGAGGGGTGGGGACGTCACAATTGAGGCGAGCGGCGACGTCAAGGTCAAGTCCAAGCGCGACACGGCAATCGAGGCCGATGGGGACCTCTCAATCTCCGCGTCAAACCTTAGGATAACCACCCAGAAAGATCTAAGCATATCATCAGGCAATAACGTCAATGTGGACGGCGGGAAAGATGTCAATGTCACAGCCGGAAACAACCTGAAAAACACTGCCTCAAACAACGCAGAGCTGAGTGCTGGAGTTCAGGCCAGTGTTGAGGGGGCGGCCACGGTCAAGATCAAGGGCGGCATCGTCAACATAAACTGATTGGGAGAGGGACGCTTTGAGCAATGAGAGATTGGGCAGGGATCTTAGGTTAAGGATAGACAGCACCGGTGCAGACTTGGCAGTTGACAAGTCTGGCGACCTGGCAACAGTCGAGGGTATTGACAACCTGGCTCAGGCCATAATCTGCAGGCTCTCGACAACAGTTGGGGAGATGGAGGACTTAGGGCACAGAGGCTACGGCTCGAGGCTCAGCGAGGTCTTGGGGCAGCCCAGGAACGAGAGGTCAATGAGCCTCATCCACAGGGCGGTGGCGTCGAGCCTTGCCGGGGAGAGGAGGATCCAGGAGCTGGTCTCGGTCACAGCAATCCCGGACAGGGACGACCCCGGGTTGGTCACAATAGAGATCACGGTTATTCCAGAATCAAGAGGGGGAACATTGAGCATAAGGTATCCGTTCCACTTGGAGGTGGCATAGTATGCCATTCAAGGCTAAGAGCTACGATCAGATAACAGAAGATGTCTTGGCACGCATAACGGGCTTAGAGGCGTCCGAAGAATTCGAGTTCGAAGGAAGCAGGGGGGCTTATCGGCTTGCGAACGCCCCCGTCACTAAAATCATCAAAATCACGGGCATGTCCAAGAGGAAAATGGCGGAGTTCTCCAGCGCGAAGGACTACAGGCTCTCAGGCAACTCAGTCGAGTGGATTGCAGGCGGGGCAAGACCGGACGAAGGAACCAAATTCACGGTAACATACAGGTATGCCAGGCCCGGCGGGCTTACTGACACCAGCGCTGGGAGCGTGCTCAGGACTCTAGTCGAGGGGATTAGCAGGGAGATCGAGTTCCTTTACGAGCAGCTCGATGCCGCATACCGGGCTGGTTTCCTAGAGACTGCAACAGGCGAGGCCCTGGAGATGACGGTCTCGCTCCTAGGGATTACGAGGAGGGCGCCGAGGCCTTCTTCAGGGAGGGTAACATTCGGGAGGACAAGCGAGCCAGAGAAGATCGAGGTGTCTGGGGAGGTCCATCTTTACGACGGTTCGGAAAGCTACGAATTGAAGAACGCTCTGGTCAAGGAGATAACCAAAGTCGAGGGCATATCTGGCGGGCAGGCCACGGTCTTTACGACGTCTGACTACAGTTTGTCAGGAAGGAGGCTGGCATGGCTCCCAGGAGGGAGAAAGCCGGACCCCCGCACAGTCTTCAAGATCGACTATACGGCATTCCAGCAGATAAAGATCCCAAAGAACACGAAGGTTTCCACATTCGCCACATCACCTGAAGATGCAAAGGTGTTCTTGACGACTGAAGAAGGGGTGCTGCAACCTGCCGAAGGGGGGAGATGGGAGTGTGACGTGCCGGTCGTCTGCACAGTCCCCGGAAAGAAGGGCAACGTCCCCGCAGGTGCAATAACAATAATGCCGCAGCCGGTTATCGGCGTAGAATATGTGATAAACAAGGGGGACATCTCCAACGGATCTGAGGCAGAGACAGATGAAGAGCTCAGGGAGAGGGCAAGGCATGCGCTGGAGTTCGCAGCCAAGGCTACGCCTTCATCGCTAGATTCCGCCCTGAAGTCGGTCAAGGGCGTCAACTCCATACTCATCGATGAGATGCCAGGAGGGGTCCCAGGCATAGTCAGGGTCGTTGTGGATGGTGGCGACGAGGCAGAGATAAGGAAGGTCATAGACGAGACCAGGGCTGCGGGCATAAAGGTGGAATTCCTGAGGCCCAAAGTAGTGCACATCGATGTTTCAATGACGGCCATAATTGAGGCGCCAACAGATCCTGGAAAGGTCATCAGGGACGTGGAGGCATCAGTCAGGGGCTACATATCATCTCTGAAGATCGCCGAGGACGTACTGTATTCCAAAATTATAGCATCGTGCCTGGCGGTGGACGGCGTCTGGGACGTGAGAGACCTTAAGCTTGCGGCATATAGGACAGGCGAGCCCCTGCTCAGCCGGGGCGAGAACATCAGGATCGAAACGGACGAGAGGGCAATCCCGAGGAATGTGAGCGTCACATTTGGGGTGCGTGAGAAGTATGAGTAGAGCAGAAAAGATGTGCGACAGGCTCCCCAAGTTCTACAAGGGGTGGGATAGGGGCTCGCTTGTCTACGCTTTTATCTCCTCCTTCGCATCCCAGATCGACGACGCTGATGACCAGATAGCCGAAATAATGAGGTCGCACTGGGTGGACTCCGCCAGGGGACAAGACCTGGACCTCCTTGGTGCAGCCGTTGCATCAAAGAGAATGCAAGGGGAGGGCGACGAAAAGTACAGGTCGAGGATCCGCAGGGCAGTGAGCGACTACCGAGGGGGAGGCACAGTCAGGGCCATACTCGAATCAGTCATGGGTCTGATTGGAACTTCTACAGAAGGAGACGTCGAGATCGTGGAAAACCCGCTCCTTTCACTCTCAGAGGAGGTGAAGGTCATGGCAGGCGAGACCTGGACGATCAGCAGCAGGACCGTTGAGGACGTGGATCCGAGGATAAGCATCTCGATTGAGGAGGGCGGGGAGGTCAAGGACCCGACGCTGACAAACCTGAAGACAGGAGAGGTTGTGACCTTCAAAGGAACCTTGGTTGGCGGTCAGGAATTAGTGCTTTCAAAGGGCAGGTCGGAGCTCAACGGGGAGGATGTGACGGGCAGGGTCGAGATCAAGGGGTTCCCCAGGCTCCTAAGGGAGGGATCCGTATGGAAGTACAGCGAGTCCCTGAGCGGGCTGCTTGGTGTCTTCGATTCTGCAAAGTTCGACGAGCACACGTTCACCAAGGGGATCCCGTATCTGACGATCAGGTTTGAATGGGAAGGGCATGCCCCAGCCTCTTTCGAGGTGAGGATAAGATCTGGGGCGCTGAAGAGGAGCGGCCTGGGGGTCGAGGACGTAGAGAGGTTTGTCTCGAAGATGAGGGCCGCTGGTGTGTCATCAAGAGTCAGGGTGATCTAACCTATGGTCAATGATCAAAAAGGAGTGTGGGTTTGTGGGTAAATTCAAGCCAATTCTGAGAAAGCCCGGTGAAGTGATAAGGTCTGAGGACTGGAACAGGATGCAGGAGGAGATCCTCGGGGACATACAAGATCTTGAGGCGAGACTCCATAAGCTGAGGGAATACATTGACAGCATGGAGCAGACAGAGACCCTTCTCAACATGGTCAGCCCTGTAGGTACCTCTTACGCGCTGAACGAGGTTGTGCCAGGGGAGAAGACGTCATACGACTCCCCCGTGGTCGGGCTGATCACGAGGCAATGGGTTGCTCAAAAGGGATCTGAAGGGGTGATCTGCAGGTTCGGAATCGCCGCAAAGTTCGAGTCAATGGACTACTGGTCAGGGGCAGAGAACGGGGACAGGAAGACGCTCGAGATAACATTCGAGTACATCGACGGCACGAGTGCGGTGGTCAATGGCCTTTACGTGCACGAGAGGTCCAAGCTCAGGCCGAAGGGGACCGATAACCCTTACATCGAATATCTGCTCTCCCCAAACGAGAATGTGTGGTACCGTTACAGGGCCAAGAACCCCTCCCCTGAGAAAGAAGTGCTCACAGTCACGTTCAGGAATACCAACCCGGAGTGCGCCCCCAGGATTGGCAATGTCATACACTATTCATCAAGGATCCGATCAGGGGCCATTCTGCAAGAGTGACATGGAATGCTGCAAGAGATCGAAGAACTTCTGATCGAGACCCTCCGCAAGAACCTCAAAGGGGTTCCAGGGGATCAGGTCGGCGCATTGGACCGCATCAAGGGCACGCCTTCGGTTGGGGTTTCCTGCGGGGGCTTCAAGTTCGGGGCTCAGCAGGCAGTAGACAGCGAGGGTTCCAAGACGGCAGAGATCAGCGAAGTCCTCGAACTGAAAAGAGACGAAGCAAGGAAGAGGCTCAAGAACAAACCAGAGGGGGGCAGCCTGGAGGTCCAAGTACTCGAGCGAAAAGGACATGAGTCGGGAAAGGAGAGCTGGACAAAGATAGCAGAAGGGGAAGGCTATACAGTCGACTACAAGGCAGGGATAATCGAATTCAGGCAGCCAGTATGGAAAGCCATGATCTCTTACAGAACAAGGGCAGATGTGCTGAGGAGGGCGCTCAAGCTCATCTCCAAGTACTTCATCGACATCAGAGGGGGCGATAGCCAGAAGACGGATTCCCTCGCCGAGGAAGTTGTCAAGGTCCTGCTCGCCGAATCGGATGCCTTTGAAAGGCGAGGCATCGGAATCAGACCGTTGAAAGGGATACGGCTGGAGGACGGGTTGAGGATCGTCTGCATCGCGGAGAAGGAGATTTCAGTGGAGTTTGAGGTTGGCGTGATAGAGAGGATAGAGATTGGCAAGGGGAAGGTTGGTTGAACTTTTTTAATATGTCTCAACCAATCCCCTTTTTAGTCGATGGTGCCCGCCCTTAAAATCAAACCGTCAGCCTATGAATACATTCCCCGTTGCCACAACAGTTCCGACCGGCATATCAACAGGATCGTTGCAAGTCAATGCGGGATCGCCCGCCCGGGCTGCCGGTTTGCCGTTTATGAATACGCTCTTGCTTCCATCGACGATCTGGGCCTTGTTCGAAGGAGGCTTCGCAAAGGTTCCTGGAGGCGGGGCTATGTGGGGCGACGTATTGATAGCAACACTGCCCACAGTCGCTGCAGGCAAACCCCCAATGAAAACATCCTTGCTGACCTGTTCTGCAATAGGACCAAGGAAAGGCAGGCTCACAAAAACAGGCACAGGGCCTCCGGGAGAAGGCATCATGACCATGTGGACGTCAGTAGCATTTACAAAATCGCCTAATTTTGCGGCAATAGAACCCAAAGGACTCCCCTATACCATATCATAAAAAAAGAAGGATATAAGAATTGGTCATGCAGGCTGGCTTGCTCCGCACTCCCTGCAGAACTTTGCCACGATAGGTATGACGGCCCCACAGTTCGGGCATACTTTTGTATCTGCGCCTGAGGGCGGAGCGCTTCCGCAGCTCGGGCAGACCCTAGCATCGATAGGCATCCTCTGTCCGCAGACCATGCAGTACCGCTTCTTTTCAACGAAGGCAACTGTCGCTTGGGCGGATTGAAGTTCCTTTGACGATGCAGTCAAATTCACCTGACCCACGCGAATTGAAGATGACAGCTGGACCCTTGCTGAGGATGCGCCTTTTGGAATGGTTACAGATTGCGGAATTGTACCGTCTGAGGCGGACAGGTGAACTTCTCTCACGACATCAGAGCTGATAGGCTTACCCTCTGAATCCACCAGCTCGACAACGACGTCTGTCGAGGAACGCCCGTCTGCAAATATCTCCTTCTTTTCAGGGATTATCCTCAGCGCTACTGGTCTAGGGGCAGGCGGCGGCTTTGGCTTCCTTCTCATCAGGAATGCGCCCGCTATCCCGAGAACAGCAACGACCGCAACAATCAAGATTACGTACTCCATGGGGAACCCGGATGGCGGGGGAGGGGCGACTACGAACTTTGCTGTGACGGTGCCAGGTCCGTTGATCGTAAGCGTTGTCACAGATGCGCTTGAGTTTTGGACTGAGAGTGATCCAGTCGTGGTCCATCCATCAAAGTTGTACCCTGAGTTGGGTGTGGCTGAGATTGTTATTGTCGTCCCAGGGGAATACCAGCCATTCGTGGCATTTGTAGTTCCCCCAGTCTGGGCTGCAAACTGGACGTAGCATGTGAACTTTGCTGTGACGGTGCCAGGTCCGTTGATCGTAAGCGTTGTCACAGATGCGCTTGAGTTTTGGACTGAGAGTGATCCAGTCGTGGTCCATCCATCAAAGTTGTACCCTGAGTTGGGTGTGGCTGAGATCACAAGAGCTGTGCCAGGCGGGTACCATCCTGAGGTGATGTTCGCTGAGCCTCCTGCAGGTGTGGCGTACTGCAAGTAGACCTCAGGGGAATAGTAAGCCATCATAGAGGTATTGGTTGTGATGAGTATTGTACCACTCTGAGTCATGTTTGTTGTGAATGGCAGAAATATGCAAATTGGAGGTATCCCTGGCAAGCAACTGACAATCGTTGTTGTTTTCGAGGCATTGACAAATGCAAACCTGTAAGTCGAGTTGACCGTAACGTATTGCTGCCATGCATAAGTTGCATTTGTGCCGTTTGCCACGCTGAACTGCTTCGGCAGTTGCGAAGCAGCGACATTTGTTCCCATAAAATTGATTACGGTTCCAGTTGCGCCGCTACCTAGTCCAGAAGCATTTATCGTCACTGTTAAATTTTCAGCACGGACGGGGGAAAAGGAGATCAGCGCCAGAACAAAGATCAGCAAAAGAGGTATGGAAAAAGTTTTTTTGCGCATTTACAAGACCAGATATTAATTACTGAAAATGAGTATATTATTTTTTCCAAAAAAAAAGAAAGGAGCACGGTCTTACAATTAACTGAGCTATTTCTCCTGACCCATCAGGCGCCTGACTTCCTTGCCAACCTTCTCTATCGGATGGTTCATCGTCTCTTCCATCAGGGCACTGAGGCGCTTCATGCTCGCTGCTGGATCAGACATCCATTCCTTTGCAAAGTTGCCGCTCGTGATGTTCCCGAGAACCCATTCCATCTTCCTCTTTGTATCGTCGTCAATGACCTTTGGACCGTAAACGAGCCCACCGTACTTGGCGGTGTCGCTGACGCCCTTGAGCATCTTCTCCATCCCGCCCTGGAAGATCAGGTCCATTATCAGCTTAGCCTCGTTGCATACCTCGAAATATGCAACCTCTGGCTGGTAGCCCTTCTCCGTCAAGACCTCAAAACCTGTCTTTATGAGTTCCATGAGACCGCCGACCAAGACACACTGCTCACCGAAGATGTCGGTCTCAGTCTCCTCCTTGAATGTGGTCTTTATGACCCCGGGTCTAGTCGATCCGATTCCCTTTGCCCACGCCAAGGTCTCAGCCCAAGCCTTCCCTGAGTAGTCCTGGTATACCGCGACTATTGAGGGGACGCCATATCCCTTCAGGTACTCCTCCCTAACCCTGACGCCAGGGCTCTTCGGTGCGACCATTATCACGTCGATATCCTTCGGGGGTTTCACGAGGCCGAAGTGGATGTTGAAGCCGTGAGACACGCCGAGGATCTTGCCAGCCTTCAGGTTCGGCGCGATCTCTGAGGCGTAAACTTCAGGCTGCCTCACGTCAGGTATCAGCATTATTATGAAGTCCGCAATCTTAGAGGCTTCAGCGACAGAGTACACATTGAATCCGTCTTGCTCAGCGACTTTCCAAGACTTGCTCCCCTTCTTCAAGCCTATGACCACGTCCAAGCCACTGTCTTTGAGGTTCAGGGCCTGGTGCCTGCCTTGGCTGCCATAGCCGAGAACTGCAATTTTCTTGCCTTTGAGTATAGAAAGATCTGCGTCATTGTCCTTGTATATGGTTACCATACATCTCACCGGAATTTGAATATACTTTGCTGTTTATAAATATGACCAAAATTGACGCGTTAAAATCAAACTCTACATCGAATCCGCCTGTAACGAAGGAAAAAACCAATCAACTGCTGCGGTGCACGAGGGCAATTAAACCGCAAATGCTGCCTCATTGTTGCAAATACTATTTTCAGCCCACCTACAAAGTCAACAAACCTGAAAAAAAGAAGAGGTTTTGTTTAGGCGCTCTTCTTGGTTACGTTCTTGGTGCCGCACAGCGGGCACATGGTGACCTTGTAGTCAGCCCAGAATTTGTGGTTCTTCTCGCACTCGTATTTGACGAGGTCCTTGCGTTCATATTCGGTGCAAACCTTCTCAGTGGTGCCACAGTATGGACATGGGGTCGCGTCGGTGAAGTACCACCAAGTGTGCCCGTTTATGCATCCGCACATGTAGCCCATTGAGATCTCCTCTGGAATCATATTCGAACTGAGAAAATAAAACATTTGCCTTTTTTCCCGTTTGTGGGGGGGCACCAGTGAAAAAATAAAGATTCACAAGACGATCAGTCAACTATCGAAGTGGACCTGGCTCCTCTAGAGAGGGCGACTATCCCAGTCTTTGCCATTTCGATTATCCCAAAGCCCTTCATGAGGTCAAGGAATGCCTGGATTTTCCTCGGCTGCCCGACAACCTCTATTACAAGCGAGTCCTTCGAGGCATCGATCACCCGCGCCCTGAAGATGTTGATGTAGTTAAGGATGTCAGAACGTTTCGCCGGATCGGTCGCAGAAACCTTCACAAGAGCCAGCTCCCTGAATGCAGAGTCTTCGGGGTCAAGCTCGCTGATCTTGATTACGTCAGGGATCTTGCTGAGCTGCTTGACCAGCTGCTCGACGATCGCAGGATTTCCTCTCATTGTGATGGTTATCCTCGAGATATTGTCCTTCTCGGTTCCTCCAACCGTTATTGTGGCTATGTTGAATCCGCGTCTCCTGATAAGCGATGCAACTTTGAAGAGCACGCCCGGCCTGTCCTCGACGAGTGCAGATATTATGCGCATGCCGTCTTCAGCCAAACCAGACCACCTCCCTGAGCGTCTTGCCAGGAGGAACCATCGGGAGCACCTTCTCGTCCTGCGAGACAGGGACATCTATCACAACAGGCATTTCGGCAGAGACGCTCCTTCTTATCGCCGACTCGAGCTCACTGTAGCTCTCCACCCTGATCCCTTCTGCCCCGTATGCCTCCGCAAGCTTGGCAAAGTCAGGAACCGCCCCCAGATCCGTCTCTGAGTAGCGCTTGTCGCAGAACATGCACTGCCACTGCCTGACCATCCCAAGCACCCGGTTGTCCATCACCAAGGTTACGGTCGGGATCCGCTCTACCACAGCAGTGGCCAGATCCTGCTCGGTCATCAAGAAGCTCCCGTCGCCGTCTATGTTGAAGACGGGCCTTTCAGGGCATGCAACCTTGACGCCCAACGAAGCCGGGAACCCGAAACCCATGGCCCCCAACCCCCCAGAGGTGATGAACGTGCGCGGTTCTAACACCTGGAAATGAAGGGCCGCCCACATCTGGTTTTGCCCCACTCCGGTGGTAATGATCGACCTTTCAGGTATGCAGGCGCGGAGGATCTTCATTATTCGCTTGGGGCTGAGGGACCCCTTTGCTTCTTCGCTGTTGTAGAATTCCTTGTACTTCTCCTTAAGCTCGGCTATCCTTTTCGACCATTCGTTCTCTTTCTTCCTTATCCCCACCTCGAGCAGGCGGTCAGCGATTGCCGCAATGGCCTTCCGCGCGTCAGCCACGATTGGGACATCGACACCCAAGTTCTTCCCTATCTCCGCAGGGTCAATGTCTATGTGTATTATCCTGGCGTTCTCGCCGAATTTTTCCATCCTGCCCACAGTCCGGTCATTGAAGCGCATGCCCACTGCTATGATGAGGTCAGCCTCTTCCGCGGCCATGTTTGCCTCCCCTTTCCCGTGCATCCCAATCATACCAAGCGAGAGAGGGTGGACTTCAGGGATTGCCCCCTTTCCCATCAGGGTTGTCGCTACCGGAGCGGGCATCGTCTCGGCGAGCCTCACGAGCTCAGCGCTTGCGTTTGAAGCAATCACTCCCCCTCCGGCTATTATGAGCGGGCGCTCAGACTCGAGTATGAGGCCTACAGCCCGCTTTATCGAATAGGGATGGGGATCGCCGCTTTTCACAACGTACCCGCCTATCCTGACCTTCTCTGCCTCCATATAGTCGACCTCCTCGTAGAAGACGTCCTTCGGGATGTCGACCAATACAGGGCCCTTCCGGTTTGTGTTTGCAAGCATGAAGGCAGCCCTTACGGTATCGGGTATTTCTGAGGCCCGTGTTATCTGGAAGGCATACTTGGTGATCGGGGTGACTATTCCCACAATGTCAGCCTCCTGGAAGGCATCCTTCCCGATCATGGAACGGGGGACTTGCCCCGTTATCGCAACGACTGGTGAGCTGTCCATATGCGCGACGGCTATCCCCGTCACAAGGTTTGTAGCACCGGGGCCGCTTGTGGCAGCGCATACGCCAGGTATGCCTTTCGCCCTCGCGTATCCGTCGGCCATGTGCGCAGCGCACTGCTCATGGCGGGCAAGTATGTGCCTCAGATCCCCCTTCTCAGCGCATTCGTAAAGAGCGTCGTAGAAAGGTATTGTGGAGCCCCCAGGTATGCCGAAGATCACTTCGACCTTCTCGTCCTTCAGCGCCTCCACTAAGGCTTTAGCTCCTGAAACCCTCATCAAAGCCCCTCCTGATCACCATAAGAATTCTGTTTGCAGATATGAGAGGACTGCTGCGAGGTGGAACAGCTTCAAATGGCAGACGATCAGGTATGAATGAATAGAAGGCAGGCACCAGCAGTACTCCTCATCACTATCACTTAGTTCCATAAATAACGGGGCTTTTTATATAAATATTTCTTATTTGAACCACGAGAGGTTGTAAAGCGCCACGGGCAACTCTCGTAGCGAACTTATTGAAGCTAAAAACAAAAAAAGTAGAGGATCCGTCAAGCTAGGCTATCTTCTTGCCAGCCTCGTAGCTTGCGCTCTGGTTCCAAACTTCCTTGGGCTCGAGCACCCAGACGCCCCTCGCAGAGAGGCCGATCTTTTTTAGCTCCAAATTCATCCTGTCAACAATCGCCCCAGAAGTCAGGTAATCCTTAACCTCTGCCCTGATCTCGTATGAGGTCATCTCCTTCGTGACCAGGAGGGATACAAGCTCCCTCGATTTTTTCATGTTCTCCATGTTGCTGCTGCTCCTCTTCATCAATATTGCGCCTACAACTATTGTGTTTGGATCTGGTGCCATCAGGCTGCCGACGTGGATCATGTGGACATGCCCATCAGGGGTCTTTGTTCCAAGTATTTTTGAGGCCCGCGGATCGTTGAGGATCTTCATTACATCTGCAGGTAAAGCTACCACAAAATTACCCCCGCTATCAATACCCCTGCAGTAGATATAAGTATTACTTTTTAATATTTAATTATTAAAGTGATCCCGGTTGGAAACGAAACTGCTTGAAGAAATCGAAGGGCTAAGGAATGAGATAAGGGCGCTGGGGAGGGATTTTGGCAAGATCAGGTATGAAGACCTCCGCCGGGCTTTCTGTGACGAGGTCAGGGCACTGGTCGGCATAGAAACCCAAGGGTTGCTCAACCCCGAGATGAATGGCATTGGCAGAACTTCGGAATGCGAGATTAAGGAGCACTGCTTCGACAAAGTGAGAGAGACGATCGAGGGTGGGCTCAGACGGTTTGCAAGGGGCGACACGACGGGCGCGCTGCTCCTCCTGAGTCAGTTGGAAGTATTGATCGAATCCTCTGAAAGGCCCTGCCTCGACGCAGCCTGCACGGAGAGAGTTTTGAGCCTTACAAAAGAAGTCAAGATCCTGATAACTGTGTTTGACACCACGCTCGGATCCAATTGCAGCCGGGACTCCTCTGATCAGCCCAACAATGCCATCACGGGTAAAACAAAGACGAATGGATCGCCAGAACCCATCGAGATCGAGAATGCCCTGATGCCGCTCTCGAACAGGTGGAGGATTATCTTGCTGAGGCTGCTCAGCCAAGGGAGCATGAAGTTCACAGAGATGAGCAGAACTCTTGGCTTGAGGACTGGGCACCTCCAGTTCCATTTGAGGGCGCTAGCAAAGGAGGGATATTTGGCAGTGGACAGGGTGAACAAAAATTACACGATAACAGAAAGAGGGAGGGCAGCACTTTCATGGGCAGAGGCATTCGCTTCAATGCTCAGTAATGGAGCGCCGAGCGCTTCTAACCTCTCTAAAGCCCCCGCCGAAGCCCCCACAGCCTCCGAAACTAATAGATCCCCTTCTGCCATCCAAAAGGATGCAAGCACAGATCATAGGCCTGAGGATTGAGCGGATCCCAGGCTTGAAATGAACTTGAATCGCGCCCTGAATCAGCCTAATCTTGGGGAGCTTGTTAACGATTGTGAATCCAAGGGGGATGGAAAAAATAGAAAATCAGTAAATCTTGCCTTTGATGACAGCGGTCGGATGGATCACGATCACACCTGCATCCTTGTAAAGCGAACCGTTGACCTTCCCGTACAATTTCAGCTCGCCGCCGTGGTTGTGAACGTCGCCCTCGACCTCGCCGTAGAGTTCGACATAAGATCCCCTTTCGAGGATCACGTCCTGCTTGACTATCCCATTGAGTATGAGCTTGCCGCCGTTTGAAACGACTGCACTCCCCGTTATGGTGCCATTCACCGTAAGCTCCTCGGCTACCTTAATATCACCCTCTATCTTCTTGTTCTCAATCCGCATTCCAATCACTGTTAAATAGAATATTAACCAACACTCTTAAAAACTCGCTATATATATCAAAATATAGTGAATATATTTTTTATTTATATTCGAAAAAAATATTAATTTTTTATCATTAAAAATACTACATATATTTTATATATACTGATTCCTGCCCTGGCCGTTAGCCCCGTCCCCCTTACGGATCCTGCGCATCACTCCGATTGGAGGGAAACGGAAAATGCCTATTCCGTCCTCCACCGCGAGCGGCACGAATTCATCTATGTCTGATTTTCGCAGGTAAGGAGATAGCAAATCCTCACGATCTATCTCATTTATCCCGGAGCCTGCCGAAAGTGGGGAAAATGCAGGCAGCACCACGAGCCGCTTGCCCCTGCACTTCCCGACAAGGAAGCACTTGAACTTGTATCTGGCGCCCGAGGAGTCCAATGAAGAGACTGCAGGGTGCTCGTGGCCGATTAAGATGACTTTGGCATTCTCAGGCAGATCCATCTCCAAATGTCCGTGCGTAAGCACGATGTGGTCCATCATCAGAAAATGCTCGTGCAGGTGGACGCCATACCTTGAAAGAATAGCGATGACGTAGTTGTCGTGGTTGCCGCGCACCACATGGGTCTCCACACCCATAGCCCCAAGTGTTTCGAGCAGGTCTTTGACCTCAACCCACTCCTGTGGCGAGGGCTTCCCGAATTCATGTTTCAAGTCCCCTAGAATCGCCAGTTTCTTGGCGCCTGTAGCCCTGAGCAGCTCTTCGATCCTATTGCGCATGGCGGTATAGGAGTTCTGGGGCAGGAAGACTCCTTTCTGACCCAGGGAGCTCTCGTACCCTATGTGGAGGTCTGCGATAACCAGTGTTCCATACTTGGGGAGGAATAATGCAGGGTGCGCCCCGACTGTAATTCCGTCCTTGAATATCTTCATGGTTCAACAAAATAAAAAAGGTGATTAAATTATTGTTTCCTATGCCCTCATCAGATCCTCCTGCTTATACCTGTACAGTCCGAGGTCCTGGAGGATTTCAAGGAATTCTTCGTCTGAGACGGCGCCTCTCTTCTGCAGTGAGATCTCATATACCCTTCCGAGGATCTCGGGGTACCGCTCCCTCGGGATGTCTAGACCAAGTTCCTTGAGCTTGAGGTCAAGGTTGTAAGGTCCGCTCTTCTTGCTCAGGATTATCCGCGGTTCAGGGTGGCCCACGAGATCGAAAGCAAACGGGTACGATAGATACCCTTCCTCTGCCTTGGACGTCCACTGCGCTGACTGGGCGGACTCGATGTTGAATACATTTGCGCCTACTATCGGCTTATTCATAGGGATCGGGAAGCCAGAGATGTCCGCCACAAGCTTGCAGAGGCGGTAAAGCTCCCCCAGCTTGATATTTGAGTCGATTCCCATAAGCAACTTAAGTCCGAGCGCCACCTCGCTCAGTGAGGTGTTGCCGGCCCTCTCACCCATCCCATTAACGGTGACATGTACAGCCGATGCCCCTGCTGCTACTCCTGCCAAGGTGTTCGCTGTAGCCATCCCAAAATCGTTGTGGCAATGCACTTCAATAGGCTTCGCGGTCATCTCGCGCACTTTCTTGACGAACCCATACATGGCCATCGGGAGTATCGCGCCGAAAGAGTCGGAGAGGGCGAACGAGTCGCAGTATTTTTCGGTTCCAGAGATTATCTTCTTCAGAAGGTCCAAGTCCGATCTGGTCGAATCCACGAGGAGGAGTACGACTCGCATCCCCTCGGATTTCGCGTATGCGGCATTCTCCGCGGTCTTTGATACGACTTCCTCCAAGGTGGTTGAGTAGCTCCCCTTCATCATCACCTCGCTTGCAGGGATCTCAATCGTGACACCCCAGCTCTCGCAGTCCTTCGCCGCGGATATGTCCAGCCGGTTGTTCCTGCACCAAGAGAAGAGCTTGCATTCGAGGGAAGCGGCGACCAACGCACGGAGCGCCTCGCGATCCTCCGAGGAGAATCCAGGCGTCCCAACTTCAACCCTGTCCACGCCGGCCCTGTTGAGGGATCTCCCTATCGCTATCTTGTCGTATTTCGTGAATACGACCCCTGCCTGCTGTTCCCCATCCCTGAGTGTCACATCATGGAACTCAACCTTCTTGATGCCTGGTGGCGTGGGGACCATCGAGCTGTCATAGTTGAATGGGCTCACAAACCATTTGGAAGTCATCCAAGGTTTATCCATCAAAAAGTTCCTCCATATTCATATATGGCTCAAGGCTTTTAAAAACCCTTTCACTGTCCCTATAAGCCATTTATACAAAAGGAATAAGTAATACTTGACTTTTAATCGAAGACAAGGCATGGGATCTCTATGAGCGTTGTTGTGGCACAAGAAAAGAAGCCCTTGATAAGGTTTGACATAAAGAAATGCGCGTTCTGCAAGATATGCGAGTTGAGTTGCTCGAAATACCATTACAAGAAGTTCGGGGACTCGATCTCGCGAATAACGATAATCAGGAAGGGTCCACTGATGTTCAAGTGTCACATTTGCACTAGGTGCGAGAAGCGCTTCTGCATAACCGCCTGCCCTACTAAGGCACTCTCCTACAAGGGCGGGAACATCGTTGTGGATCCTAAGCTATGCAATTCATGCGGCGATTGTGTGAAGGCTTGCCCGTTCCACGGGATAAAGCTCCACCCGGAGACCAAGCTGCCAATAATATGCGATCTCTGCGACGGGGATCCGAGCTGCGTCAAGGACTGCCCAAAGGGAGCCCTAACGCTCGTATGGTTGCCTGAGGTAAGGAAGTGATCATGATGAAGTACAGCGGGTATAAAGGCAAAGTTTTGGCAATTAACCTGACCACCAAGAAGACTAACACCATAGATGTGACGGACGAATTCGCCAGGAAATACATCGGGGGCAACGGGTTCGCGGTGAGGTACCTCTTTGACATGGTCGACCCACGGATGGATGCGTTCGATGTGACGAATGTCGTGGCGATGATGACCGGGCCATTCCAGGGGATCAACTTGCCGACCGCGGGCAAGTACTACATGGCCACCAAATCGCCGTTGACTAACGGCTATTTCGACAGCGTTAGTGGAGGTTTCATCGGCGCCCAGATAAAATACGCAGGGTATGACGGCTTCCTGATCACAGGTAAGGCCGACAAGCCGACATATCTCTTCGTCGAGGACGGGAAGGTCGAGTTCAGGTCTGCCGAGAGGCTGTGGGGGAAGCTGACCGGGGAGACCCAGGAGATAATAAAGGAGGAGGTGGGCGACCCGGACCTCTGCGTCTCTGCGATAGGCCCGGCTGGAGAGAACCTGGTGAGGTATGCCTGCGTTATCACAGAGTACAGGGCGGCGGGCAGGGGAGGCGTCGGCGCGGTCCTAGGCTCCAAGAAGCTCAAGGCGATAGCAGTGAGGGGCTCCGGCACCAACGAGGTTGCGGATCCAGAGGCCTACGAAGCATGGATGCAGTGGTACAAGGAGGAGGCAAAGAAGGTGCCTGGAATAGCGGTTGGCCTCCCGACATACGGGACTCCGGCGCTTGTCGCCAGCATAGGCAAGATGCTGGGTGCGATGGGATCCTACAACCACCAGACAGAGTTCTTCCAGAACTGGGAGAACATCTCAGGAGAGAGGCTGAAGAAGGAGTTCTGGGACAAGGACACGGCGTGCCCGGCGTGCCCGATCGCCTGCAGCAAGGTCTTCTCAGCGAAGTCGGGCAAGTGGAAGGGCGCCATATCTGAGGGGCCGGAGTACGAGACGATCTACTCGCTAGGGTCGATGTGCGGAATCGACGACCTAGGCGCGATAATCAAGGGAGACAGCCTCTGCGACGAGTGGGGCATGGACACTGTGACCTATGGTGTGATGCTCTCGTTCCTGATGGAGGCGTACGAGAAGGGATTAATAACCAAGGAGAACACGGACGGCGTGGAGTTCAAGTTCGGCAACGACGACGCAATGATCGCATACATCGAGAAGACAGCAAAGAGGGAAGGTATAGGGAACCTGATGGCAGAAGGCTCCCTGAGGGCAGCCAGAATCATCGGAGGCGGATCGGAGCGTTTCGCAATCCAGGTCAAGGGGCTCGAGATACCTGGGCACTCCGCAAGGGCTCTGAGGGGCATGGCGCTTGGATACTCGACTGCGACCAGGGGAGGCAGCCACCATGACCCCAGGCCCACAGGCGAGTACGCCGGAGCCTCTGACAGGAAGGCTGTCGAGGGCAAGGCAGCGTGGGTCATAGGCACGCAGCAGATGACCACAATCGGGGACAGCCTAGTGAACTGCCACTTCCTTGAGAGGCTGCTCGGGTTCACGCTCACCCAGAAATGGGTGGACATGATAAACCCCGTCACAGGGTTCGGCTACACCTTAGAGGAGCTCACAACAGTCGCCGAGCGGATTCTGGACCTGGAGAGGGCTTTCAATGTCAGGACAGGGATAAGGAGGAAGGACGACACGCTCCCGAGGAGATTCCTGGAGGAGCCGATACCGGAGGGCCCATCACAGGGAATGTACACAGACGAGCCGACGCTCAACAAGATGCTCGACGACTTCTATGCGCTCAAGGGATGGGACCCGAAGACTGGCGTGCCCACAAGGGAGAAGCTCGTCAGGATGGGTCTCGAGGACGTAGCGGACTGCCTGAACAAGAGCGGGATAAGCTGCTAGAAGCAACAAGCCTGCCTCTTTTATTTTTTTTTTATCAATTAATGCCAACGCTATCCCAAGAAGCCTGCATTTTGCAAGAAAACCGAAAAAGTATTAAAACAGCCGAAGACGACTTCAAGTGAGGTTTTATCCAATGAGCGAAGCACAGTTATTCGAGGAATTGGCGAACGCCGTCTACGCGGGAGATGATGCCAAGGCAGTAGAGCTATCTAAGAAGATCCTTGAAGCAGGGATCGAGCCCCTAAAGGCAATAAATGAGGGGCTCATGAAAGGGATGAGCAGGGTTGGAGACGATTTCAGCCAGCTCAAGATATATCTCCCCGAGGTGATGCTTGCAGCAGAGGCGATGAAATCGGCCCTGGCAGTGCTCGAGCCCGAGGCGCTAAAGCGGGGCAAAGCCACTGTCAAGAGCAAGGTCGTTATCGCCACCATCACCGGGGACATTCATGACATAGGCAAGAACATCGTCGCGATGCTGATGAGAGCCAACGGTTTTGAGGTTTATGACTTGGGCAGGGATGTCCCGATAGACGAGCTGATAAAGAAGGCAGAGGAGGTCAAGGCTGACTTCATCTGCGCCTCCACGCTCCTCTCGACCTCGATGCCATACATGGAGGACCTCATCTCGCTCCTTAAAGAGAGAGGGATAAGGGAGAAGTACCTGGTGATGGTCGGCGGAGGTCCAGTTACGCGCGAATGGGCAGCCTCGATCGGCGCCGACGGGTACGGTGACGACGGGGACGAGGCGGTCAAGGTGGCAAAGGAGCTCCTCCAGAGGAGAGGTGCCCCATGACCTCAATCTGGGAAGTAATCGACAGGGCTGAAACAGGAACTTACATGGAAGAGACGGACTTCGACCTAAAGATCGTCGCCAAGAAGTGCAAGGAGCTGGTCAAGGAATACGACATAAGGTACGACCCGAAGCAGATAATCACCTCGGACGATTCGCTCGCGGACGACGTCTTCGAGGCAGGGCTGAGGCTGGCGCTCGAGTCCGGAATATACTGCATCGACACCAAGAGGGTCGTCAAGTTCGAAGAGTATGAGCTGAAGGAGGGCATAATCTCGGCCCCAAGGAGGCTCATCATCGGGCAGAACAAGGATTCCAGGATTCTCTACGCCAGGGGGATCGAGGACGAGCGATCCCCGATAATCTGCGGGGGCCAGGCCGGGGCAGCCATACCTGAGGAGTGGTACCTCCCGATGGCGATATCCTACATGAAGGAGCCCCTAGTCGACATGATCAACAACGGAGGGCTCGCGGTGGTCGAGGGGAGGAAGGTCAGGACAAAGACGCCCCTCGAGATACAGGCCACAAGGAGGGAGCTGTCAATGCTCAGGGAGGCCGCCAGGCGCGCAGGGAGGCCTGGCATCAGCTTCATTGCTGCAGAGAGCAGCGTCTCGGCAATGGGCGACCTTGCGATAGCCAGCGAGAGGTACATGAGGAGGACGGACTCGCACCTTGTAGCGCTGCTGAACGAGCTGAAGACGGACTTCGACAGGATCTCCAAGGTAGTTAACTTCTACGAGTATGGGGCGCACAATGTGACATTGGTCGATCCGATCATAGGGGGCTACGCAGGCGGTCCGGAGGGGGTGGCAGTCTGCTTTGTTGCCTCATTCCTTCTCGGCAGGGCCATGTACGGTTCGGACTTCCATGTTTGCCACCCAATCCACTTCAGGTACATGAGCACAAGTGCACCAGAGTGCATGTGGAACTTGAACATCGTGGGCCAGGCAATGGCAAGGAATGCCCCATTCATAATTATGGGGGACGTTTGGACTTCGGCTGGCGCCGGGAGCGAGATGGTGTTCTATGAGACAGCAGCGAACACGATTACGAATGTAGTGACAGGGAGCCACCCGCTAGGGGTCTCAGCCACCAACGGGAAGTACCCGCATGCGACTGGGCTCGAGACCAGGTTCATGGCAGAGGTGGCGCATGCAGCGGTGAGATCGAAACTCAATCGCAAGTCAGCCAATGCAATCGTCGTCGAGCTTGCGAAGAGGTACGCAGACAAGCAAGGAAAGCCCGACATCGGCAAGCCATTCCCGGAGCTCTATGACATGGGAAGGGTGATCCCCAAGCCAGAGTGGAATGCGACTTACCTTAAGATGAAAAAAGAGATCTCGGAAATGACTGGACTGGAGTTCTGAACAGGTGGTATGAAATGAAGACTTACAGGCTAGATGAAGTGACCAAGAGGGCTCTAGAGGGCCCGTTCATGGATGAGAAGGACTTTGACATGAAGCTGATGAAGAGGACGAAGGAGCTGGTCAAGGAATACGACATAAGGTACGACCCGAAGCAGCCAGTCTGCACCGATGACTCTGTGGCAGACGACGTGTACGAGGCGGCGATGAGGCTCCTGCTCGAGATGGGGTTCTACTGCCAGACCACGAAGCGAACAATCATGTTCGAAGAGGGCGAGATAAAGATGGTACTGAGGTCGCTCCCCGAGAGCATCCTGCTCGGTTCGGGCAAGGACGCAATCGTGATGAACATGAGGCGGGTCGAGGATCCTCGGCCTCCTGTGATACATGCTGGCCCGACGGGCACGCTCTGCACAGAGGGCGAGATCTACGTTAAGACATTGCGGAGCTTCGCGCAGGAGGAGGTAATAGACTCCCTGGGTGCAGGGACGCTGGCCACAATAGACGGCTTCAAGATAAGGAAGGGGACGCCGCAGGAGTTCAGGGCGGCGCGGCTCCTGGCCAGGTGGGCGAGGGAGGCGATAAGCCAGGCAGGAAGGCCAGGGATGCACATAAACGACGTTGCAGTCGTCAGCCCCGAGGCAAAGCTTTGCGCACTGGACCCTGCATACGGGTTGAGGCCGAGCGACGGCATAATAGTCTCCCAGATGATTGAGCTCAAGACCAGCCTCCAGCACCTCTCGCTCGTGGAGCACCTACAGAGCTACGGGATCCATATCGGCAACCTGATGACCCCAATCCTTGGAGGCTACGCAGGCGGACCTGAGGGGACGGCAATAGTGAATGTGGCAGAGCATATCGCTGGAGCCGTCTGCTACAGCGCAAGTTACCATTACTGCAGCCTTACCAACGTGAAGAACCTGAACGGCACGGATCGTCCGGGCCTTTGGGCCATTAGCATGGTCGGGCAGGCGCTCTCGAGGAACTCTGAGATAATGAGCGTCTATGACTGCTACTGCGCAAGCGGACCTGGGGAGGAGATGCTACTCCTAGAGGCGGCTGCGGGCGGGGTCGCAGCATCGGTGGCAGGCATGAACGTGATGGGCTGCGGATCATGCGGCGGGAAGCTGGTTGACCACTCCACCGGGCTCGAGGCCAGGATGCTGAAGGAGGCTGCAGCTGCCGCGGCAGGAATGAGCAGGGCTGATGCGAACGAGATCCTGAACAAGCTACTCCCGAGATACGAGGAAAGGCTGGACATCTTCAAGGCGCCCAAGGGCAAGACGTTCCAAGATCTCTATGACTTGGCGTCCGCCAGACCCAAGGCAGAATGGCAAGATCTTTACGACAAAGTGGCAAGAGAGCTCTCGGATTTGGGTCTCGAAATCGCCTAATTCTCTTTATTCCCTCTTTTTTCCAAATGGGGAAAAGCGACGTTTTGAAGAGAAGGAGAGATCATCGCTCTCTCCCGATTCTCTTCCCCAGGCTGGCAGGACCCCTGACGCCTCTACCGCCAACGACAAGCGCAACGAGCGCAACCAGATACGGAAGCAGGGCGAAGAGCTGGTTGATCGAGGCTCCAGAAAGCTCTGGGAATATTATTCCAATCCGTAGAGAGAGGGCCTCTGTGAATCCGAAGAGAAGCGATCCCGCGAGCGCCCCCCAAGGGTTCCACCTGCCCAGGATGACTATCGAGACCGCAACAAAACCCCTCGCAGCCACTATCCTCGGGTCAAAAGTGTTGAACATCGATATAGTCAGCAGTCCGCCAGCCAATCCTGCAAGAATGCCCTCTGCAAGCAGCGCAGCATACCTCATTTTCACGACATTTATGCCAAGGTAGGAGGCTATTACAGGGTCCTCGCCAATTGACCTGAGGCGGAGGCCAAATGATGTCTTCGTCAGAAGCACGTATATGAGAGGCACGGACACCAGCCCCAGGTACACGAAACCAGTCTGCGTGAATAGGACCTCCCCCAAAACAGGCATATTGCACAGGAACGGGATCGGCATCGGCCCGAAGAGTTCTCCCAGGTAGGGTGAAACCCCACCCGTGAAGAGCACCCTAGTGAAGTAAAGCGTTAGGCCGCTCGCGAGTAGGTTGATCGCCAGGCCGGAAACCACCTGATCCAGGTCGAGATTTATCACCAGAATGCCGAAGAGCAGGGTGGTCAGGATCCCGCCTATGATTGCTGAGATCAGCCCAATCCAGAGGCTACCGGCGAAATAAGCACCCATGAAGCCGGAGAATGCGCCCACAAGCATTGCACCCTGCAGCCCCAGGTTCAGCATGCCACCCCTCTCAGCGATTGTCTCGCCGAGCGAGGCCAGCAGGAGCGGGGCAGCAACCCTTAGTGTGGCGGCAGCCAGACCTGTCAAGGCTAAAAACTCGATCATAGCTTCAGCACCCCGCGTCTCTCAAGGAACCGCACCAGCGGCTCAGAAGCGAGCACGAATATGAACAAGAGCCCCTGCATAAGGTCAACTATCCCCATCGGTATGTTCATCGTCCAGGCTAGCGTCGAAGATCCGTTCATTATGGCAGCCAAGAAGAGAGATGCAAGCGCGACCCCTATGGGGTTATTGTTACCAAGCAGCGCCACCACTATGCCGGTATATCCATATCCGGGCGACAGCGAACCCCTCACCCTGAACTGGATCCCCATCACCTCAGTAATTCCGGCGAGGCCTGCCAGCAGCCCGCTGAATACAAGGGAAACAAAGATCACTTTGCCTATCTCCATCCCGCCGTACCTTGCTGCTTCAGGGTTTTCCCCAACTACCTTCACCTTGTACCCGAATGTCGTCCTCTCGAGGAGGAAATAGACTAAAGGGACAAGTGCAAGGGCAAGGGCCACGCCCAAGTGGAGCCTGGTCCCCGGCAGGATTACTGCCAGCGCGGATGAGGATGGTATTGCCGAGGATTCGGGGAAGTAAGTATCGGGGCTCCTGAAAGGGTAGGAGATCATCCACTGCACAAGATAGATCCCGACAAAGTTCATCAGGAATGTTGTTATCACCTCGTTGATTCCGAGCTTGACCTTCATCAATGCAGGCCCTGCGGCCCACAGGAGGCCGCCAACCGCCCCGACGACCAGCGCAGCCAACAAAGACAGCGGACCGCCGCCGATGCCGATCGCGGCGATGGTGCCAAGCATCGCACCTATGTAGAGCTGACCCTCTGCCCCGATGTTCCATATCTTGCACTTAAAAGAGACTGCCAGGCCAAGTGAGACGATCAGTATGGGGGTCATCCTTATCATGGTCTCAGAGGCGAGGTTTATGTCGCCGAACGCCCCCTGGAACATGTAGATGAATGCCAAGATTGGGTTGACGTTGTTAATCAGGAAGACAACCGAAGTCACGGCAAGCGTCAGCACCACCGACAGCAATGCCTTGACAATCGATCGCTTTGTGCCCCTTGAGATTGTTAGCTGGCGCTCCACCAAATCATTCAGCCCCCAGCATCAACCTCGAGAGCCTTTCAACATCCAAGTTCTCTGGCATGAACTCGCCCACGATCTTGCCGCCGAAGATCACGCATATCCTGTCGCTCAACTTCATTATCTCGTCAAGGTCTGAGGAGACCAACAGGATCCCAACTCCCATCGACCTCAATTCAACTAGCTTTTGGTGCACAGCCTCTGACGCCTTTATGTCCAGGCCAGCAGTCGGCTGCTCAGCTATGAGGACAAGTCCGCCATTTGAGAGCTCCCTTGCAACTATAAGCTTCTGTATGTTACCGCCTGAGAGGTTCTCGACAGAAGTGCACGGGTCAGAAGCCTTTATAGAGAACTTCGATATCAGGCTCTCTGCATTCTTGACCATCGATCTTCTGTCAATTATCTTGCTCTTGCTCATCGGCGGCTTCTCGATGCACTTTAGGGCCAAGTTTTCGTGGACGCCCATTGTGAGCACCACGCCCCTATGCATCCTGTCCTCAGGTATGTAGGAGATGCCCTTCTCGATTATGAAACGTGTCGGTTTATTCGTGATGTCTTGGGACAAAAGCTTGACCGCCCCTGACTCGACCTTCCTTAGGCCGGTTATAGCTTCCACCAGTTCCTTCTGACCGTTGCCTGCCACGCCCGCGATCCCGACGATCTCACCGGACCTGACCGTCAAGTTCAGGCCGTCGACCGCAATCCGCCCGCGGTCATCTTTCACCTTGAGGGACTCAACTTTAAGAATAATATCCCCCGGGGTGCCGCGCACCAGCGTTGGGGCTGGAAGCATGCCCTCAACCACAAGCGACGCCAAGAGGGCCTCATTGGCATCTGAGGTCGGGATAGTCCTGATCACCCTCCCGCCCCGGAGGACAGTTATCCGGTCACTTATCTGGAGAGCCTCTTTCATCTTGTGGGTGATTAGCACAACTGTCTTTCCGGACGATTTTAGATTCATTATCATCTTGAAGAAGGAATCAACTTCGATCGGAGTCAAGACCGAAGTAGGCTCGTCGAGCATCAGGATTCTAACGTCCTGGCAGAGGAGGCGGAGGATCTCGACTAGCTGCCTCTTGCCAACGGGCAGGCTCTCGATCTTCGATTCTGGGTCTATCTCGAGCCCCATATCCTTCGAGACAGCAGCTATCTTCTCGTCAACTTTTTTCAGATCCAGCCAGGGTGAAGTTGCAAGGACCAGGGCAATGTTCTCCCGCACAGTGAACTCAGGGATGAGCGTGAAGTGCTGGTGCACCATGCCTATCCCGAGCCGGGACGCGTCCCTAGGATCCCTTATCTTCACCGGCTTCCCGTCAATGAAAATCTCCCCCTTGTCCGGTTTCAGGATCCCGGAGATTATCCTCATCAAGGTCGTCTTCCCGGCCCCGTTCTCACCAAGTATGGCATGGACCTCGCCCCTCAATATTCCCAAGGTCACATCCTGGTTTGCCACGGTGCCGTTCGGGAATGTCTTGGATATGTTCTTTAGGAATATGGCATACTCCTCATTCTGAGGCGTTGAGTTGACCTCTCTTTTCTCAAAAAAAGGGGAAGAAAGTGGCGTGATTGCCACCCCTTATGGGCTCGGTGGACCGAAGTTGAGAGGAACTACCACTGAACCATTGATTATCTTCTGCACGAGGGTGTCGCTGTATGCCTTGGCTTCAGGGAATTTGGCAGCGTTGACCGGGTTCCAGACGAACTTCGATGTGCCCTTGCTCATTGAGGCGATGTAATCCCCAGGGATGAAAGTTCCATTCTGGGCGCGCTGTATGAGCTCCTTTACCATCGGGTAGGTGTCCCACACTACGCTCCCGATCACAGCATCGGAAGCATTGTTCTGATCCACGATGTTGCCGAAAGCGTAGGCAATTATCTTGCCATTGCTGTCCTTGCAGGCCTCGAAGACACCGTATCTCTCGGAGTATATCACGTCAACGCCGGACTCGATAAGCCCAGCGGCAGCCTCCTTGGCCTTTGATGGTGCATACCAGCCATATATGTAGGATATGACGATGGTCACGTTTGGATTGACCGATTTGGCGCCTGCAATGAACCCGTTCAGCAGGTTGTCCACATCCCCGACTCCTGGGAACGCGGTTACGATCCCTATCTTGCTAGTGTTGGTTATCTTAGCTGCGATTGCGCCAGCCACATAGGCGGCTTCCTGTATGTGATAGTCATAGAGGACCGTGTTGTTCCCGTAGTTCATGTTCATGCCTGAGCCCTGCGCGAAGAATACGCTCCTGTACTGGGCCGCGGTCGCGTTAGTCACAGGGTGGTAACTCCAGCTGTGCGGGAAGATCATCTTGAAGCCTGCTGAGACATACTGCGTCATCACCATCGCAACGGTCGAGTCGCCAACGTTCTCGGAGTAGTTGTATACGATCCCAAGTTCATTCTTCGCCTTCAATAGCGACTGGTGGAGAGCCTGGTTCCATGGTTCCTCCAACGGGGAGATGTAGATTGCGGCTACCTTGAACTGCTGAGGCTGCGGACTCAGAGTTGTCGTGTAATAGTAAGCTCCTGCGATCACTATGATTGCCACAACAACCAAACCTATTATGTACGAGGTCTTCATAAATCAATACCCCATGCCAACTCTAACTTTTATTAGGGCATATAAAAATTTTTTTTAAATGAAAGAATCAATTACCATGAACTAGTAAATTTCAGAGTTATCCTGTAGAAGCTCAATGCATTTGCGGAGGTGGCCTCAACGACCTTCTCAAGCGGGATCCTCTTAATTTCAGCTACCTTCCTCGCAGAGTGGATCAAGTTTGCAGGCTCGTTTCGCTCACCCCTGACAGGCGAGAGGACAGGAGAGTCGGTCTCAAGCATCAACGATTCGATCGGCAAAAGGCGGGCTAGCTTCTGCTTCTGATCCGAATGCACCACCGAAGTTGGTATGGAGAAGAAATATCCCTTTTTTGCCGCAGCCAAGGCGTCCCCGACCTTCCCGTCGAAGGCATGCATAAGGACCCTTTCTGCTCCTTCCGAGTACAGCACCTCCAATGCCTTCCGCCCGGCGCTTCTCGAATGGATCACCAAGGGCTTGTCCATCGAGATGGCGTCCCTTATGCACTCCCTGAAATGCCGCTCCTGGACTTCCATGAGAGGCGCATCCCTGACGTAGAAGTGATCCAGACCGACCTCCCCAACTCCCACTATAGGGGAAGCTTTCAGCGCTGATCTGAATTCGCTGAGCTTCTCTTCAGATAGGAGTGCAGGATCCAGGCCAACGGTAAGAAACACATAGCCGCCATACTGCTCGATTATGCTCTTCGCTTTTGGCAGATCCGCAGGGTCTGTTATCGAAGTCACAACTGCGGCAACTCCTGCAGCCTTTGCCCTCCTTATCACTTCAGGGAGGTCGCTGAAAGCAGGATCAGTCAGGTGGGCATGTACGTCTATCAACATCTACACCATTACAGAAAAGCAGCTGGGTGCAATAAAAGACCTTTTGTGGATCGGATGCCATCGATGCCAATGCAATTGAAACAAAAAAAAGGAGAAGGAAATTCCAAACGGCTACTCCTTGGATTCGAGGGCATCCCTCAGGCACATCTTCTTGAAGGACATGCCCTTCGCAATGCCGACCTCAACAGGGCTCTCGCCGTCCTCGGCGCTCGAGAGCGCCTTCACAGCCAGGTTGATCGCATCCCTCATGCCGATATCGGGCCTGTACTCGCCCCTCAGCAATGAGATTGCAGCCTCGCTGTTCTTTCCTATGGCAAGGGCTTTCCCGCTGAGCAGCAGACCCCTGGTGTCAAGCTGGAATATGTGGTTGCCTATTCGGTCAGATCCCATTACTATGAGAGAGGCGCCAAGAGGCCTCACGTTGCCGTATCGGGTGAACTGGTACATGAATTGCCCCAGCTGGTTAACAAGCGTCTTCACGTCTATAGGATCCTCGAAGACAAGCCTGTGGCGCTGAGCTTCGATCCTGGCCTGATCGACCAGCAGCTGTATGTCACCCGTGAAACCCGCACCAGCGATCCCTATGTTCTCGTCTACCATGTGTATCTTCTCCATTGGATCCAGGAGCGGATCAGGCTCTTTCGTCCGCGCCACCATCACTGCAAATCCTTTACCACGCACCGCGACCACGGGCGAACCATATTTTGCCGCTTCGGCTGCGTACTCTACCTGGACCAAGCGCCCATCAGGGGTATACATCATGTAAGCCCCTTCAGATCCCCTTGGCAACATCTATGCAGCACCCCCTGCATCCAGAAACTCCGAACCCTTCTCCGTAATTACCATGAGCTGGACGCCATTTCCAGATCCGGGATCCCTCTCCATCGCAGACCTAACCGCCCTCTTCGCGATCTCAGCTCCTTCCTTGACAGTGAGCCCCTCCCTGTATGACGCCTCGAGCACGCCATAAGCCATCGGTGAGCCGGATCCCGAGGAGGTGAACATCTCATCTGTCACTGCGCCGCTGATGTCTGCCTCAAAGACATTCGGGCCGGTCTCGTCAACCCCAGCCACCAGTAGCTCTGTGATGTACGGGGCATAGTTACGCATGCCCGAGTAGAGCATGTTTGAAAGCAGTTTTGCAACCTCCTTGACAGTGAGGGGGAAACCCCGGTTGAATTCCATGAGTTTGGCCTCGGCTTTAACCAGGTTGACTAGGTAATTGGCATCTGACAGCTGCCCAGCTATCGCCACCGCCTTCAGGCCATCTATAGGGTATATCTTTTTGATGGCCTTCGACCCGATCATGCCGCCCTTGCTGGCGCGCCTGTCGGAGGCGAGCACAACGCCGTCCACGCACCTAATTGCTACGATTGTTGTCATAACGACCACATGGATAATTTGCATGAAGGGGAATCTTATAGACTAGATTCCCCCAAACCAAGTCACGCCATGGCTAGGCTAGGTGGAAAGGATTGCTCAATTCTCCTGGCTTTTGCGCCTGCCATAGATGGCGTTCACCATCTTAACGAAAAGCCGCGAAGCCATCTCCCTCGCCCTTGGTTCTTCGTTGGGCGAGAATGATTCGAGGATTACCTCGAGCGCATCGTTACTGACTTTAAGACCCACTTGTACGTCGCCATCCTCGCTGACCCACTTGAGGGTTCTCGAGGCGCCTTCTGATGAGGCGCCAAGCCAACGCATTCCGCCGAACCAACGCCCCTTGAGCTGGCTCTCAACATATTGCAAATCGGTTCCGGGCGGCATATAAGAGGTCCCCACCACAATCCTTCTGGATCCAGAACCCAAGCGCCCTGCTGCTTTCTTTCCTTTGGGGGTTATGAGGTAACCGTCGTTATCCTTCAGGATATACCCCTGAGAGTGAAGCCGGCTGAGGCCCCTCGACAGCCTCTCCTGATGGACCTTGAGTGCCCTCTTCATGCCCTGGAAACTGAACCTTGTCTGCGAGTCGGAAGCCATCAGCTGCAATACCCTATCCTCGACGTCGCCAAGCTCTGCATGATTGCCCACCACAACAGCCCCCTAAAATATATTTCTTTGCGTTATATTTTTCTCCGTTATATTTAGGCTTTTTGCATATTCAGAGCGGTGGCTGATCGCGGAATAGAGGGAAACCAAAAAAAGAAATACCCTTGCGTGTTGAATTCCATTGTGGATGAGATGAAAATCACCCAGATAAAGGTCCCTTTCCCTAGCGAGTACGGGAGCGGCAGGAGCACCAATGCCTATTTACTGGAGGGAGGGGCCAAGATCCTCGTTGATTCTGGGCTCGACAGCGAGGAGAACAGGAGGTTCATACGCAAGACGCTCGAGAAGGCAGGGGCGTGGGATCTTGATGTAATACTGCTCACGCACGGTCACCTCGATCACTTCAGCCTCGGAGCGTATCTCCAACAGGAGACAGGGGCAGCCCTCATGGTTCACGAGGCAGACGCGGGCATGCTATCAGACTACAGCAGCCACTATTCAAAATGGTTCGAAGAGGCGTACGAGCATGCCGTGGAGGGAGGCTTTGATCCAAGTGTCCTCGGGGAGGCAAGGATCAAGCTGATTACCGGAGCCTCAATTCTCACGAGATCCGCAGTCTATGAAACGTTTACAGAGACAAGCCTTGCAGGAGGCGCTGTAAGGACCTTGCACTTGCCTGGGCACACCGAAGGTAGTGTCGGCGTGGTCGCAGGCGAGGCGGTCTTCTGCGGCGACGCAGCGATCGAAGGAAGCACCGCTGTGACTGACCTTAAGGAGGAGTTCAATTCACTGGAGAAGCTCAAGGTCTTCAAATTCATTTACCCCGGGCACGAGAGGGCCCCCCTAGCAAGGGCAGACATCGAGGCGTTGGAGTCCCACTTTGTTTCAAGGCTGGAGGAGGTCCTCCGCGTCACAAAAGGAGGGGCGACGCTCAAGGAAATTGTGATTTCACTCTACAGGGGGCTAGACCTGGCTCAGGCACCCTACAAGATCATACTCCCAATAAACCAGGCGATTTCGTACCTGAAGTACCTAGAGGCCGAGGGGCACGTGGAGAAGAGGGGGAGGAGATGGTACTCATTCAGGGAGAGGCTTTCTTCACCGGTTTTGTAGTATCGCCTCCATCCGCTCCCAGAGCAAGGAATTTTTCCTGATTATCTTGCAGAGTCCGCAGAATTCGTCGAAGAGAAGGTCGTCTTCGCTTTTCTTGCTCATCAGCTCTTCAGAGATCTTGGCAACTGCAGCCTTCACCTCAGGTATCGTTTCCAGCTCTGAGGCCATCTTGGCGCCGCGCTTTGACTTCAGGTAATGGCTGATTGCAGCCTGGGTAACGCCAAGCTTTGATGCAACCTCGGATTGAGAGATCTTGTACTTGCTCATCATGTCCTTAGCAACCATCGACCTGAAGACCGGCAAAACGTATCTGGAAACGACCTCACACGAAGGGCGCATGTCGGACACCTATGCCTACAAGATGGTATATATTTGTCGGAGGGCGGGCAACGCAGATCATCCCCTGACGATCTTCAGCACGGCAGGTATCAGGAAAGACGCCGCAATGCATATCCCAACCAAGTAAGCTCCGAAGCCAAGCGAAACCACGCTAGGGCTGAGCGAGGTGAGGGGGATCAAGAAGTAATATACCCAACCGAAGGTGAAGAGCAATGCCAGACCGCCTAGCCAGATCCGGGCAGCAAAGGCAAGCAATGAACCAAACAGCCCCAATAAGAGAAGGGCGAAGGGCGCAAAGTGCAGCGCGTACCTGTCCCAGAGCTGCAGAAGGCTAACGGATGTCCTACCAGTGAAATCGATCCAAGGCAATGAGGTTGCGAATGCAGCAACGATCCAAATCAAGAGGCCAGCGATGAAGAGGAGTAAACTCGACGCATCCATCTCAATGCCAAGCACTTCTTCGCGCCAGTTAATGAAGAGCACTAGCATAACAGCAACCAAGAATGCCAAAGAAATTACAAATGCAGAAGGGACGACCGAGATCTGGTAAACAGGGCTTGTGGAGACAATTGTTCCGTTAGACTTGATCCCTATGAAATAGCTGACAGTGGTAGGGAACAGGGGCATAGGCAACAGGTCCCCTTTGGACAAATCCTGCTCGACCCAGAGTGACCCCGGCAACCCATCCCTGTAGAAGACAGAAACATTCTCGGGATGGGGCACAACGATCCTTATAGAGGTGTAGAAATTGGCAGGCTCAGCGCTCGGAACAGGGACGGAAGGCAGCCTCTCGCTTGACCCTTTCAGGTAGTGGTCAAGCCATATCACTGATGACACCAGCCATCTGTTGTCGGGCATTGCATGCCCAGTATTCGGCGCCAGGTTGATCGCCTTATCGCAAGGGATGATTGAATACGTCTTGTTGACTGCCTCGATGAAGAAGAACTCATCATGGGTACCGATGAGGAGCAGGGTAGGCACACTCAAGTTTGCAGCATATGCCCTGCAGTCAAAGTATTTTATCAAGTCCATCACAGCCTGGTCATTGAAATTCGCCCCCGGAGGGACTATGAAGTTGGCGAAGCTTCCCCCCATAACGATCTCGTCAAAATAGCCGCTCGCTACAACAGGTATTGCTGCTTTCACCCGGCTATCGGTCGCGGCGACCAAATAAGTCGCCACCCCTCCCATCGAGGCCCCAGAGACGGCGATTGCGTCGGGGTTGACGTATGGGAGTTCCGATATCGCAGTGATCGCCCTCCTGGCTGCGATCACGTTGTGGTAATAGTAGGCACTGTAAGGACCTCCGCTGAAGTCCACCGTGTTCTCAGGGGAGGAGGTTGGCCCGGAGGACAGCCCGCAGCCCGGCGAGTCCATGAGCACTACGACATAGCCATGGGATGAAAGCGCCCTGCCGTACTGGATCAGCTGCAAGTGGGAGCCGCCAGTTCCGTGAAGAAGCAGGACCGCCGGTAGGTCCTCACCGGGGGGCTTGAGTATCACAGCATGTATCCTTATCGCAGTGCCGTTGAAGAAATGGCTGTTGAAGAATGCATCATACTCATCCAGCACGACGCCCCCGACCGTCGTGTTCCCGATATAGCTCACGTTCATCTCCAACGGCGGGTATGTAGTCCCATTGTCCCAGAAAGTGGTGTTGAAGTTCTCAACCAAGCTCTTCGGGGATGAACGCCATGCATCCGAGGCGAGGAATGAAGAGAAGATGACGCCCACGAGGACGAGGAGCAAAACCTTAAGGACGACTGACTTGCTCATTGCTACCATCTGACAATACCTATTGCAACACTACTCTTTTAAGATTTAAATTGCATTAATCTCTTTGGCATACCGGAGTGTTCAACTATGGATGAGATCGACATGAAAATACTAAAGCTGCTTCAGGAGGATTCAAGGATTTCATACACTGACCTCTCGTGCAATGTAGGCATCTCGGAGACTGCTGTCAGGAGGAGGGTCAAGAAACTCCTCGACGAGGGGATAATCACCAAATTCACAATCAAAATAGACCCTGAGAAGCTGGGGAAAGGGGTCACCGCATTTGTGGGGGTAGATGTAGGCGGGGAAATGGGCCCTGTTGCAGGATCAGAGCTCCTGAACGATCCGGCGATATCCGAACTATACACCGTTACTGGAGACTTCGATTTGTTGATCAAAGTCACATGCAGGGACGTGAAGGAGCTTGAGAGGGTGATAGAGAGGGTGCGCTCCATGGATTTCACAAAGACGACGAAGACGCACGTTGTCCTCAGGAGGCTGAAGGACGCGCCACTGGAGCCATAAGGAGGTGAAAGAATGTTTTATGATGAGATTGACCTGATGATACTCAGGGAGCTTCAAGAAGATGCGATGACCAGCTACAGGGATATCGCCGAAAAGCTGAACCTTTCAGTCGGCACGGTCCACAACAGGATAAAGAGGCTGAAAGAGATCGGGCTGATCAAGAGCTTCTCGGCTATTGTTGATGCTGAGAAGCTAGGTTACGGGCTGACTGCAATAGTGCTCATGCAGGTAGAGGGCGAGAAGATTGTCGAGGTCGAGGAGAAGCTCGCGACATCCAAGTCGATTATTGCAGTCTACGACACAACAGGGGAGTTCGACATAATAGCCATTGGCAAATTCAAGAACAGGGAGGACCTGAACACTTTCATAAAAGAAGCGCTGAAGATCCAGGCAATCAAGAGGACGGTCACGAGCATCGCCCTTAACGTTGTGAAGGAGGACTTAAGGATCAAGTTCTAGAGCTTTTTCGTCTCCTGAACTCGCGATACCTTACCATCGCGGATGCAGCTTCGGCAGCAGACAACGAACTTGGGAATACAGGGATCCCTGCTTTTATGAGCGCGCGTGAGGCCGCGCTCTGGGATGGGCCGAGCATATCGACCACAAAGAGCGGCTTATTTGTGGCGCGGACGATCTCTGAGATCGATTTTGCGGCTTCAATCTCAGATCTTATGAGGCTCGGCATTGCTATCGATCCGATCGTACCAAAACCCAACAGAAACGCCATGTCGAATTCAGGCGACTTGAGAACGGCCTCGAGTATCCGCGAGTAATCGAAAGGGTCTGGGGATGCCACCATGTCTATCGGGTTCCTCTTTGACCAGAACCCCGGAAGGGTCGCATCTGCAACCTCGAAAACTTCCCTGGGGAGCGGAGGGAACGAAATCCCTTTCATCTCGAGGGCGTCGGCGCATTCTATTCCCCACCCACCTCCTGTCGTAACCACGGCTGCGGATCTCCCTGATGGTATGGGGAGGCTTGAAGAGGCGAAGGATATGCGAAAGAGCTCAGCAGGGTCTCTTGCTCTTATCACAGAATACTGCCTGAATACGCCATCAATGATCTTGTCCTCGACTGCGATAGCCCCCGTATGGGATGAAGCGGCTGCGGCACCAGTAGAAGTCACACCCACTTTCATAGCTACAACTGGTTTCTTCAGGGTGCAGGATGACAACGAAGAAACTAGTCGCCTGCCGTCCTTCACTGACTCCAAGTATAGCGCAATCACCTTCGTGCTATCGTCAGTTTCAAAATACTCCAGAAGTTCAGGGATGGAGAGGTCAGACTCGTTGCCAATGCTTACGAACTTGCTGAACCCAACGCCATGTTCCTTTGCCCAGGCCAGGACAGTCGTGCCTACAGCGCCGCTCTGGGATACAAACGAGATCTCCCCCCTTGGCGGCACGAGGGATGTAAAGGTCGAGACTAAATCCGAGTGGGAGCTGTATATCCCCATGCAATTTGGACCGATGATGCGCATCCCGCGCGCCCTTGCTGCCTGGACAACCTTGCGCTCAAGGTCAGAGCGCCCGGACTCTCCGAATCCGGCTGAGACCACGATTGCGTACTTCGCACCCTTTTCCCCACACTCAACCACTGCATCGTAGACGAGACCGCTTGGGAGGGCGATCACTGCAAGATCGATCTCCTCAGGAAGTTCAAAAACGGATCTGTGGCAAGGTATGCCGAGCACTTCATTAGCCCTTGGATTCACGGCATAGATCCTGCCGCGGAATCCGCCGTTCAAGAGGTTACGGAGCAGGACGTGGCCCCAGGCCTCGGGATCCCTTGAAGCCCCTATAACGCAGACAGACCTGGGCGAGAAGAGATGCTCTAATGAATCCCCCATGCATTAAACTTGGCGCTTCATGCTAAAAAATGGATGCCTCGCCCTTATTTCCCGAGGAGGTGCCGGAGCACTTCATAAACCCTGTTGGTGAATTCCTTCTTCACGACTGATAGGTTTTCAACCTTATTGAGAAACTTGATCGATACAACTTTTGTCGCTGCGTATTCAACCGCGACATCATCCCTATAGGCATCCCTGAGGCACTCAATGAGCAGGTTAACAAGATCATGCGCCAGGGTGTTGCGCCTCCGCTTCAGCTCAAAAGAGAAATCTTCTGCCTTCATTTCGTCAAATATCCGGATCTCGTTCACCGCAGCGTTAAGGGCGGGGAGGAGGAGGTTCTCGAGCTCCCAGACGTCGATTGTTAGGTTCAGCCCTCTTTCAGGGCTGATTCCAGAGAGGATCTGGGAGGAGAGCCTCTCTGAAGCGTCATAAAGCACCTTCTCGAGCTCGAGCCCAGATAACGCTTCCTTGCGATCATTGAATTGTGGCTTGGGCAAAAATGAGTCTCCTCATATAGAAAGTGTGTACGCAAACTGAAATATCTTTCTAGATCTGTGCAACAAATGGCAAGTGTTATTAGGTCTCCATGGTCGTAATTCAGATCACAATAAAGGGGTATCCACATTGCCTCGGAGGATCGTCCCTAGAGCCAAGAGATCCGGCAAGATGTACTTCATTGCCTCGAAGGTCTCTGGCAACATGGGCCTGAAGGAGATCACCGAGATAGTCTTCACTAATGCCGAGTCATATAAGGAGATAGCTACCCTAATACTTGAATGGATAAAGATCAAGAGCGACCGCGAGAACAGGGGGTATCCAAGGTGGGTTACGACCCAGGAGCTCTCAGACTATATCAACGAGAGGCTGAAGAGGCGGAGGAGGAGTGCAGCCTACACAGTAATCAAGGACTACCTTTTGCCGCTGGGAATACTGGAATACAGGACCTCGGAATCAAAGTATGTGATAAGCAGGGATTTTTCAGGCGCGCTCAAGAGGCTCGCGGACGCCTACACCAAATGGACCGCATAGTATATAACACCGTTATAACATAATAGGATAAATTGAGGGAGAGTGCTTATGGCGGAAAAAGAGAACCCCAAATGGGCAGGGATAGGATCTAAGTTTGCCCACCTCACAGCAGCCCACCCGTGCTTTGGCGTTAAGGCACATTTCACAGTTGCAAGGATCCACCTGCCTGTAGCTCCGAGGTGCAACATCCAGTGCAGATACTGCGTCAGGAAGATAGACAAGTGCGAGCAGAAGCCCGGGATCGCGGCCTGCATAATGGACGATGAGATGGCCCTCAAGAGGCTTGAGGCAGAGGTGAAGAGCAACCCCAGCCTTAAGGTCGTCGGCATAGCAGGACCTGGGGATCCGCTAGAGAACGAGGCAACATACAGGTTGCTAGGACGGATAAAAGAAAGCTACCCTGACCTCATACTGTGCCTCTCAACGAACGGACTGCTGATCGAGGATGTGGCAGACAAACTGAAGGATTGCGGGGTCAGGACCGTCACAGTTACAATCAATGCTGTTGATCCGGAAGTTGGATCAAAGATCTATGAGTGGGTCAGGTATAACGGTGAAACACTTGATGGCGCCAAGGGTGCTGGGCTGCTGATACAGAAGCAGTTTCGAGGGATTGAAGAGCTTGTTAAGAGGGGGGTAGTCGTCAGAATAAACACCGTGCTAATACCAGGGGTCAACACTCACCAGATCCCGCGCATTGCGGAGGAGGCCTCAAAGAGGGGGGCTAGCCTCATGAACATAATACCGCTCATACCGCAGCACGGTTTCAAGGATCACAGGAGGCCGACATGTCAAGAGCTCGAGGAGGCGAGAAAGGCCGCGGAGAAGCACCTCCCGCAGTTCAGGCTCTGCCGGCAATGCAGGGCTGACGCCGCAGGGATTCCTGGAAAAGAGGGGGGGAGCGGCGCGACCTCTGAATACTTCCACGGATGATCCTCACTTGGAATTCAGGAGTGAGCGGATGTCCTCAGCCCGCATGAACCTCTCTTTACCGTGGTGCTTAACCCGCATGGAGAAGCCCTTGGGCACAATTATCGAGGTTGATTGGGAGATTGGAACCTCGACATGGACCTCTTGCGTGCTGCTCAAGGGCCTGTGCTCAAGATCAACAGTCTCCCCTACGGATGGCATGATGATCTCTCCAGTGTGCTGCTTGACCGACTCTGCAAGAGCCTTCAGGCTCTCCTCATCCCCGTGGACTAGGACTAGCCTCTCTGGCTTAATCCTCGAGATGTAGTTGCAGAGCTCGTTGTGCATTGCATGGGCAGATATGTCAAAGTGGGCCACTTTGCACCTGACATTTACTTCCTTGGACTCCTTTGATAACATGTCCCTGAGGGTGAAGTTCCTAATTCCGGACATGAGCTGGTGTCCGGTTGTGCCTTCCTCCATATGGCCGCACAAGGCGATCAGGTTCTTCTCGTCCTCAGCCATCTTTATCATGTGCCAGACGCTCCACCCGCCCCTAAGCATCCCCGAGGGCGCAAGTATTATGCAGGCGCAGTCCCTCTGGTAGAGGCGTTTCCTTTCGGATATGCTCTTGAATGTCCGGAGGGCTTCCCACCGGAACGGGTTGATGTTGTTGAATAGGTATGCCCGCCTCACCTTGTCGTCCATGTAGATCAGGAACTGCTCATAAATCCGGAGCGTTTCTATCGCCATGCCCTCCAGGTAGACCTCCACGTTCGGGATCTTGTTCCAGCTGTCCTTCAGTATCTTGAGTATCTCCTGCGCCTTCCCCACAGAGAATGTTGGGATAAGTATCTTACCGCCCGACTCTACAGTCGACCTGACTGATTCGATGAATTCCTTTCCTGTCTCTTCCCTGCTCTTCCTGTTCTTCCCACCGTAGGTCCCTTCGCATATGAGCACGTCAGGGTAGACCAAGTCTTCAGTGCGCCAGTACCTGAGGTGGTTGGAGGAAGTCCCTAGATCCCCCGAGTATACGAGCCTGAATCCCTTGTACGTTATCTCAGTCATTGTGGATCCCAATATGTGGCCAGCATTGTGGAAGTTCACGCTAATCGAGTCGAGTTTGAAGACCTCATGGTAAGTCGTCGGGACGGCCAGCTTGTTCAGCACCTGGTGCATCTCCTTGGAAGACCACAGGCGATCCTCCTTGGGCCACTCCCTTTCCATTATCGAGAGCTCATCCTGCCAGAGGAGCTTGACGAGTGCAAGGGTTGGCAGGGTCATGAAGACCTTGCCCTTGAATCCCCTTCTGACGAGCTCAGGTATGGCCCCAGTATGGTCCAGGTGCGCATGGGAGACAAACACGGCATCAAGATTCTCCACGCTTGTTCCTGTGAAATCAGGCAATGCATTCGGTCCAGTTGCAGCGGGATCTATGCCGCAGTCGAGGAGAAAGTGGTGGTTATTTATGTCTAGTCGTATGCACGAGCGCCCTACCTCGCGTCCTGCTCCTAGCAGCCTTAGCTGGGGCATCACAAGAAACCTCAATACCCAATAAAGCTTCTATTTCAATCTTTTTAAAGGTTTTTATCTAAAAAAATTTTAAAGGGGATCTTTTGCTGGGGCAATGCAAAGATAAATAGACCCTCATAGATACCCTTTTTCAGAAGGGGAAAGGGGCATCAAAAAATGTCTGCGATTCCAGTAGATATTACAGACAAGGATTTTGATAGTTTTATAGACAGGAATGAGACTGCTGTTGTGGAGTTCTGGGATCCCTGGTGCAGCATATGCAGCGAGATGGCCCCAGTGTATGAGGGGCTTGCGAGGAAATATTCAGGCAAGGCAGCTTTTGCAAAGCTTAACATGAGGGAGAACAGGAAGAAGCCAGAGGATTATGAGGTCTATGTCACTCCCACATTCATCTTCTTCAAGAACGGCAGGGAGATCCACAGACTCGGGGGCCTAATGGAGCCTGAGAAGCTCGAGGAAGATCTCAAGGAACATCTGCTCAGGCTATGATTGAGAGAAGTGGTTTTCGATGATAAGGGCTGTTGCCACAGACGTAGACGGGACCATCACTGATGACAATTCAATAATCGACATCGAGGCCATCGAGGCAATAAGGAAGCTCGAGGGGAGCGGGATAAAGGTAATCCTGTGCTCTGGCAACGCGCTCTGCATACTCAAGGCACTCGCCAGGTACATAGGTTGCAGCGGGCCAACAGTCGCTGAGAATGGAGGGGTCGTCGAATATAGAGGGAAGATAAAGATCCTGGGAGAGAGGGGGCTCGGCAGGAGAGCAATCGATCACCTAAGGTCAGTGTACGGCGATCTCATCAGAGAAGCATGGTCAAACCCTCACAGGTACGTCGATGCCGCGATAATGAGAACGATTGATTATGACAAAGTGGCTTCGGAAGTGAACAAATTCGAAGGGATCAAGGTCATTGACAGCGGATTCGCATACCACATCCTTGACAAGAGGGTTGACAAGGGCGTTGGCCTCCTCGAGGCTCTCAGGTGGGCGGGGCTCAGCAGGGAGGAGGTGGCAGGAGTTGGGGACAGCATGACCGACGCCGAGCTGCTGCGCGCCGCCGGGATCAAGTGTGTCGTAGCCAACGGAGACGAGTTGATCAAGAAGGAGGCAGACTACGTATCCACGTCCAAATTCGGGAAAGGTTTCGCTGAGATAGCAGAAGCGATCCTGTCAGGGAAAATCGGGAGCACTTAAAGGTGGATTTCTTGTGGGGCTGCTCCAGAAGGAAGGAGATAGGGGAGCTTTACGACAGGATTTCTGAGGATTTCGCGAGGACCCGGAGGAGGGTCTGGCCCTCGATCCTCGAGCTTAAGGGAGGCAAAGGGATGGCGCTCGATCTTGGTTGCGGCACAGGGAGGAATGCGGTTGCCCTGGCATCTTTCGGGTATTCCGTTGTCGCAGCAGACCTGTCAATAGGCATGCTCAATGCGTTCAGGAAGAAATCCTCCCGGCTAGGGATAGAGACGGTCAGATGCGACGCGCTGCACCTACCTTTCAAGGATGGGTCCTTCGACGCTGTTGCGCTTGTAGCGGTGATACACCACATAGGGGGTAAGGAGAACAGGCTGAGGACGATGGCAGAGGTCAGGAGGGTTACCAAATGCGGGGGGATGGTCTTGATCACAGCATGGTCCATACTCCAAACCAAGTTCCTGAGAAGGATAATAAGAATCATCTCCAGCCCGTTTAGCGGAGGGGAGCTTGGCGATCTGATTGTCCCATGGGGAAGGAAAGGAGGCAGGTTCTACCATTTATTCACTAGATGTGAGCTGGAGAATACAGTCAAGAGATCGGGTTTGAGGATAATCAAATCATACGGGGAGAGGATAAGGGGGAGGCTCCCCGAGAACTGGGTAGTACTCGCAGAGAAGGATTGACGTGGATGGAATCCGAAGAGGAAAGAGCACGGGAGGAGAGGGCCGCAAGGAGAATCATAGAGCAGCTCAAGGAGAGAGAAGCAGGCAAGGAGATGCTAGCCCGTTTGAAGTACAAGGTCTGCAAAGAGGAAGGGCTCACAAAGGTTCTGAAGGATCATGAGGTTGCGAGGCACCTGAGGGGTGACGAGGGCTGGCTGCGCGAATTCCTCAGGGGCAAGAGGGTAAGGGGGGCCTCAGGGATTTACACAGTCGCCGTGATGACCAAGCCCTTGAAGTGCCCTAAGGAGAGGCCGTGCCTCTACTGTCCTGGCGGGGTCGAATCAGGAACCCCGCAGAGCTATCTCGGCAAGGAGCCAGCACTCATGCGTGGCCTCCAGACGGGCTTTGATCCATACCTCCAGGTCAAGTATAGGATAGACCAGTACGTGGCGATCGGGCATACGCCCTCGAAGATCCACCTGATCATAATGGGAGGGACTTTTCCCGCGGCTGATCTCGAGTACCAAGAGTGGTTCATGACCAGGTGCTTCCAGGCGTTGAATGATTTCCCCGAGGTGAAGGGCTGGAGGTGGCAGTACCTGGACAGGGCAATGGAGGAGAACGAGCTCGCCAGGGTCAGGTGCACAGGCATCACCCTCGAGACGAGGCCGGACTGGGCTGGCGAGAGGCAGACAGATAGGATGATAAGGCTTGGCGCGACCCTAGTGGAGATGGGAGTCCAGGCACTGGACGATAGGGTCCTTTTGCTTGTTAACAGGGGGCACACCGTTGAGGATGTGATCTCGGCGACTAGGACCCTGAGGGATTCGGGGCTGAAGGTCGGTTACCACATGATGCCGGGACTGCCAGGGAGGTGCGCAGATGACGATCTTGAGGACCTGGCAAGGATCTTCGAGGATCCGGATTTCAGGCCAGACTACCTAAAGATCTACCCCACGCTCGTAATCGGAGGGACTGGGCTCTTCGAGCTCTGGAAGGATGGGAAATACAGGGCTATGGGGATTGAAGAGGCTGCCGAATTGATAAAGAGGGCTTCCGAGCACTTCCCCGAATGGGTCAGGGTTGCGAGGATCCAGAGGGATGTCCCAGCAGAGATAATTGTCGACGGGGTCAAGGCGAGCAACCTGCGGGAGCTCGTGGAGGAGAGGCTCTCCCGGGAGGGCAGCAGGTGCAGGTGCATCAGGTGTCGGGAAATAGGTCTGGCGGAGGCAAGGGGGCTCAAGTTGCCCAACCCTGACCCGAAGATCAGATCCACGGCATACGAAGCAGGAGGGGGGCAAGAGGAGTTCATATCAGTAGTAGACGGGAAGAGCGATCTCCTGATAGGCTTCCTGAGGCTCAGGGTGCCCTCCGAACGGGCGCACAGGGAGGAGGTGAAGGGCGCAGCCATCATCAGGGAGCTCCATGTCTATGGGAAGCAGATACCAGTCGGAAAGAGGGATGAGGGAGGCTTCCAGCACCACGGGTTGGGGACAGAGCTTCTTAAGAGGGCAGAGGAGATCGCATCGGAGAAGTATGACCGCAAGAAGATCGTCGTCCTACCCGGTGCAGGCGTGAGGGAGTATTACCGGAAGAGGGGCTATTCAAAGATCAGGTCTTCCCCGTTCATGGCGAAGGATCTGCATTAGCCTGAGAATGAAGGGTGGCTTTCCCTGATCGCCGACATGACAGACTCTGCCTTGCGCAACACTGAGGGGAGCGACGTCGAGGGTTTGGTCCCGCAGATTGGGGGTTTTCCGGAGAGAGCCATGTACTCGCCTGCCCAGCACTCCGCCACAGCCCCAGGGTTGTAGCCTCCCCCGCCTACCAGGACGAGCCGCCCCAAGCATGCCCTGTGCGCGATCTCGTGCAGCATCTCGATAACCCTAAGATACCCGCACTGGGTGAATGAAAGACCGGCGAGGGGGTCCCCCTTCAGGCCGTCAGCGCCGCACTGCACAATAAAGAAGTCAGGCCTCGCCTGCTCGAGGAAGGGCACCACGAGATCGCCGAACATGGAGACGAGCACGTCGTCGGCGGATCCTGGAGGGAGGGGAAGGTTGAGCTTGGTCCCCTTGGCTTCGCCAGATCCCGCCTCGAGGTAGCTGCCCGTCCCAGGGAAGAGGGTCCTCCCATCCTGGTGCACATCGACACAGATCACGCCCGGGTCGGAGTAGAATCCGTACATCACCCCGTCCCCATGGTGCGCATCAAGGTCTAAGTAGGCTACCTTATTGAAGCGCCTCCTCAGCAATGCCAATGCGACAGCGCAGTCATTCATTATGCAGAATCCAGAGGCATTACGCCTGCCGGCATGATGGAGACCGCCTGCGAAGCTCGCCGCGTGGGCATATTTCCCACTTAGGACGAGTTCGACCGCACGCAAGGTGGCACCAACCACATTCAAGGAAGCCTCGTAGCATCCTTTGAACGCGGGCGTGTCTCCCCCGTCTAGCAACCTCGCGCCTGCGGTCGAAAAGCGCTTGACAAGATCAAGGTACCCAGGATCGTGGAAAAGCTCGGCTTCTGCACGCGTGGCGCTCCTTGCAGGTTCAATTTGAAGCTCCTGGAATGAATCCGCAAGGCGATCCATTGCCATCCTGACCCTCGTGATCTTGAAGGGATGTCCGCTCCCGAAATCATACTTCAGCACAGAATCATCGTACACGAAGGCAGCAGAGCCTACCAATTTGACCACTGGTCTTTTTGGCAGAGTCTGCTTATTAGGATAATTCTTGCTTCCGTGATCGAAAGTCCCTTGTACGAGACTGCAAATTTGCCGGGTGGGCTTGATTGAAGGGTTTGCTTTTTTAATGGAAAATTATATATTTCGTCCTCATAAAGACTCATAAAGGTTCATTAAATGTCTGATGAAGTTATTCCAGATGTATCATCAATAAGCTCGGGCTTCATCGCAGATCTCGTGAGCGCCGGCAAGATCGGGAAGGGGATAACAATACCAGGGGCGGTCCTCAACGCCATAAGGAAGAGCTCGGAGAAGGGCGACCTGATTCCACTCGAGGAACTTGAGAAGCTCAAGAACTGCGCTGATGGCGTAGGGGTCAAGGTCCAGGTCGAGAAATGGGAAAGGCTTGGCGAAGACCCGGACGAGTCTGTCTTGAGGCTCGCGATGGAGAAGGGCTACACAATAGTCACTTCAAATGAGAACCTAGCCAAGACGGCAGAGTCGGCGGGGCTAAGCGTAATCAAGGGGAGGACCCGCATCACTGGCGAGCCGCTTTTCCTCAAATTCTTTGACAAGGATACGATGTCGGTGCACCTCAAGGAAGGGATCCAACCCAGGGCAAAGGTGGGTAAGCCTGGCAGCTGGAAGCTCGTCGATATCGGGAAGGCGCCAATGAGCAAGACCGAACTTGAGAAGATAATCCAAGACATCCATGAAAGGGCCGAGGCTGGAGAGGGGTTCCTAGAGGTCAAGAGGGAAGGATCGCACATACTGATGGTGAAGGACAGCAGGGTGATAGTCACTTTCCCGCCGTTCTCCGACAGGCTCGAGGTCACGATAACCAAGAAGGTTGCCGAGCTCGAGATCGAGGACTACGACCTCCCTGAGAAGCTCCTGAACAGGTTCAAGGAAAGGGCAGAGGGGATACTGATCTCGGGTGCTCCGGGCATGGGGAAGACGACCTTCGCCCAAGCGCTAGCAAAATTCTACCTAAGGGAGAACAAGATCATTAAGACAATCGAGTCCCCCCGGGATCTGAGCCTGCCGAAGCTGGCTACAGAGTACTCGAAGACCCACTCTTCTTCAGAGGAGCTTCATGATGTCCTCCTCTTGAGCAGACCGGACTATACTTTCTTCGATGAGATGAGGGACACTGAGGACTTTAAGATCTTTACCGACCTCAGGCTCGCAGGCGTGGGGATGGTCGGCGTAATCCATGCCACGTCCCCGATCGACTCGATCCAGAGATTCATCGGGAGGGTCGAGCTCGGCGTGATACCGTCTGTGATCGACACAGTCATATTCATCAACAACGGCAATGTCGAGAAGGTGTACGACCTTGAGACCAGCGTGAAGATACCGCACGGACTGACCGAGTCGGACCTGACCCGCCCTGTCGTCCTCGTCAGGAACTTCCTCGACGGGGAGGTCGAATACGAACTGTATGTATTCGGGGAGAGGACCTTTGTCGTTCCGGTAAAACGACGCGAGGCGAGGGGCGCGCAGTCAATCAAGCCGATAATCAGCCGGATTTTGGGCAAGTACATCGACATGGAAGAAGTGGAGATAGAGACAGGGGAAGGCGAGGTGAGGGTCATCGTCCCTCCTGAGAGGATTTCGATGGTAGCCAGAAGGACCAGGAAGAAACTCCAGAAGATCGAGGAGAAGCTGGGCACCAAGATCGTTCTGAAGCCAAGGTACTGAGGCGGGATATGCCTTGAGGAGGAGCGCTGTCCTTGAGGCGGTAGAGGGGCTCGTTGGAAGCGAGGAACTGCACAAGGCCCTAAAGGGAGTAGACATCATAGGCAGGATTGCAGTGATCAAGATACCGAGGGAGTGGGAAGGGATCAGGCACGAGATCGGGGAGAGGATCCTCGCCAAGATCGGCGTGGACTCGGTCTATATGCAGACCGCGCCATCTAGGCAAGGGGACAGAGTCAGAGGGTTGGAGTGGCTGGCAGGGAAGAGGTCTACTGAGACGATCTATTCAGAGCATGGTTGCAAATTTTTGGTGGATATTGGGAAGGTCTACTTCTCGCCGAGGCTCTCTAACGAGAGGAGGAGGGTTGCAGATCTCGTGGTTAATGGAGAGACAGTCGTGAACATGTTCGCTGGGGTAGGCACCTTCTCGATAATCATTGCGAAGTCCAAAGGGGCGAGGGTCTTCTCGATTGACAACAATCCGAAAGCTTTCGAACTCATGATTGAGAATGTGGCAATGAACAGGCTCAACGGGAGGGTCATACCCATACTGGCAGACGCCAAGGAGGCGGCTTCTGAGCTGGACCGCGGCGCAGACAGGGTGCTGATGCCCTTGCCGGAGCTTGCCGAGGCCTATCTTGGGGAAGCAGTGAGAATGCTCAGCGGCAAGGGTTGGATCCATGTCTACACTCACGAGATGGGCGGGAGCAAGGCCGAGGCTATGGAGAGGGCAAAGACCAAAATCCTCAAGTCCGCGGAGATGTTCTGCGAAACGACACGATGCGAAGGCAAGGTTGTCAGGAGCATAGGGAGGAGAAGCTACCAAGTTGTGCTTGATATGCAGGTGATACCGCATTGAGCTGCAGATACGATTCTCTGGGCGGCAAGCTGAGGGGGCTCGAGCGTTGGTTCTCCGATAAGGATGGTGCAGCGGTGGCATTCTCAGGGGGTGTGGACAGCACCTTGGTCGCTGCTGTAGCGGCAAGGATTCTTGGCAACAGGGCAATCGCGATCACGTTGATTACCGAGTTCATAGGCGATTCGGATATCGAGAGGGCTAAGAGGAGCGCAAGGGAGGCAGGCATAAGGCATGAGATAATAGAGCTGAGTCTTCCTGAGGAAGTGCTGGGGAACCCGCAGGACAGGTGCTACCTCTGCAAGTACGCCATGATGAAGGAGATAAGGGATGCAGCGGAGAGGCGGGAGGTGGGGCTGGTCATCGACGGCACGAACACTGACGACGTCAGATCGGCACGTCCGGGGATCAAGGCACTCAGAGAATTGGGCATAAGGAGCCCGCTCGCAGAGGTCGGGATCAGCAAAAAGGAGTCTTACGAAATCGCCGCATTGATCGGACTGAGCGTGGAAGAATCTTCCAATTCATGCCTTGCGACGAGGTTTCCCTTCGGGCACCGCTTTACAAGGGAAGAAGGGAAGATGGTCGAGAGGGGCGAGCAGTTCCTCAGGAGCAGGGGCTTCAGGACGGTGAGGGTCAGGGTAACCGATCTTTCGGCCAAGATCGAAGTCGATCCTGCGGAGATAGGCAAGGCAATCGACAGGGGTCTGAGGGAGGAGATTGTGAAAGAGTTCAAGAACATAGGTTTCAGGAGCGTGAGCATTGACCTGGAAGGGTACAGACCTGGGAGCATGGAGTACCTCGGAAGCTGAAGCTTCCGAAAATGGGGGTTCTGGAAGGGGCTGAGTTGCGCCCACTGTGAATGCAATTCGATCTAATATTGGTCTATGTCCAGTCCATTCTCTTTCCAATTGAATCTCAGCCGCTTCCTCCCAGCGTGGACGCCCTTCTGCAGGATGTAACCGACTATGAGGGGGAGGCCAATTGTGGACTCAGTATAGACTGTTGCGCGCGTTGCCTTGGCTGAAACTTTGCCCCAGGACTTCGCCTCGTCGAGGGTACTGCCAGTGAGCCCTCCCCAGTGGGGGGCATCGGCGGTAATCTGGAAGGCGTAAGAGTGCCCGCGCGTGTAGTCCAGCATCACTGCGGCATCGTTGATGTAGTTCTTCGGGACGCCGCCCCCCACGTAAATGGATCCGGTCTTCTTTGACTTTAGCACGATCTGGGCGATCTCAAAGTTATCCTGCATTACATCTAAAACGAATGTCTCGGCACCGTTTTTCTTTGCCCACCTGTAGTAGCCCGCCAAGCCTATTCCTATCGAGCTGTCAGCAATCGCGGGGCAGAAGACCGGGACTCCGTACTTGTAGGCATTGTAAAGTATAGAGTCGTCATCCTTTGTCGTGGATCCCAAGGCTTGGAGAAACTCCCTAGTCGAGTAGCGCCTTGGCTCGAGGGTGGTGCAGAACTCGGATATGGCATCGTCGCATTTGACGAAGCCAATCTCATCGACATAGGCGTCGTATATCCTGTCGATGTAAAGATCATGCAGGGCAGAATCGTCAGCGTTTGGGGTACCCTTGTAATGCCTGTATCCCATTGCAGTATAGTAGTCCTGGTAAAGGATGGCGCCAGTGGAGACAATCACATCGACTATGCCCTTCTTAATCATCGTGCTGAGGACTTTACGTAGACCTCCGGCTATGAGCGCCCCAGATAGCCCGATCATCACAGTCGGGCGATCCGGATCCGTCAGCATGTTCTCGTAGACCATAGCACATTCGGCAAGACTCCTAGACTGGATCCCGCAATCCTTCCATGACTCGACGAGATCCTTTATTGTAACCGCTTTCTCAAGGTCGACTGGCTCCACGGGCTGGCTGAGCAGGGCTTTCCTTTCGGCTATGACCTCAGGGGTCAGGCGGATTTCTTCTTTTTTCTTGCTAAAGAACTTGAAATTTGTCTCCAACCCAGGCACCTTCGATAAAAACCAAGAAGCCTAGGATTTAAATCTATGTATTGGCTCAGCTAAATCGGCAAGAATGCTTTTAAATACAAACGCCCGTGGACTGGAGGGCGCAGGCTTCCTTCAATAGGTTAAAAAATGGAAAAGAAAGACTCACTCAGGCACTTCCACAATTATGTCCTCGCCCTCGACACGGACAGGGTAGGTCTTGAGTGGCGGAATCTTATCCAAGGAATAACCGTCAGGGAGCTTCACGACCTCTCCGGTAGTCACGTTGAAGGCGGCCCAATGCATGTCGCACCAGATCGTGCTGCCCTGGAGGCGCCCTGTGAAGAGAGGGTTATTCAGGTGGCTGCAGACAGATTGCGTTGCGTAGAACTTGCCATCAACATTCGATATCAGTACCCTGGTTTTGGAGGCTTTGATGCTCTTCTTAGTTCCTGGAGGGATTTCAGAGACTTTAGCGACCCTTACTTCTGGCAAAGAATTTCACCGATCAATTATCGATAGCAGGTCCTAATATGAGTTTCGTGAATAATAAAAATAATTTAAGGAATCCTTACGCTGCGATCCTAATGTTGTCAAAAAACAATCAATTCCCATAGCACAAGAATGGCTAACCCTTAATTACCAGGAAAAACTAATCTGGAGAGGAGGTTTTGGCTTGTGAAAACCGTCGAGGTATCTGCCCCTGCCACGATAGCAAATCTTGGGCCTGGTTACGATCTAATGGGGATGGCATTGGATAGCCCGAGGGATTCGCTTCGGGCCAGCCTAGTAAAGTCTGCCAGTGACGAGATAGAAGTCGAGGGGATAGGCGGGGACACGATATCAGCAGAGCCAGACCAGAACTCTTCCATTGTGGCGGCAAGAGCAGTCCTGAGAAGGGCGGGTGTGGCTGGTTATGGACTCAAGATGATCCTCAAAAAAGGGGTTCCTCCCAGGATGGGTATGGGCAGTTCGGGAGCTTCGTCTGCAGCTGGCGCTTTCGCTGCAAATTTCCTTATTGGAAGCCCGCTGAGCGAGATTGAAGTTCTCGAATGCGCGATGGAGGGGGAGAGGGCGGCGTGCGGTTCAGCGCATGCGGACAATGTAGCGCCGTCACTTCTCGGAGGGATAATTGCGATCCTCCGCTACAATCCGGTCAAGGTTATGAAGCTCCGCCCGCTAACGGGCGTTGAGGTTGTGGAGGTGGCACCGGAGGTGGAGATCGCCCAGGAAAAAACGAGGCTCGCGAGGGAAGTCCTTCCGGCATCAGTGATGCTGGGGACGGTTGTCTCGCAGATGAGTTCCTTTGCCCTCCTTTTGATGGGGATCATGAACAACGACCCGAAAATGGCTGGGGAGGGAATATCAGGCGACCGGATAGTCGAGCCCGCAAGGGCCAAGCTCATCCCCGGCTTTTTGGAAGTTAAGAAGGCGGCATTGGGGGCTGGGGCATACGGCTGCAGCATAAGCGGCGCGGGCCCTTCGGTCTTTGCAATTGCCCCACAGGGCATGGGGGCTCAGATCGGCGAGAGGATGGTAGACCAATTCAGCGAGGCAGGCGTTAGGTCCAAATTCTCGATCCACAGGATTAGTGAAGAGGGTGCAAAGTTTGTCTGATGTCAGGCTCAGGTGCATAGGCTGCAATGCGGAATTCGATCCTGACGAGGTAATATACAGTTGCACGGAATGTGGGGGGCTGCTCGAGGTGTGCATGGAACCCCCAAAGGCCACATTTGACGACTTCTCAAAGAGGGCATTCGGGGTATGGAGATACAAGGAGTTCATCCCCATAGAGGAAGGTGCAGAGATAGTCACGCTGGATGAGGGGGGCACCCCACTTTACAGGTGCGACAGGCTTGCGAAGTGGGCGGGCGTAAGAAGGCTTTTCATAAAGTATGAGGGGAGGAACCCTACCGGGAGCTTCAAGGACAGGGGGATGACTGTTGGGGTCACTAAGGCGAAGAGCCTAGGATCGAAGGCAGTCGCCTGCGCTTCGACTGGCAACACTTCAGCTTCATTGGCAGCCTATGCCGCTAGATCTGGGCTCACCTGCTACGTGATACTGCCCTCGGGAAAGGTTGCGATGGGCAAGCTTGCGCAGGCGCTGATGCATGGGGCGAAGGTTATCTCAGTCAAGGGGAACTTCGATCAGGCACTCAAGCTGGTCATGGACGTCTCGAAGAGCATGGGGATATACCTCCTCAACAGCATAAACCCATGGAGGCTAGAGGGGCAGAAGACCCTCGCATTCGAGCTCGTTGATCAGCTTGGACATGTCCCCGAGGTGGTCGCGGTCCCTATGGGCAACTGCGGCAACATCTCAGCGATATGGAAAGGGTTCGTTGAGCTAGAAGGCGCAGGGCTGACCAAGGATAAGCCGAGGATGTTCGGTGTCCAGGCTGCAGGCGCTGCCCCGGTTGTGGAAATGCTCAGGAAGAACCTCGAGAGGCTCAGCCCAGTCAAGGCACCAGAAACAGTAGCCACTGCAATCAGGATAGGGAACCCAGTGAACTGGCCGAAGGCTGTGGACGCAATCAGGAGATCGTCTGGGCTCTACGACTCGGTAACGGATGAGGAGATAATTGAAACCCAGAAGATGATAGCTTGCCTCGAGGGAATCGGCGTCGAGCCTGCAAGTGCCGCCTCCGTTGCAGGGGTGAAGAAGGCGGTTATGTCCGGATCGATGAACAGGGACGCCGAGATTGTGTGTGTCTGCACAGGGCACTTGCTCAAGGATCCTGAAGAGGTGATCAGCGTGTGCGGCAAGCCGATCGAGATTCCGCCTGACCTCAAGGCGGTTTCAGAAATGATCAGGCCGGAGGCGCCGCCCCAGACCCAATAAGCAGGCTAGACGACCCGGTTTTCGGGTTTCCTTGACTCTATCATCTCGAAGGGCTTCAGTATCCTGAGCAGGATGTCGGTCCTAGTGATTATTCCGACTGGCCTACTCTCTGGATCGACAACGACGAGCCTGCCGATGCTGGACCGCTGCATCTTCTCCATTGCCTGGAGTATGTCCTCATCAATGCCTATGAGCACTGGTTTCCTGGTGGCAGCCTCTCGGACTGTCAGGTGCATTTTGCCCTCGGTTACGCACCTCGAGATGTCGGAACTTGTGATCATCCCCACCAGTTTGCCATCCTCAACGATCGGGGCCGCCCTTATCATCTCTTTGTAGAGCGTCTCAGCAGCTGTCCTCAGGGGGGCGTCCGCGGGGACTGAGACTATCCTCTTCGACATCACCTCGCCGACGGTGACGCGGGGTATGCTGATCAGGGTTATCACATCCAATAGGATCTCCCCATGGAGGTCGTCCCTGCCTGCGATCTTCCCCTCAATCACCATCCTTCCTGAAGGGGTCGGGCCGATCACGATCTCCTCCCCTATATTGAACCTTGAGAGATTTCCGATGACCTTCAGTATTGCCTGGCAGAAGTCTGGGCTGAAGACGCTCTTGAACAGGATGTCGGTAACCGTGACTTCAGTCCTCTCCCCTTGCTTTGTGTAGATCGGAACAGAAAGCGATCTAGGCCCCTTAGGGACGTTGAAGCTCTCGTATGCCTTGCTAGTTGGGAGGTACCCCCCTTTAGGCCCAGGAATCGCCTCAACCAGCCCGATGGCCCTAAGGACTGGCATGATGTTCCTGACCGTGCCCTCGTCCCTTCCTGTTCGTGCTGCAATCTCCTTGCTCTTCACAAGGGACCGCTTCTTGTCATAAAGCTCGAGAAGCGCAACCACTATCTCCTTTTGCGGCGCTGAGAGAGACATAAGAATTCCTCTGTGGAATATTATGTAGAACTATAATTATAATTTTTGTTCAATATGGACCAGGGTCTAGGGTTGGCTCCATTATTATAAATAATTATAATCATCAAACCTTATAAAAATGGCAAAAGTTGGTTATGTAGGTGGCATCGGGTGAGCATAGACTCGATATTCTCAAAGACCGCGAATAGGCTCAACTCCAAGGTAGCGCTGAAATGGAAGGATAGGGATTATACCTTTGGGGAGCTTGACTCGCTCTCCACCAGGTTTGCCAAGGCGCTTTCAGCATTAGGGGTCGGCAAGGGGGAAAGGGTCTGCATATTCATGCAGAATTCCCCTGAGTTCGCAATTGCCCACTTTGGGATACTGAAGTGCGGAGGCGTTACAGTCCCCCTTAATGTGATGTACAGGAAGCATGAGCTCAGGCATATGATAAATGACTCAGGGGCAGCAGCAGTCGTGACCTCGGAGGCGAACCTGCAGTTCGTTCAGGAGGTAATGAAAGATCTGAAGACAGTGAAAGCGATCATCGTTACATCCGAGAGAGCCCCTGAAGGCATCAGGCCTTTTTACAAGATCTTGGAGGGTTTCGACGATACCCCGATACCCAGCATGAATGCCGAGGAAGACCTCGCGGTGATATGCTACACGTCCGGAACCACTGGCCTCTCCAAAGGGGCAATGCTCACGCACAGGAATTTCCTCTCAAACATAGGCACGCTTGCTTCGATCTGGGAGCTCAATGAAGGCGACAAGGTGCTCATGGCCCTCCCGATGTTTCACATCCACGGGTTAGGGATAGTCATTCACGGAATGGCTTACTGCGGCTACACCGTCCTCCTCCACGAGAGGTTTGACGCGGCGAAGGTGCTTGAAGACATCAGGCGGGAGAGGTGCACGGTCTTCATGGGAGTCCCGACCATGTACATCAAGCTCCTCGAGGAGAAGAGCACATCCCATGACGTTTCTTCGGTCAGGTTGTGGACGGTAGGATCTGCACCGATGCCAGTTGAGGCTTTCAACAAGTTCAAGGAGAAGTTTGGAGTTGAGATACTCGAGCGATATGGCATGACCGAGACTGCCCCTGTAATAACATCAAACCCTTACAGGGGGCGCAGGAAGCCCGGGTCGGTCGGACCGCCGATTCCCGAGGTGGAGATTGCGATATTAGACGACGACGGGAGGGCACTACCGCCTGGCGAGGTCGGGGAGATTGCGGTAAGGGGTCCCAATGTGATGAAGGGATACTGGAACCGCCCGGTGGAGACAGAGGAGGCTTTCTCCGGCGGATGGTTCCACACGGGGGATCTCGGCAAATTGGACGAGGACGGTTATCTCACCATCGTGGGCAGGAAGAAGGAGATGATAATCGCCAGCGGCTTCAAGGTCTTCCCGAGGGAGGTAGAGGAGGTAATACACCAGTACCCGAAGGTAAAGGAGGTGGCTGTCGTCGGGATACCAGATCCGGTGAGGGGCGAGAACGTTAAGGCTTTCGTGGTACTCAAGGATGGTGAGAATGCAACCGTCGAGGAGATCGAGGAGCACTGCAGGAGGAATTTGGCGGCTTTCAAGGTCCCGAGGATCTTTGAATTCGTCGAGGCGATACCAAGGACCGCCAGCGGCAAGGCGTTGAATAGGATGCTTGCAAAGGTCAAGGTCAAAGATCTGATGGAGAAGTCCGTGAAGAGCATCGACAGGAGGACTTCGGCCTACGAGGCAGCAAAGTACATGAAAGATGCCAACGTTGGAAGCCTTATCGTGACCGATGGGGAGGTTCCGATCGGAATCGTAACCCTCCGCGACATACTCTACAAGGTAATCTCGATAGGCAGTCTTGGCAAGGACGTGTCGCTCAGCAGCATAATGTCCACACCGCTGGTCACGGTAGATGCCGAGGAGGACATTGCAATGGCAGCGGCGATAATGCGGCAGTGGGGCGTCTGGAGGCTGCCTGTCAAAAACGGGAATGGGCAGCTGGTAGGGGTCCTGAGCGGGACGGACATATTCAGGGCATTTGCAGGGAGGAAGATGGAGGTCCCTACAAGCTTTTAGATCCTAGGTGAGGTCTCCGCATGAGCAGAAGAGCTCGCCGATCGCCTTGTACAGGTCTTCAATACCCTTCCCGGTCTTCGAAGACACCGGGATGATCCTCCTTTTCTTCTCGAGCTCACCCACGACGGAAGCTAAGCTCGAAGCCAGCTCACCTGAAAGCCCACCAACCTGCGCCGAAGGGACGCCTTCGAGGGCAAGCCATGAGGGCACGGATCGGTGCATGTCCGATTTCGTCATTGCCTCGAGCGCGGGAATCCCCAGCCTGAGTTCAATCACGAGTGCTAGCAGCTTTATCACGGGCACGTCAAGCCAAGTTGATGCCAAGGAGGGGTCTATTGTGAAAATGCAGGCGGATCTTCCGGATATCCTCGAGACCAAGGAGGGGCCAAAACTCCTGAAGAGGAAGATCTCCATCTGCCCGGGCGTGTCTAATATCCTGAAGTCGCCGCCGCGAGATCCTATTGCTTTGGATATCTCCTCCAGCCTAGCCTCGACCATCTCTGCAGCCCTGATGAGTGCGCCATTCGGACCAAGCTGCTCCCTTCTCATCAGCTCAGTTACAGTGACATATTCCCTGATGTCAAAGTCGACCGGATAACATATCAGCTCCGCACCTGGGTCCAAGTTGACCCTTGAAACACGATACCCTTTGGACTCCATCCAGCCGCCTAGGGACTGCACCAAGGTGCTCTTGCCTGATCCTGCTGGACCGACAATGTAGATGTTAATCAGATCCAACACCCTTCCTTCAATTGAACGGCTCTGCGTATATTATGGAAAGGCATGTAATATATAGTTCATTAGAAAAGAGATCTTGTTGGAGTTGCCAAACATGGTCAAGGTTTCATTCAGATACAAGCCAGAGCTTGTCCAGTGGATCAAGAGCTCAGGCACAGGCAGCACATGGAACAGGGAAGAGAAGGTGTGGGAGGTCCCCGAGGAGATCTTGGGCGAGCTTGGTGCCAAGGCAAAGGAGCTGGGCGTGGAGATCAAGGTGCAGCAAGATGCGCCTCCTACAAAGGGCATCGCGGCCCAGCCCGAGGCGCAGGAAAGGCAACAGGCAGGGAATATGGGATACATCGAGTACGAGTCAAGGTTCGATCCCGAAAGGGCAAGGTCGGGAACAGGTATGAAAGCAGATCAGGGGGCGCCTGCCCAGAGGAGCCCTGTCAAGGAGGGAGAGATCAGGCTGAGGCGCTCTAAGGATGGTAGGTTCGTGCTGATTAACATTGACCTCATTGCGTTCGCATCGGATGTCGAGGACCTGATGAAGGGGACGAAGACAAGCGTCAAGTTCAGGGTGCTTCCTCCGCCTACGTTCAGGCAAACTGGCTCAGAATAGTCCTTTAATTTTATATTTTATTTATTTTTTTAAATTAATATTGTAAATTTTTATTTTTTATAATAAAAAAATATAATATTTAGGCTTGTTTTGGTCCTGTGAACCTGCTGACCAGGTAGGTAACAATCAAAGATGCGGCTACGCCTGGGAAGAACGGGTAGATTGGAGTCGCAGGAGGGGCAAGGAATAAGTACCATAGCTGCGCCGAGGCGAAGCCGGCAACCATGCCAGCCAAGGCCCCGTATTTGTTCGCCCTTCTGTAGAATAGCGCCATGACTAGGGGTCCCATGAAAGAGCTCGAGAGAACCTGCCAGGTGTACGCAGTCAGCTGGTAAATCAGACCAGGCGGGTAGATCGCGATGATGCAGCAGCCCAAGCTGAGGATCAGCGAAATTAACTTTGTCATCCTCAGCTGAGTCTTGTCAGACATAATCTTTGAGGCAGGCCTCACAAGGTCCCTAGTGAGCGTCCCGGCTGTCATGTGGATCAGTGCATCGATCGTGGAGGTCGCCGCGCACATTATCCCCGCAAGGAAAAGCACGGACAGCCAAGGAGGGAATGCAGTCTTAACAAAGAGGGGCACTATAAGGTCGTCCTTCAAGGTCATGACATCAATCCCGAATTTGGCAAGGATTGGCCTAGAGAGGGCGCCGTAGGAGTAGGCAGCAAGGGGGAATAGCAGCGACCCGAATGTGGCTATCAGGAGGGCGCGCTTTATGTTCATCCGGCTGGAGATTGTGGCGTACCTCAGCACCATCTGCGGCTGGGCGAGCATCCCAAAACCCATGACAGCAGTGAGGCCGATTATCACGCTCCAAGTGTTTGTGCCGAAGGCAGGGAAAGTGACGCTTCGAATGTCAATCGCTGCCATGGTTTCATGTGCCTGCACGAAGCCTCCGAGCAGCGAGTATGAGAAGACCCACACAGCCACTACAGCTATGGTCATCACAATGCCCTGGATGAACTCGGCGAGTGTGGCTGAAAAGAGACCGCCACTGAAAACATAGACGGCTATGATAGCGCCAGCTACGAGGACGCCCATCCAGAAGGGGGTGCCAACAATTGTCGAGATGGCAGATCCCATTGCGATGAAAGCAGACACTGTGTAAGGGATTATGAAGATCGCTATGATCAGGGCTGAGGCATAGCGGAGCGTCTTGCTGCCGTACCTGAGCGATAGGAACTCCGAGAATGTCATTGCATTGAGCTCCCTGAATGCCTTGGAAAGGCTCGGCGCGAGGACTGCAAAAGCGATCACAGCCGAGACGGCGTGCCACATGCCGATCACAGTCGCGCTCATACCCCACTTGCTAGCTGAGCCTGCGAACCCTATCATCAGGACGGCGCTGAAGTAAGTGGCAAAGAAGGCGACGCCCATTACGACCCCGCCTATCTTGAACCCGCCCACGTACCAGTCGCTTATGCTGCTAACCTTTTTCTTGCCAAGCCAGCCTACTGCCGCCAATGCAACCATGTAGAACACAATGACTACAATGTACAAAGCGCTGTCCATGAGGTCACTCATCGTCATCCCTCCTTGATCTTGCCCATATCACGAACGCCAGCGCAAGCCCCAAGAAGCCAGGGACCCACCCGCCAAGAATAATCCACCAGTCGATCCCTATCGGGCTCAGGTTGGAGTACTGGGCTACCAATCCCAACATCTCGATCATTTCAGAGCCTCCTCATGTCAATTACCCGTTTCGCCTTCCCTTCGCTCCTGGGTATGGATCCGGGCGGGCAGATCTCTACATTCGAGCGCAGCAGAGTTGCATCCTTAATCTCCTCGAAGATCAAAGACCTCAACCTGTTTACGGCTGCCTGGTCCGAAATGATACCGTTCTTAACCTCCAGCTTTACGGTTATGTCGTCGACACCGCTGAGCAAGATCTGGAAGTTCCCGTTTGACTCGGGGTGGGAGGCGATTATCTTTTCGATTGTGGACGGGTAAATGCCTATGCCCCTGATCTTCACCATGTCGTCTATCCTGCCCCGCATCCACTCTATCCTCCGGTGTGTCCTCCCGCATTCGCAGATCCCGTCTATTATGCGGGTTAGATCCCCAGTCCTGTAACGGAGGATTGGCATGGCTTCCCTGTCCAGAGGGGTGATCACGAGCTCGCCCTCCTCCTCTTTCTCAAGGGGCTCACCTGTGCTCGGGTCAATCACTTCGATGAGGAACCGGTCCTCCCAGACGTGGAGACCTGATTTGAACGGGCACTCGATAGCGACCCCTGGTCCCCCGACCTCGGCAAGCCCGTAGTTGTTGAAGGCACCTATGGTGAGGGACCCCTCGATCTTATTCCGCATCTCTTTCGTCCAGGGCTCTGCACCAAGGATGCCGATGCGTATCTTCAGGGAATCCCTGAGGCCGTTGGACGCCTCGAGCATCTCGATCATCCTCAGGGCGAATGAAGGTATTGCATGGAATACAGTGACCCCGAAGTCAGCCATGACCTCAAGCTGTTTCTCTGGGTTTGCAGATCCGAGCGGGACCACAGTCAGCCCCAGCTTCTCAGCCCCTTGGATCAGCCCTAGCCCCCCGGTGAAGAAGCCTTGGGAGGTTGTGTTCTGGAATACGTCGCCGCGCCGGGCGCCGGCACATGCAAGGCCCCTTGCCATCAACTCTGACCATGTTTCCAGATCCTTCTTCGTGTAGAAAGTCGTCACTGGCTTGTTGGTGCTGCCTGAAGAAGTGTGTATCCTGACGACCCGTTCTAGCGGCACCGCAAGGGCTCCATAGGGGAAGGCATCCACAAGGTCCTTCTTTGTTGTAAACGGCAGCTTTGCAACATCGCTGAGGTCAGAGATCTCGCCTATGCGCTTTCCCCTCATCCGCTCCCTTAGGAAAGGTATCCTTTCGGCCCTTTTCACAGCTGCCTTCAGTTTCTTTTTTTGCAGTTTCTCTATCTCTTCTCTTCCCATCCTCTCAATCTCTGGCTGGAAAAAACCATTAGAGAATGTAAAGACTATCCCTTCTTTCCACTTTCATGTGCTCAATACCTCCGAATCCAAAGAATGCCTGGCAGCTACAGGGTGCGCTAGCAGAGAATCAATAAACGCAAGCCCTCCGGAAGTTAAGCACCCTTTCCTCCTCCAGACGTGGTAAAAAGTTGCGAAAGTGATATTTAAGCATTGTCAATAATCGGCTAAAGCCCTTTCAATCATCGTGCCAATGAATTAAGGGGGCTGAACCTGGGCGCAAGCCACTTCTCTCAAGTTCTGAGAGCCGCCTGAGTGCGCCCTGCCGCTCCCTCTCACCCAGCTTTGCAGACTCGACTGCAAGCCGGAGGATCTCGATTGCCTCATCCATCTCCTTGCGCCTGACGGGGAATGGGACCCCATCCTTGCCCCCAAATGCAAAGGAGTACTTCACAGGGTCCTTCCAGCTGGGTGCCTCGCCGTATATCAGCTCAGATACCAGGGCCAGTCCCTTTACTGTGGATGGGCCGATCCCCTCGAGGCCGAGCAGCTCCTCATAGTTCTTTGGCTGGGAGTTGTAGGCACGCTCCATTGCCTTCCAGTTTATGTTCCAGGGCATAACCAGCATCCGCTCCCCAGTCCACTCCCCGAGCGTCTTCTGCAATGGGTCCCTCAACGTAACGATGCTGTTCCTCAGCTTCCCAGGCGGCTCTCTCGCAAGATCCACCGATGCAGCCCTGCAACCCTCCGATTCCCTGGCAACCATGTTAAGAACCGTTCCCTCATCAATCCCGACTATTGCCTTATGGGGCTCGACAACAAAACTGCCCATGGATTCAGATGCCCAATGGAAACGCCTCGCCATTTTCTTCTCTGCGTTTAGACCCTGCTGGACGATGATCCATTTTCCATCCTCCGTGAAGACGAAGCAATGATGGTAAAGCGCATATCCAGCCTGTATGGCAGCAGTGTCGACCTTTGCACCCATCCTGCTTGCGTGCTTTAGGCTTTCGATCTTGGCGGTGGAGAGGCCAAATTTGTCACCAAGCAGGCTTATCTCATCCAAGGTCTCCCTTGAGTGCCTGCCTTTACCTCCGCAAATCGCTATGCCAGTCTCTTCAGGGACAATGGCAGACTTGAGAACCGACGTGGTGACCGTTGTTACACCAGAAGAATGCCAGTCAAAACCTAGCACGCAACCAAGCGACTGGAACCAGAATGGATCGGAGAGCCTCCTTAGCAACTCGTCCTTTCCGAACTCATCCACCATAATCAGCACAATGCCCCGCGCAAGGGACTTCATCCTACTTACCAACCAATGCGGGGCCCAGCCGCCGTGCAGAGGTAGTTGAGCGGTCCCTGTCCTAGGCATATCCAAACAGATCTAAATGAAGCTGCTTATTTCACTATTGGAACTGCGCGGGCAAGGCATTTTTGATCGCCTAGGAAAGGACTTCCCAGCCCGAAGCGACTAGGCATATCAGCACAGCTCCTGCAACCATGCCTGCCACAAAAGGCTCAATCGCGACTGAGACCCACAGAGAAAGCGCAGGGAGCACCATGAGGATGGTCGAGGCAGACATGGCAAGCGCCCCACCGACCACGGACCGCCTCAATAACATGTACCCTGCGATTACAAGGACTAGGCTCATGCCGATTATCCCGATACCGAATATGGTAGCTTTGCCTGCAAACTGTTCAACAATGCGATTCAATAAAGGGACTGCTCCGATTTTTCCGCTGATATACATCAGGACGACAGCGGCCGAGGAGGCGATCCCGCCACACCCAGCTATCAGGCAGATCATTGCAGCCAAACGTATCTCCAGAGACGGGCGCTTTAGTTTAGGGGCTGAGCTTGATGCGGCAGAGGTTTTCGGCGAGGACGAGCTCGTTTCGCTTATTTCTTTGGGATTGCCTTTTTTAACCTTCGCTTTACGAGGCACACCATTTCCACTCATTTGTCCCTTCCACGCATGATATTCTAATACTTTTTCTCATTATTTAAAAATTTTTACTGTAAAACTTTGATTTTACATTACTCTTCAACATATATTTTTATAAAGCAAGCCAAACGAAAAAGCAGTTTGCATAACCCATATTAAATCGGTTTCCCTATTTTCAGGCATGGACGACAAGGAGAGGGTCAGGTCCGAACTTAAGGGCACTACATTGCGGGTCTATTGGGCACTCCTTAAACACGGTGAGGATGGCGCAGGCCCGAGGGACATAATGAGGGAGCTCGGGCTCAGCAGCCCAAGCGTCGCTGCCTATCATATAGAGAAGTTAAGGAGCCTTGGCCTGGTCGAAAAGACTGAGGATGGCACTTATGCGCCCAAGAAGAACGTAGACGTCGAGGTGGTCTCGGATTTTGTGAACGTGCTCGGGATGATGCTCCCGAGATTCTTCTTCTATTCGGTCCTTTTCACTACAATGCTCATCACGTTCCTTGTTGTGTACCCATTGAGGCCAGATCCGCAAACCGTCATTGCGCTGGTGTTCGGACTGACTGCCGCCATAATCTTCTGGGTCGAGACGCTGAGAGTTATGAGGAGGAAGCCGTTCTAAATATGCCACCATTGTTCTAAAAAATAGAATTAAATCACCGGGGTGGGAATTTAGTGGTAGTGTTTGGTTTGAGGACGACCCCAATTGTGATCGCAGCGGTATTGCTAGGGTTTGCCGTAGTTTATGCGCCGCTGTTTGCCCTTAGTGTTGTCAACAACGGACCCATGAGCGGGCATGGTTCGTTGGATCTGCAAACATCGCAGCCAAAGAACGGGTCTGAAATCAATGTCACTGAGAATTACGCAAGGGCTTATAACGACAGGATATCCGAGGCGATACCTGATTCTCCCGCTGCGCCTTTACTCGGCCCTATCGTGGTGGTGTCTATGGGCCTTATCGTTTCCGCCACGGCATACATCTCTTTGAAAAGGAAAGCTAGAGTTTTAGAAAGATAGCATAGGGCAGCCCCGCCCTACGCCGCTTATGTTCACCTGCCCCTCAGCGAGTTTACGAATCCTTTGAGGCACCCTTTGATTGCCTCGATGAAGGTGTGCCTCACGCGTGAAGGATCCAAAGACTCGAGTGTCCTAATGCGGTAGTACAGAGGCGGGTGGGGATCCCACTTCAACCATTCCCCAGCATTCACAAGCTCGAAAACCCTCGACTGGTACTTCCAGAGACCCAGCTTCCTAAGCGAGGAGGCGAGGAGGCGCGGGTCTCCGGTAATAACAGCAGCATCTAGATCGGCCCGGGCCTCCAAGAACTTTGCCACGAAGAAAAGCAGTGTGAATGAAAGGAAGAGATATGCCAAGTCGATTATGAGGCCGAATTGGAGCAGGAGGGGCCACATCAGGTAGACGCGGGTCAAGTATTCAATCGTCGCCAAGGTGAGGAGCACCAGGGGGTCCCTTGCCTTGATGTGGCTGAATTCGTGAGCCAGAACGGCCCTGATCTCAGGCTCCTCCATCGTGGCTATTAGCCCTGTTGTTATGAGCACGGTGGCTCGCCTCGGCGAGACCCCAGTGGCGGCAGCATTGGGAGGTAGGACGTTCAGCAGTGTGGTTCGGGGCTCTTGGAACCCGAAGCGGCGTGAGAGATCCCTGATCATATTGTAGACGTTAACGGTCTTTATCCTGACGAACTGGGGGGTACAGACAGTGCCGTATTCGTTGAGCGCCCTGACCACGACATTTTCGTCGAGGGGCATTCCGACTGCCAGTGTTGAATCATAAATCTTCTTCTTGATTTCAGAGATTCTTGGGAGGCAGATCTTCATCACCTGGTCGAACTCCGTCCGCTTCATCCGGAGCTCTGCAATGTGGATCGAGTGGTTCTCAGGGGTGATCTCGAATTCCCCCCTGGCGGCAATCAGGCTGTTTGCAAAGAAGACTATAATGAACTGCATTGCAACCAGCAGGAGAGGAGTGTACTCCAGAAAGAACTGGTAGAGCACAATGCCAAACAGGAGAATTATCATGAACAGGTAGAGCATATTCCCGAAGACTACAGACGCGAGTATTTTCTTGATGCCCCTTTCCTTTGCGCCTGGGAGTATGTTCATCTTAGGGGAGAAGACGAGATAGAGGGAGGAACTGCTCTGTTCCTGGAAGTAGTTGCGCACTATTGTCTCGAACTCCATGTCAAGGCCGAGGAGATCCTTTTCGGTAACGGAGCCGGGCGGGTAAGGGGCATAGAACAAGCATATCCTCTCAGGGGTGAACCTGGCAGCAACGTCAAGGATGCTCCCGTCATTTGCAATGAGCCTGTACTGCAGCAGCACGCCGTTCGGCTCAGGCGACTTTGTAAGCTGGCTCAGGTAGGGATTCCGCTCCAGAATCCCCATTACGTAAGAGACCACGGGATCGAGCTGGGCAGGATCAATACTGATCTCGATTGTGGAGGTCCTGCTCCAAGTGTGGGCGGCTGTGCCGCTCGCGTTAGGGTATTCCAAAAGGTCCATCTCCAAACAGAATCAGGCAGCGTAGCCCGATGAATCTATTGTCTTAAGTATATTTGTTTTTTGCCGTTTCATTAACGCCATCCATCTCTGGATCCCTTATCAAAAAAGAGATATTTGGAGATGCACATATTGAAGACATCCCAAGCCCGAAGACAAGCGATGGGAACAAAAATGGGATAGAAGGAAGGGGAAACGATGTACCAGACGGACGAAGTTGACAAGAAGATACTTGCCCTCCTGAAGGAGAACTCCAGGCTGGCATTCACGAAGATCGCAGAGGAGGTGGGCCTCTCTGAGGCGGCCGTCAGGAAGAGGGTGGAGAGGCTCCAGCAAGAAGGCGTGATAAAGAGATTCACAGTAGAGGTTGAGGCTGGCGAGAAGGTCAAGGCGATAATACTGGTATCAGTCCAGCCTTCTAGACCAAATCCCCTCGTGGCGCAGCAGATCAAGAAGATCGAAGGGGTAGACCTTGTCCTGGAGGTTGCTGGCGAGGTAGACATAGTTGCACTCATATCTGGAGCCTCAATGCAGGAGGTCAACAAGAACATAGATGAGGTAAGGAAGATAGAAGGGCTGACGAAGACAAACTCGATGATAGTACTCCGATCATGGGTTTGATTTTCGAATCATTAAGTTCTAAAAACGAAATTTCTTCACGGAAAAAGATTATCGAAATGCTTAAATAACTTCGCCTTTCGAATCTACTCGTCTGAGGTTACGATAGAGATGGCTAAGATCAACATACTATACGACCACATGCGCTGGGAAGAAAAGGCGCTCCACGAAGCTTGCGTTAAGAAAGGGGTAGACTTCAGCCTAGTAAGCGCTGAGAAGGTCTACTTCGACCTCACATCAAAGGACAGGCCATCATGGCTTGGAGACGTCGTTCTCCAGAGGTGCGTGAGCCACTTCCGCGGGCTCCACGCGACTGCGGCCCTTGAGAGCTACGGCGTCAGGGTGATAAACAGGTACCAGACCGCTGAGCTCTGCGGCAACAAGGTGCTTAACACCATCACTTTCAAGAAGGCTGGGATACCGACTCCTAGGACATACTTGGCGTTCACTCCGGATGCCACAATCGAGGCGCTTGACAGGCTAGGCTACCCCGCGATCCTAAAGCCGGTCGTGGGGAGCTGGGGGAGGCTGGTCTCCCTCCTGAAGGACAAGACTGCGGCGATGGTTGCGCTGGAACACCGGGAGATGATGTTCCCCCTGTACCAGATATACTATGCGCAAGAGATGGTGAAGAGGCCGCCAAGGGATCTCAGGGTCTTTGTGATAGGAGATGACGTCCCTGTTGCGATATACAGGGTGAACAACACGGACGACTGGAGGACAAACACAGCCCGGGGCGGGAAGGTCGAGAACTGCCCGATCACCCCGGAAATAAGGGAGCTCGCGCTCAAGGCCGCAGCGGCAGTTGGTGGAGGCGTATTCGGCGTCGACATGATGGAAGACAACGGGAGGCTAGTCGTGCACGAGATAAACAGCACCGTCGAGTTTAAGAACACTGTCCCGGCTACAGGTATCGACATACCCGGAATGATTGTGGATTACGCACTTAGGGAGGCTAAGAGATGAGAACGGTAGGAATAGTTGGGGCTTCAGGCTACACCGGAGGGGAGCTGCTCAGGCTGCTCGTCGACCATCCGGAGGCCGAGATAAAGATCGCGACATCGAGGGAGAATGCGGGCGAACCTGTCTTCAGGGTGCACCCCCAGCTCAGGAAGAAGACTGACTTGAAATTCGTGGAGCCGGATCTTGAAAAGGTCGCATCCGAGTGCGAGTTCGTGTTCCTTGCATTGCCACACGGCTCATCTGCCCCAGCGGCTAAGAGGCTGCTCGAGGCTGGCGTGAGGGTGATCGACCTCAGCGCAGACTTCAGGCTGAAGAAGGAAGACTATCCAAAGTGGTACGGCTGGGAGCACCCGTTCCCTGATCTCCTCGACCTTGCTGTCTACGGCCTTCCAGAATTCCACCGCGAGGAGATCAAGGGGGCTAAGCTAGTCGCAAACCCAGGGTGCATAGCGACTGCCAGCATACTGAGCGTCGCGCCGGCGATAAAGACCGGGGCGGTGGAGAAGAACAGGGTGGTCGTGGATGCCAAGATAGGCTCCTCAGGTGCAGGGACCTCCGTGAGCATCGCAAGCCACCACCCTGAGCACTCGGGATTGGTGAGAGCCTACAAGCCATCGATGCACAGGCATACGGCAGAGATTGAGCAGGAGCTGGCTCCCTTGGCGGGCGGCGAGGTGAAGGTGGCCCTCACCCCGCATGCAGTGGACATGGTAAGGGGAATTATGGCGACAGGGCACTCTTTCCTAACCAGGCAGGTCACTAACCAGGAGCTCTGGAAGATATACAGGGAGATGTACCAGAACGAGCCCTTCGTGAGGATAGTCAAGGACCTGCGCGGTCTGCACATGCTGCCGGACCCCAAGAATGTGGTGGGATCGAACTTCTGCGATGTTGGCTTCGAGATCGACCCCCACACCAACAGGATGATAACCTTCGGGGCTATAGACAACCTGATCAAGGGTGCGGCAGGGCAGGCGATCCAGAACTTCAACATCATGATAGGCATAGACGAGCGGACCGGCATCGACCAAGCAGGGGTGAGGCCAATATGAGCCCCAGCAGCAAGGTCGCAGTGAAGATCGGAGGGGACCTGATAAAAGGCGAGGAGCTGAACAAGCCCCTTCTCGAGGATCTCTGCTCGCTGGCCAAGCAAGGCGGGCTAGTAGTCGTCCATGGAGGGGGAGACATAGTCACCGAGTTCGCAAAGAGGCTGGGCAAGGAGCAGGTCTTCGTTGTCTCGCCAGAGGGATTCAAGAGCAGGTACACCGACAGGGAGACCGCAGAGATCTATGCAATGGTCATGGCTGGCATGATAAACACCAAGATTGTCGGCGTCTTCCAGCAGTTTGGGATCAACGCTGTCGGGCTATCCGGGTTCGACGGCGGGCTCCTCAGGGCTGAGAGGAAGAAGAGGCTCGTCATAGTCGACGAGCAGGGGAGGAAGAGGGCTATCGAGGGAGGGTATACCGGAAAGATCTCGTCGGTAAACAGCGCGCTGATAGAGACGCTTCTCTCCGGCGGCTATGTCCCTGTGATATCACCTCTTGCAATGGGCCTCGAGTTCGAGCCTCTGAATGTCGACGGAGACAGGACCGCAGCGAGCGTAGCTAAGTCCATCCAAGCCGACGCGGTGGTATACCTCACCGATGTCGAGGGCGTAATGGACGGGGGCAAAGTGATCAGGAAGATCGCAGCCCTTGAAGTCGAGGGGCTGCTCGAGAAGATAGGCCCAGGGATGAGCACCAAGATCCATGCGGCGGTGGAAGCGGTGAAGGGCGGGGTCAAGAGAGCAATAATAACCTCAGGATTTGCCGAGAAACCAATTTCCTCGGCCTTGGAAGGGAATAAAGGCACAGTGATCTCGCTATGAACTTCGAAGACACATTCCTTGCGGATACATTCTGGAAGAGGCCTGTCCAGCTTGTCAGGGGCAAGGGGGCCAGGGTTTGGGACAGCAACGGGAAGGAGTACATAGACTGCAGCTGCGGATACGGAGTTGCCCTCCTCGGTCACTGCCACCCTAAGGTTGTCGAGGCGATCAACAGGCAGGCGTCTCGGCTCCTGACCTGCCATGGATCATTTTACAATGATGCCAGGGAGGAGTGCCTCTCAAAGCTCTACAAGATAAGGCCGGAGGGTACGGAGAGGGTTTTCCTCTCTAGCACCGGGGCCGAGGCGGTAGAGACAGCCATAAAGCTCTCAAGGAAGTTCACCAGGAAGAAGGGATTCATTGCTGCAGTCAATGCATACCATGGGAAGACTATGGGCGCGCTCTCACTCACCTGGGCATCGAAGTACAGGGAGCCGTTCATGCCGCTTTTGGATGGCGTGAAGTTTGCCCCGTACGGGAAAGCCGAGAAGGTGAGGGACCTCATCGATCAGGATACTGCAGCCGTCTTCGTCGAGCCAGTCCAAGGCGAGGGCGGCATCAACGTGCCACCCAAGGAGTACCTCAAGGAGCTGAGGGAGATATGCGATGAGAAGGGAGTCCTCCTTGTACTCGACGAGGTGCAGAGCGGATTCGGGAGGACCGGGAAGATCTGGGCGCACCAGCACTTTGGGGTCAAGCCAGACGTACTCTGCTCCAGCAAGGCGCTGGGGGGCGGCGTACCCATAGCCGCGACATTCGCAAGGGAAGACGTAATGGCATCGCTCAAGAGGGGCGAACATTCAAACACGTTCGGAGGCAATCCTCTTGCCTGCGCAGCCTGTGCAGCAGCGGTTGACGCGCTCATGGAAGAGGGGCTCGTCGAGAACGCAAGGGATGTGGGGGAGGAGCTGAAGAGAGGCCTCTCCAGCATTGGGAGCCCCATGGTCAGGGAGGTGAGAGGGTTAGGGCTGATGATTGGGGTCGATATGCGGTTCGAGACCATGGGAATGATACTGCGCTGCCTTGAGGGAGGGGTAATCTGCCTCGAGGCAGGAAAGACCGTCCTGAGGCTCCTACCTCCGCTTGTCTTGAGCAAGGAGGAAGCCAAGACCGTGGTCGAGACGGTGGGCAATGCGGTGATGGAGGAAGAGAAGAAGATAAAGGGTGCCTGAGATGGAGGAAGGATACCCAGAGAGGCTCCTCCTTCGGATGCTCGAGATCTACAGCCCGAGCGGCCAGGAAGGGGAGATCGGCAGGTTCCTAGCCGAGGAGATGGGGAGGCTAGGCTACAGAGTGAAGACCGACAGCGTAGGGAATGTAGAAGGCAGGATAGGGTCCGGGAGGCCGAAGTTCCTACTTTGCGGACATATGGACACTGTGGAAGGATTCTTGGAGGTCAAGAGGAGGGGCAAGGTGGTATTCGGCAGGGGGGCGGTCGACGCAAAGTCACCCTTGGCAGCCCTCATATGCGCAGGAAAGCGCTATGTGGAGGAAGGCGGCAAAGGGACGGTGGTTGTGCTCGCAGTAGTGGACGAGGAGGGGAAGAGCAGGGGGATGAGGCATTTCATCTCCAATCTCGATGAAGAGTTCGATTTTGCTATTTTCGGGGAGCCGAGCAGCGCTTACGGGGTGACAGTCGGATACAAAGGGAGGCTCGTCTTCACCGTCACCATCCGGACCTCTCCTGGGCACGCAAGTGCCCCGAGGTTCTTTGAGAATGCAATTTACATAGGAGCAGACCTCGTGGGCAAGCTGAGGGGTCTTGACGAGGAATGGGAGGGCGGAGGGGAGGACCTTTTCAAGTCGCCGTCCCTGTGCGTTACGCTCTTCCGCGGAGGGACGCAGGACAACACCGTCCCGGGCATATGCGAGGTCACTGCAGACGTCCGGATCCCGCCAGGCATGTCCTCCAAGATGCTCAAGGAAAGGGTCCAGCAGCTCCTGGAAGATTTCAAGAAGGGGAGAGAGAAGGCGGAGATATCTGTAGAGTTCAAGGATGAGAACGAGCCATTCGAGGAGGATCCTGGATCGCCGCTTGTCCTTTTCTTCCTCGAGGCGATTAGGGAAGTGGGCAGGAGGGAGGGCAAGATCCTCAGGAAGAGCGGCACGAGTGATGTCAATGACTTCGTAAGGGCATCAGGCACGCACTCCGTGGTGTATGGGCCAGGAAACTCCAAGCTGGATCATACGCCAATGGAGAACGTCTCTATTGAGGAGTTCTACGACAGCATTGAGATAATAAAGTGCGCAATGAAACGCCTGGACAGCCTCTTTTGAGGCGCCTACTGGATCTCTATTTTGAAGACCTTTCCCTTCTTTGGAAGGCGCAGCTCCAGGACGTTCTTGACGAACCTGGCCTTGGCTCGCTCAGGATCTATTTTTGTGGGCAGCGTGAAGGTCTTCGAGTACTTGAAGAACCGCACGCCCCTCTGGAACGTCCCCCACCGCTCGTACTGGACCGCCTTCTCCATCTTCGCCTCTATGCTTACCGTATCCTCAGTCACATTGACGGTGATCTCGTCCTTGCTCCTGACACAGGGCATGTCTACCCTCACTATCAGCTCGTTGTCGGTTTCCTGTATCTCAGTCAGGGGTTCGAGGCAACCCTCCATGTATCCGCGAAGACGCGCCTGGATGTCGAAATAATCTGCAGGGAACATCTCTATGCACCCCTACACATACATGAGCGGCAGCTCATATTCCTGGGACTTGCCCATCCTCTGCATATTCTCCGCGGTCTTGCGCATGAGCTCCCTCGCATTCATCCGTATCTCGTCAGAACGATCTTTCAGAGACTTTATGTCCACAGAGATCGGCACGAATTTCTTCAGTGCCTCTAATGCGCTTGCAGCTGCACCTGGGTCAGGGTAGTTCGGGAAGGATTCTGCAAGGAGTATCAAGTTCTGGACGCCCAGGGACTTGGAGTGCTTGGCTATCAGGCCGTAAGGCCCCACCAAGAATCCCTCCTCCATCAGGCTAATCCCGTTCTGCAGTATCAGATCCCTCAGCTTCTGGGACGAGGAAGCGCCGTAAACTTTAGGCTCGTCGATGTCTATCCGGTTTGGAACGCCGATCCCGCCCAGCGAGACGACCATTGAAACATTCTTCTCCTTGGACCAGCCCACAATGAGCCGGGTGAGGGGGTAAAGCGATTCCGGCGGGAGGGCGGTCTCCGAGAATACTGCCAACAGATTCTCCTTCCGGAATAGCCTGATAGGGTAAGTCGGCTCACCCTGGTGGAAGACGACAAGCGGGGGGAAGAGCTCTGAATCGATATACCCCACCTCCTTCATGCCAAGTTCCTTGATTATGTGCGAGACTGAGATGATCCCTACTAGCCCGACGTCTGGGAGGCCGCACAGCAGTGATAAATTCTCTCCATCAATCCTCTCAAGCTCATATATTGAGACTTCATTTGGCTTCAAAAAGCATCCCTGATCTATTAGCCCCATCCGATTTTTTAACCCTGTCGGAGGCGTAGCTCGTGAAAGGTGGGCAAGATCGTGGCGATGGAGGTGAGGAAGGGCGTCAAGGACGGGACTCTTCGAGGACTAGCACGACCCCTTCCTTCCCCGATATCCTGTACTTCTTGCCCGCAACTATCCCTTCGGCGGATTTAGCCTGCCAGTATTCGCCTCTGTAAACCACAAAGATCACTTCACCCGGACGTGCGTTCTCAGTGGGTATGACAATATCGCCTATCATGGTCCCGACGATCGGCGGCCTGCGCCTGACTTGCAAGACCTTTATCGCTGCAAAGAGGAAGAGCGCGGCGACGCAGATCCCTACGGCGACGATCATGTAAGTGAACGTGGAATACCAATCACCTGAGACCGCCCATTTCTCTGGGCTGAATGGCACAAGGAATAATGCGCCGAATGTAAGTATCACCACCCCGCTGATTCCCAAAATGCCGAATCCAGGGGTTGCGAGCTCGTATATCAGTAGTATCGCCCCGATGACCATCATCACCGCGGATACAACATTGATGTCGAAGCCCATCCCGATGAGGGCAAGGAGGATTGCTATTCCGCCAAGTATCTCGCCCCCATGACCTGGGGCAGAGAAGCCGTATATCAGCGCGAACAGCCCCACGAGGAAGAGGATGCTCGAGACTGTCGGGTCGGAAATTGCGTTGAGTATCGCCTCCCTAGGCCGCATCGAATAGACATCCACTGCAGCCCCGCGGGTGTTTAAGGTAACCACGCCGGATGCCAACAGGACTGCCCTCCCGTCAATCGCCTCGAGTAGCCTGGCTACGCTATCCGCTCGGTACTCTATTGCGCCATATTCGTATGCCTCGATGTCGTCAACATTGGCGTTCTTTACGACAAAATCCCGGGCGAGAGTCAGGTTCCTGTTCCTGGACTCGGCGTGGGTCGACATCACGGCGACCAATGCGTTTATGATCTTGTCATCCTCGACAGGGGCGCTGCCCAGAGGCGAATATGAAATCGGTTGGCAAGACCCGATTACCGTGTTCGGGGCCATCGCTGCGACATGGGAAGCCATCAGGATGTAGGTGCCAGCTGACCAGGCAGTCGTCCCCGCAGGGTAAACATATGCGACAACTGGGACCGGCGAGTTGTCTATGCGCTCAATTATCCTCAGCATTGCGTCAACGCTACCACCAGGGGTCGATATCACAACCAGCACTGCGCTATACCCCTCCCTGGATGCAACCTCTAGCGCATCAGCGAAAGCATCAGCATGCGCCATTGTAATTGTCCCCGTTATAGGCACCTGGAGCACCTTCGGCGCAGCAGAGACCGTGCTTGCAGAAAGAGCGCCTAGGATAAACAGAAAAAGGAAAAATGTCAGTGTTCGGGTTCTAAGACGGCTTATTTGGACCACCCACTAAGGATCATTTCCTCTCCTGGACAGCCTTGGCAATACCAGCGATGCTGCCGATGTCTGTCGATCCAGAGCTCGAGATGACTATCAGGTTCTTCTCCCTTGCGACCTCAGTAATCATCTGGAACTCCCTGAGCTTCATTGCCAATGGAGCCCTGTTGTAGAACTCAGCAGCCTCGAACATCTTCTGCGCAGCCTGCTGCTCGCCCTCGGCTATGATTATCCTCGACCGCCTCTCGCGCTCCGCCTCCGCCTGCTTGGCGATTGCCCTTTGGAGGCTCTCTGGGATCGTGACATCCTTTATCACGACTGCGGTGACCTTGATGCCCCACGGGTCTGTTGCCAGATCCAGGGACTGCTGAAGCCTCCTGTTCAATTCCTCACGCCTGGCCAAAATCTCATCAAGCTCGACCTGCCCGAGCACATCCCTCAGCATCGTCTGGGCCAGGAGGTTGGTCGAGAGGACGTAGTTCTCCACCTGGGTAATCGCCTTGTTCGGATCGAAGACCCTGTAATAGACTACAGCATCTACGCTTATCGTGATGTTGTCCCTTGTGATGACAACCTGCTTAGGCACGTCAAATGTCAGCACCCTAAGGTCGACTTTCCTGAAAGCGTCGACGAACGGGATGATCAGGAATAGCCCTGGACCCTTCGCGCCCAAGAGCCTCCCCAGCCTGAATATCACTGCCCGCTCGTACTCCTTGACGATTTTGATCGATGATGAAAGTATCCAGACAACTATCACCAGGACTACGAATGCGACTATCAGAGTATTTATGGACTCGAATATACCGCCTATCTGCAATGCCAAATTCAAAAAATATACCCCCTTAATATTAAAGGGGATCTTGGATATTAGCATAACTATAGGCGAATTAGGGCTGCTGCCACAGGAGGCGCTTCATGGCTTCCGCGGCTATCTGGTAAGTCCTGTCTGCCTTGCCAGACCGTTCGCTCCCTGCATTGTATATGTCAAATTCCATGAAGTCCAGTCCCACGAGCTTCGATGTTTTGAGTGACTTCTTTATGGAGGCGACGAGCCCATAGAGGTCTGAATGGTCTACGCCATAGTAATCCAAGAATCGTGCACCTTTGATCGAAGTGTTAGAGCATACGTCCACATCAACAGAGACGTAGGTATACGGGAAGGCAGTGCTCGAGAGAGCCTCCCTGACACTCCCGATGTCCCGCTGTATTCTCTCCTTTGTGATTACGTGAACGCCCGACTCCTCAAGATCCTTGTAGAACTCGACATACCGCCTCACACGGTCATCTTCTATCTCTTGGGCGACCTGTGGGGGGTAATCCGAGACGCCGACAACGAATATGTTTTCTTTGGGGATTTTGTCAAGGACATAATAGAGGAACGAGTCCGCATTGTAGCTGTCAGGCCTGTTGAATATGAATGGGTCAGTGGGCGAGAACTTTGTCTCTGGGTTAGTCTCCAAGTCGTACTGTATTAGCCCACACCTGATGCTAGGGAGTATGAAGTCGAAGTGGCTGTCGAATACGATCAGCCGGATCGACTCTCCGCCCAATTCCATAGAAAGGGCCTCGAGAGCCCCACCTGTGAGCGAGTGATCAACCCCAACCATAACCGGGACGGACGGGAGGCCTCCCTCCACCAGTCCGCCTACCTTCTTCGCATATTCGAGGCAGCCGTTGGAGTCAATGAATGCCACGAAATTCTCCACGGTCAGCATGAAGGACATCGACTTTGGGGGCGCCGGCAGCAGCCAAGGCTCCACATCCAGCCTTGACTCTGGGCCAGGGATATTGCCGAGCTCCCTAGCCATACCATCGTAAGGGTCTTTGAACAAGATGCCCTCATATCCCTTCTCCAGCATCTCGATCTTTCGAAGGACGCTGGATTCCCGCTCGTCCGGGTCCAGAGGACCGCTGATGAAAAACAGATCCATACTACGGAAAAGGCAAATCGGACCTTTTTTCTCTATCGGTGGATCCCAACTATCCGGCAAAGTCGGCTTGGCGACAATAAAGCAATGGAATGCAGAAGTTAGACGGAGACAAAGAAAGAAAGACAAAGATAAAAATAAAAAACGGAAAAAAGGAAGCGGGTTTCTCCTACTTCCTTTTCACTATTGGCTCGATGATTTCTACGATGTCCTCCATCTTCAATGGGGACTTGTTCAGTTCTATTGCATCCGCAAGGTTGGTGTAGCAGAACGGGCATGAGCTCGTCACAAGCTCTGCGCCAGTAGCCTCGGCTTCCTTGACGCGCTTGCCTGCGGTCTCCAGCGAGTAGTCAGCGAATCCGCCCCTCACACCGCCGCCTGCGCCGCAGCAGAACGAGAACTTCCGGTTCCGGTACATCTCAACAAGCTGCAGACCTGGAACGGCCTTCAGCACATTCCTCGGGGTCTCGTAGACCTCTGCGTGCCTTCCGAGGTGGCATGGGTCGTGGTAGGTCACCTTCTTGTTGAAGCTGCCCGTGAACTCGATCTCGCCCTTGTTCAGCATCTCCTCCAGCAGGTGCGTGGTGTGCAGGACCTTCACGCCGGTCATCTTGCCGTACTTGTCTGCGTAGCCTTCTGGGGCGTCCATTGTGTAGTCCCTGCCGAGTGTCCTGTAGCAGCCCGCGCAGGTAGTTATGAATGCGGATGCGCCGTACTTCTCCGGGAGTGCTTTGTTGTGCTCAACGAATTTGGCGGCTAGGTCATATTGACCGGTCCTGAGCAGAGGCGAAGCGCAGCACCACTCGTCCGCTACCACTGTGAAGTCGACCTTCAGCTTCTTCAGCAGGCTGACAGTCGCCCTTGCAATCTGCTTCCTCCTGTAGGATGCTGTGCACCCTGCGAAGTAGATGTACTCTGCCTTCTTTGGCAGGGATGCCCTGACGTCGCTCGGAAGCCAGTCGAGCCTCTTCTCGTGCGGCTCCTTGTACGGGTTGTAGAGCGTTCCGATTGTCGAGCTCCAGGCCTTGATGTTCGCTGGGATTGCTACGTTCTGCTTCCAAGCTTCATACCTGAGCGTCTCGAACATTCTCAGGATCCACGGCTTGATGTCTGTCTCGCACATCTGCTGGCAAGCGCCGCACGAGGTGCAGGTGAAGAGCACGTGCGCGACCTTGTCGGACCAGCCGATGCGGTTGTGCAGCAATGACTTGGCAAGCGAGACCTTGCCCCTGCTGCCCCTGTAGGAGTCGAAGTTGAATTTGTCTCCTTGTACGCACAGCATTGCGGCGAAGTTTGCAGTCGGACCATATTCGTAGCCGTACTTGCAGTTGCCGCAGTGCGTGCACATCGAGACCCAGTCATATATCTTCGAAAGTTCTTTCAGTTCCTTGTTCTTTAGTAGGTGGGACATCTCTTTCGCCTCCTTAACGGATACCCAGCTTACCCGGGTTCATTATGTTGTTTGGATCAAGCATGTCCTTTATCTTGGTCATCAGGTACAGGTAGCCAGCGTCCGCGACTGCGTTGAGCTCGTTCTGGTACTCAACTGGCGGCTTGTACGGTAGCATGCCCTCCGGTAGACCAGCCCTGACGCACTCGACCATTGCATCCCTCGCAGCCTGGACTGATGCCGGGTTGCGCTTGTCGAATGGCGTCATGCACCTGAGCATGCCGTAGTGCGCACCCTGGTAGTCGGTGAACCTTGTCGCAGGCGACAGACCGTGCCTGATGTAGATCTCCTTCCACTTCTCGTAGAGGATAGGCCAGCTCTTGCACGGTGCGAAGGTGCCAGGCCACGCAAGTCCTCCTCCGCAGGACTTGGAGTAGTTCTTGGTTGACCCCACGATCCTGCTCGGTAGCTCGGTCCTTCCCCTCTTCGCCTCCGGCGGGTACTCGAAGTCGATGAGCTTCGTTCCCTTAGCTCTCTCCTTCGCGACCACTTCCTTCCACATCTTCCTCTTGTAGTCGAGCTCCTCCTGGCTCCAACCGGATATCACGGTGTAGCTGAAGAACTCTGGCGCATCAGCAGGCTTCGGGCTGTACGGGAATACGATCGGTATCTGAGCAAGCCACCAGCTGACTGCGGTCACTTCGTCGCAGAGCGAGTAGTGGCGCCATCTGACCATGTACTTGGTGATGTCCTCTGCACTGGCAGCAGCGATTGTAAGGACGTCTCTGTACGGGCGGATCGGGAAGATCCAGACTCCCAGCTTAGTCACAATGCCGGTTGTCCCGAGCCATCCAGTGAAGAGTCCATCCATGCGGGGCAGCGGCAAGAACGAGTGCCATGAGTCGGAGTAGGCACAGGATCCAATCTTTGCCACTTCGCCAGTCGGCAGGACTACTTCCATGCTGCTCATCAGCTGGCTGTTAATACCCAACCTACCGTTGAGGTGACCAATCCCATGGTTGATTGCCATCGCGAGCACGGATGCCGACGGAGGATGAACACCCCACCCAAACTCGAATCCCTTGCTGAATTCCTCCCCCTTCCACTGTGGGTTTGTAGCCTTAAGTGCAGCCGAGAATGCAGCGTGGCTTACACCGGGCTCTATCACAGCATAGCATGTCTCAGGATCGATCTTGAGGATCCTGTCCATCTTCTTGAGATCCATTACGATTCCGCCTTCCTCTGGTACGCAGAGGCCACCGATGTTAGTGCCGTTGCAGTATGGAATCACCGGAATCTTGCGGTGGTTCGCGAGTCTCAAGACGCGCTGGATTTCGGTCACTGTCTTCGGCATGACGACATAGTCAGGCATCCTTGGTTCGGCCCAAGTCAGGTCCCAAGTGTATGGCTGCAGGTCGGCTTCTTCATTGCTTACATACTCTGGACCAACTATCTGTTCCAGATTTGCAAGTATTTCCTTGTTTCCTCTAGCCATTTTTCCACCTTCGAAAACTGCTAAATGAATGGATGCGGTGATATATAAGATTTAACTCATTTCTAAAAGAGGGATATATACAGATTAATACATGATGTATATATAGAAAAGGGCAATAAATCCCCTTGGTTTTATTTTAACAACTTTACAAAGTTAAGCAATACCTTTTTAAATGGAAATATGTGCCTTAATTGTAGTTTTAGGTGTTGGTATTGCTCAACGTGATCGACACTACCCTCCGCGACGCACAGCAGTCACTCTTCGCCACCCGGCTGAGGATCGAAGACATTGTCCCGGTGGTGGAGAAGATGGACGAGATAGGCTTCTACGGACTTGAGGCTTGGGGGGGCGCGACATTCGACTCTTGCATAAGGTACCTGAACGAGGACCCCTGGGAAAGGCTCCGAAGGATAAAGAGGGGGCTCAAGAAGACCAATGTGGTTATGCTCCTGAGGGGCAAGAACCTTGTGGGTTACAGGCACTACTCGGATGATGTCATAGAGGCATTTGTGAAGAAGGCATATGAGAATGGGGTAGATGTGTTCAGGATATTCGACGCCCTGAACGATGTCGAGAACCTCAGGGTAGCCGTGAAAGTAGCCAAGCAGATAGGCGCCACGGTCCACGGGGATGTCGTATACACTACGAGCCCCATACATACTGTGGATTACTTCATCGACGTGGCGAAACGGATAAGCGAGCTTGGCGTCGATGCAATCAGGATAAAGGACATGGCAGGGCTGCTGGCCCCGAGACCGGCATACGACATAGTCAAGGGGATCAGGAAGGAGATAGGGCTCCCTGTCGCCCTCCACTGCCATTACACTTGCGGGCTCGCCTCACTCGCATACCTGAAGGGCATTGAGGCTGGCGCAGAGTACATCGACACTGCGCTATTCCCATTCGCTTTCGGGGCATCCCAGCCGGCGATAGAGACGATATACGAGGTCTTCCGCGGCACGAACATGCTATCGCACCTAAATATAGAGCTCATAAACGAATGCGCGGATTACTTCGAGAAGATTCGAGAGAACTACAAGGGGTATTGCTCGGAGATGACCGAGAGGATCGACCCGAGGGCGCTCAGGCACCAGATCCCGGGCGGGATGATATCAAACCTAGTTTACCAGCTCAGGGAGTACAATGCGCTCTCGAAGATGGAAGCCGTCCTGAGCGAAGTTCCTGCGGTCAGGAGGGACCTCGGCTACCCTCCGCTCGTGACCCCGATGAGCCAGATCGTGGGCACCCAGGCGGTGATGAATGTCATTACTGGCAAGAGGTACGAGCCAGTGATAAAGGAGCTGGAGGATTATGTGAGGGGATTTTATGGCAGACCCCCTGGGGAGATAAGCAGGCAACTTTTGGAGCTGGTGAAAAAGGTTGATCCGCCAAAGATCCCAACCCTGAAGGATATCCCTGAGGATGTCAAGCGCCTAGCAAAGAAGGAAGAAGACCTGCTGACATACTTGCTCTTCCCTCAGCTTGCGCTCGCGTTCTTCAGAGGTGAGCTCAAGTCCTTCGCTTCCAATGAGCAGGCTAAGAGGAAAGAAGTCAAGTGGTTCAGGATAAAGATCGGTGATGAAGAGATCGAGGTCAAGATTGAAGGGCAAGAAGGGGCGTGAAGTTGGCTGAAGATGGTTTAATTTGAATCTCTTTTGCTTCTTCCTGCCGGAACGGGGTTCCTGACGGCAAAGTTAAAAACGAAGGGCGGGATCAGGAGTTAAGGCAAGGGAAGGGGAGATAATTGAATCTAGAATTGTTGCGCAGGTTGAGTGAGACTCACGGGGTTACAGGTTCAGAGTATGGAGTGGCCGCCGTGATCAAGGAAGAGCTCAAAGGGTGTGGGGTCATTACTCGCGAGGACAAGTTCGGGAACCTCTTCGCAGAGAAGGGGAGCGGAGATCGGACTATGATGGCAGCAGCCCACACGGACGAGATCGGGCTGATCGTGAAGCATATTGATGAAAAGGGTTTCATCAGGTTCGCCAAGCTTGGCGGCATAGCCGATCAGATCCTGCCTGCCCAGAGGGTGCTAATACACGGCATGAAGAAGAAAGTGCACGGGGTGATTGGCTGCAAGGCAATCCATGTGATGAAGGACGAAGAGAGGAAGCAGCTCGTTACATACGACAAGATGTTCATCGACACGGGCGCGACCAAGGAACAGCTTGAAGGCTATGGGATCAGGGTAGGTACGCCGATCACTTTCGTGAGGGGAGTGATGGAACTTGAGAACGACCTTGTCGTTGGGAAGGCCATGGATGACAGGGCAGGCTGCTACGCACTCATCGAAGCCCTGAAGAAGGCAAACCCGAAGAACAAGATCGTTGCAGTCTTCACAGTCCAGGAAGAGGTGGGACTAAGAGGGGCCACGATGAGCGCCAACGCAGTAAAGCCGGACATCGGAATTGCGATCGACACCACAATCGCGGGGGATCACCCCGAGCTCTCTGAACAGGACGCCCCCGTGAAGCTGGGGAATGGCCCTACCATAGTAGTAGCAGACGGGCGGAAAGACTCGCTCGGCGGGGGGATGATCGCAAACCCGCTGGTCAGAGGATGGCTGATGGAGCTGGCAGAGAAAAACGGCATACAGTACCAGCTCGAAGTGCTGGAGGGCGGTACAACAGATGCAGCCGCAATCCAGATGTCACAGTCAGGGATACCTTCCGCTTGCATATCGATCCCCTCAAGGTATGTGCACAGCTTCAGCGAGGTAATATCAAAGAGAGACCTTGACGGCTGCGTTGAGCTTCTTGTCAAGGCAATGGAAAGCAGAATTCCATTTTAGTGCCCCAAAATGTCTCTCGAGAGGAGGATTAACTTCGACAAGGTCTACGAGTACGGGGAGAAGGGGATAATAGGCAAAGAGGTTTTCACATCCTTCTTCGAGAGAATCCCTCTCCTTGAGAAGGCCCTACGGGAGACAGAAGAGGCATCGGGCCTGCAATACCCGCCAGTATTTTTCGAGCCTGCCCTCACTATAATCAGGTACCCATCGTCGACATTCTCAGGCGCTGTGATATATGCGGCCTGCAAGCTGATGGAATACATGGGGGAGCTAATGCCATGCGTTGTTTTCTCCGTGCCCTTTGTGATACTCTCGCGCGAGGATGTCCTAAGGGCTTGCGCGGCACACGAGTTCCTGCACTACATTTACATAACAAAAGCCCTTTCGAAGGGGAACTACATGGACCTGGCTGGCGAGAGGTTGGACTCTGTCGAGGTGCACCAGGCATACGACGACACCCACACAGTCCCCCCTGACGAATGGATCCGAAACTCAGAGCTTGTCGGGCTTGTGAAAAGGGTGTTCAGCCCGAACATTAACGATCCGGAGCTTGAGGCGGCGATAAGGGAGAAGTGGATAGACAAGGGCTTGCCCGTCAAATATACGACTGCTGAGGAAGCCAAGCTGAAGATCCCACTCGCAGAGATACAGAGAGTCAGGCTTGACACGAAGGTCCTGCAGAGGCTTTCGCCTTGAGCCGTGCTGATTCTTTTTATATGTCTGGAGACATTATTGCCCTCAGTCTGGGCGGTGTAAATATTGGCATTGAATTCTAAGGTCAAGGATTTAGGTCTTGCTGGGAGCGGCAAGAGCCTACTCAGGTGGGCTGAGGACCACATGCCGGTCCTTATGAGCATAAGGAAGAGGTTCGCTGAAGAGGGCCCGCTAAGAGGGGTGACGATCGCCGCTTGCTTGCATGTCACGAAGGAAACCGGCGTCCTCATCAGGACTCTCATGGACGGGGGCGCCAAGGTTGCACTCGCTGGATCCAACCCGCTCTCCACACAGGACGAGGTGGCCGCAGCGCTTGCAGAGGAAGGGGCCAGCGTCTTCGCCTGGAGGGGGCAGACCAAAGAAGATTACTACAGTTGCTTGAAGGAGGTGCTCAAAAAGGAGCCCATGATAACGATGGACGACGGGGCGGACCTGATCACAACCCTTCACTCTGGAGAAGGGAAGATATCGAGGGTAGTTGGGGGGACTGAAGAGACCACTACTGGGGTCGTCAGGCTAAAGGCCATGGCTGCGAAAGGGGTGCTGAAGTACCCAGTTATAGCGGTCAACAACGCCGAGACAAAGTGGGACTTTGACAATGTATATGGGACGGGGCAAAGCACCCTAGACGGGATCATGAGGGCCACCAACATCCTGCTGGCAGGAAAGAATTTTGTGGTAGCAGGATACGGACACTGCGGCAGGGGGCTTGCTAACAGGGCAAGGGGCATGGGTGCCAGGGTAATAGTCACAGAGGTCGACCCTATGAAGGCGCTCAAGGCGGTGATGGACGGATTTGCCGTCATGCCCATGGACGAAGCCGCCAAGATAGGGGACGTGTTCGTCACTGCCACTGGCAATAAGGGCGTGATCAGGAGGGAGCACTTCAGCATGATGAAGGGCGGCGCGATCTTGGCAAACACAGGCCACTTCAATGTTGAGATTGACATTAATGCTCTTTTGGAAGAGGCTGCCGAGAGAAGACGCCTCAGGCAGAATGTCGACGAGTACCTGATGAAAGACGGGAGGAAGATCTACCTTCTGGCGGAGGGGAGGCTTGTCAACCTTGCCGCTGCAGAGGGGCACCCGAGCGAGGTGATGGACATGAGCTTTGCCAACCAGGCACTCTCGGTGGAATACATAATCAGAGAAGGCAAAAACCTCAGGCCAGATGTGTATGACGTTCCCAAGGAGATCGACAGGTCGGTAGCCAAACTGAAGCTGGATACAATGGAAGTAAGAATCGACACCATGACTGAGGAGCAGGAGGCTTATGTAAGGGGATGGAGCGAAGGCACAGAGTGACCCGGATTCAGCCTCTAGAAGTACCGCTAAGCCTTCCACCACATGAACATGAAGTAAAGCACCTTGTTCCGGGACCTGTCAAGGGTGGCGAGTATGAACTTCTTCCTCACGGTATGTGAGAGGCGCCCTGCCCTCACTATCTCTATTGGGTCTACCTCTGCCGAGCTTGGGAGCACATGTATGACGAACGGGGCATGGTCGATGCCTGGGCCATATTCGTAAACCGCGAAATCAGATCCGAATTTCATCCCTGGCCTAACGACATACCCCTTCTCGCGAAGGTCTTTGTAAACCGCATAGAGCTCGTCAAAAAGCCTGAAATTCTCCCTCGAGAACTTCGCCAGTTCCTCTAGTGAAATAGCACGGCCCCCCGACTCGACGGATATCCGCCTTTGCTCTAGGAGGTAGTTTGCTTCGAAGAGCGATAGCTCGAGCGGGGCATCGACCTCTGTGTCCTTTGGCTTGTGGATGTTGACCGGTTTGCCGAAAAAGCCCTCCTTGTAGAGCTTTGCCCCTTGAGTTTTTGAGAGTACGATGATCCGGGATCCGATTATTGTTGCCACTGGCAGGGAGGATGCCATCATAACGCACCAGAACTGGTGAATAGCTTTTTAGAGTATATCAGGCAGGCAATTAAAGTTTGTCAGGCAAGTGGGGCCTTAAGCTACAATTATTGCCACTCACCATAGGAGATGGTGCGACAGTATTCATAGCCCATCTTGCTTGGCAGACGCCTTTTAAACCGCAAGTCCCCCGTTCCCAGAAAGTGTCGAAGGCCTGATTGGCTCAGAGCACGCGGTGCAGTGCGAGCACCCTGACGTCGTCTGAGGCGTCCCTCATGGTGTCCACCATACGCTCAAGGTTTGCCACAAGGTCCCTGCAGATCAGAACGCAGCCCTGATCCTTCACGTCCATTATGATCCGGAGATCGAGATCCTCCTGCATCAGATCGATCTTGTTCTCTGCAGAATGGACATCGCCAACTTGTTTCAATGCATAAATCGGATTCATCGCCAAAGCCATAACGCAACTCCTTAGCTTTTCATAAGCAGACAAGGATTCGCTTGCGAGTGAGGTCAGACCCTCAGCAATCGTCGGATCTACCCTGATGTTCCTCTTAGAGAGCTTGAGTAAGAGCCTAGAAATTGTCTGTGCAATCTCGGCAATCTTCTCAACATTGAACATTAGCCTCAGGAAGTCCTCCCTGTACAGGAGTCCAGGGGCCGACTTTGTCAGCGTGTCGATCAACTCTATCTTTATCTCGTCTGCCTCCTCCTCAAGCCTGGAGACTGTATCGTAGTGCTCCTCCATATTGCCCCTCGATGAAGCATAATCGTCAATCATCAGCACCAACGATCTCACAACTTCCTGCACTTTCCTTGCGTGGTCGGCGAGTAGATCAAGAGACTTTCGGTATGCTTTGTTTTCAAGATCGCTCAGCTCTTTCTGAAAGGTCAAACCAAACCTCCCCTGAAGGACGCGCTAAAAGAAGGTTAAGTCTTTAATAAAGTTTTAGTTATAAAAGCATCTAATTAAATAAAAATGCCAAAAAGGCATGGAAAAATAATTTTCCAATGACATTATCTAATGAAACTGAGCGGGGAATTCTTGAAACAGGAAGTCGAATCGGGAAGAGATTTTAGGGTAAAGGCACAATCTATAGTTCGGGACTCAGTCACTGCAAAGGTGTGAAAAATGGAGTGCGACGTGCTAATCATAGGCGCAGGCCCTGCGGGGCTTGCTGCCGCGATCTATTCCTCAAGGCAGGGCCTTAGGACGGTCGTTCTGGAGGAGGCGGTAATAGGTGGCAGGGCCACTTACGCCCACGTGATCGACAATTATCCAGGGTTCCCGGAAGGGATCTCTGGAACAGAACTGATATCAAGGTTCGCAAAGCAGGCAGAGAAGTTTGGCGCAATCATAAAGCCAGGAGAAGGCGCCAAAGAGATAAAGGTCTCAGGGGATGCCAAGGAAGTGATTACCGCAAGCGAACGCTATTCCTCCAAGGCGATTGTGATCGCCACAGGGCTTAGACAGAAGAAATTGCAGATACCAGGGGAGGAGAGGCTGCTCGGCAGGGGAGTTTCGTACTGTGCCACCTGTGACGGGTTCTTCTTCAGGAACAGGAAGGTTGCTGTGATCGGGGGCGGTAGCGAGGCTGCAAGCGACCTGCTATACCTCTCGTCACTTGCAGGGAAGGTAGTTTGGGTAGTCGGTGAAGACGGGATCACTGCCGATGAGAGCTATTTGGAAAAGATCAGGGAGATCGGGATTGAGCAAATCACCGGTGCAAGGGTCGTGGAATTGCTTGGCGGGGAGAGGCTGGAAGGGATCGTGATTGAGAAAGGGGGATCCCAGGAAAAGCTGGCGGTGGACGGGGCGTTCATAGCTATAGGATCAGTCCCCACGGTCGAGATACTGAAGAAGGCTGGGATCGAGGTAGACGAAAAGGGATTCATAAAAACTAACGAAGAAATGGAGACAAACATGGCAGGCGTCTTTGCCGCTGGCGACTGTACCGGCAAGAGCCACCAAGTGATCTTGGCTGCAGGGCAGGGTGCCATGGCAGGGATAAGGGCTTCAGCTTTTGCAAAAATGAAGGGACGAATGACTGGCTAGATCTTCCTTATGGTTGCTATCGAGTTGTCTGCCAAACCCTGGACACGCATCTCTTCTGCGTTTGCCCATACTTCGTTTTCTGGTATGTCAGGCAAGGGGAAGGCCCTGAGCTCCAATTTCTTTTTCCCAGCAACAACAACCTCGAACTTCTCGTTTATCTGGAGGTATTTCATGGTTGACGGGTTCAGCTTACCTATTCCCTTGTCTGTGTCTTCCTTTCTCCTCAGACGCAGGCGCTTTTCAGGAGGCTTTGACATGCTCGCCATCACCACTTGAAGGATATCGCTCAATACTGTTTTAAGGCTAACGCATCGACAGGAAGCCCTGGATTAACCCCTTGAGCTCGCCGACAGGAACCCTCCGCTGCTCCCAAGTATCACGGAAACGGATGGTGACGGAATCGTCTTGGAGGCTCTGGTAATCAACAGTGACTGCCAATGGGCAGCCAATCTCGTCTGCCCTAGCGTAGCGCCTCCCGATCGAACCGGAGTCGTCAAATTCGGCTATGAGACCAGCATCCTTCAGGTCACGGTATATCATGTAGGCCTTCTCCCTCAATCCGTCACGGTTGACAAGCGGGAAGACCGAAACAGAGACTGGCGCAATAGACGGTGGCAGCCTCAGCACGACCCTGTCCTCGCGCTCAGAGTATGCGCATTCGAGTGCCAAGTAAGTGAGCCTGTCAGCGCCGAAGGAAGGCTCTGCAACGTGCGGAATGAAGCGCTCGCCGGCTTGCGTCTCCTCCTTCTCGTAGAACTCGACATATTCCGGCTTGATGATTATGCCATCGATCTCGACAGGGCCGGAGGAGAGCCTGGCCCGGAGCGCCGAAGCGTCAGTGCACTTTATCAGAGAGAGCACCTTGCCCGTGTTCTTACCGTGGTCCGCGCTTATTGCATCTGCCCTGGGCTTGGCGGCAAGCACCTTCACTTTCCTGGGGGCTTCGAATTTCCTGAAGACCGACATGTCCTGACCGCTATACTGCATATGGCGCGAGAGGTCGTAGTCGGTACGGTAAGCGTGGCCAGAGACCTCTACCCAGCCCCATCGCTCAAGCTTGACCAGCTGGTCAAAGGTCTGAGCGGAGTAATGTGCCCTCTCCTCTGGCGGCTTCCCGATGAACATCTGCGACTCGACAGGGGCCCCGAGCTCAGAGATGAACTTCGTGGAGAGAGCCATGAAATAGGCGAGCCATTCAGTCTTGATGTAGCCCTCCCTCAGTGCCTCGGAGACCGAGACCTGTATTGGTTCAGACGCCTTGGACTTGACCATTTCCTCGGTCAGGAGCCTAAGCTTCACATCCCCTACATCATCTATCAAAGTGCATTCAGGGGATCTAGGATCGAAGAAGAACTCGACTTCCATAATCGTGAACTCCCTTAGCCTGATAGGGCCTTGCCTTGGAGAGATTTCGTTTCGTGCGACCTTCCCTATCTGAGCCAGACCCATGGGGAGGCGCTCCCTCATCGAGTTGAAAATGCTCTTGAAATTGACGAACATGCCCTGGGCGGCCTCTGGCCTCAGGTAGGCGACATTCTCCGAATAAGGCCCAATATTTGTCCTGAACAGGAGGTTGAACCTTGAGATCTTGCTAAGTTGACCTTGGCATTCAGAGCACTTGACGCCTTTTTCAAGGATAAGCGCATCTAGCTCCTCAGGCGTCATTCCCTCTATGCCTTTTACTTCCCCGACCTGCTCCACTATCAGGTGGTCCGCCCTGAACCGCTTGTGGCACTGCATGCACTCTACGATTACGTCAGTAAAATTCTCCACATGCCCCGACGCCTCGAAAACTTTGGCGGGCATTATCACAGGGGTCTCTATCTCATACACCAGCCCATGGTGCCGGTGTATGAACACCTCTCTCCAGCGCCGCTCTATATTCCGCTTGAGCATCGCACCCATGGGGCCGAAGTCAAGAAAACCTGCGACCCCTCCATATATCTCTGAAGAAGGCCAGAAGAAGCCCCTTCTTCTGCCAAGCTCGACTATCTTATCGTATTTGTCCATTGGAACGCCCTCGCGAGTCAGTCCAGATTGATTATCTACAAGGATATATGAATATTCGTGTTCCCATAAGGGAGTTTTTCCCACGTTCCCAGTTGGATATATATAAGACCCCAATAAGGCATAGAGTAGTTGCTTTAGACAAATAAGAGGTAGGTGAAGAATGCCAAATACCCCCTTTTACCTCGACCCGCAGCCAATCTATTTCGGGGGATTCAAGAGGGAATACGCAGACTCCGATTTTGCGCTTTTTGGAGTCCCCTTCGACTGTACATCGAGCTATAGACCAGGCTCAAGGTTCGGTCCAGATGCAATAAGGGAAGCATCAGCTAACATCGAAACCTGGTCTTGGAGGACTGGCATGGATTTTGAAGACTTGAAGGTCCATGACTTAGGAAATGTTGCAGTCGTTTATGGCGATGCTGCTGAGACAATCAGGAGAGTCGCGGACACAGTTGAAGACATAAACTCGACGAGGAAAGTCCCCATCATGCTAGGAGGGGAGCACCTGATTACGCTTGGTTCGGCTAAGGCCATAAAGGACTGCACATTCGTCTCCTTTGACGCGCACTTCGACCTGAGGGATGAATACCTCTCAAACAAGCTGTCCCATGCCTGCGTAATGAGGCGCATCATGGAAGAGGAAGGAAAGGAGAGGGTGCTCCTCTGCGGGGTGAGGGCAACCTTCGGGGAGGAGGTCAGATGGGTCAAGGAGAATGGCATAAGGTACATGACCTCAAGGGACTTGTTGAGGGAAGGTGTGGGCTCATCGTCTTCGTGGCTCAAGGAACAGCTCAAGGATGCCGGAAAGATTTACATTAGCATCGACATGGATGTGGTTGACCCAGCTTATGCACCAGGAGTCGGCAACCCAGAGCCAGAAGGGATCGCCCCGAGCCTGCTCCTCGATATCCTAGGGGAGATCATAGATGAGAGGGTCGTGGGATTCGATCTGGTAGAAGTCGCTCCGCACTATGACAACGGAAGGACGGCCGTACTGGCATCTAAGATGATCTTCGAGATCTGCACGATGATAGAACAGGCGCGGAAATGAGTCAGCGCGCCTTTATTTCCCTTATAATCGGAGACCTGGACTTGTAGAGGATCCTGTAACCGCAAACTGGGCACCTGATCCCTGGCAGACCCATGAGCTCGTTGCTGTCAATGGTTTTTCCACATTTCTCGCAAAGGTAGGTTGCCATACCCAAATACCCAGGCAATAGAGAATGCTCCTTGTTTAAAAGTGTTGCGTAAAGAGAAGCGATCAAACCGAAAAAAATCTCGTTTCAGCGTGTGGAGTTTTTACGTGAGCCGTTCAATCCGGGCCCCACCCTTGCACAGGAGGGGTTGCGTTGCGCATGGCGGTGAGGGCTGCCTCTTGGTCAAAGGGATGGGAAAGCAGGCATTTCCGGAATGGCTACTTCTCAGGAGTCCCCGATGTCACTAGTTAGAAATAAAAAGATGGCGCCAAAGAGGTAAATACCATCTGGGGTGAAGGCAATCCTAACGATGAATTTTGCATATGTAAGATCCAGAGATGGAACGATCAGGGCGCTTTCTCAAGATCAGTGCGATGTAATAGCCATACTTGAAGCCTCGGACACCCTGAGAAAGAGGTGGAGGAGTGCACTAAAGCTATTCAGGGAGGAGAGGAAGAAGGTAGACTTCATTTTCAAGATTTACCACCCGGTCTATCTGGTCAGGCTGGAGGGCAAAATAATAGCGGTCGATGGAATGGGGGTTCAGGAGAGGTGCATCAACCAAGACAGTATTGGAGACGATATGGCACTGAGCACGAAATCGGTCTTCCGGCCTGTTTTCGGAGTCGATTTGTGCAAATGGCTCGCAGAGTGGGAGGAGACGACTTCAGAAACCGAAGAGATAAGGGGCGGATTCGCGCTACCCCCCGTGATTACTAAGGAAGATGCCAAGAGGATAGCTAGAGAAGTGAAAAGCATCCATGACTTGAACTTGGAAACGGTCCAAAAGCTTGAGAACAGAATCTCTGTGATGAACGAAGAATACAACAAAGCTCTGCTTGGACTTGTCGAGGAAGAAAAGTCGCTTCTCGAGAACTATGACAAAAAAATTTCGTTGAAGAGCGCTGAGATAGAGGGCCTTGAAACATACAGCGAGATGAAGATGATCAGTGAGCTGAAGGCGAACTTTGACAAGAAGCTCGAATCAATCAAAAAACAGAAGGCAGAGATCGAGCAGGCAAGGCATAAGACTTTGAAGAGCATATCTGGGCTTGAAAGCGAGAAGGCGAAGTTGATCTCGCTGAAGAATTCGCTTTCCAGCAAGATATCATCATTGAACCTAAAGCTTGAAAAGATACATGAGGAGATGCAGAGGCTGAAACCAAACAGGAACGATCCCAAGGCCGTCAGCCAGCACCTAGTCGATTCGGAGAAGACCAGGAGGGAGATTGACAATCTCAATAGAGAGCTCGAGAGCTGCGTCTCAAGATTCAACCAGATCTCTGGAGAGATCGCCAAGATGACCGATAGTCTGAACGATCTTGACAGGCAGCTCGCAAACCTGAACGAGAAGGAGAGCCTGTTGCCTTCAAAAATGGAGGAAGAGGTGAACAAAGTTCGCAACTGCTTTGCGGGGAGGCGCGAGAACCTCGTAAAAGAGCTGATGGGATTGACTGAGGAGAAGGAGCGGGCGCTGGCTGAGATAAGGGCCAGAGAGAGGCAGGAAAGGACGAAATACAACAAAGAGCTCTGCAGGCTGCAGTTCTTGATTGCCAAGGCGAAAGAAGACTTGCGCGCATTGGATTCGCTTATGCTACAAGGCGAGGCTGACGCAGAATGGGAACTGGAGATGATGCTCATACCATTCTACGTCTACTCAATTGAGGGCGATCTCAGGATCATCGAGCCCCAGATACACTTTGCTGAAGGCGGGAAGGTGGTGAAGTCCGGGGGAGCATGCTTGGTGATGGGAGGTTGCGAACACTTGCAGGGGAATTGGGATGCGCTTTCGGTGCTTCTCTTCAAAGCCAGGGAGAGATTCAACCTCATTTCGATCGAAAACAGGAGCAGGATAATCTCGGCTGCCGAGTCGCTCAGGTCCATGCGGGTTATCAATGATTTCCAGCTGTCATACATAAGGGCGGTGGGAGACTAAATGAAGATCCTTTATGCTAGCCAGTCATTCCTTCCAAGCACAGGAGGGGTCTCATATTACCTCATGTGGCTGGGGAGAAAACTTAAAGATGCCAAACATGAGGTTGTGTTTGTCAACATGAAGCCACCGAAGGGAAAGGGCAGGGAAGAGATAGCTGGGTTCAAGGTGTTCAGGGTTCCTGCTGAGGGGGAGTTTGACCACGACACCCTAAGTGGCTACTCGAAATTCAAGGAGCTTGTACTGAAAGTCTTCCACAACAGAGATGTTCCGGTGGACATGCTATACAATAAGCACCTCTATGGTTACAACGAATACTTGAAGGTCAACGAATCTTTCCAGAGGGCTATTTCAGAAGCCGCAGACCTGGAGCAGCCAGACGTAGTCCATGTTCACGATTTCCAACTACTCCCCTGCCTGCCTAGCCTCGTGGATAGCTGGCCGCTCGCCTTCACCTGGCATATCCCATTCACGGAAGAGGTGCACAACTCCTGGAGGGAGGCGATGTTGGAATACATGAAAAACGCCTCAGCATCCATATTTTCGACAAAGGGGTATGCAAGCGCAGCCATAAAGTCTGGGCTTCCATTCAACAGGGTGGGCGTCATCCCACCGTTCATTGACGTGGAGCAGCCAAAGGCAAAGTTCAGGGAGAGATTCGGAATTAGTAACGACAAGAAACTGATAATCTGCGTAGCCAGGATGGACAAATTCAAGGGGCAAAAAACACTCCTCGACGCGGCTGCTGCGCTTGATATCGATTACCAGCTTGTTTTCATAGGCAACGGCTCCTTCAGCAAGGACGTGCTCAAGGTCAAGGAAAAAGAAAGCTACGGCAAGGAACTCAAAGAGAAGGCAAAAAACGAAATTTACGGAGGCAGGGTTATCTTCGCAGGGGCGGTCGACAGAGACCTTCTCATGGCTGCCTATAATGAATGCGACCTCGTCGTATTGCCGTCTGTGCACGAGGGCTTCGGTCTAGCGATCACCGAGGGAATGGCATTCGGGAAGCCCGTGATCGGAACTGCGGTAGGCGGTATTCCGTCTCAGATCTGGCCAGGAGTGAATGGCTACTTGGTCAGACCCGACGATCCGAGGTCACTCTCGGATGCGATTCGCCATATACTGAAGAACAGCGAATTGGCTGAGGAAATGGGGAAGAACAGCAAGGCGATCTTTGAAAGGTACTTCTCCGCTGAGCGAGGGGCTAAAGATCACATAGAACTTTATAGCAGACTGCTCAAATTCCGTGGTTAAGGTGGCAGTTTCCTTGAAAGGAAGCAGTAGTTTGAGCGGCTTCTACAAGAAGAGCGTGGATGAGAGGATAGAGACGCTTAGGGAAGTTGCAGGCCTGGAAGAGGAGGATATCCAAAGGCTCAAGGAAGGGCTGCCGGTCGAGCTCGCCAACATCATGGTAGAGAACGTAGTAGGGACATTCCAGCTCCCGCTCGGGATAGCCACGAACTTCAGGGTGAATGGCAGGGACTACCTCGTGCCAATGGCAACAGAAGAGGCTTCTGTAATTGCGGCTGCGAGCCACGCAGCCAAGCTTGCCCTCCCGGAGGGGTTCAAGGCAGCCAGCACTAGACCAGTGGTGCGTGGGCAGGTCCAGATCATAGGGCTCGGCGATCTAGCCACGCCTGCCCAGAGAATCCTGGAAGCCAAGTGTGGGCTTATGGAGGAAGCAAACAGGTTTGCAGGATCGTTGCCCAAGATGGGCGGCGGCGTGGTTGATCTCAAGGTCAAGGCTTTTGAAGAGCCGAGGAGGATGCTCGTCGCCGAATTTTACGTTGACTGCAGGGACGCTATGGGGGCGAATGTGGTCAACACCATATTGGAGGGGATCGCTCCGAGGCTGGAGGAACTCACAGGAGGGAGGAGTCTCCTCAGGATTCTGTCTAACCTAACTACCGAGAGGATGTCCCGATCCAGCGTGGTCTTCAGGCGCGGGGCTTTAGGGGATGAGATCATTGAAGGAATAATCGCCGCATATGACTTTGCTTGCGCCGATCCGTACCGAGCTGCAACGCACAACAAGGGCATAATGAATGGAATAACAGCAGTCACAATAGCCACCGGGAATGACTCGAGGGCAGTAGAGGCAGGGGCTCATGCCTATGCTGCGATCTCCGGCAAGTATCTCCCGCTATCCAAGTGGTGGAAGGATAAGGAAGGCAACCTCGTGGGAGAGCTTGAGCTTCCGCTGGCGCTGGGCATTGTTGGCGGGGCTACAAAGGTCCATCCTGTAGCCCAGACAGTGCTAAAGATAATAGGCGCCAAGAGCGCGAATGAGCTCGCAGAAGTCGTATGCGCGGTAGGGCTCGCCCAAAATTTCGCAGCCTTGAGGGCACTAGTGAGCGAGGGCATCCAGAAGGGGCACATGCGGCTCCATTCAAGGAACGTCGCAATCATGGCCGGAGCGACAGGGCAAGAGGTCGAAAAAGTCGCCAGCGCGATGGTAGCTGAAGGGAATATAAGGGTTTCGAGGGCCAAGGAAATATTGGAGGCATTGAGGGGTAAGAGCTCAGACCAGTGAGATTGCGCCCACGGGGCATGAAGAAACGGCATAATCAAGATCGCATTTACCTGCCTCGTTTATGACTCGGGACTTGCCTTCTTGGTCGAGTTCAAAGACCTCAGGGCAAACGAGAGTGCAGTTGCCGCATCCGATGCACAGACCCCTGTCAACCCGCGGTACTTTTGCCAAATTTGGCACCTACAGAGGGATGATTGGCGGATTAGTTATATAGAATTGACGTCAAGTATTCGTCGTGGTTTGATTGGGATTCGAGAATCTTGTCAGGGTAGCCTCAGTGCTGAAGAACATGCCTAGGACGGGCTGGATCCAGAGGGGCGTGCCGAGGGGCGAGGCCGAAACAGTTGCGGAGCACACGTTCATGGTTACGGCAATCTTGGGATACATCTCAGCCAGTCGCAGCGCATTGCACTTGGATCGAGAGAGGATGATCCTCATGGGGATCATACACGACATGGGGGAGGCCGTTGCAGGGGACATCCCCAGATCACTCACAGAGAGGCTTGGGAAGGATCTGAAGGAGGGGGTTGAGACCGAAATAATCAGGGGGATCTTTGGCGGGACTGACGGCAGCAGACTAGCCGATCTCTTCATAGAATACCTGCAGAGGGAGACGACAGAGTCGAAGCTAGTCAAAATCGCAGATCTTCTGGCCACGCTCCGGCAGGCTGAGATATACCTTGGGAGAGGATTCCCTGTCATCGATATAATCGAATCCTGCACGGAAGAGGCGCAAGGCATGATCGAGGAGATACGGGAAGACGAACTTAGGGTTCAATTGGAGGCGATCCTTGCGTCGAAAGGCAGATAAATCAATCGGGGTGTTTGATAACTATGGCAAAAGGTGAAAAAGGGGGAAGGGAAGAGCCCCCTTCAGGGGAAGAAAAGCAATATTACATGCCGATTCCGGCAGGGACGCCTTATTCAGTCATTGCGGAGGCCGTCAACCGTTTCGGGATCGAGCTGAGCGAGAAAGAAGTGATCGTCCCAGGGATAGGGGAAAACGAGGCTGCCCCGCTTTCATGGGTTCTAGTCGGAAGCAGGGACAGGCTTGAGAAAGCGCATGAATTCATTGTCAAAAAAATGACGGAGATGCTTGAGAAGTTCAGGTAGGAGTTTCGCCACCAAGGTGAGCGCTCAGACGCCTGTCCTCATCTTGCATCTCGCTCTGGAGGTCCCTCACTATCCTGGCGATCGCGGTAAGGAACAGCTGCTCGACTGCCCTACCAAGCGAGGCGCCAAGCTCATCGCAGAGATCCGACACCCTTTCGGAATTCCTGTCCAAGAAGGAGTAAAGCGACTCTGCCATCGCCTGGTATAGGTCTTCCGCAAGCTCAGGGCTATTTTCATCCCCGATCGCGATCGAGAACTCGAGCGCATACAGGTCAGGACCCTTCCCTATCCCTGGTATCCGCCTGACCAGGTTTCCATTCACTAACTTTTCCAGGCGGTCTGATGCGTCCTTCTTGCTGATCAAGAGCGCTTCGGACATCTGATCCATAGTCAAAGGGCCCTTCTGAAGGGACAGAAGGACTTCGCGCGACTTTTCATCAAGCAGTGCGCTGCAGACCTCTGCAAGTTTTTTGTCATGAACCACTAGGCATGCCATTCTTATCACCAAGAGACTTGAGGAATGACCTTATCTTTGAGACCATTACCCTGGCGTCCTCCTCTGTGCGAGGGTAGGGGACTAAAACGACCGGAATCCCCCTACGCTTCAGCAGGTAGCGGATGAACTCGTTGGTCCTGCCACAGCTGGCACAGCCGAACAGGGCTTCGGGATCCTCCACCACGATTGCTGCATCAGCATCCTCTATGAGCGGCCCGATGAGAGCCAGGCGACCCCTCACACCCGACGGGACTTCTATAGCAGCATACTTCAGCCCTCTCCTGGGGAACTCTGGAGTGATGTTCATCGGAGGCGAGTCTATCTCCGGCTTCGAGAGGTTCTTGGCGACCTCCTCGCCGAGACCGAGTGGAATATGACCTTCTCGCGTCACGAGGTCGTACAGGATAAGACTGTTGGGCGGGAAGATGAAAACTTTAGCCAACGTTATTCCTCCCTAGGATCACTTCTTTGCTATCTACCTTGCTCAACCAGAACTTCACTTTTATCACTATCTCATTCAGCTTGTCCCTTGGGCAGCTCACTCCCCTGACGACGCCTGTGACCAGATCCACAATTACACCAGCGCATTCGACCTTGCCAGGAGGCGGCCGGACCAAGCGAGTGATTATGCCGACCTTTGCAAAGTCCTCGTAGTCAACAGGGGCCTCGCATACTACTATCGCCGGGATGTCGACATACCTGAGGAACGACTTTGCCTTGTGGACCACGTGACCGCTGATGCCACCAAGGTGGATGAGCGCAAGCTTGAAACGCCTTATCTGGAATACCTCCTTTTCGTTCATGCCAGCCATCGATCCGCCAGGGGCGCCACCGTAAGGCGAGTCAGGAGGGACCCCGGCACCGGACTCGAGCACGAGCACGCTGGTGCGTATCCCCTGTTCCCTGAGGCCATAAGTGATCTCGCAGATCGGCTTGGTAATGTGCCGCTTAGAGGGCGACATTGCGATTGCAACTACCTCGAAGCTCTCTGATTCCGAGATTGTCCCGCGCTGGGCAAGGCCGCCGCCCTCTCCAATGCCCATCGACTCCCTGCAGTCGACAATCTGCACGTCTCTGCCAATTGAATCCTGCAACCTATTCACCTTTCAGTCCGCGTAGGTAGTCCTTAACAGTCGGCCTTGGCTTTGTGAATTGACCTACTCTGACATCGTAGCCATAAGGCATTGACTGGTCGCATACGGGCTTCAGCTTTGCTATTACATCTTCAGGCGTGAAGCCGCTTTTCACCACAATTATGAACCTGCCCGTTAGGCGCCCGCCGCCTGAAAACTTTGGGCCGTGGGTCAGAACCTCTTCGACACCCTCGGTATCGCGCATTATCGCGGCCAAATCCATTGCCTTCTTGTCGCTCATCAGTCGCCTCGGCATGACCTCGATTTCCCTGAAATGAGCTTGCTGGGACATCCTGGATCACTAACCTATAAATTACTCAGGGATTTAATAATGTAGTGCTACCGCAGGAGTGTCCCCCTTTGAGAATAATTATCGACGGAAAAGAGTACGAGGCAGGCGAAAGAGAGAGCCTTGGCGGGATGCTGGAAAGGGCTGGCATCCCTGTCAAAGAGGGGTGCATAATCGCAGTCAAGAAGAAGGTAAAGGAAGAGAGCGTTGAGACAGACCTCTTTGAGATTGAAACGACTAGGGGCCGGATGATACTGAGGGTAGAATGCGGCGATCTCCTCGAGCGATGGAGAAAATCCTGCCACGGCTACAAGGGGGCAGGTGTGAGGTGGACCACGAAGGATGCGGTAGTTTTCGGTTCCACCGTATTCGACGCTCAGCCCTCGATGGAACCGGTGAGCCTCGGGAGGTACGAGGTGACGCTCAGCCTTTCAGGGCTAAGCAAGGAGAACACGCTGCTGGTCTTCTCAAAGCGGCCGCACTCGGCTTCCTATTACCCGCCCAAGGGATGCGCTGTCCTGGGCAGGATAGTCTATGGAAGGCACTTGGTCGGGCTGCTCAGGATGGGGGACAGGATCATTTCCATCAGGCCAGTACTCGAGACAAAGGAGCTTGCAAAGTCGCTGCTCAAGGGCGAAGCAGGGATGCCACTTGAGGAAGGTGACAAGATCTTCACCAAAGTCGAGGTAGAGCTCGACTTTGACTCGCCAGTCTGCGGGGAGCAGGCATACAACGTGCTTAACGACGGCGTCATCAAGGTCTCGTCAGAGACCAGCAGTTACATCTGCAACAGCGAGAAGAAGGTCATTGCCCTCCCGGTGGAGAAGCTGGGGGAAAGGAAGAGGGGCAGCCTCACGATACGGAATTCTGGTGAGAATGTGGGGGCAGCATACATCTACAAGAGGGAGGCTCCGCTGGCTCAGTCGCATACCATAGTCGGCAGAGTCAACGGGGGGATCGAGCTAGTGGACTTGGCAAAAGAAGGGGATTGCCTTGAGGTGTCGGTCAGTCCTCCGAGGATCGACCTGCTCGGGAAGAATGTTTCTGAGGCTAGATCCGCACTCGACTCAATAGGTGTTGAGTTGGAGACCGAAGGATCGCCTGCGGATAACGATTCGGGCGTAATTGTGGAGCATGAGCCGCAGAACTCGCTAGAGATTTACAAGAAGCGGACTGTCAAGTGCAAGGCGATAAGACCGGAGAGCATCCTTAAAATCAGGCTTTATGAGGACAAAGCGCCAAACTCAGTCAGGTACTTCAGGGCGGTCACTGGGCTCGAGCGGAAGGCATTCGGGAAATTGAGGGTTTACTTTGCGACCCCGAAGATGGAGATGATCCTATTCAAGGGAAATGAAGAGATCGCAAAAGGGCTCACGCCGGAGAATACGCCCAGCGATAAGGTATTCGCCGGGTCGATAGGGGTCACTAACACTGTGAAGAAGTTTGCAGGGATGATAGGGATCAGGATGACGGACAGCGAGAAGTTCGGCCCAACTGCCGAGAGCTTCGACGGGACGAATCTGATCGGAGAGGTGCAAGGAGGGCTGGACCTGCTCAGGAGGCTTAAGGAGGGCAGCGAGCTGTATATCCAGGAGCTGAGAGGATGATCAAGACATTCCTTGTCGTCCTTTCTCCGGACTCTAATCTGACCCCCTCAATGCTCGCCGAGAAGGCTGCCCAGATAGGGGGGATAGACTACAAGGAGACCTGCTATGGCCTGCTCGTGGAGGGGGAGGAGGAGAAGGTCAGGTCCGTCCTTGAGGACTTGAGGGCGCTAGACCCGAAAAAGGTATTCTACAAGCAGCGGGGTTACAGGATCGGCGACGAGAGGATCTGCAGGGCAAAGAGGGGCGGGGGCCCAAGGCCAGGCTACCACATGCTGAGCTCCGAGCGCGAGGTTTTGAAGAATGTTTCGAAGGCGCTGGAGGAGGAGGGAAAGAAGGTCCCCTCCGAGAGGCCGAAGACCAAGCTCGACGTGGAGACGCTGAAGAGGGTTATCAAAGAAGAGGGTGGGAAAGATTAGGATATTCGTGGATTCATCAGACGAGCTGGGCGGGCAGCAGTACAAGTACATCGCAGAGAAGAGCGTTGAGGACTTGGGGCTCGGAGGGAGCATAGATTCGATTGACATGCTGATAAGGGTGGAGGAGCCCGTCTTCATAATAGTCATAAGGTACAAGGAGGTAACTGGCAAGAGCACGCTCGGCGATGCGTCCTACATAGACTCGAGAAAGAACGGCATCAGGATAACCCTGAGCAGCGAGATCTTCCTTGGGGACGCCCTCAAGGCGCTCTGGTCGAAGTATGGGAGAGACAGGGTTGAGCAGATAGGCAGGCTTGAGATCTTTGTTTCGGGCGCAGATCCAGAGGAGGTCAAGGGCATAAGGCTCAGCGAGAAGGGCTACGACCTCGAGTCAAGAATAAACGAGCTCGCGACCAGGATTATTCCGGAAGGGTTCAGGGTAAGGAATTCGCTGAAAAAGAGAGGAATGATAACAATAATCGCCTCGGAGGATCCGATAAAGGAAAGCTGGAGAGAGCTTGCGGCAAGGCTGGAGGGGGATTCGCATGCTTAAGTACCTGCTCTTCGAGGGGGGCCTTTACAAGCACGAAAGGATACTTGAGTTCCTTGAGGATGTAGGTGGCTTTCTAGTCCAGAAGACCGTGGTAGGGCTCGATCTCATCATGAACTTGGCCGTCCCCGAGGAAGAGAACGAACGCCTCTCAGCGATCGTCTCAGAATTGAAGGGCAAGCTGACCCCTGCGCCGCTCATCGGCACCGAGATTGGGGTCGTTGCGCCAACACTCTCCAGGCACCACCTCCCGCACCCGGCCTGCGACATCGCGGAGAACCTGAGGAGGCACGGGGCGAAGACGAACATAATCGGTCTCTCGAGGGGTGTCGGGCAGAAGATAGTGCACACCACCATGAAGGAAAAGGAGCTCATAGAGGAGCACGACATTGCGGTATTCACACTTGGGAACTTTGAAAAGTGCCTTATGAAAAAGACCAAGCTCTTCTCGGAGATCGAGGTGCCAGTCATTGTCATTGGCGGGCCACTCATGAAAAGCATCCCCGGGGCAGAGGCTTATGTCGGCGGCATAGGCAGGTACCCTGAGAGGGCTAGGACGGGTGAGTCGATCGAGAAACTCAGGGAGGTCTCCAGGGTCGCTGGCGAGGTAGTCGAGCAAAGGAGGAGGGAGATGGATCTGGACCCGCTCATCGTGGACCCGATCATCGTGAAGGCAGAGATTGAGAGGCAGGTTCCTGAGTCCACAGAAGCCCTCTCCCCGAACCCGGTCACGCTCAAAATAGATGGTGTCAGGGTGAAGCTGCCTTACGACGATTATAAGGATAAGATTGGCGGCATAATCATCGGGGACAAGAAACTGTCCGACTTCGCGTTGATAAAGAGATCGCTTATGAGAAACTACATCCTGGTGAAAGTGCTTCCGAAGTCGATGTTTTGAAGGGGGATGTTTTTTGCTGCTTGAAGTAGTTGGCCTCACAAAGAGATACCCCGAGAGGGGCATCGTCGCCCTTGACGGAATCTCTTTTTCAGTAAGGGAAGGAGAAGTGGTCGGGATTGTGGGCAGGAGCGGCGCGGGCAAGAGCACACTCTTGAGGATACTCAGGGGAGTCGAGAGCTTTGACGAAGGATCGGTGAGCTTCGATGGGATCAGAATAACGCCATCATCCCCAAAGGGGGATATGCTGGAGCTTCAGCGGAAGACTGCCATACAGCTCCAGAGGAGCTTCGGGCTTTGGCCCGACAGTGCATTGGACAACGTGGTTAGGGCGCTGAGGTATTCCGACGGCTTCGACGAGACGATTCCAGAGGCTGAAGGGGAGTACAGGGAGTACCGGGAGAGGGCGATGGAGATACTCAGGGTGGTCGGGCTGGACAAGAGGGCAGACCTATGGTCTGAGGTCCTTAGCGGGGGCGAGAAGCAGAGGCTGATCATCGCGAGGCAGATAGCAAGAAAGCCGAAGCTTCTGCTGCTGGACGAGCCTGGCACAATGACTTGCCCAGCAACAAGGGAAGCGCTCTTGGATGCCCTCAAGCGAGCAAACAGGGAGCTCGGTATTGCGATCCTCTTCGCGTCCCACAACCCCCAGACGCACAGATCGCTCTCGGACAGGACGATCCTCATCGACAAGGGCAAGCTCAAAGAGGACGGGAACACGGAATCCGTGCTCGCCAAGTTCCTATCCGGGATCGAGGATCCGCTCGAGAAGACCAGGATAGATGGTCCCGTAGTGTTGAAGATAGAGGGGGCATGCAAGACATACAAGCTCATACCTTATGGCCTGGTCTTCGAGATGGCTGAGACCAACCTAGAGTTCAGGAGGGGAGAGATAACAGGCATAGTCGGCCCTTCCGGAGCCGGCAAGACAGTAGTCCTGAGGATGCTCGCCGGTCTCGAGCTTCCTGACAAGGGCGAGGTGAAGATAACCTACAAGGGCGAATGGGTTGTGCTCGGAAAGCTCGGGAGGAAAAACATGCTAGCGAGGAGGCGCATAGGCATACTCCACCAGGAGTTCGACTTGCCATACTTCGCAAGGGTGCTAGACCTCTTCGCGGCAAAGCTTGGGCTCAAGGACTATGATCTGCTCGAGGCCGCGCTGAGGAGGGGAAAAAGAGCTGGACTCTCTGAGGAGGTAGTTGATGCGCTAAGCAGGGTTTCGGAGCTCCCCGAAGGCGAGATGAAGGCAAAGCTGGGCGAGATGGGGATAAGCAACGATCTGCTGAGGGAACTTTTCAAATCCAAAGACCCAGAAAAGGCAAGGGACGTAGCTCTCACGGTGCTTGAGGCAGTGGGCCTGAGCCCAGGGATCTTGGACCGCAACGTCTACGAGCTGAGCGGGGGCGAGAAGATAAGGGTGGCCCTTGCGCTTTCGCTGGTCTCTAACCCAAAGGTGCTCATCCTCGACGAGCCCTTCGGCGACCTGGATCCGATAACCCTGAGGCTAGTCGCGAATTCACTCAAGATGGTCAAGAAGAAGCTCAGGCCTGCCATTGTGCTTGTGAGCCACCAGCTTGACCTCCTTGAAGAGGTTTCTGACAGGGCAGTGCTGATGCTTAACGGGAAAGTTGTGATGGACGGTGACCCGTCCTCAGTTGTGAGCAAGTTCTTGGAGGAGATAGAACATGGAATTTGAAGTGGTATTCCTGCCCGAAGGCAAGAGGTGCAAAGTGCCTGAGAAAACAACCCTATTGTCGGCAGCCCTCAAGGCAGAGGTGGACCTTGCGGCGATTTGCGGGGGCAAGGGCTACTGCGGGAAGTGCCTTGTTGAGGTGATAGACGGGAAGGTCTCGCCGCTGACGGATCATGAGAAGAAGAGGGTGCCCAAGGAGAAGCTGGAAAAGAACTACAGGCTCGCCTGCCAGACGTACATTGAGGGCGACGTCACGATAAGGGTGCCTGATCAGAGCAGGGTGGGCAAACAGAGGCTCGTCATCATGGGGAAGGAGCCGCCTGTGCGGATCATGAGCAACGTCGAGAAATTATATCTTGAGCTTAGCCCGCCGTCCCTAGAGGATCCTACAGCGGATGACGAAAGGCTGTTGGCCGGACTATCGTCGAAAGGATATCCAAATCTCAAAATCGACATGCCTGTTGCCAGGGAGATCCCCAAGATCCTGAGGGAGTCGGGCTGGAAAGTGACGGCGGTAATCATTGGAAGGAAGGAGATCATTGCCTTAGAAAAGGGGGACACAACTGCCAGGAAGTACGGGCTGGCAGTGGACATAGGCACCACGAAGCTGGCGGTTTTCATCGTAGACCTCAATGACGGCACAATAGTTTATGCTGACGGGACGATGAACCCTCAGATAAAGTTCGGCGAGGACGTGATCTCCAGGATCAATTACGCGTCCCAAGGGAAAGGGCAGCTTGAGGAGATACGCAGCGCGATAGTTGAAGGCATAAACAGCCTCATGGACGCAGGGATCGCTGAGGTCGAGATTGCCAGAGATGAGGTATACGAGGCAGTCCTTGTTGGCAACACTGCCATGCACCACCTATTTGCAGGAGTGGATGTGAAGAGCCTTGGGCTTGCGCCTTACGCAGCAGGGATCGGCAGGTCCTTCGATTGCAAGGCAAGGGATGCTGGCATTGCAATCAACCCAGCAGGGAATGTGCATCTACTACCGAACGTGGCAGGCTTTGTGGGAGCAGATGCGATAGCAGACATTCTCGCATCGAGGCTTCACGAGAAGGAGAGGCTTACGCTGCTGATGGATGTAGGCACAAACACTGAGGTGATGCTTGGCGACAGGAACGGCATATGGGCCTGCTCGACCGCTTCGGGGCCTGCGTTCGAGGGTGCGCATATCAGGTGCGGGATGAGGGCGGCGAGCGGGGCAATCGAGAAGGTATGGATAGACAGCGATTTCAGGGCATCCTATAAGACCATAGACGACAAGAAGCCGCGCGGCATATGCGGTTCAGGCATGATCGATGCTGTTGCCGAGATGCTTAAGGTGGGATTGATAGACACTTCAGGCAGGATACAGCAGGTCGGGAGCGGCGTCCGGGACGGGGAAAGCGGCAGGGAGTTCGTCCTAGTGCCAAAGGAGGAGACCGAGACGGGCAAGGAGGACATTGTAATAACCCAAGACGACATCAGGGAGATCCAGAAGGCAAAGGCAGCAATCTACGCCGGGTTCATGACGCTTGTGAGGAAAGCGGGGCTTGACAGGGGGGACCTTTCTGAAATAATAATAGCAGGCGCCTTTGGCAACTACATCGACCCGAAGAGTGCAAGGATAATCGGGATGATACCAGAGCTCGAGCTAGACAAGATATCGTTCACCGGAAACACTGCCGGCTCAGGCGCGAGGCTCTGCCTCAAGTCGCTTGATGTGAGGCGAGAGGCCCAGATCGTCGCCTCAAAAATAAAATATATAGAGCTTGCGGCACAGCCTATCTTTGAGGAAGAGTACATAAACGCGATGTACATGCCGAACAGCAAACTGGAAGATTTCCCGAAAACTATGGAAGAAGTGAAGGCGCCGAGGGTGGTAAGGCGCTATGTCAGAAGATGAGTACGCGAGTGCGCTGAGAAGGATAGAGGGCATAATAAGCGTCAAGGAGCTGACCGAGGAGGAGAAATCAGAGGTACTGAAGCTCGAGGAGCAGGCGGAAAAAGGCGTCCTTATGGGGCTGTGCAGAGGCATTAACATTGGCGTAAGGGAGGCGCTGAAGAAAGCGAAGGTCTTTGCCTGCGCCACGGACAGGTGCTTCAAGTGGCCGCAGTCATCCTACATAAAAATAGTTTGCGGGGAGGAAGTGATAGGGGAGGACGTGAACGAACAACAGAGGCTCGAGAGGCTCAAGTGCGAGGGCAACATAGTTGCAGGGACGCTGGTCTTTTACAGGGACAAGATGAGGCTCTTCAAGGACAGGAGGGACGAGACGATGGTGCAGATACTGCCGCTCGAGATGGGTGAGATCCTCGGCAAAAAAGTAGTGGTCGGGAGCCCATCTCCACCAGCAGACCTCTTCCTGAAAAGCAGGATGGGAATAGACACCGGGTGCACCGGGCTGGGGACCGTGCTGATTGGCATAGACGCATAAGCGCCGGGCTCCAATCCGCTGCAACAACCCATAACATGCCCTGCATTAACCGCATAGCACTTTGCCGGGCGATCCGCAGTGGATCCGGAGCGCGCATTATAGCAGACCGCCCCGAACCGACAGATAGGTCTGGCATCGTTCTAAACGGATATAAGCATTCATGATTATAATTATACATAGTGATCCGATTGTGGAAGTCGATCACAAAGTTCTTTGAAGGCTCGCCTGCTAAGCTAAAGGTCGCTAGGCTGATGGTTGAGCTTGGATTCAGCATTAATGAATCAGGAAGGATTGTATGCGGGAACGTGGAGATCTCTGATGCAGATCTGTCAAGGGCTGCAGGCGTGGACAGGAGGGTCGTGAGGCAGACTGTTGAGGAGATAATGGGGGATCCTCTGATGAAGAGGATCTTCACTGGAATAAAGCCGGCAGGGAGCTTCCTGAAAGAGATAGCCCCGGCGCTCGGGTACGGGGTTGTTGAAGTCAGGGCAAAGTCGGACGCAGTAGGGGTGATATTCCACGTCACAAAATGCATCTCTGAAGCAGGGATCTCGATAAGGCAAATACTCGCGGAGGATCCGGAGCTCAACCCAGACCCGAAGCTGATGATAATCACTGACACGAAGGTTCCAGGCGAGGTCATCTCAAAGCTGCTGACTGCCCCGACCGTCACGAAAGTCAGCGTAAGTTGAGAATAATCCTTTTTCCTTTTATAAGATGCATAGCTGCGAAATGCTGATCATTGACCTGAACTAAGGCACGATTTGACGGTAAAAGGGCAGCCGTTAGATAAAAAAAAGTGATGCTGCGCCTAGGGCAGGGCATTCAAAAAAGTAAAAAATCAGGGTATCTTCATCGGGATGGAATCATAATTTATGGAGACGGCGTCGCAGTTGATTATCCTGCCGCTGAGGTACTCTGCATAGCCACCCAGATCCAGGAGGCCGTGGCCGCTCATGTTGAAGAGTATCACCTTCTTCTCATTGCATGTCCTCGCGACCTTCATAGCCTGGAGGACTGCATGGGCGCTCTCAGGGGCAGGCACAATCCCCTCACACCTGGAGAAGATCCTTGCGGCGTCGAAGACTTCGCGCTGCTTGACGGCAACGGGCGTTATCAACGAATTCTTCACAAGGATGCTCATCGAATAGGCCTTCCCGTGGTACCTCAGCCCGCCCGCGTGGATCGGGGGCGTCACGAAGTTGTGCCCCACGGTGTACATCGGAAAGAGGGGCGTCATGCCCGCTGTGTCGCCGTAGTCATAGGCATAGACCCCGCGTGTGAACGACGGAACTGCCTCCGGTTCGACCGAATAGAACTCCGCGTCGAGCTTTCCAGCTAGCTTTTCCTTCAAGAACGGGTATGCAAGCCCGGCGTAATTGCTGCCGCCACCGACGCATCCGATCACATAATCAGGCTTGCGGTCTATCAGCTCCAGTTGCTTCATTGCCTCCTGGCCTATTATGGTCTGGTGCAAAAGGACAAAGTTTGTTACCGAACCCAAGGAGTACTTGGATTTCGGATCGTTCTTCACGGTTTCGATCGCTTCGCTGATTGCAATGCCAAGGCTTCCTGGGTGGTTCGGTGTTTCTGAGAGAATCCGGCGCCCGAACTCGGTCACATTGCTTGGCGAGGCATAGACTTCCGAGCCGTATAACTCCATCAGAACCCTCCTGTATGGCTTCTGGTCGTGTGAAGCCCTCGTCATGAAGACCGTACACCGCATGTCGAACATCGCACATGCCAACGACAATGCGGATCCCCATTGGCCTGCGCCGGTCTCTGTGACGAGACGCTCAACCCCGTCTCTCTTGTTGTAGTACGCTTGTGCTATGGCGGTATTGCCCTTGTGGCTCCCAACGGGGGAGATGCCCTCATACTTGTAGTAGATCTCCGCTGGCGTGCCGAGGAACTCCTCAAGCCGCTTCGCCCTTATCAGGGGAGTCGGCCTTGCCATCTTGACGTATATCTCCCTGACCTCGTCAGGGATTGCAATGTATCGTTCTTGAGATATCTCCTGCTCGATCAGGCTCTTCGGGAAGAACCAAAGCGAGTCCAGACCCGCAGGCTTCATTGTCTTCGGATCAAGCGGAGGCGGACATGGCTCCGGGAGATCCGGCACGATATTGTACCAGTACTTCGGTATCTCGTCGGCTGGGAGGTCTACCCTAAGACCCTCACCAAAAACGGTCACCCATTTTTTTCACCAATGGTTTTATTTGGATAACGATAACCATATTTAAGCCTTTATGTTCTATTTTGTACATAAAGTACGGCAAGAAGTTATATCCCCAAGCGACGCAAAAATAGGGTGAGTCATATGCAACAGAATGCGCCTCTCAAGCGACTCCTGTACTGGCTTATTGCAGGCACCAGGGGTGGCGAATCAAGAGGGCGCATAATAGAGTCACTGAAGGAGATGCCCAAGAACGCAAACATGCTTTCGGATACGCTGGGGATGGAGTACAAGAATGTCAGGCACCACCTGGATGTGCTACTGAAGAACGGCCTATTGTCCACGGCCGGCGAAGGATATGGTGTAACCTACTTCCTCAGTTTAGAGCTGGAAAGCAACTATGGGGTTTTCGAGGAGATCTGGGAGAGAATTGGGAAAAATAGTAAAAAGAGAGGCGGGAGGAAGAGGAAGTGACTATGGGAATCAGAGAGTGGTCATTTGCCATTGTGTCAATGGCATTAGTCTTTGGACTGATCGTGCAGCCGTCTTGCTCAAGCGCAGGGGCTTTTGATCTGGCAAACAACCAGCAGGGAGGCGGGACGAACATGCGCCACGAAGGCCGGGACATGGAAGTCTACTACTCAATCCAGGCGGCGCTCTCATTTGCCAACATGTTCCTCTCTATTCTGCTGCTAGGGATCTACATCGACACTTACAGGAGGATCAGATCCGAGTTTTCACTCTCTATGGCGATAGTCGCCCTTGTGCTCTTCTCTTATGCCCTCACTTCCAACCCGCTGCTGCACAGCGCCCTCGGCTTCGGCGGTTTCGGGCTTGGGCCTTTCGCAATGATACCCGAATTATTCAGCTGCGTGGCCCTTTTGATCCTTGTATACATCAGCCTCAAGTGACCAAGTTTGGGATCAATTTGGGATTGACTTGGTCAATTTCTTGGAAAATCAATATGACTTTAGCAGAGCTAGGTCCTTTTGGTGACAAAAATGAACAAGAAAATAGCCATATTGTTGGTGGCAGCGCTGTTCATTGCTGCTGTGCCGATAGCATCAACACTCGCAACAGCAAATGCACAGACCTACGTGGGTAAGCAGACGGATTTCAGCCCCAACGCATTACAGACACAGGACAGGGAGCACCTTAGAGACAGGGAATGTGCAATGAACAACTTTACTGACTGCTGCAAAAACGTAATCCAAGAAAAGGTCCAGCTAAGAATCCAGGAAAGGGGGATGCTTGGTCCGCAGGCAGGAATTTGCTGCAACTCGAGCGATGATTGCCAGAGCTTTGCGTTCCAATTGAGGGAAATGCTCCAGGCAATGAACCAAAATCGCATCGGGTACGGGAAATGATAGCGCGATAAGGCAATATCAATTTTTTATTTTATTTTATTTTATTTTATTTTTTCTGCTGGAGTTTCTCTGGATTCAACGCTGAACGGAATGCTCCGCCAGATCCGCCAGTGCTTTAATCGGATTGTTCGACTTCACTATGCCAGACGCTACGAGCACCCCCTCTGCACCGAGCTTTATCGCAGCTGAGACGTCCTCGCCAGAGGTGATCCCTGCACCGCATAGCACGTGTACGCCACCTGAAATTTCCTTGATTAGACGGACGGCATCGCCCACTACTTCTGGTCTGGCCTTCGAGACGGATACGCCACTCCCAATGAGCTCAGGGGGCTCTACAGCAACCATGTCCGGGCCGAAGCTAGCCACAGCGCGTCCAGCCAAGGGGGTGTTTGCGCAGACGCATGTCAGCAGCCCCAAGCTAGAGCACCGTCTCACAGCCTCCTCAACGATGTCTATCCGCAGCCTCCTCTCCGAATGGTTCAAAATGGTTCCTGAAACGCCAGCTTCCTTCAGCGACTCGGGCGTGACGCCCCCAGTATGAGCTCCAGGCTCTTCCGGATCCACATGCTGCGAGAACACAGGGATCCCTATGCTGCTAGCTATCCTGAAGAGATCGGGAGTCTGCGGGGCGACTGCTATGCAAACGCCAGTTTCTCGGTATACCCGCTCCGCTGCCCTTGCTAATTCCAGCCCCTTCTGCCCAATGGATTCCCTGTAGGTCTTGAAATTTACGAGAATCAGCGGAAAACTAATTTTCAAATGCGGTACCTCGCTCGCGTGTAATCAGTCAAAAAATAAAGACTGGTTGGCTTAGATTCATTCCTTCTTCTCTTCTGCTGGCTTTGGCTCAGACTGAGCTCCTTCCTTCCCCTCTGTGACATCTGAAAGCTCAGGTATCTCCTCCAGTGGCTTAGGCGGAGGGGTTGTTGCCATGGTGTATCCGATCCAGCCAGCTATGCCGAGCACTGCCAGTACCATCACCAATACAGGGAGGACTATGGCCCACCAAGACCACTCTGAGAAGAAGAGCCACCAAATGTAAACCACAATCAGGATTACCGATGTTGCAAGTATTCCTGCACCAATTGCCTGATCCTTTGACATGATCATGCGCCTCTTTGTTTCATGTAAGGGATCCTGCCTCAATTTAAGCTTTTATATATTGACGGGAGACCTATACCACGGAATGGTAAAATATGCCTGAAGTCTGCCTTACTGATTTTGATGCGGAATTCGTGGCTTCCAAGATATCTGAATTCATAAGAAGGAGGGCGGGGGGGAGGCGCGCGGTGGTAGGGCTGAGCGGGGGTATAGACTCTGCTGTGGCGGCTGCCCTCTCAGCAAGAGGGCTGGGGAAGGAAAAAGTCCTCGCCCTTTTGATGCCAGATTCGGCTGCCACCCCGAAGGAGGATGTCAACGATGCTACGGCCCTTGCTGAAAGCCTGGGTATACCGTACAGGAAGATCGACATCACGGACGCATCAAAGGCTGTCTCAGATCTCGCTTCAGCAGGGTGCGAGCGGAAGGACATAGTGGCTGAAGGAAATGTGAGGGCAAGGCTGAGGATGACTATCCTTTACTATGTTGCAAATTCAGAGGGCAGGATTGTCATCGGGAGCGGGGACAGGAGCGAACTCATGATTGGGTATTTCACCAAGTACGGCGACGGGGGAGTGGACCTGCTGCCTCTCGGCTGCCTCTACAAGACCCAAGTCAGGGAGCTTGCCAGGCACCTGGGGATTCCCCAAATGATAATAATGAAGGAAAGCTCCCCAAGGCTTTGGAAGGGGCAAACAGCAGAGAGCGAGCTGGGAATCAGCTATGAAGAAATCGACACGATCCTCTACCGCCTCTACGACCTGAGGATGAAGAAGGAAGAGATAGTGGAGGACCTAGGTCCGGACTATGCCGCCAAAGTTGAGAGGGTCAGGAGGATGGTCAGGGAGAGCGCCCACAAGAGGAGGGTCCCTCCGGTGCCCAAGGTCTTCCCGCGAACGGCGGGCGGTATCCTCAGGACCGGCGTTTGAGGGCGGGTATTTAATGGGACTGCTGAAGGAAGTCCTCGAAAGGATGGAAAGGGGGATCCCGGCAGCGGGGCTTGTTGAAGGGCTCTGCTGGAAGGATTTCGAGGGGTTTGCAGCAGAGATCTTCTCCGAGAACGGGTTTGCGGTGCTGAGGAACCTCAGGTTCATCGCAGAGAGGAGGAGATATGAGATCGACGTCGTTGCGTTCCAGAGGCCACGAGCAGTGCTTGTGGACTGCAAGCACTGGGGGATGAGGGCAGGCAAGTCAAGCGGCATAAGAGACGCGGCGGCAAGGCAGCGCCTCAGGGCGTACCATTTTGAGGGGAAAATGGTACAGATTTTCCCCGATGCGGCGGAGTGGGGCAGGGCCTCGATCATCCCGGTTATCGTGACGCTACACCAGGAGGCGGTTACAGAGCACAATGGGGTATTTGTGGTTCCAATCTTCAAGCTGAACGAGTTCATAGATGAGGCCAGGTGCGGCATCTTCGATGCCAAGGAAGTCAAGTTGGCTAGCCTGAGGAGGTTCCAAGATTAGCGACTTCTGCGAGCCTCCTTGCAATGCGGATAGCCTTCATGGCCACCTCGACTGCATCCTTCCCGAATACCAGCATCATTGGCTCCTTCCCCCAGTCGCCTGTGTGATATACAACGTCTGGGACTCCGCCATAAGCCCTTATTGCCTCCTCAATGCCCCAAGGGATGGATGCCCCCTCCGCAGCCTTGACTTCTTCAGGCTCCTTTGTGCGGTCGTATGAAGCGTGCGAATAGCCCAAGTCGTCGATGATCCGAAGCATCTCTTCCGAGTATCTGATGTTCATTGCAGACCGCGTATCAGGGTCATGGCGCATCACTGAGAGAATTGCGCGGGCAACATGCCTAGATCCTCCAAAAGCAGGGCAGGAAGCCGGCTTCAGGCGACCGCCCGAATTGGAGATCCTGCCAGGGACGCCGCATACGGACTCCACCCCTGAAGCGTATCTCATGGGGAGAGACATGGCCAAGTTGATCTGGCATTCCGGCGAAAGGAGCGGCGCAAACTCCGATGACTCGAGCAAGCAAAGGGCATCGCTCACTGACGAAATAACCCTGAACTTCTCTGCGTCAATCTCCAGGCTTGAGATAGGGTTTACCGGGCCAACGCCCCTCCCAACTTCAAGACCGTGTAGAATCGCGTTCCGCACAAACTGCTTTGCCGCCCCCACCGCCTCCTCGACAGGGCGACCGAGAGCCAAGCAGGATGCGATCGCGGCCGAGAAGGTGCACCCAGTGCCGTGGGTGGCCTTCGACTGGATCCGATCGCCCCTGTAATGAACAGGAGCACGACCCCTCGAGAAGAGCGTATCTACGGGCTCCCCCGGCAGGTGCCCGCCCTTGATCACGACGTAGCGCGCCCCCATGTCAAGCAGCAATTCCCCAGCCCTCAAGACATCATCCATTGATGAGATCCCCATTTTCGTAAGGGCTGATGCTTCCTCGATATTCGGTGTGATCAAATGCGCCACGGGTATGAGCTCCTCTTTTAAGGACGAGACCGCTTCTTGCCTGAGGAGGGGGGCGCCTGACTTTGCGACCATCACAGGGTCGACAACCGCATTCAGCCCGAATTCATCTATTGCCTTAGATACCTCAGAGATTATCGGTGAGCTCGAGAGCATCCCCGTCTTTGCGAACTTGACTCCCATGTCCTTGACGACTGCCTCTATCTGGGCCCTCACCATTGCTGGCGGGATCTCGTGGATGCCCGAGACGCCGGTGGTGTCTTGGGCGGTCACCGCTGTGATCGCTGAAGTGCCGTGCACTCCAAATGATGCAAAAGTTTTCAGATCTGCCTGGATCCCGGCGCCGCCGCCCGAGTCGGATCCGGCTATCGTTAGAACAACGGGGATCTTTTGCATTTTTGTCATACTTACCCTCAATAATTTTATATGATGGGCTTTATAAGCAATATATATAATTCGTGAATAAACCAATTTATGGTGTAAGACTTGAACCCGCCATGCGAGCTCACTGTAAAGGAGCTGCTACCGATTTTGAGGACGCTGGTCGCTAAGGAGCTGGCAGAAAACCACGGCTACACCCAGACCAAGATAGCCAAAAAGCTGGGCGTGACGCAGGCGGCGGTGAGCGGGTACCTGACTCAGCAGCTCACAGACGCATCGATCGAGCCCTTCTCGCTAAAGGAGCTGCGGGAAATAGCTAAGGGCCTTGCATCCGAGATCACAATGAAGCGGTTCTCGAACGCGGATATGATCAACAACATCTGCGAGATCTGCCTCAACCTCAGGCGCGGGGGTTCGATATGCCATGCGCACAAGTTGAGAATCCAAGAGCTTGAGGACGAGAAGTGCAGCATATGCATGCAGCTGCACATGAGCCTCACAGACCTCTCAGACATGAGGAGGGCGACGCTGAGCGACCTTACCGTTGCAGTCTCGATGATCGAGAACACACCTGAGTTCGTTGAGCTGGAGCCGCAGGTGCTCTCCAACATGGTCATGGCGCTGAAGAATGCAAAGGGTGTTGCAGATGTGGCGGGGATCCCGGGGAGGCTGGTCAAAATAAGGGGCAAGGTAATGTCCCTCATGGATCCAGAGTTCGGGGTCTCAAGCCACCTGGCCAAGCTACTCCTGAGGATCATGAGCGTGAACCCCGAGGTGAGGTCGGTCATGAACACTGCCTACAACGAGGACGTGGCGGAGGCGATAAATAAGATGGGTTTCAACTGCGCTGTATTCGATAGGACGCCTATGCAAAAGGGGGAGGAGGAGCTCTTCGAATTCGCTGAGGGCGCATTCAAAGAGAACAGGGGCTGGGTCGATGTGATTGTTGACACGGGCGGGGTTGGGATAGAGCCTAATGCCTATTTCTTCGAGAAGAACGCACTCAGGCTAGCGGACAGGATTGTGCGGGTAGCGAGGCTGGTAGCGGCTAGGAAAGCGCATAAGTGAGTATAGATTTATTATATCCCAAGGGGAAAAGGAAGAGTCTTGGGAAACGGTGTAGTACTTGCCCGCAAACCTACCTCCCCAGGCAAGGGCCGCAGAGAGGAGATACATTGAAGCCAAGACGCTGCCCGAGAAGATAAGGTACCTCCAAGAATTCATCTCGTCGATCCCAGAACACAAGGGCAACGAGAAGATGAGGAGGTACCTGAGGAGGCGCCTTGCTGAACTCAAGGAAGAGCTCGAGGAGCAGAAGAAGAGGAAGTCAGGAGGCGGGGGCGGCGGCTTCTCGGTAAAGAAGGAGGGGGCCGCGCAGGTTGTGCTGGTCGGGGCAACAGGCTCCGGAAAGAGCAGCATACTCGCATACACGACCAACGCGAAGGTCGAGGTTGGCGACTACCAGTTCACCACCAAAGAGCCGGTGCCGGGGATGCTAGACTTCGAAGACCTCCAGTTCCAGCTGGTGGATACCCCAGCGATTTTTGAGGGGGCAAGCTATGGGCTCTCTTGGGGATCGCAGCTCATGAGCGTGATAAGGAATGCAGACGGGCTGGCAATAGTGCTGGACGGATCCGATCCCGTCGGCCAATACGGCATGGTAATTAAAGAGCTCGGAATGGCAGGGATAACGACTGACAGGGCTGAGAGGAAGATCGAGATTGAAAGGACAACAGGCGGCGGGATCCAGATAGCGTGCACAGGCAGGATCGCCTGCAGGGTGGAGGAGGTCGACAAGATCTTGAAGGAGGCGGGTGTCAGGAACGCGATCGTCAGGATATGGGGAGACGCAGGGAAGGATGACATTCTGGGGGCGCTGGAACAAACGAAGATCTACAAGCCTTCGCTGATCATGGTAAACAAGGTTGACGCATACCCTGGGGCGCTGCATGAATTCAAAAAGCTGGCTGGGAGGGAAGCCCTCGGTGTCTCGGCGCGGACTGGGGATGGGCTTGGAAGCCTCGGCAAGGAGATCTTCAGGATGCTCGGCATAATCAGGGTCTACACCAAGGAGGTCGGGGGGGAGCCTGCAAAGAAACCCATCGTGATGAGGCAGGGAGCGAAGGTCATTGATGTAGCGAAGGTGGTGCACTCGCACCTCTACAAGAACTTCAAGATAGCTAGGATCTGGGGACCCTCGGCGAAGTATGATGCCGAGAAGGTGGGGGCGGATCACGAGCTTGCGGATGGGGACATAGTGGAGATTAGGATAAAATAGGAATTGCCGGTTGCCCAGCCCCGCCCCAGGAGAAAGGATTATTTTGGGCGAAGAAGACGGAATATCGAAGGATGTTCGTAGTGTCTGGTGAGGGCAGATGGTCAGGATAGCGCAAATATCGTGCGGCTCCGAGTACAGCGGGATTCAGGCAGAGATCGAGAAGGCTGCAAAGATCGTTGGCGGGCAGATATTCGTGCCTGAGGTCGATGTGTCGGAGATAAGGACGATTGAGGACGAGCTCGGCTTCCATGTGGCTAGCCCGGGGCTGAGGGTGATGATGGCTAGGGCGAAGGCCATAGTGGAAGGGAGGGTAGATGCAGACGGGGTGTTCATTGCGACCTGCTTCAGGTGTGCCGAAGGCGCACTCGTGAGGAGCGTCGTCAGGAGGTATATCCAGAGCCAGACTAAGATCCCAGTAGTGACATATTCATTCACAGAGAGGACCAAGGCCGGGGCGCTCCTGCTCCGCATGGAGGCGCTGGTGAATATCATAGACAAGAAGCCCCTCTTCGCCAGGATGAAGCAGGAGGGCATAACTGCCGGGATAGACTCGGGATCGACAACAACGAAGGCCGTTGTAATGAAGGATAATGAGATCATAGGCCACGGCTGGGTCCCAACGACCAGCGTGCTGGACTCGGGCATGACGGCGCTGAACCAGGCGCTCAAGGAGGCAGGAATAGACGAGTCCAAGCTCGAGGGGATAGGGGTCACTGGCTACGGCAGGACGATCCTAAAGGAGAAGTACAAGGCACAGCTGGCTATGGAGGAAGTCTCAACTTGCTCGAAGGGGGCGCTGTTCCTGACCGACAAGCAGAGGGGGGACGCGACCGTCATCGACATAGGCGGCATGGACAACAAGGCGGTCACGCTCTACGACAGCATCCCTGACAGCTTCACTGTCGGAGGCGTCTGCGCCGGAGCCTCTGGAAGGTTCCTCGAAACCACCGCCAAGAGGCTCGGCGTCCCGATAGAGCAGTTCGGGGATCTTGCAATGAAGGGGGACTGGAAAGCAGTCCCTATGAATGCATACTGCATCGTCTTCGGGCTCCAGGATCTAGTTGCCGGGCTCGCTGGCGGTGCAAAGCCAGAAGATGCGGCCGCAGCCGCCTGCCACAGCGTAGCCGAACAGGTATTCGAGCAGCAGCTCCAAGAGATAGACATAAGGTACCCGATAATCCAGGTCGGATCGACGGCGCTTGTCAAGGGGCTGGTGAAGGCACTCTCTGAGATACTAAGCGTCGAGATGATAGTCCCAGAAAAGCCAAACCTGATCGGGTGCGTCGGTGCAGCGGTGATGGTATCCGGGATGAAGGAGCTGGAGGAGACCAGACAATAGGAAGACCTGAAGGGATGCGCCGCAGATGAAACTGAGATCGGTCCCTAAGGGATACACAGCGGGCACGCACAGGGAGGTCCCTCCGGAAAAGACGCTGGAGCTTGTCAGCAGGGTCAAGGAGAATGCAGGCATAACCAGGGTTGCGGAAATAACTGGGCTAGACCGCATAGGGATTCCCATCTTCACTTCGATAAGGCCGATGGCATCACAGGGAGCGGTCACGGTCTACACAGGGAAAGGCTGCTCCCAAGAGGAGGCGGAAGTTTCGGCTGTGATGGAGGGAATTGAGAGGTTCTCTGCAGAGCCCAGGGGCTTCAGACTTGTGAGGGGGTCATACAGGAATCTCAGCAGGGAGAGGGAGGTGCTGGATCCAAATCTGCTGATACTGCCCCGGAAGTACCAGCACTCCGAGGAGATAGAATGGGTCGAGGGGTACTCGCTCACTCAGGAGGTCACGATACTAGTCCCGGCGGAGGCTGTTTTCCACCCTTACAGCAGGCACAACCAGCTCTTCCGAACCAACACCAACGGACTCGCTGTCGGAAATGCGCTGGAGGAGGCGATTGTGCACGGGCTCATGGAGGTGATTGAGAGGGATGCCTGGTCCCTCTTCGAGGCTGGAAGGCTGCAGGGCAGGGGGCTCGATCTGTCGGGTTGCAGCAGCCCGATGGTCAGGTCGATGCTGGAGAAGCTCGCGAAGGCAGGCATCGGGGTCTATGCGAAGGACATCACCTCGGACATCGGGATCCCAACAGTAGCAGTCGCCATTGACGATGAGCTGACGAAGGACCCCGCGCTCCTCTCGCTCGGCGTTGGGACGCACCTCGTGGCTGAGATCGCAGCACTCAGGGCCCTGACCGAGGCAGTCCAGAGCAGGCTGACTACCATCCATGGGACCAGGGAGGACACTGTTAAGGCTGAATTCGCCAGGAGGATAGGTTACGAAAGGATGAAAAGGATAAACAGGAGGTGGTTCTCCCCATGCCCACAAAGGGCCAGCCTTGAAGAATTGAGGTCATTCTCTGGGAAGGATTTCCTCGAGGACATAAGGTACACGCTTGATAGGCTGGTTAGCGCTGGGCTAAGGGAGGTCATAGTTGTCGACCTCACGCGGGGCGAAACAGGGATTCCTGCGGTCAGGGTTATAGTCCCAGGGCTCGAGGTCTATGCGCTGGACAAGGAGAGGGCTGGCAGAAGGCTGTCCACTTATTCAGAAGCAGGGCATTGAATTAGGTGAAATCCCCAGATCCAGGAGGAGGCGGTGCACAATATGAGGGTTGTTGTTTTCCTGGGGCCGAGTTTGGAAAGGGGGGAAGCCCGGAAAGTCCTCAGCGATGCGGAATACCTACCGCCGGCAGCCAGGGGGGATATCATCAGGGCCGCTGAAGCCGGGGCGGAGGCAATAGCCCTCATCGACGGGGTTTTTTACCAGCAGGCAGCGGTCTCCCACCGGGAAATACTCAAAGCAATGGAAATGAGGGCAAAGGTCTTCGGCGGATCCAGCATGGGAGCGCTGAGGGCCTCTGAGCTTGATGTTTACGGAATGGTCGGCATCGGCACGATTTATGAATGGTACAAGTCAGGCAGAATAAGGTCTGACGATGAGGTCGCCCTTGCCTTCCACCCAGAAAGCCTCAAGCCGCTATCGGAGCCCCTAGTGAACATCAGGGCAACTCTTGAGAGGGCTCTGGCTTCTGGGATAATAAACCAACAGGAGCATGATTCCATCCTACTCGCGGCGAAGGAGATCCCCTTCCAGCTGAGGAACTATCCCAGGATACTCCAGAGGGCTGCCCGGGCGGGTCTCGGCAGCACTAGGGCAGGGGAGGTACTCGAACTGATCAAGGGCGTGCGGATAGACTTGAAAAGGGAAGATGCGATCAAAGTCCTGGAAAGGATCAGGGAGTTGCAAGATCGCTGAAAATGGCTTGCAACCGGGATAAATAAGGAGCTGAAAGAAATAACGGCTCCTTGAAGCATTACTATGTAATAGCTACAAAGATAAATACAGCGGTTTTCAAAATAGGTTGTCTTTAGGGTGTTTGGCAAAATGGGCGTTCCTTTCATAGAGGTCAGGAATGTGTCGAAGTCATTCGGCGGGAACAGAGTCCTAGATAATGTTTCGCTCACCATAGACGAAGGTGAGAGGGTCGGCATAATAGGCAAGAGCGGATCCGGGAAGACGGTGCTGCTCTCGATGCTCAAGGGTATAAAGGAGTACAAGCCAGACTCAGGAAAGGTAGTTTTCCACGTGGCTGTATGTGAACACTGCCAGACGGTAGAAGGGCCGAGCTGGGCAAACAAGGGGTGCCCCAACTGCTGTTCCCACTGCCAAAAAAAGATGGAGATGGCGGACGTTGACATTTACAGCGAGGATGCGAAGACCAAATGGCTGAGGCAGCGCATAGCAATAATGTTCCAGAGGACTTTCGCGCTTTATGGCAGCCTCACGGTCTACGAGAACCTCGTCGAGGCGCTCAATAAAGTTTCCTCCGAGGATGCCAGCAGGAAGGCGCTTGAGATAGCCAAGGACATAGGCCTGGCAAACAGGCTGCTGCACGCAGCAAGGGACCTTAGCGGTGGGGAGAAGCAGAGGGTAGTCCTTGGCAGGCAGCTGGCGATAAAGCCGCTGCTCCTGCTGGCTGACGAGCCCACGGGGACCCTAGACCCCCTGAACGCGGAGATGATCCACAAGATCATAAAAAGGGAAACGGGGCCGGGAAAAAGCACGCTCCTGGTAACTTCGCACCTCCCTGGCGCAATTGAAGAGCTCTGCGATAAGGCAGTGCTCCTCGAAGGGGGGAGGATTAGTGCGGTGGGGGACCCCAAGGAGGTCACCGCCAAGTTCCTTTCAAGGCTCGCCCCCGAGGAGATACCGAAGCCGCCTGAGCTCGGGGGCGTCATCCTGAGGGTGAAGGATCTGAAGAAGTACTACTTCTCGATAGACAAAGGTGTCGTCAAGGCGCTGGACGGGGTCACATTCGAGGTCAGGGAGAGGCAGATCTTCGGGATTATAGGGCTTAGCGGCGCAGGCAAGACCACGCTCTCCAGGGCGATTGTGGGCGTTACGCAGCCTACTTCAGGCACAATCGAGCTCAAGATCGGCGAGGAGTGGGTCAACATGCTGGAGCCGGGGCCGATGGGCAGGGGAAGAGCAACTCCCTTCATAGGGCTCCTCCACCAGGAGTACGCGCTCTACCCACACAGGACGGTGCAGGAGAATTTGACCGACGCCATAGGGCTTGAGCTGCCAGACGAGTTCGCCAAGTTCAAGGCACAGAGCGTGCTCACAGCCGCGGGCTTCGATGAAGCCACTATTGAGAGGACGCTCTCCAAGTATCCAGACGAGCTGAGCGAGGGGGAGAGGCACAGGGTTGCCCTTGCGCAGGTGCTCATAAAGGAGCCGATCATAGTGCTCTTGGATGAGCCATCAGGCACAATGGATCCGATAACCCAGCAGGACGTGGCAAGGTCGATAAAGAATGCAAGGAACGAGCTCGGTCAGACTTTCTTAATAATATCTCATGACATGGGTTTTGTTGAAAACACTTGCGAAGATGCGATACTGATGAGGAACGGGAAAATAGTCAGCAGGGGCAAGCCCTCGGATGTTGCAAAAGAGCTGACGCCAGAGGAGAAAAACGAGCTAATGAATTCCAAAAACTGACTCCGTTGAGAGATCCATGAATGTTTTGCGGTCGCTGCCAAGCCTTACGCATATCTTTTTTGTGCCATCGAATTTCCCAACAACGCTGGCTGAGAAGCCGGCGTCACGGAGCTTCGTTACCAGAGACTCTTCGTTGGAAGCAAATATGAAGCCCATCGCGGGGTAGGATGTGAACCACTCCGAGATCGCGGTACCTTCGGGCCTTGGTATCCTCTCGGCGTCGACTTCAGCCCCAACTGAGCTTGCTTCGCAAAGCATGGCCAGGCTGCCCAAGATACCGGGGGCGCTTATATCCCTTGATGCCTTGATCATGCCAGACTCGACGGCTGTGACGATAGACTCTATCATCATCCCCAGCTCGGAGCTGCCCTTTTTAAGTGTGCTGTCGAAGCACTTTACCCACCCCTTTACTCCGAATGATCCGTCAAGATCGATCGCCATCACGATGTTGTCCCCAGGGCGGGCAGTGTTCCCCTTTGCCACGCACCTTGCAATGCCGACAACAGCTGCGTCGATTGCTTCGTAGGAGGAGTCTGGGTGGGTGTGACCCTTCAGGAGCTTTAGGCCGTATTTGTCGAGCCCAGCCTTTATGCCCTGGGCCATCTTCCGCCTGCTCTCCTTGCTCCCTGACATCACATTCACATAACCCATCGGCCTGGCCCCTTTCACAACCACGTCGTTGACATTAACAAGCACAGAGTAGTATCCAGCAAACCACGGATCGGACTTTACCAAGTCTTCGGTTATCCCATCTGTGGACACTACAATGCTGACATCCCCGAGGTCTATGAAGCCGGCATCGTCGTATTCGTGCTCCCCAAGAATCGCCGTGATCTCGCCTATATCGATCTTTCTCTTCAGTCCCTTGAAATTCTTCGCGATCTCAATGATTTTAGAGAGGCTCTCCAAGCCGATCCCTCAGGTTAATAGGAAAGAGGAGAGATCAATATATAATAAAGTTTTGTGGGGGGCAGGATGTTGAGGTTCAAGGAAGGGGATGCAGTAATCTACGAAAAGACAGGGACGAGGGGCAATATCACCAGGATTGTCGAGATGGACGGAAAGACGTGGGCGGAATTGGACACTACAGGTCTCCTATACGACGAGAATATCCTTGAGCCGGCTGAGGAGAGGGCGGCGGAGGAGGAGCCGAGACCTGAGGGCGGGAAGGGGAAGGCGAAGAAAGAGGAAGCAAGTATCAGCGAGGAGCAGCTGAAGGGCGGAGATATGACTATAGACACCAGCGGAAGCTGCAGCGGCGCAGGGTGAAGCCCGCAATTGAGAAAGGCTGTTGTTCTGGATAAGTCAGGCACCATAATAGATCCATGCAGGGTAGTTTACAATATTGAGGATGAGAAGTGGATCTACCACATGAGCACGCTGAAGTACGTGGTCGAGAAGGGAGGGGTTCTCGTAAATCTGAAAGGCAGGATCCAAGACATAATCGAAGGGAATATCGCCAAAGCCAGGCTGAAAGTGAGCTGCTGCGCGTTGAAAAGCTACCCCCCAATCGACAAGTCCAGGCTGCTTGAACCCGCGGTCTTGGAAGGGATACGAGAGACATATCAGAGGGCACTGACCCACTGCTCCTCCGAACTTGGGGCATGTGTTGCGGTCGTCTTCAACCCGGAGGGCAAGATAACAGACGTAGTGGGGCTCGGGGGGAAACTCTATCCAGACGTCAAAGACTCAGTCAGATCGATGCAGGAGGGCGGAGTAGACGTCTACCTCGCCACCGGGAACTGCAAGGAGATGACTTTGAAGTGCGCAGATCTCTTGAGCATACCGAGGCGCGCAGCGATATTTGATGCGTCCCCAGAGGAGAAGAGGGAGCTCGTGAGGAGGCTCCGCGGCTTCTACGGATCCGTTGTGATGGTAGGCAATGACATAAACGACCTGATCGCGATGCGCGAGGCGGACATTTCAGTGCTCGTCAGGAGGAGGGGGGAGTACCAGAAGGAGGGCCTATGCTCTGAGGTCGATTATTTCGTGGATTCCCTGACAAAGGTCGCAAGGATAGTCTCCGAGATCAAGCCGCTGGATCAGAGCAGCCTGACCTCGAAGTAGTGCTCTCGGTACTCAGGGTGGAAGTGGGGCAGCAGAATCGCCGTTTCCTTTTCCAAATCCCGCAAGTTCGCGATCTCATTTGGCTCGATAAAAGACAAGAGCCCCCTGTCCTGGGCTTCCCTGCAGAAGATGCTGCAAGGTATGAAGCCGGCGGTCGTTACAAAAGCCCTCATGCCGGATCCATTTAGCTCCTGGACGTGACCCTCGTCTATCCCGTACCTGATATTCTCTGCGAAGGATCGCATGCAGCATTCAGGATAACCAAGAAAACGACCTATCTCGTAGTCGTCGAAGCGCTTGGAGAAGATGCCGATTTGGGTTGAGGTGTAGGGGTCGAGCGCAGGCCTTACAGGTGGGGAAAACTGGCGCACAATCTGGAGCTGGATCTCAAGCCTCGGCAGAATGTCAAAAAGCCGGTCTTCCTGGAAGAGCTGCGCTATGTGTCGGGCAAAGTTGGGGGATCCAGGGAACTGCGCTTCAGCCTCCTCTGGAGATGTTATAGAAAGCGCCCTGATCTTGTCAATAAGCCCTGAGAAGGAAATTGTGCCTTTTGATGGAGACATTTTGATTCGTTGAAAACAAGGGAAAAAAAGAAAAAAGGTTTTTGGTTGCTTATCGGCTCGGTATGATGAGGGACCTCTCGCCCGCAGGCATGAACTCCCTCAGAGCGCCCTTGCCGAAGCAGAGCCTCGGGTGCGTGAAGTCGAACTTCAGGTCCTTGTCGGCGAATGCTATCTTTATCAGCGGGTTGGTCGTCCACGCGTCGCCCCTTCCGCTGTGCGCTGCCTGTACGATGCCCGTGTGCGCCGACTGGTGCCCTACGTTCAGGGCGTAGTTCGGGTAGTTCACACCCCTCAGGTTGAATGGAAGGCCCTCGTCGCTCCTGTACGAGAAGCTGTTTGCCGAACCGCACTGGTCCTGCTGGTCGTAGCCGTAGAAGCCGAGCCTGCCCATCTGCTCCTTGTGGAGAAGCTGGCTCAGGTACCAGCCGTTGATCCCTGCCGTGCAGTTTCCAGTAGCCAGCGAGACAGCCACGCCTGCGCCTGCGGCAACCACAGCAGCCCTCTGCGAGCCGCCGAAGTGGGTCTCCATCAGTGCGGGGAAGCGCTCGTACTGCTCGAGCCCATATAGGGTGACCTCGGTCGCCACGTCCTTGATCAAGTCCCAGCTTGGCTTCGCCTTGCCGAACCCGCCATACTTCTTCTTGACATAGTCCGCGCCGTAGTAGCAGAAGTCGTCGAGGATGTTGTCGGTGTATGTGCATGTGGCGTACTGCGTGAAGCCTACTCCTCCGGACATGTAGCTGCCGAACCAGAACTGGTCGTAGAGCACCGCGCCCATCGAGATGGCCTCAAGGGCGACCCATGTCGGATCCTCGGGCTTCACCCTCGATGCTTGGCACATATCTGCAAGGTACCCGAGCGGAACGCCTCCTGGCTCGTTCGGTCCCCTCGCGCGCCTCCACGGCATCAGGGTTCCCATCTCGATTACTTCTGCGTGCTTCGCGGCAAAGGCGAATTCGCCGATTGCGGCTTCCCCAGCCATCAGCTTGTAGGCATTGACCATTGACATCGAGATCTGCATTGCAGACCATCTCGACATTGTGCCTCCGTCGCAGGTCATGGCTACTATTGTCGGCATGCGGAGGACCTGGTATATCCTCTTGCCTACTGCAGCCTTCAGCTGTGCAGCCTGGTCAGCTGGGAACTCCTTGTTTATGTCGATCAGGAAGCGCTTGTCAATCTCGTCCGCTAGCTCGTCGTCGCCTGTGAAGACCTTTACGTACGAGTCTGAGACGAGCCCTGGGTGGGTCTCGACCATGTGCTCCTGGATCACAGCAGCGCCTGGCAGCGCGTGGTTGAGCACCTCGAGGTAGTGGTTCACCGTCTCAGGGGTGACCTCCTTCCCAAGCCGCTTCTGCAGGACCATGTGGGCAGCATCGAGGCCGACTATGACGGTCCTCCTGATGTCGTGCCACATCTGCTGCATTGCGGCGTTGTTGACGAAGTGGAGGTCGTCGCCCTCGCAGTAGATGTCCGTCTGCGATAGTTTGTACGGCATCAGGACCCTCTGGCCCAGCGGGATGCCGCCAAGGTGCATCTCGGGGTTGTAGAACGGGATGCCCCTCTCCTTTGCCAGCTTAGTGCCCCACTCGACGAATTCCCTCTTCCTCTTCGACTGCTTCCATCCGTCGTATATGTAGAACTTGGTATACTTCTCTTCTGGAGACTCCTTGAACTTCTTCCTGAGTGCTTCCAAGAACATCTTCTTTTCAGTTGCCATTCATATCTCCTCCTTAGATCCCCTTCACCTTATTTGGATTGAACCCAGCCTCCGTCCTGAGCATGTGCAGGCGCTGTACGAACTCGACCATCTCCTTGTCCTCCCTGAACGGGACGCCGTCGACCCTGTACTCGCTTGTCATCTCTCTGAGCTCTTCCTCCTTGATCGGCTTGCCGACTGAGATCGGCTTGTCAAGAGGCACTCCGATCTGGTCCTTCACATAGACAACCTCGCCTGTCTTCTTGTCGAAGATGAATCTCCTGAGTGCGTCGAACATCATCCCATTCTCGTCCAGCCTCAGAGAGTGGCCGTGGACCGTTGCGCCCCTGATCCCGCACCTTGCAGGATCGAATATCTCGGTCTCCACGAGGTCCTTTGCGACCTTCTCTAAGTCACGCTCCCTCATCTCGAGCGGAACCCTCCCCGAGAGGACGCCGATGTCGACCCCTCTGTACCTTGTGTGTCCCATCCATGCCCTCATGTATGGGGTCAGCGGTGTGAAGTACACGGAGTCGGTGAACTGGATGTACCTGATCCTGTCGCCTGCCTTCGCGCCTGGCGTCGGCTCAACGAGTTCCCTGATCGGGCATGCCGGCTCACCCATCTCCTCAAGCGGCGGGTGGACCGACTTGTAAGCCTCTCCTGGGACCCTGTGGCCCATCAGCTTCACCAGGTCGTCGTCGCTGATAGTCCTCAGCTTCTTCAGCTTGTAGGACGGGTCCATGTACTTCTTCCTGTTCTTGGCGATCTTGGAGCTTCCTGGGTAATACTGTGGCTTGTACACTACCATTTTAGATACCTCCATGGATTGAAACTGCTGCCTCATTTACGTACCTCAGCGGCTCCCTCAGCTCGGGCACCTCGCTCAGAGTCTCGCCCACCACGCCGCTGATCTTCTCAGGCGTGTAGATGACTGTGCCCGCATCGAGCGCGACTGCTGCAGCCACGCAAGGTATTGTGAAGCCCTTGCTGTGCCTTGTCACGATGTGGTTTCCGTGGAAGACTGCGGGGTTGCCTCCGCCGTAGATCGAGTGGCTGAAGAATGCCATCTCAACTCCGGTGCCTGCTACCCTACCGAAGTCGACTCCCGGCAGGCCGGTCTCCCTCTCGATGAGGTCGTTGAAGTATATGAAGACGGACGGGCAGTGCTGCATCGACCTAGCCGAGCCGCAGGTGATCATCGTGCCTGCTAGCAGGCCCGCTGCAGCGTATGCATTCCACTTGTTGAGATCATCAGTCGTGTACGCCGTGTATCCAGAAGGCTTCTTCTCGAGTGGCTTGATGACGCCGTCTGCGATCGCCCTCTTGACTGTGGATACGACCACATCGCCGAGGGTGCCGGTCTTGGAGTTCTCCTTCACTATGTCATAGACCAGGTTGTTGGCATTCAGACCTTGGTAGGCTAGCCCTAGCAGATGCAGCCTCTCGAAGTTGCCGATCGCGTCGCCCATCTCGAACATGGCTGCCTGCTCCAGTATCGCGGAGAGGGCTGCTGCGTTCATTGCATTCTTCTTGGTGATAAGGGCAATGTGCGCGCACGGAACGTTCCTTAGTGCATATCCCATACCTTCATTCTGTTGCGGAACCGACAATAGTGACGACACGTTTCCGCCGAGCGGTTCCATCGTCTGCGGGTACCTGCCCCAGACAGCCGCATGGACCAAGTCAGCGTCCCATAGGTTGACCTTGAAGTTCTCGACAATTGTGCAGCAGAGCGCAGCTGCAGTCGCTGTGAATCCTGTGGTGTATTCGACGCCTGCATCCAGCCTCTTTGCTGGAACCTTTACAAGGAGGTGCTTCCCACCCTTGAGGACCTTGACCTCGGTATCGTCGTCCTTAGTCACCTGTAGGCAACTCTTGAGGCTGTCGGCGATGCTCTCGGCATTCTTTACCAGGTCCAGCTTCAAGGACCTGCCTCTGATTATGCACCATTTGCCACCAACTTCTCCGGTCGCCAGGGCCTTCTCGATTCCCTCAAGGTTCACGGTAACGCACTGCTTCACATAGGATATAATCTTCTGCATTGCAGGGTTGCGAAGTGGGCTCAGAGCTTCGACGGGAACCTTGGAGGCGAAAACGCGGCCACGATCGTCGTATAGATCTACTTTATCCGGATATTTCGCCATAGAACTCCTCTCTTTCAGTTTTGTTGCGTGTACTTTAAAGATGTATGGAATATTAAAGCATTGCCTAAACACAGTAATAATCTGCGTTTAAGAACCCTGCAATAACAACAGGTTATATTCGCATCACTTGTGTCACAAAGCCTTGGTTGAAAGGATCTTGTCGACGAGAATGTTGAGCGATTCGATTATATTCGATTCCTCGACCTTGATTGTGACGATCGGGATCCTCACGAACTTCTCCACAGTGGTTGCAACAATAGAGGCGCAGACCAGCCCCTGCACCCTGTCGCGCTCAGCCCTTATGGCGCAGATTATTGCCTCCTCGAGATTGTTCGCAGGGTATTCCCTAATGATTACCTTTTTACCCTTCACTGGGATCTGGTGCTTCGACAGAGCGTTGAGGGCAGGGCGGGCGGCTATTATCCCAACAGTGATACCCCCCTCGGGCTCCATGCTCTGCGACGCCAGGTACCTAATCACTTCCCTGAAGGTCGACAGCCGGACATCCCTCTCTTCAGAGAGCATCTTGTTTATTGTGCTTACAGGGACGCCCGATCCTGCGCTCAGATCCCTGACGGTGATGCCCTTCCGCTTCATGATTGACTTCAGCATCTCTGCAAACTTCTCGTTCGACTCCATCGCTGCGGAGATCAGTTCCTCATAGAGATCGTAACCGTCTATTTCCATGCAGGACACCTTAGAGCTCGGTGATCTCCTCCTGGAGGTACTTCAGGATCTTCTCCCTGTAAGATATGAAGGGGGTGCTCAGCCTTGCCCTCGGGTATTCCAAACCCACGTTGACCAGGGCTTTCACGCTTGCCGGGCGCTTGGTCAGGACGACGATGTCCTGCCCGAGGAAGACTGCCTCGTCGACGTTGTGGGTTATGAATATCACTGTCTTGTTCAGCTTCGACCAGACGCTCAGAAGCTCCTTCTGGAGTATCTGCCGGGTCTGGGCATCGAGATCCGCAAACGGCTCGTCCATGAGTATTATTTCAGGATCCACAGCCATTGCCCTGGCGATCGCGACGCGCTTCTTCATTCCGCCCGAGATCTGGTGGGGGTAGTAGCTTTCAAACCCCTTCAGCCCGACCATAGCTATGAACTCCCTAGCAGTGGACTCGATATTGCCCTTCTTCCTAGTCACTTCCAAGCCGAATTTCACATTGTCGAGAACGGTTTTCCAAGGAAGCAATGAGTCCTCTTGGAATATGACGCCGAATCGATTCTTCTTCGGGTCCGGGGGATTGCCATTTACAAGCACCTTCCCGCTTGACGGCTGCAGAAGCCCGCACATCAACCTCAGAAGGGTGGTCTTGCCGCATCCAGAGGGGCCAACGATACAGACGAACCTTCCTTCGTCAACGCTGAGGGTGATGTTCCTTATCACCTCAATCCGCTCTTTCCCCGACTCGAAGAATTTCCCGACCGCGTTGAGTTCAATAGTGGCTGCCAAATTAATCACCTATGCCTTGACCTCGACCCTCCACTTGAAGAGCCGCTTCTCCGCAGTGAGTATGAGATAGTTCAGCACCAGACCGATTATCCCGATGGTTATCATACCGACTATAACGACATCAATCTGAAGCAGGTTCGCGTACTTTATTATCAGCCGCCCCAGCCCCACTGGCTCCCCGCCGATCATTTCAGCGGCCACAATGCACATCCATCCTACCCCCAGACCCACCCTCAGACCGCTCATAATCTCAGGCAGGGCGCTGGGGAAGACTATCCTAGATGTGATAGTGCTGCTGTCAGCCCCGAATGTCTTTGCCATGTCCACGAGGACAGGGGATGTGCGCTTAACGCCCGCGATTGTGTTGAGGAGTATCGGGAAGAATGCGCCTATCCAGATCAGGAAGACGTACCGCCACAGGCCGCTGAGGAGTATTATGGAGAGCGGGATCCAGGCGATCGGGGGAATGAACCTTATGGGCTCAATTATCGGCGTGGAAATGCTGTTCACATTGGGCTTCAGCCCCATGAACACCCCCAGCGGGATTGCCGTTATCCCCGCGAAGCCAAAGCCAAGCAGCACCCTGTAGATGCTCATGATCGAGTGCAAGTACAGGGTGTACCCGTCGATGTCCCCCGTCGTTGAGATCCTTAGGAATGCCTGGAGCACCTCATAGGGCCCTGGAAGGAATGGCGAATTCATGGACCAGGCGACCAGCTGCCAGATGAAAAAGAATGCTGCTAGGGAGAGAGACCCTAGCAGAATGCCCTTTACCCGATCGAGGCGCTCCATCCGAATCACAACTGATTAGATGAAGCGCGTATCTATAAATGCGTTTATGAACGCATCGACCTGATCATGGGAGACGGTCGTCACGATGCCCAGGTCGATCATTGAGTGCAGGAATGTCTTCATGCTCTCAGGGTCAGGGGTCGAAGTGTAGACTATGTGTGAAAGCGCTAGCCCGATTATATCTGAGGAATAGCCAGTGACATTCATGGCGATCTGCTTGGCTGATTCAGGGTTGTTGAGGATATACTGGTTTGCCATCTTGTGCACTTGGGCGAACTTCTGGACTATGTCCGCGTGCGCTTCGAGGTACTTGTTGGAGACGACCAGCACGCAGCACTGGTGGTTAGGCATCATATCGTGGGAAGTAAGGAGCACATGAGCGCCGGACTGCACAACCGCGATTGAGGGGGCAGGCTCCCAGCCGATGAAGCCGTCAATCGTCCCCTTGCTGAATTCGAGCGGGAGGGTGGAGATCGACATCGGGCTCTTCGTGAGGGTGATGTTCCTCTCCCTGAGGAACATGCTGAGCATTATGTCCTGTATCGTGCCGGTGCCAGGGGTCCCGATTTTTTTGCCGTTTAGATCCTCAGGCGTATCTATGCCGGCTTCTGTGACTATGGCAGAGCCCTCGAGGTTTACTGAAGCGATGACTACAGGCAGGTTCGATTTAGGGTCGGAGAGGGCTATAGCCCTGGCAGACATTGCTGGGGGCGCGCCGACGTAGGCAAAGTCCAGCTCACCTGCAAGGAAGTCCTGCATCAGGGAAGGGCCGTTCAAGTACTCCTTCAACTGAATCTTTAATCCGTACTGCTCGAAGTAGCCTTGTTTGATTGCCACGAAGAGCGCGAGTTGATGGAGGTCCCCGGTCAGGTGTCCGACCCTTATGGTTTCGATCTCGCGCGGGAAAATCATACCCGAAGCGTAGAGGGCGCCAATGATTACAATTAGGGCAACTGCAGATACAATAAGGATTTTATTCACCATATTCTGCTCCCAAAAAAACCTATTTTTGGTCTTATATATGCCTTTTGTGTACAATTGGGTAATAAAAATTCATTGTATGCCCTTAAGGAAGAGGAAAACCGCGAGCGCGCTCATTTCGGCTGTGGCAGCATCATGGGCGAATGCAGCGATGACATAGTCGCCGTCCTGGAGCCTGAACCTGTTCATCAGCTCATAATGCGTGGAAGGGCTTGTCTGCGAGAGATCGTCTGTGATGGAAGGCACAACTATCCTGCCTCCGGAGAAGTGGAAGAACATCGCTCCCTCTGCGCCCCACCTGATCGCGATGTCCCTAAGCTTGAGCACCGAGTGGGCCGAGACGTCGAGGCTCACGTGTATAGCGAACGAGGGGTATGTGACACCCATCCCGATGAGGTCGATTGGACCGGAGGAAACCATGCCTTTCTTGATCTGGCTTAGCACTTCTCGGCCTGTGGGGGTGAGGGAGCACCCCCCGATGCTGTCGATGCTTATGAGAGATTGATGCTGCAGGCGCTTTATAATTGTCCTGACCGAACCTTCCCCTATCCCGAGGATCCTAGCAAGCATAACTCTGCCGACCGATTTCGAGGATTCAATGACAAACAACGCTTTTATGACATGGACGGGCGTGTATGCGGCGGCTGGCCCCTTCGGCTGAACTGCCTTGGATAATGACTGGATGAACGAGGCGTAAGGGTTAGACATGATGAATAATATTGGTATGATGCAATAATATCGTTTCGGTTTGAATTATGCCCGGTCAGCCAAGATTCGATTAGCCGAGGGACAAGAGCGCTTGCTCTGCATGCGCAGCAATGCCCGTTTTTGATCGCATCTAGTCGTCTGCTCAATTTTAATAGAGCGTGAGGCGTATTATTCTCAAGGAGATCGGGGTGTTGTTTTTGAAGAGCAAGGTTGAGGTCAAAGGATTGTCGGGATTAAGCAAGTGCTTCCGCACCGCAGTCGAGAGCATTGGGGGGGATGGGGACATACTGTTTGTTGGGTCACCCTTCACATGTCTGCCCTTTGCAGAGTTTCTGTGCTATGGCATAAGGGATTTGCCTCTGAAGCCGTTCTTCATGCCTTCATTGGAATCGGGCAAGACAAAGGAGCTTGTAAAAAACGAGGGTTACGGCTACCAGCTCGGCGGATTGAAGGCAGGAACCGATTACCGAATAGTAACATTGCTTGGCGGGCTTGCGATCCCGAAGTACGGGGTTCCGCCCAAGGCCCTGAAGGAGGCGATCGACCGCCTGCCAGGCAGCAAGGATACGATTGCAGTCTGCTTCCAAGGATCGCTCAGGAACCTGGACTGGACAAACACTTTCCAGTTCAAGTACTTAATAGACACCGACCTTACAGTGACTATGGAGTAGGTAGGAATGATAAGAGAGCTTCAGGGAATTAGACCGCAAATCGATCCGAAGGCATTCGTCCATGAAGATGCAGTGGTTATCGGAGACGTGATAATCGAAGAGGGTGCGAACGTATGGCCATGCGCAGTCCTGCGCGGGGACCTCGAGCGCATAATAATCAAGAGCGGCGCTAGCATACAGGACGGGGCAATCCTCCACACCGACAAGGGTTACCCGACAAATGTGGGCAAGGGGACGGTGGTTGGGCACGGCTGCATCATCCATGGCTGCAGGATAGGCAACAACACGCTCGTGGGCATGGGGGCGATCATATTGACTGGCGCAGAGATAGGCGATGACTGCGTGATAGGGGCCGGCGCGCTAATACCTGAGGGCAAGACCGTCCCCTCTGGCAGCGTGATGATGGGGCTACCCGCTAAGAATGTCAGGAGCATAGAGGAAAGGGACAAGGAGAGGATCAGGGAAACCGCCGGGGCATACCACGAACTTGTGAAGAAGTACAGAAGCACGCAGCCATGATGGATTAAGGGATCTATTCTTTGTGCTTGCCCCTTCCTGCGAACAGGATCAAGGCAAGCCCAATGCAGAAGACAGCCACGCTTAGGATCTGTGGCAGGAGGGGCGGCCCATCAATGCCAGATCTAGAAGTGTAGGTGTAGGTGAAGGCAGGCAGGAAGGCCAATATGAGCCCAGCCAAATAGAGGATGTTCCTAATCTCCAAGGCGATCAACTCTTTGGCGCATATATCTTGAGGTTCGGGAACGCTGACAGCAGATCTCTTACGAGTGAGACGGGGTGTTCGTCCAGGCCCCTGAACCCTACCACTGCGCATTTGTCAGGGTAAATGTGGATGTAGTGGTCAAGGTCGAACCTGAAGGTCGTCTCTTTCGGCCCGAACGTCACTTTGAAGGGGACTTTTTTAGGGATCAGGATGCTGGCAGAATTCATCACAAACTCTTTCTGCGCAGATGGGACCTTCCTTGCAGATTTCCTCACTTTGATTCCCTTGGTCTCTTCTTTTGAGAGTGAGATCTTGACTACCCCCTTCGCTTCGGAGACGCATGCTTCATCGCCTTCAAATCTGACCTCAAATGGCTTCCCTTGGTCCAGGAAAGCCTTGATCTCCTCGAGTGTTTTGGAGGAGGGATCCGCAATCACTATGATCACCGACGTAGGTATCGGATCTTGCCCTATTTTAAGGGTATCCTTCACAAAACTCGCTATAATAGGCAATTACAGATGGCAAACAAAAGACCGTAACTGTTAAAAATAATGCTAGGATACTGACTACCCATATTCAGGAGTGCTAAGAGAATGCTCGAGATCAGGTGGCACGGCAGGGGCGGCCAGGGAGCGGTTACGGCCGCGGAGATCCTTGCGACGAGCGTTATAAACGAAGGCAAATACGCACAGGCGTTCGCGGCATTCGGCCCGGAGAGGAGGGGGGCGCCAGTGCAAGCATTTACAAGGATAAGCGACAAGGAGATCCTGACCAGGTGCCAGATATATGAGCCAGACATAATAGTCGTGCTCGACAAGAACCTCTGCACAATGGAGGGTGTAGGGGATGGGCTGAAGGAGGGGGGCACGGTTGTGCTCAACACCGACCGTAGTTCGGAAGAGTACATTCAGACCTTCGGCAACGCGGGGAAAATTGCCGTGGTCAATGCGACCGAGATCGCCCTCAGGGAGCTTGGTTCGCCCATAACCAACACGGCGATCCTTGGGGCGCTGGTCAGGGCAACAGGGGTAGTGAGGCTGGAAACCCTCGAGGAGGTAATGAAGCAGAGGTTCAGGCAATATGCGGAAAAGAATGTCAACGCAGTGAGGAGGGCATTCGAAGGGACAATACTCTTTGAGGCAGGTGGCAAGAGATGAAGTGCGTGAAGACCACACTAAAAGGATGGAGGGAAATCCCTGAGGGGGGCACGATAATGGAGCCCGGGAGCTCGGTCAACTTCGATGTGACGGCATGGAGGACTTCCAGCCCCGTAATAGACCAGAATAAGTGTACAAAGTGCGGGATGTGCTTCCTCTACTGCCCTGATTCTGCAATAGAGATTGACGATGCTGGGAACTACCGGGTAAACCTTTCATACTGCAAGGGCTGCGGGATCTGCGCCAAGGGATGCGCACCCAAGGCGATTACAATGGTGAAGGAGGGGCACTGATGGGCAGAAGGGTTGGGATCAGCGGCAATTACGCTGTGGCATACGCGGTCAAGATGGCAGATGTGGATATGATCGCTGCGTATCCAATCACGCCGCAGACGACGATCGTGGAGAAGCTCTCAGAGTTTGTTGCAAATGGTGAGCTCGACGCGAGCTATATGAATGTCGAGTCTGAGCACTCTGCGATAAGCGCCTGCGTCGGGGCCTCGCTGACAGGGGCCAGGGTCTTCACCGCGACATCCTCGCAGGGTCTGGCGCTCATGCACGAGATACTATTCATGGCATCAGGGCTAAGGACGCCCATCGTAATGGCAAACGTCAACAGGGCGCTCTCCGCCCCGCTGAACATCTGGAATGACCATTCAGACGCAATGGCACAGAGGGACGCAGGCTGGATACAGCTGTGGGTCAGGTCGGCGCAGGAGGGTTTCGACACAACGATCGAGGCGTTCAAGATCGCAGAGGAGACGCGCCTCCCGGTGATGGTTAACATGGACGGCTACATAGTCAGCCACATGTACGAGCCGGTCGAGCTGCCCGACGAGGAAGAGGTGAGGAAGTTCATACCCTCCAAGCCCCTCGAGAACAGGGTCTCGACGAAGACTGCCTATGCGACAGGGGTCGTCGGACCCCCTGAATACTACTATGAGATGAAGTACCAGGCGATCGATGCGATCGAGAAGAGCAGGCTGAAGATCAAGGAGATCGACAGGGAATTCAACTCCAGGTTCGGGAGGAACTACAGCGAGATCGAGGCATACGGGATGGATGGGGCGGATGCAGCACTGATAGTAATGGGGTCCATATTCGGGTCGGCGAAGGAGGTTGCAAATTCCCTCCGCGAGGAGGGCAAGAAGGTGGGTGTAATATCCCTCAGGTTATTCAGACCTTTCCCAGCCGAGGAGATCAGGTCTGCCCTCAAGGGCATAAAGGCGGTTGGTGTCGTGGACAGGGCAACTACGCCCGGCGGCTTCGGGAACCCCCTCTACAACGAGATAGCCGCCGCACTATATGATATGCAGGAGAGGCCTACTCTCCAAGGATTCGTAGCGGGTCTCGGGGGCAGAGACATAACTCAGGATGACTTCAGGACGATGTATAACGCGACTGAAAGCGCTGCCAAGAAGGGGGCAGGGCGCTGCATATATGTGGGGTTGAGAGAATGAGCAAGGTCTTCAAGTCGGTGAAGGACGTTCCCAAAGAAGAGCTTCTAGCGCCGGGGCATAGGCTCTGTGCAGGGTGCGCAGCAGGGACAGCGGTGAGGCAGATCCTCAAGGCGTCTGGAAGGAACACGATCGTCGTTAGCCCTACGGGATGCCTGGAGGTGTCCACCAGCTACTTCCCGCAGAGCGCATGGAGGGTTCCATGGGTCCACATAGCATTCGAGAACGGGGCAGCCGTTGGAGCCGGAATTTCGAATGCACTCAAAGTCATGCAGAGGAAGGGAAAATCAGAGGAGAAGGCAGACGTGATCGTGATAGGCGGGGATGGCGGGACCTTCGACATTGGGCTCCAGTCGCTGAGCGGAGCCATGGAAAGGGGGGACGACATCCTTTACGTCTGCTACGACAACGAGGCATACATGAACACGGGCATCCAGCGCAGCTCTGCCACTCCGTTTGGGGCGGCGACAACAACATCGCCACCCGGAAAGAGATCAATCGGGCAGAGGACTGAGAAGAAAGACCTTGTTGGCATAGCAATGGCTCACGGGATACCTTATGCGGCCACGGCCTGCCCCTCTTACCCATTCGACTTGATGAACAAGGTAAGGAAGGGGCTCGACGTTGACGGGCCAGCTCTGATCCACGTGCTCGCTCCTTGCCCCACAGGTTGGAGGACTGAAACCAGCGACAGCATTGAGCTCGGAAAGCTCGCGGTCCTGACGGGCCTATGGCCGCTGTACGAGGCTGTCAACGGGGAAGTGAGGCTGACTGTCCAAGTGCCCAGGAGGGAGCCGGTCACGAAATACCTCAAGGCACAAGGCAGGTTCAGGCACCTGGATGAGGAGGCTGTGAAGAAGATACAGGAGAGGGCAGACAGGAACGCGAAGAGGTTTGGGATGGGCCCATTAAGAGAGCAGCAGTGATTGGGATGGGTCTAAATCTAAGGGCCACGCTGATAACAGCCCTTATATTTTTTGCAGTCTTCCTGGGGGCAGTCTACACGATAAGGGCCGTCTCAGGGACCAACCTGCCAGTCGCAGCCGTGCAGTCGGGGAGCATGGAACCCAATATCCCTACAGGGTCGCTGATATTCGTGCAGGCAGTGGATCCATCGGAGATTGTGGCTGGTCCGCCCCCGGTGGGCGACACGGTGATATATGTGCAGCCAGGGACGCGCATTTCGGACTACTTCATATTTGCATCGTACGATCCGCTTCCTATCTCCCACAGGGTGATAGAAAAGGTTGAGGTGAACGGGACGTACTACTTCCTGACCAAGGGGGACGCGAATATCTACCCAGACCAGAACCCGTCAAACCCCCTGAGCTGGGTTCCTGAGGACAGGATAGTAGGCAAGGTCGTCTACTCAATCCCATACCTTGGCTATCCCTTCCTTTGGTTCAAGAACATCTGGCTCGCCTCGCTTGTGATACTGATAATCATAGTCATAATAATCCTGCCTTCTGGCGAAAAAGAGAATGCAAAAAAGATGGAAGGGTCTGTTTAGAAATAAAAAAGCTTTATAAACCAGATTAAAAAACTTTAAATCTAGTTATTTTGTTCGGTGGGCAGGATAATGATCAAGCCATCCGTCAGGATAGAGAATGTCGTAGCCTCTGTGACCTTGAACCAGACCATAGATCTCGATGCGATCTCAGGGAATGTGCCGGGGGTGGAGTACAATCCGGAGCAGTTCCCAGGGCTCGTGTACAGGATCTCGAAGCCGAGGACTGCGACGCTGATCTTCTCTTCAGGGAAGATGGTGTGCACGGGGGCGAAGTCAATAAAGGAAGTGCACAATGCCGTCAAGAAGATAATAAAGAACCTGAAGGACAGGAACATTGTGATAATAGGCACCCCAGAGATAATGATCCAGAACATCGTCGCCTCGGCCAACCTCAACGCAGAGGTGAACTTGGAGAAAGCGGCGTTCCTGCTGGAGAACGTCATGTACGAGCCCGAGCAATTCCCCGGCTTGATCTACAGGATGGACTCCCCCAAGGTCGTCCTGTTGATCTTCTCTTCAGGGAAGATGGTGTGCACGGGGGCGAAGCAGGAAGACGAGGTCAGGGTGGCAGCAGACAAGATATACCAGAGGCTGAAGGATCTGGGCGTTCTCTACGAGTAGGCTGATCCAGATCATGGAACTCTCCCCACCCATCAAGGGCGCGGGATTTTCCGCCATGCGCTGGCAAGATAAAGAAAAAGGATAGAAGTGAAAAGTCGATTACTTTGTACCGCAGCCCATCTTGTCGAAGGACTTGTCCTTGAGCATCTGGAGGGCGTCCTTGCACGCAGTTATCGCAGGAGCTCCCCCGGCTACCGCCACTACGCGTATTGCCTCGATTATCTCGGCATCAGTAGCCCCCTTGTTGTGCGCGCCCCTCATTGCTGACACTACGCACTCCTTGCAGTGGCGCTGTGCGCCCATCGCCATGATGAGCAGCATCTTGAACTTTGACGGAAGGGCCCCGTCCTCCTGGACAGCCGTGTCGCAGAAATTGTAGAACTCGGCCATCTTCGGGTCTATCTCGGCAGCGATGTGCATTATCGCAGGTGTGAACCCCATCTTCTTGTCGAATTTCTCCTTAAGAGTCTTGGTCATTTTTTTCACCGGCTATTGCATATATATGCGACCTTTGATCTTAAATCTTTGCCCCAGATCCGGAGACGGCACGGGATTAGAATGGATCATGAAACGGCCATTACGGCTGCCTGGTGATTTGGGATGGCCCGCCCAAAGGATTGAGGATCAGCCCTGCGACAACCGAGTTAAATAAGAGGGAGCAGATCTTATCTCTCCTATGGTGTAGCGTATGGAAGGGGTCTTCGTCAGCAACTTCATCGAGCCCATAAGGGCGAGATCCAATCTCCCGGATAGGGTGCAGGTCCTCGACACCACGCTCAGGGACGGCGAGCAGACGCCTGGGGTCTGCTTCACCCTCGAGGAGAAGATAGAGATCGCAAGGAAGCTGGACGAGCTCGGGGTTGACGTGATCGAGGCAGGATTCCCTGTAAATTCAGATGAGGAGTGCAATACCGTCAGGACGATCAAGAGGGAGAGGCTGAAGGCAAAAATTTGCGGACTCGCAAGGTGCGTGACCAAGGACATAGACGCCTGCATCAGCAGCGAGGTGGATCGCGTCCACATCTTCATCGCAACCTCTGACGTCCACCTCAAGTACAAGCTGAGGATGGACGAAGACAAAGCTCTCGAGCAGGCGCTTGCGGCTACTGACTACGTCAAGGCCCACGGGCTCGAGTGCGAGTTCTCCTGCGAGGACGCGACCAGGACCCCCATCGAGAGGCTCTTGAGGTTTTATTCTGCGGTCGAGGAGCACGGGGCTGACGTCCACAATGTCCCCGACACGGTCGGCGTGATGGAGCCCGAGGCGATGTTCGACCTGATAAGCAGGCTCAAGGCAACGCTGAAGAAACCGGTATCTATGCACTGCCACAATGATTTCGGCCTGGCAGTTGCCAACACCCTGGCAGGGGTCAAGGCAGGGGCCTCACAGGTCCACGTCACTGTCAATGGGCTGGGGGAGAGGGCCGGGAATGCGAGCCTCGAGCAGACGGTGACTGCCCTCCATGCGATGTACGGAGTAAAGACTGGGATAAGGCTCAACCTGCTGAAGGAGGCTTCAAAGGTAGTTGAGAGGGCCAGCATGATCTCCCTGCCCCCGAACTTCCCAATAGTTGGGAACAACGCCTTCGCGCATGAGGCAGGAATCCACGTCCATGGGGTGCTCGCGAAGGCAGAGAGCTACGAGCCGCTCACGCCCGAGATGGTGGGCCAGAAGAGGCGGATAGTGATGGGGAAGCACACGGGCAAGCACGGGGTGGCCAATTTCGTCAAGGAGAAGTACAACCTGACTGACGGGCAGATCGCAGCGGTCGTAGAGAAGGTCAGGGCACTCGCGATCCACAAGAAGAAGATAATCGAGGAGGATGTCAACGCGGTAGTTAATGAAGTCCTCGGGAGCGTCCCGGATGCGGAGAGGCTGGTGAGGCTCGACGAGATACTCGTCGTAACGGGGAACAAGATAACCCCGACGGCATCGGTCCAGCTCACCCACAACAACCAGAGGCGCGTAGCCGCCGGCATCGGGACTGGGCCGGTCGATGCGCTCGCGAAGGCAATCCAGTCAGCGCTCGGCGAGGAGATCAGGCTCCTCAACTACAAGCTCGAGGCCATCTCAGGCGGGACGGACTCGCTCTGCACAGTCGAGGTGACGACTGAGGACAAGGACGGGAGGACCGCAATGGGCCTCGCCGTTGGAGGGGACATCGTCATGGCATCGGTCAGTGCAATAATGGAGAGCCTTAACAGGATCTATTCCAAACGGATGAAGTGCCAGCAACCCCCATGAACTATGAGGATTGGAGCCCAAAAAAAGGAAGGAGAAAGAAGAAAGGGGATGTCCGGCTCAGACGAACATCTTCCCTAGCATCTTTTTCGAGTCGTCGTACCTGAGCAGATCCTCCTTGGAGACGCTCGGCTGTATTGCCTTGAGGGCAGCCTCGAAGTGCTTCATCTGTATCTTCTTCGGTTTCATGTCCTCCCTGAGGGCGCTCAGCGCAGCCTCGCGGCACACCGCAGCGATGTCGGCGCCAGTGTAGCCCTCGGTCCTCTCAGCCAAGACCTTCAGGTCGACGCCCTCATCCAGTGGCATCTTCTTCGTGTGCACCTTGAAGATCTCCTCCCTCGCTGCCCGGTCAGGTATGGGTATGTATACGGATCTGTCAAAGCGCCCTGGCCTGAGCAGGGCGGGGTCGATGAGCTCTGGCCTGTTGGTCGCACCGATGACCACGACATTCTTGAGGGAGACCAGCCCGTCCATCTCCGATAGGATCTGGTTGACCATCCTCTCGGTGACGCCTGAGTCGGTATGCCCGCCCCTCCTCGGAGCGATCGAGTCAAGCTCGTCGAAGAAGACTATGCACGGCGCAGCCTGCCTTGCCTTCTTGAAGATCTCCCTGATCGCCTTCTCTGACTCGCCTACCCACTTGCTCAGGACCTCTGGTCCCTTTACGCTGATGAAGTTGGCTTGGCTCTCGGTGGCAACAGCCTTCGCGAGGAGCGTCTTCCCCGTGCCCGGCGGTCCGTAGAGCAGCACTCCCTTCGGCGGCTCGATGCCCATCTGCTCGAATAGCTCGGGGTGCTTCAGGGGCCACTCTACCATCTCCTGCAGCTGCCTCTTCACGTCTGCGAGGCCGCCGACATCTTCCCAGTGGACCTCCGGGACCTCGACGTATACCTCCCGGAGCGCCGAGGGAGTTATGTCTTTCATCGCCTCAAGGAAGTCAGCCTTGGATACCTTCAGCGAGTTCAGGATCGAGGCGGGTATCGTCTGCTTCTGGAGGTCAAGCTTCGGCAGGAATCTCCTCAGCGCCCGCATCGCAGCCTCCCTTGTGAGCGCCGCCAGGTCTGCGCCGCTGTAGCCGTGTGTCATCCCCGCAATCTCGTCTATCTTGACGTCCTCGCTCAGCGGCATGCCTCTAACATGGACCTGGAGGATCTCCTGCCTCCCCTTCTTGTCGGGCATCGAGATGGCAAGCTCGCGGTCGAACCTGCCGGGCCTCCTCAGGGCAGGGTCTATCGCGTCTGGACGGTTGGTGGCTGCGATCACAATGACCTGCCCCCTGCTCTTGAGCCCGTCCATGAGTGCGAGTAGCTGGGCCACGACCCTCCTCTCGACCTCGCCCGATACTTCCTCCCTCTTGGGGGCGATCGAGTCGATCTCGTCTATGAATATGATGCTTGGGGCGTTCTTCTCGGCCTCCTCAAAGATCTCCCTGAGCTTCTGCTCCGACTCGCCGTAGAACTTGCTCATGATCTCGGGGCCGTTGATGGCGATGAAGTTGGCACCGGATTCATTTGCCACTGCCTTTGCGAGGAGCGTCTTGCCGCACCCGGGCGGTCCGTACATCAGCACCCCCTTCGGCGGCTCGATGCCGAGGTGCTTGAAGAGCTCGGGGTGGCGCATCGGGAGCTCGATCATCTCCCTTATCTTCTCTTTTGCGTCCGCGAGCCCCCCTATGTCCTCGTAGGATACCTTTGGCCTGGAGGTATCGATCTCCTTGACCGGCTCCTCCTTCACGATTACCTCCGAATCCTCCGTGACGTATCCGGATTGTTCGGGCTGGATCGAGGCCACTACCAGCCGAAGGGCTTCGCCAAGGATCGGCACCATCACAGTATCTCCCTTGCTCAGCGGCTTGTCTTCCAGGATCTGCCTCACATACTCCCCGAAGTCAGAGCTGAACCTTATCGGCTCAGTCGGGGCGAGCACAATCTTTGAAGCAGGCTTAAGATCGGCCTTGGAGACCTTCACGGTGTCGCCTATAGAGGTCCCAGTATTGTGCCTTATTATCCCGTCTATCCTTATTATGTCGTGATCCTCGTCCTCAGCGTAAGCGGGCCAAGCTATGGCTACGGTCCGCCGCTTCCCCTCCACTTCGATGAAGTCGCCAGGCCGCAGGCCAAGCCTGCTCATCGCCTGGCGGTTCAGCCTGGCCAAGGCACGACCCACATCTCGGGTGCGCGCCTCGGCAACTTCTAGCTCTAATGATCTGTTCTCGGTCATCTTGATACACCTGCGATACTTCTATGCTACAGAAAGATATATATTTTACTGCGATATATTCTAATTCCAGAGGTGGTTGATGATGTCCTACGGGATCGACATATTCGACGATTTCCGGAGGATGATGCGGGAGATGGAGAGGTTCATGGGGAGCATGACCGAGGAGATGCAGAGGAGGCTCCCCGTCTCCAGCGATCAAGGATTCAGGGAGCCGCTGGTCGACATCAACGAGACCTCCGACGAGGTCATAGTTACCGCGGAGCTCCCAGGGGTCCCCAAGGAGAACATTGAACTCAACCTTACCGACAACACTTTGGAGATAAAGGCATCCCAGAAGCAGGAGGTCTCCCTTGAGAAGGGCGGTGTCAGGAAGAGGGAAAGGCGGTCGATGAACTTCTACAGGCTCATCGAGCTCCCCTGCGGGGTCGACGCCTCAAAGGTGAAGGCTACGTTCAACAACGGCGTCCTAGAAGTGAAGATGCCGAAGCTCGAGAAGGCCAAGAGGCACTCGATCAAGATCGAGTGAGCCCCGCACATCCTCCATTTTATTTTTATTTCCACTCAAATGAATTTTTGCGATTTCCCATTTCAGGTACCCGCCTTCACAAATCCTATGGACGAAGGCTCCGGAACTAAGACGGCATTCGGTCAGCCAGAACAGCATTTTTATTACGCACAATGGCTATTATGCGTAAAAGGGAGGGGCAACGATGGAGAGCATCAAGACCGTTTCCAAGGAAAGGACCGAGAGGCTCGCCTGGCTCTCGAAGATCGCGCTTACGCCTGATGAGATAGAGAGGTTCACAGACCAGCTCAACAGGATTCTCGAGTTCGCCAAGGCGCTTGACAGCCCGGAGGTTGATGCAGCCGATCCGACATTCCATGTGCTGGACCTCACTAACGCATTCAGGGACGATCGTGAGGAGGCTGGGCTCGAGAGGGAAGAGGCACTCTCAACTGCTCCGAAAGTAAAGGACGGGTTCATCGTCGCCCCCAAGATAGTGTGATTAGGGCGAGTGCTAGCTATGGCAAGGCTTGAGGACCTGACTCTCTTCGAGTCAGTGGAGTCGATCAAGAACGGCGAGATAGAGAGGGAAGCCCTCCTTGAAGCCCTCTTAGGGAGGATCAGGAGGCTGAACCCGGAGTATGGCGCATTCATCACTGTGAACGAGTTCATGGCAGATTTGGAGGGGGGTGCGGGATCCAGGAATGGATCGATCGAGGGGGCGCCCATAGCGGTCAAGGACTGCATATGCACCAAAGGCCTGAGGACCACCTGCGGCTCGAGGATTCTCAAGGACTATGTTCCGCCGTATGACGCTACTGCCGTATCCAGGATCAAGTCGGAAGGCGGTACTGTCATCGGGAAGACAAACATGGATGAGTTTGCGATGGGGTCGTCAACCGAGAACTCAGGGTTCTTTATATGCAGGAACCCATGGGACAAGACGAGGGTCCCCGGGGGATCCTCCGGCGGCTCTGCGGTGGCGGTATCGGCAAGGCTAGCACTTGCGGCGCTCGGGTCGGACACGGGGGGATCGGTGAGGTGCCCCGCGAGCTTCTGCGGGATAGTCGCAATGAAGGCGACCTACGGGCTGGTCAGCAGGCATGGGCTTGTAGCCTACGCAAACAGCCTCGAGCAGATAGGGCCGATGGCGAGGGACGTGAGGGACTGCGCCCTCCTGCTCAATGTGATTAGCGGGCACGACCCAAAGGACTGCACCACCATCCCAAGGGAGAAAGAGGATTACCTCGCATACCTGAATAAAGACGTCAAGGGGCTGAGGATCGGTGTCCCACGGGAATTCTTCGGCGAGGGGACCGACAGCAGGGTGGAGAGGGAGGTCTGGAAGGCGGTGCATGCCCTCGAGCGGCTAGGGGCCACCTGGGAGGAGGCATCTCTGCCATCGCTCAAGTACGCGCTCCCGGCCTACTACATAATCGCAATGTCGGAGGCCAGCTCTAACCTGGCTAGGTTCGACGGGATCAGGTACGGGACCAGGGAGGAGGACGAAGGGCTGAACTGGGAGGAGTCGTTCTCCAAGACCAGGGGTGCGAACTTCGGCAGCGAGGTCAAGAGGAGGATCATCCTCGGCACGTTCGCGCTCTCCTCGGGTTACTACGAGGAGTACTACCTGAAGGCGCTGAAGGCGAGGACGCTGATAAGGAGGGACTTCGATCGGCTATTCAAGGGATTCGACGTGCTCGTTGGGCCGACGATGCCCACCCCTGCGTTCAGGATCGGCGAGAAGGTGGAGGATCCGCTCGAGATGTACATGAGCGACATAGACACAGTTTCAGCCAACCTTGCGGGCATTCCCGCGATCTCGGTCCCGTGCGGGTTCGCCGACGGGCTCCCAGTCGGGCTCCAGATAATGGGGCCGCCGCTCGGGGAGGGGAAGATCATAACGGCTGCGAGCAGGGTCGAGGAGGAGCTGGGGCTTGATCTCAGGCCCCCGGTGTGAGGAGGTTGGTGAGCCGCCATGATCAATGAGGTGCCTGGAGAAAAGGACGGCGTCGTGATAGGCATAGAAGTCCACTGCCAGCTCAATAGGCTGAGGACAAAGCTCTTCTGCGGGTGCAGCACCGATTACAGGGGCAAGGAGCCGAACACGAACGTATGCGAGGTCTGCCTTGGGCACCCCGGGTCGCTCCCAAGGCCGAACGCGAAGGCGGTCGAGCTTGCAGTCATGGCAGGGCTGGCGCTTAACAGCAGGATAAGCGAGAGGACCTCCTTCTACAGGAAGAACTACTACTATGTTGACATGGGTAAGAACTTCCAGATCTCGATGTACGAGACCAAGGGATCGAAGACTATCTGCGAAGGGGGATTCATCGACATCAACGTGGGGAGCGCCAGGAAGAGGGTCAGGATCACGAGGATACAGCTCGAGGAAGACCCTGCGAAGCTTGTGCACATCGGGCCGATCGACCTCTCGCCGTACACGCTCGTGGACTACAACAGGGCGGGGATGGCTCTCCTCGAGATAGTCACGGAGCCTGACATGTCCTCCCCGAGGGAGGCAAGGCTATTCCTCCAGAAGCTGAGGTCGATCATGGAGCACATCGGGGCTTTCGACGGCGGCATGGAGGGGGCGATGAGGTGCGACGCGAACATCTCGATCAAGGGGGGCACGAGGGTCGAGATAAAGAACATCTCATCTTTCAAGGAGGTCGAGAGGGCGCTCAACTTCGAGATCTCCAGGCAGAGGAGCCTGCTCGAGAAGGGGGAGAGGGTCAGGCGCGAGACGAGGCACTGGGACGAGGTCAGGAAGGTCACCATATCGCTCAGGGAGAAGGAGGAGGAGCACGACTACAGGTATTTCCCGGAGCCGGACATCCCGCCGATAACCATAAGCAACGAGTTCATAGAGGAGGTCAAGGGGAGGATGCCTGAGCTGCCTGACGCCAGGGCTGAGCGCTTCGCCAGGGAGTACGGGCTGCCGCAGTACGACGCGCAGGTCCTGACGGCTGAGAAGAGGCTCGCGGACTTCTTCGAGGAGGCTGCGCGGCTCTTCGGGGAGCCGAAGACGGTGAGCAACTGGATAATGAGCGACCTACTGGGGGTGCTCCACGACAAGGGCCTGGAGCTGGAGGATGCGAGGATAACCCCCGAGGTGTTTGCGGGCATGCTCGGCATGATCAGGGAGGGCAAGATAAGCGGGAAGATTGGCAAGATCATCCTTCCGGCCCTCGTGACGACAGGGAGGAGCGCCGAGGAGATTGTCAGGGAGAATGACCTTACAAGGATCGCGGACAGGGAAGCGATCGAGAAGGTGGTTGAAGAGGTCTTCTCGGAGAACCCCAAGGCAGTCTCGGACGCGCTCTCCGACGAGAAGGCCGCACACTTCCTAGTCGGGCAGGTGATGCGCAAGACAAGGGGGAAAGGTGACCCCGAGCTTGTGAACCTGTGCATCAGGGAGAGGCTCGAGCGCATGAAAACCGGTGCATAGGGCGCTAAGCCCATGCGGGCATGCGGCGGCGCAGGGGCTTTCAATGAAGCTTTGTGCGCGCACGCTTCAGGAAGAGGGCAAGCGAAATGGCGGCCGCTGAAGCTGAAGCAATGTAGACAAACGCGTTCCCTGACATCAAAACCCCCTCCTCGGTCGCGACAGGATCAAAGTTCTGGACTTCGATCTCCGAACTGACGGTCATGTAAGGCAAAAACGACTCCAGCGCCAGCGCGTAATTGCCATGCCCGAGATCCTCTGCACGCCTGCCGTTGATCGAGACTGACGCGCCTGTCACAGGCGAACCGTCAGAGGCGTAAAGGAGGCGCACCGACACCGCGCATTCGCCCGGTCTCGTGGCGGAGTAATTGACCCAGGGTAGGATCCGGTCGAAGACTACGGAGGCTGGGGGAGGGAGCTGCACAAAACTCGTCAGGCCATATAGATCGTCGGTGACGCTCTCGACAGAGTAGCAATACCTCCCCAATGAATCTTTGGCGCAAGAGTCGTTCAGGACAAACTCGCCCACCCACTCCCTCGAGTCGTATTCATAATGCCCAATGACGCTGAAATTGACTTGCCGCCCCACCTGGACCCTAAGATCGTCCGGATCGATCCTGTCAATGATGATCCGGTCGAAGACTACGGAAGCCAGGGGGGCGGTCCGGTTGATTGTGGTCACCGGATTATGGTTGTCCTGTACCGCAGATACATGCATGGCGACCTCGCCCACCAAGGTCCTTGAGACGGAGAGCTCCCAGCGGCTGAGGTTCCCATTCCATGATGCAGCCGATCCGTTTATGAAGACGCTGCCGTTCGAAGGCGTGAAAGGCATCCCGTCATACTGGTAGAAAACCCTGAACCAGACGACCTGCTCGGATCCGAGATCTACCCTTCTGGAGCTTGGGCCGCTCTCATTCACTAGGAAAGAGTCGGCGATGAAATTGCTGGAGGGGGACCAATCCCCCATGTTCCCGGCCAGGTCTACAGCCCTCACGCGCCAGATCCACATCCCCGAGTGGAGATCGACTTGGCATTGAGCGCGCTCTGTCTCGATCAGGACAGGCTCTGCTGAGCCCGCCTGCGCGTCACGGAGCTCGACAATATACCCGAGGATGCCGCTCCCAACGTCAGTCGACTGCTCCCAGGAGATCATCGCTGCCCCATCCGTGCGCGATCCTGGCTTCGGGAATCTGGGAGAAGGCTGTGTAGGCGGCGTGTTGTCAAGGCTTATCGGCTGATCAAGGTAGCTCCGGGTGCTGTAATCAAAACCGTCGAAAGCCACTGCAAAGACATGGACGCCTGAGATTGTGAGGGGGGAGGTGTTCCACTGGAGCCTCCATGTGCCCTCAGGCATTGCTGTCCGGTTTGTGCCGATGAAGAACAATTGATCCCCCAACTCATAGAAGAAATCGACCTTTGAAACCCCGTCGTCGAGGTCAGATGCGTATGCAGCCAGCTCAACTACCCCGCTGAAGAGGCTGCCGCCTTCAGGGGATACAATCTTTATCTCGGGGAGGCGGTTCCTCACGCTTATCGCCTGGGACCTTGTGGATGAGAGCCCGTTGCTGTCCATCACCGTTAGCGATATGGTGAATTGCCCATGAGACGAGTAGGAGTGCACAGGGTTCTTTGATGTGGAGTGCGTCCCATCGCCGAAAGACCAGTACCAGCTAACGATCGTCCCGTTGTATGAGGAGGAGGCGTCGGTGAACTGCACCGGCTCGAATGTCAGCGGGGAGAAGGGGGACCAGCTGAATATCGCCGAGGGCCTTTCGGTAATTGCGACGGTGGCGGGCGCCCAAGCCGGGACCTCCCTGGAGGAGTATATCAGGGATGGCGGGAGGCTGTAACTAGAATAGACCTCCACGGTGAAGGAGGCGATCCTCGAGGCTGCCGATCCCCTGCCGACAGTGAGGAAGAACTCCCCTGTGCCCGTGTCGATGTACGGCTTCAGCTCAGTGATGTCCACGCACATGAAGTTGGGGATCTTCGAGTTTTTGCCTGCCTTCCAATAATCCGAAGGGGCCTTCGATGCTAGAGGCGACTCGGGTGCGCCCACGCCAACCACGACAACGGCTCCGTCCAACGATCCTGCAGGATCCAGCTGCCAGGTTGCGAGCACCAGTGGCTCATATGAGATGCCACCCCCCTTCGGCAGGTACGAGTTCGCGATCGGCGAGTAGCTGCTTATCTTGCTCATCGTCCGATAGGTGATCCAGTAGAAGCCCCCGTCTTTGAAGCCATCCCCCCACGAGTTCGCCACCCTGAATGCGCCCTGGTCACCACCATCGATGACCGAGTCGTCATAGCCGACGATCACGTTTGCGTGGTTCGGGGACCCGCCGGTGTACTCGGCATAGGAGAGGACCGTGTCCGAGGAAGAGTACCATGGGCAGGAAGCGTCTATGTAGAAGGTGACCAGGTACCCGTCGTTGATCAGGGCCTTTATGGAGTCGATGTTGTCGGGGCGCACCGTTGCGAACCCGCCCGCCCTGTAGAGGGGCGCCTCCCTCCACGCGGGCTCGCTCCCCCACGAGAGCCAGTCGTACTGGTTGTACGGCATTGTTGCCATGCTGGAGGATCCGATCTCAGCGACAAGCCGCATGTTCCTGTCGCACCAAGACCCGAGATCGGACCCGCCGTTCAGCTTGTTGTAGGTCCAAGCAGGGCTCATGACGTGGGCGGGGTTCGTCCTGACATCGGCCCAGCCGCGCGCCTTCGCCTGGAGGTACGTCAACGCATAGTAGACGCTCGCCCATGCGGTGCACGATCCCTGGATGCCCTGGTCGCCGATAGGCGGGAAGTACGGATCCAGGTCGAGCCGCCTAGAGGACGCCATCGGGGCACCGGGCAACGCATAGTCGATCACAACGCTCCCGGCGAGGGCTGCCCACCCCTCATCATCGGGAGGAGCCAGGCCGGTCCCATGCCCTCCAATTATGGCGTTAGATCCACTTGTCGAATCAATTAAGAAGGAGCCCCTCAAGTGCTCGACCTCCCCGGCAGTCATATTGTGGTAAAGGTACACGGTGCCGCTCTCAGAGACTATGGAAGCCAGGCCCGCAGAGGACTGGGAGGAAGGCACCGCTGCGAGCAGGATCGCAAACAAAAGCAGGAAAGGGAGGAGCGATCGGCGGGATTTTGACAAGGCGATCACATTATCATTCGAACAGAGTCATAAAAAAGGTTCATCCCTTTGGGGCTGACTCGCCGATGGAGAAGCCCTCTTCGAAGGCCCGGATGTTCTCCTCAACCGACCTGGGTATCATCTCCCTTATCGCCGCCTTTATGTAATCAGTAGCGAATGGGAGCATCCCGGTGCCTGCTAGCACGCCCAACATGACTACGTTCGCAGCCATGGGTATCCCGGCGCATGAAGCGACCTCTGTAGCGTCAAGCGTGATCACCCTGCCTGCTGCGACCCGGATTGCGTCCAGGATCGCAGGAAGCGGCGGGTAATCCGCCTTTCCAGTGTTGACCTCCACAGGGTAGATAGGCCTCGTGCTCATTATTACAGTGCCCCCAGGCTTCAGGAAGGACGAGGCTGCCCGGAGCGCCTCCATCGGCTCCAGCCCGACTACCGCGTCCGCGGAGTGCATGTCTACCATGGTGCCGTTTACATCGCCTATCCTGATGTGGCTCAAGACAGGGCCTCCCCTCTGGGCTATGCCGAAGACATCGGAGACCCTCACATGCAGGCCAGCCTTCACCGCTGCAGCCCCGAGAATCTGGGCGCCCTTGACGTTCCCCTGCCCGCCGACGCCGGATATGACTATCTCGATCGTCTTGTTCAGAGCCATCTCAGCAAACCTCCCTCACTTCGTCGATCGCAAATGCGCCATTGGGGCAGACTGCAGTACACACACCGCAGCCTACGCAGTCCAGCGTCACGACGAATGCTTTCTTCTTCTCCCTGTCAAAGCCTATAGCAGGGCATCCGAATGCAGCCACGCATGTCCTGCACCCTATGCACTTCTGCGGATCCACGCGGTACTTCTCGATCCTGATCCCCTGCCGCCTCGCCCGCCTCAGGTACTCCTGGGCGCAGATCCGCCTGAAGATCACCACTGCGGGGCCTTCGAACCTTATCGCGTCCTCCATCGCCTTGACGCTTGACCCAAAGTCGTACGGGTCGACTATCCTGACGAACTCGATGCCGCATGCCCTGCAGATGTCCTCTATTGCGACCTTCTTGGTGGGCTTCTTTGTTGCGGTCTCTCCGCACCCGGGGTGGGGCTGGTAGCCGGTCATTGCAGTGACCTCATTGTCCAGCACCATCACCTTTATGCTAGCCTGGTTGAACGTGGCGTTGATGAGCGCGGGGATCCCGGCGTGGTAGAATGTCGAGTCGCCTATGGTCGCTATAACGGGATCGGTTATACCCGACTTCGCGACGCCGTTCGCGACCCCTATGCTGCCGCCCATGCAGAAGACGTCCTGCATGAAGCGCAGAGGCGGGTACATCCCCAAAGTGTAGCAGCCGATGTCGCCGATGGCGATGTACTTCGCGTTGGCGACTGTGCGGGTCGCCTTCTTCGCCGCATAGTACGCAGCCCTGTGTGGGCACCCAGCGCACATTGTGAGCGTCCTCGGGGTGAGCAGTCTTGACGAGAGCTCCATCAGCTTGAGCTTCTCGGGGGGGACGGCTCGCCTCTCAAGCCCGAGCAGGGACGCCAAGGCGTCGTCTACGAGAGACAGGCTCAGCTCCCCCTCCCTAGGGAGGTGGGACGAGAGCTTGCCATAGATCTCCAGTCTGGGGAATGAGCCCTTTGCAAGACCGGCAAGTTGCCTCTCGATGTAGGGCTCACCCTCCTCCACCACCAGCACCCTCTCGAATGAGGAGGCGAAATCCGAGACCGTCTTCTCCGGGAAGGGGACGGATAGGCCAAGCCGCAGGAAGCCAACCCTCCCCCTCAACCCCCTCGAGTTCAAGCAGTCAAGGACATAACCGACAGGCGCGGATGAGGCTATTATCCCCAAGCCCCCTGCCGGATCGCCCTCGGGGAGCTCCGAACGGAAGAGACCCATCCGGGCTGCGGCGCCCTCGACCTTAGCCAGCTTCTCATGCTGTATCCTGTGGAGCTTCGGTATCGCCTTGGGGCCGACTATGCCCTCCCCCAGGACGAAGTCACGGTAGTAGTCGTCCGAGAACCGCGGGGGCTTCCTCTCCCTCCTCATGGGTCCGAGCGTGCAGTCACCCCTGGAATGGCATATCCTGGTCACAAGCCTGAGCATAACGGGCAACCGGACCTCCTCTGAGAGGGCGAGTGCATGCCCGACGAAGTCCTTTGCCTCCTGGAAGTCCGAGGGCTCGATCGCTGGGATCTCCGCTAGCTGGGCCATGTACCTGTTGTCCTGCTCGTTCGCAGAGCTGTGACCTGAAGGATCGTCAGCCGAGATCAGGAGGAGCCCCGCGTCGAACCCATGGTAGATAGCGTGCATGAGCGGGTCCATGATCCAGTTGGCGCCTATGTGCTTCATCGAAGCCAGGCTGCGCTTCCCGCATAGTGCGCCGCCGATCGCGACCTCGAAGGCGACCATCTCGTTCGTGGACCACTGGACGTGCATACCCACCTCGTCTGCAACCTGAGCGAGGGTCTCGACGATCTCAGATGAGGGCGTGCCAGGATAGGCAGCCGCCACCTCCACATTGCTCTCGATGGCACCCCTAGCCACAGCCTCGTTGCCGAGGAGGAGGTGCCTCTCCCCTGGTGAGTCCCTAGCCACTACATGCTGCATTTAATGCACCACAACCGGATTGAAGAAGGAAGGGCGGCTGGAATTTTAAAACTTTCGCAGCATGGGGATTCCAGACGCATTCAAACAGGCGCTGCACGCATCTTTTTAGGAGGGGTGCAGCAAAGGAGTGGACAAGGCGCCGATGAGGTTAAAAAATCTTCGGTTCACGTTAGATCAGGGATGGTTTCCATGGAATCAGTTCTTGCGAAGGGAAAGGAGAGGGGTTGGCTACTCGAGCCTGAGGCTAAGGAGCTCTGCAGGGGCTATGGCCTGCCAGTGGGGGAATGGGCGGTAGCGCGGAGCGCCGAGGAGGCGGCTGTCGAAGGGGCTAAGATAGGGTACCCGCTGGCGGTCAAGATCGTTTCTCCGGACGTGGTCCACAAGTCGGATGTGGGCGGGGTGGAGCTGAATGTCGGGGAAGGGGCGGTCGTTGAAGCCTTCGAGAGGATGAAGAGGATTGCCGAGGGGCACGGTTTCAGGTTCGAGGGGGCGCTCCTCGAGAGGATGGCCAATCCGGGGGTGGAGACAATAGTCGGGGCGAAGCGGGACCCTCAGTTCGGGCCTGTGCTCATGTTCGGGCTGGGAGGGATTTTCGTCGAAGTGTTCAAGGATGTCTCGTTCAGGGTCGCCCCGATAACCGAGCTTGACGCAGAGGAGATGATCTCAGAGCTCAAGGCATACCCGCTGCTCAAGGGCGTAAGGGGGAGGAAGCCCTCGGACATAGGCGCCCTTGTCGATACCCTCCTGAGGGTCTCGAGGATGATGGTCGAGAACCCATGGATAAAGGAGCTAGACCTGAACCCGGTGATTGCCTACGAGAAGGGGTGCAGGGTAGTCGACGCAAGGGTAATACTTTGAGGGCTGCGCAGATGCGCCTGCCGGCAGCGCAAACCGGGAATCGTCGGTTTGGCTGAGGGGAGGCAGCAGCACTCCATGGGGTGAAGAAATTTGGGGGGCAAGGTCGCTTCGGTCGGGAACATAAACGTGGATCTCGCATTTTACATGAGCGAGTTCCCCGGGAGGGACTCGGAGTCCCTTGCAGAAGGGTTCATGCTTTCCCACGGGGGGTCGGCAGCCAACTTCGCCGTCGGGATCGCCAGGCTAGGGATGCCCTGCTCGGTCGTCGGTTGCGTCGGGAGGGATCTCTTCGGGAGGGATGCCCTTGAGGCGCTGAGGGATGAAGGCGTCGGGACGGAGGGCGTACTCGAGTGCGATCTCGGGACTGGGACGGTATGCGTGCTTGTTGAGGGGGGCATGAGGACGATGGTGGCGTGGAGGGGGGCAAACGAGATGATAGCAGAGGCTGCAAAAAGGGCTGATTTTTCAGGGTGCAGGCTGATCCACATCGCAAACGTCCCGAAGAAGGCATTCCAGGAAGTGATGAAGAGGAAAGGGGGCGCAATGGTCTCATTCGATCCAGGAGGGGGAGCCAGGCAATTCTCGCCCAATGATTTGGCGGGCGTCGACTTCCTGCTCTTGAACGAGGAGGAGCTCGGCCTCATTGGAGGGGCCCAGGCTGCGCTCGGGGCGGTCGGCGCGGCGGTGGTGAAGCGGGGCGCCCGTGGCGCTTCATACTATTCCAGGGAGAGGGAGGCGCACTGCCCCGCATTCGCCGCAAAGGCTGTAGACACCACTGGCGCAGGGGACGCGTTCGACGCCGGGTTCATCGCGGCCGCCCTGGGCGGGAGGGGCGCGGAGGAAGCGCTGAGTTGGGGGTGCGGGGCTGCTGCTTTGAAGATCCAGAAGCGCGGCGCCAGGGAAGGGCTCCCAACTGCCAAGGAGTTGACGGATTTCCTGGACGAGAGCAGATGATCTACGGCGCCACGGCTGCGGCAGCGGATCCCACGGCATCTTTCCCAGAATGGGGAATGCACCGACCCTGAACTGCGCTTTTCAGCTGCTGATCCCGCAAGCCATCGGCGTTTTGAATGAGATGAGAACTTGGGAAATTCAAGGTTGGGAGAATTACGGAACAATAATAATAAAAAAAGGGAAAAATGCAGGGTCGCGGCTTAAGCCGCGATCTTGCTCCTTATGACGACTATGGAGTAGATGGAGGCTATTGCTGCGATGAGCGCGAGCACCACTGCGATCCAGACCGGGGTCATGTCAACTGGCAGGAAGCCCTTCATCGTGGTTGTGTCAGCCTTCACTGCCGAGACGTCGGCCTTGATCGTGCCCACGTCGGTCTTTATGGTAGCTACGTTGCCGTTGATGGCGATCACTGTGCCGTTGATCTGCCCGAGGATCGTCTGGACGGTTGCCATGTTGCCCTGGAGGGCTACCACCTTGGCGTCGAGGTTGTTGATGCTGGTCTGCATTGTGCCGAGGGTTGTCTGCACGGTTGCGATGTCACCCTCGATTGCCACGAGCTTGGCGTTGAGGCTCGAGAACGAGGAGTTCATGTAGTTCATCAGGTCGCCGACGACGAGGTCGCCGGTGGTCGCAACATTGAATGTTGCGTAGGCGTAGATCGGGAAGTTGCCCGCGACTGTTCCGTACTCGGTGTAGTTATAGTAGTCGTATATGTTGCACCTGTCCTTTATGTAGAACGAGACTGTGTGCATCCCTGGCCTGAAGCCCGCCTTCACGAGCTGGACTGCGATGTCACCGGTGTAGTTGGCAGCCACCTGCCCTGTTCCAGAGCCGACAGCAATGAACTGGTTGTCAACTGCGACCCAGTACTTCACATTGTAGTACTCGTATGGGTCATCCAAGGAGTATTCAGAGTCCCAATAGGCATCATCAGGACCGTATCTGCTGACAAGGAAGCCGCAGCCGTAGACCCAGAATGTCGCGCCGTCGTTGCTGAAGGAGGCTGGGTCAACCCAGACCTTCGGGGTCACGGTGAAGTAGGTGTCGATCCACTCATCCATTGGTCCGTATGTGAGTGGCGTGCCGTTTATGTCACCGAGGAAGACGTACCTCGGGCCGCCCGCGGAGTGGGGCACTGTAACGGTGATCTGGAAGCTCGAGCTAGGGACCGTGAAGTTCGCCAGCATCACTAGGTCGGTATCCACCTCGTAATATGCCGGGGTGTAGTCGAACCAGACGGTGACGTACTCGCCTACCCAGTCAGCCATGTTGACGAACTTGAGGGTCACCTGGTCGCCGCATCCGCCCTTGTTGGGGTCGAATGTGATGGTCGGTATCTGGACCACGCAGACAGTGAAGTTGTACTCAACGTTGTTGTTGTCGATTACCCTGAATGTGTAGTTGCCGGATGGGATCTGCGGTATTGTGATCGTGTAGTCAGCCACAGCTCCGCTGGCGTTCAGCGCAATGTTCTGGGCTACAAGGGTTGAGTTGAGGTATATCCTAGCCTGGCCGTTGTACGGGAAGAACCAAAGCGAGACATTGTACTGCTCACCGGTGTAGAAGATCAAGCTACACCACGAATCGCAACCGTAGTAGCAACCATGGGGAGCTAACGACGAAGAATCGCCGTCCGCAACATAGCAAACCCAAGCATCGTTATCAACAAACACTTCCCTGTAGTACTGGTCGAAGCCAAAGGACGCCACAGTGTTTGCATCTTCGTCAATGATTGAAACTGTGACGGTTTCATAGAGAGGAAGATCCTCATAATCCCATTCCCCTTCGCATTCGACCTTATTCTTTAGGTCCACAATCGGGAAGGTGTATGTGAAGCCTGTCCATATCCAGCCGGACTCGTTGTGGGTCACGACGGAGACATTTGCAACGAATGCATCGTTTTGCGTGATGTTGTAGGTCATGTCAGCCGGAAGGGCGTAACCAGAGACTGTCACCGGGGTATTGGGCGCTCCTGATTTAGGCGTCATGTAGAATGAGCCGCTAAACCTGATCCTGTTTGTCGAGACGCCAACATCTGAAGAGGGTATCGACGGGGTGGTCACCGGGTTGACGTCGGTAACCTTGAGCCAGTAGTTGATTCCGCCCTGGACCATGTAGGGCACTGTGCCGTTTATCCATCCGTTACCGACTGTGAAGGTGTAGTTCCGCCCCTCCATGGTGAACGGCGATCCAATTTTTCCGCTAGCAGGTGTGAATGTGTAGGTTGTCGGGGTTGCACTGAGTATGTCGCCCACGTAGAACGGGCCGGCGTACCACCTGTCCCCGTTGTTCTGGTTGGCGTCGGCGCTGCCCGAGTTGGACAGCCAGAGCCAGACCTGGGCGCCTGTGATCGTCATGTTTCCGGTCCAGATGTTGATGTTGCCGCCTGCAGGCACGGTAATCGGATCAGCGTAATAGTCCCCGTCGAAGACCATCGGCCTTTCAGTGATGGTTGCTGCAACGAGAGGGAATGCAACGAATATCGCTGGAAGCAATAGAACTGCAACAATAGATAGACTAAAAATCTTCTTTGCGTCCATTTTTTATTCACCTTATTTTTCGTGAAGAAAAGTATCCTGGTGACTATATATATAGGTTATGTGAACTCTAAACAGTATATACCTGAATATGTATACAAAATACTAATGGATCAGTAAAATGTGCACATATTGGGGGCTATTCAGTCCTGAAAGATCCGATCACCATGCCCTTCATCGACTCGATCTTCTCGGTGCGGTATCCCATCCCATGCATCGCGCCCTCGATGAACTTTGACAGTGAAGACGCGCCAGGGCCCGTGAGGCTCGTCGAGACGCACCTGACTGTGGCGAAGTGCCCATCCTGTGCGGCTGCGACCTCGTTCAGGTCCCACCTCATCACGCGGAGCATCAGCCCCAGCACGCCAACCGGATCCTTGAACCGATCACGGATGTAGCGCCCGTAGAGCCTGCCGCTCTCGTACCACTTTTCCGAGAGCCCAGCATCGCCCTCGTCTTCAATGGCAGAGTTGGCAACATCCAGCGGGACGAAATTGGCGCCGAGCACACGAAGGACATGGATCACCTCCAAGAGATCGGCCAGCCCCTCGGATCGGAAGCCAAGGCGGTCAATCCTCACTGCCTGCTCCAGCAGATCCTCTATGTATCTGGTGATCGACTCGCCCTTCTTCTTGGAGATCGCTGCAACCTCGTCAAGGATGCCCTCCGAGATGTAGACTAGCTTCTTGCCCTTCTTCTCAGGATTTTTCAACAGGAACACCCCGGTTTTGAGCCTCTTGACGCCTCCCCCCCACCCTGATGAACCCGCACCCAGATTCCCTGTGCACCAAACTCATCCCGATCGCCGAGAGCATACCCTCCAGGAAGCATGCGAGCAGATCGGAAGTCACCTTTGAGAAGCGGGGGGCTATCACCTGTATCTCCACATCATCGCCCTCCGCCCCCCACTCCATCGAGAATTCGGAGACATTCCACAGAGAGAATTCGAGCTCCCTCTTTATCGATTCGAAGCATTCGCCGGGCTGGTTTGCGGCATGCTTCCTCCCGAACCAGACGCCGGCATGCTTCCAGGCAGCGGCTGCATCCGCTGGCGATGCCCTGTAGGCGACCTCGTTGATCTCCGACCAGAGGTTCTCGAGGCAGAGTATGTAACCGGCCTCCTTCGCGACCCTCATTTTGCCGCATTCCTCTAGCGCCGTGCCCATCCTCACGCCAGCCTTTTGGAACAAGATTGCCGATTCGAAGATCTCGTTGACGGTCTCGTACAGGCTCTTGCCATTCTCCCTTGCGATCTCGCTTATTGCCTTGAGCAGATCCTCGCGGGCCACGAAAGTCTTACGCCTCTCAGACGCCATGTGATCATCCACGCCATGTGATTTGTCCATGCGGAGAACAAACAATTGTTTTTTATCTTCTGGTGGCTTATCTTTTTTTGGATATCGCGCGATCTTCGAAATGTCAAAAATGCAAGGGCCGTCATCAGGAAGTCGCCTGAATGAGACAAGCAGAGGAAAGTAGACCGGAAAGGGCAATGAAAGCCGATCAGACCCGCGGGAGTATGAACTTCCTCCCGTTGTGATCGATCATCTCGACTGGGATCCCGTAGACCTCCTCGATCGTACCCTCGTTGACAACGTCCACAGGGCGCCCCTTGTGCAGGATCCTCCCGCCTTTCATCAAGGCTATGCGGTCGGAGTACATCAGTGCGTGGTTCGGGTCGTGGAGGCTCATCACAACCCCGATTCCCCTCTCCCTTGAGAGCCTCCTGACGGTCTCGAGCGTCGTGACCTGGTTTCGGAAGTCGAGGTGGGCGGTCGGCTCGTCGAGTAGGAGGAGCTTCGGCTCCTGCGCTATCGCCCGGGCGATCAGCACGAGCTGCCTCTCGCCACCGCTGATGTTCGTGTATGGACGGTCGCGCATGGCCGAGATTCCGACGGTCGAGAGCGCCTCCTCAGCTTTCCTGTAGTCAGCCTTCGAGGGCTGCTGGAAGATGCTCAGGTACGAGACCCTCCCCATCAGGACAACGTCCAGCACCGAGAAGGGGAAGGAAGGGGTGTGCGACTGGGGGACGTAGCCGATAGCCCTCGATAGCTCGTTCCTGGTGTAGCTAAGGATGTCCCTGCCGCAGATTTCGATTGATCCGGAGGAAGGCTTCAGGAGCGCGTTGATGCACTTGAGCAGGGTCGTCTTGCCCGAACCGTTTGGGCCCAGGAGCGTGAGGACCTCGCCGCCCCCGACGGATAGCGAGTCTGCACTCACGGAGAATAGGTCGCCGTAAGAGAGCTCGAGCCCAGAGATCCGGACTACTTCCATGCAGATCCCCCCCTCAGCTTGAGCAGGTAGAGGAAGAACGGGGCCCCGACCAGGGTGGTGATCACCCCGACCGGGAGCTCGAACGAGGCTACCGAGCGCGCCAGGTCGTCCGCGACCATCAGGAAGACCGCCCCGAGGCTGGCGGAAACGGGCACGACGACCCTGTTGTCAGGGGTGCCCAAGAGCATCCTCACCGTGTGCGGTACGACGAGGCCTATCCAGCCGATTATGCCAGCAACGGAGACGAAGGCGGAGACCATGAGCGTCGAAGCAAGCAGCACGACAAACCTGTCCCTCCCCACGTTTACCCCGAGGGCCTTCGCCTCCTCGTCCCCCATGGAGAGCACGTTTATCCTCCACCGCATGAGGAAGACGATCGCGAACCCAACCAGGATCAGGGGGGCGGTCTGGCTGAGCGGCCCCCAACCTGTCACCGCGAGGCTCCCCATCATCCAATACACAACGCCAGCGAGCTTCTCCGACTCGGTGAAGAACTTGATTATGGAGAGGATCGCCGAGAAGAGCGCGGTCACTATCACGCCCGCGAGGACGAGGGATATGACCGGGGTCTCGCCCTTGCTCTTGGCGACGGTGTAGGTCGTGAAGAAGGCGGCGAATCCCATCGCGAAGGACAGGAACTGGACTGATCCGGGGATCCCCGCGAAGTAGGCGATCCCGATCGCTGCGCCGAGCCCTGCGCCCGCCGAGACCCCCAGGATGTAGGTGTCGACGAGCGGGTTCCTGAAGACTCCCTGGAGCGAGGCGCCGGAGACTGAGAGGGCGATCCCCCCCACCAGGGCGAGGAGGACCCTTGGCATGCGGATGTTGAAGACGATCGTCTCGTACACCTCCGGCCAGGGCGCCGACCCCAGCGGGTCTGAGACGCGCTTTGCGAGAATGCTTAGCACGGTGAAAGGGTCGATCGAGTAGATGCCCACGAAGAGGGATGTCACTAGCACGGGCAGCGGGAGCAGAAGCAGCGCGGAGATAAGTATCCTCTTTTTTTGCATTTGGAACCACTCAGGGTATGAAGAAAGGGGAAAAGGGGGGGCTTATCAGCTTTTCAGGTAACCGTAGTACCCGTCCATGAGCTGGTCCCTGACGGACGTCCAGTTGACGGAGGCGAAGTGTGCAGGCTGTATGATTGAAGCCAGCTGGAGCTCGCCGGCGACCATCCTAGGGGTCCAGTCGAGGTAGCTGTTCCGGTCATAAGAGCCGGTGAGCACAGGGTAGACCTTGCCCTCCCTGACGGCTCGGAGGCTGAGCCAGTTGGTGTCGTTCATCGAGCTGATCTGGGAGGCGAGTGCAGACTGGGTCCTCCCGACAATCACGATGATGTCAGGGTCCCAAAGGAGGACCTGCTCCATGTTCACCTTGACCCACGACTTGTCCCCGAAGCCCGCGTGGGCGACGTTGATCCCGCCGACGTCCACGACCACGTTGCCCCAGCTCGTGTTTGAGTATGTGTAGATCAGCCCGTCCTTCCAGACGTCGAGGTTGCAGATCAGCACGCGCGGCCTCTCGGCAACAGGTATCCTGCTGGCGTTGGCCATCAGCTGGGAGTGGATCCCGTTGATGTAGCCCGCGAGGGCCTGCGCCCGGTCTTGCTTACCGAGCGCCTGCCCTATGATCACTGTCGCGTTCGCGATGTCGGCGAAGTTCTTTGCGAAGAGGGTGACGACAGGCACCCCGGCCCCCTCGAGCGCCCTCACGATCTCCTCTGACTTGCCGTACCCGTAGTCCATTATCACCAGGTCAGGCTTGAGGGAGAGGACAGTCTCAATGTTGACTCCCGAGAAGACATTGCCGACGACGGTCTTGTTCTTGACCGAATCGGGTATGAAGACAGACGATGTCACGTAGCTCCCGATGCCCACTATCTTGTCCTGGGCGCCGAGGGCGCAGGCGATCTCGGTCCAGTATGACTCCAAGATCACGACCCTGTTGGCGGTCGAGTTCAGCTGGACGACCCTTCCCGACATGTCGACTATCTTCACGCCGGAGGAGCCGTTCAGGTAACCCCCCGCAAGGAGCATGCCTGCCGAGGAGGCGACGACTATCGCCATTACTGCAAAGATCAATGCTTTGGTCGATCTTTTCACAAAGAAGCACCGGTAGGTGCTTCGCGTGATCAAATTTAAAATTTCCGTTTCATATGAAACTAAAAACCAGGGATTTCCCGTACGAGAGGAGATCCGCCGTGAGGGCATCCTCGCCAGACTCTGCGTAGATCCTCACTACGTTCTCTGTGCCAGACTTCCTGAAGAGGATCCAGGACCCGTCCTCGAGCATGATCTTGATGCCGTCCTTCCTGTTCACCCCAGCCACCCTCCTGCGGAGGATCTCGCGCTTGGCTGCGGCTTCGCCCTCGATGAGGCGCATGATGTCGCCCCCGAATGAGGCGCGGAGGTCCAGCCTGGCTGAGCAAAGGCGCCCGTACTTGGAGATCAGCCCATTATATAGGCCGCCCAGGCTTTGGCCTGATGACTTGACCGCTTCCATTAGGATGGCGGCGGAGGCTATGCCGTCCTTCTCGGGGATGTGGTTCAAGAAGCTCATGCCGCCGCTCTCCTCCCCGCCGATGACGACCGCATTCTCCCTGAGCAGCACGCCGATATACTTGAAGCCTACCGGCACCTCGATCACCTTTTGTCCGTGGTCGTCCGCGACCCTGTCCACCAAGTGGCTCGTCGCGACCGTCCTCGCGGCGTCCCCGACCATCGACCTCCGCTCCATCATGTGGAGGTAGAGGATGGGGAGGAGCTGGTTGACCGCCAGGAAAACCCCGTCCCTTGTGACGGCGGCGATCCGGTCCCCGTCGCCGTCGAATGCGATCCCCATGTCTGATCCAGACGCGATCACCTTCGACCTTAGCCCAGAGAGGTTCTCGGGCGTGGGATCGGGGATCGTCCCCCCGAACAATGGGTCGATCTTGCCCCTCACAGCCTCCACTTCCGCCCCCATCTCGGAGAAGATCCTGCTCGCGTACCCCGCTGTGGCGCCGTGCATCGGATCAAGGACGATGCGGAGACCAGAGAGATCGCACTTGACCAGCCCACGCAGGTGCCGGAGGTAGTCCTCATAGGGGTCGAGCTCGGAGATCAGGCCGCTGCTTGCGGCTTCGGTAACGGCGGGGGGCTCGGCGGGTATGCGGCTCTCTATCCCATTCGTGACATCGGGCATCGCAGGGCCGCCGTATTCGGGTATGAACTTTATGCCATTGTACTCGGGGGGGTTGTGCGAGGCAGTAATCATTATGGACCCGGCGAGCGAGTACCTGACAGCAGAGAATGCGGCGACCGGCGTCGGCAATGGTCCGGGGGGGAGGTAGGAGGGGATCCCCTTTGATGCGAGCACGCGGGCGCACTCCTCGGCAAACCCCTTCGAGTGGGCCCTCCCGTCGTAGCCTATGAACACGCCCCTCCCGGTCGATCCGGATTCAAGTATATGATCCGCTATGGCAAAAGCGACCCGCCGGACGTTCTCGGCTGTGAAGCCGCTGTCCAGCCTGGAGCGCCACCCGTCAGTCCCGAATGAGATCTTCCCCTGCAAGCAGCCTCACCAGACCATCCGATCGATCCAACTTAACCCAGCCGCACAGCTGATCGTGGATTCTACCTGACGATTATTGTTGTGCAGGGCAGGCTGAGCGCCACCGAGATCGCGACGCTACCCATCAGGATCCCCATCCCCCCGGAGTATCCCCTGGACCCTATGATCACGCAGTCGTAGTTTCCGTCCACAGCCTCCCTGAAGATCTCGTAGGCGGTCGAGGTCTGGTTGCCCTCCGCGACCTTGAGAACCTTCTTTGCGGAGATCCCGAAGCCATCGCACTTGGCAGCAGCAGCCTCTAGGACAGAGTTCCCGATGCTCTTCATCTCATCTATCACAGCCGGCTTGCTGCAGACGGGGGTAGGGCTTACCACATGGATGAGGGTCAGCCTCGATCCGTCCTTCATCGCGAACTCGATCGCTAGGTCGAGGGCCCTCAGCGAGGCTGGGGAACCGTCGATCGGTATCAGGATCTTCTTGAACAAGGCCTCAGGTTCCCCCCAGCCCCAGGCTCTCGTCCGTCATCCTCATCGACTCCTCGGCAGTACCGCAGAGGTTGGTCATTGCCCTTATGGCGTCGATGTTTTCCGGGACGACTATCGACTCCTGGTGGACCGCCTGTGTCAGGTAGACCTCCCTTCCGAAGGACTTGATCGACTCCTTGAAGATTATGAGCTCGGGCATGTCGTATCTGCGCCTCCCCAGGTCCCTAGCGTACTCTATCACCTGGGCAGTCGAGTCGATCCCGTCGGAAGCCGAGACCAACCTTATCCGCGGGTACTTCGAGAGAGCGGAGAGGATCTCCGGCTCCGCTGCCTCTTTCTGCAGCTCCAGGTTGAGCCAGTGGACATGCATCAGGGTGGTGGGGACGGCGAAAGCCGAGGTCGTTATGTCGATCTTGGGCAGGACCTTCTGGACGTCCGGGCCGTGGTGCGACGGGATGCTCACAGGGTCAGGGAGGATGCTGTTTATAGGGCCCTTCTTGTCCTCCGATGGGTCAGCCCCCCTCCTGATCAGGACCACCCTGGCTTTCTTGATGCCGAATGCGGTGTCCATCGAGTAGAGGGACCTGCAGAGCCCTGTGGTGTTGCAGGAGACCACCCTCACGAAATCCCTGCCGAGGGCCTCCTTGTAGTTGCAGGCCGCGTTGAACGAGAAGCCCGCCACTTCGTGCTTCTCGCCCCCCTGGAATATCGCCTTGACCTTGTGCTTCTCGTACAGGGGCTTGTAGGTCGCCCCGACCTTACCCGGGGTGCAGTCGACTATCACGTCGACCTCATTGAGGAGATCCTCCAGAGTCCCTTGGACATCCATGCCGGCGTCCTTGAATGCCTGCAGCTTCTCTGCGGACGCGGCGTAGACCTTTATCCCCTTCTGCCTTGCCATCCTTGCCTCGAAGTTCGGCTTGGTCTTGGTGACCCCAGCCAGGATCATGTCCCTCTGCATAAGTACTGCATCCGCAACCCGCTTCCCGATTGTTCCGTATCCGTTTATACCTACCCTTACCTTCATTGCATTGCCCCCCAAATCACTTGTCCGAGTTAAACTTCTGCTTGGATGCTATTAAGACTTCCAATGCGGGGAGCTTCTCCCCGGAGAGGAAAGTGATGAAGGCTCCGCCCCCTGTGCTGAAGTAGCCAATCTTTTCTGCGATGCCGAGCCTCTCGGAGATCGCCCTGAGGTGCCCGCCGCCCAGGAGGGAGACCGCCCTGCTGCTCACCAGCGCCTGTAGGAGACCCTCAGATCCGCGGGCAAACCTCGGATCCTCGATGTAGCCCGCAGGACCCCTCATTATGACGGTCTTTGCATCCCTCAGCAGCGCCGAATACATCGAGATCGTTGACTCGCCGATGTCGTAGATGGGCGAATCGTCCGGAATGCGGTCGAGCGGGGCCTCGACGCGCGCATCACCCTTGAGGTATGCGATGTCCACAGGGGTCAGAATCATGTCCCCGTACTTCTTCAGCAGCGCCTCTGCGCGGGGCAGCAGCGCATTGAGCCCCTTCCCCTCCATGATCTTGGTCGTCGCCTTGCCTACGCGCTTACCCTGGGCGATGAGGAAGAGGTGGGATATGAGCCCAGTCAGCAGGACCTTGTCGGCGAGCCCCTTGGGGAGGAGGGTCTCCATCAGCTGGACCGAGTCAGGGACCTTGCCCCCGCCCAGCACGAATATGCAGGGCTTCGAGGAGGGCTCGAAGAGGCTGCTCAGTATCTCGACCTCCCTCTGGAGCAGCCTGCCGCCCGCCGAAGGCATGACCATCGGGAAACCCACAAGAGAAGGGTGGGATCGGTGGGCGGTCGCGAACGCGTCGTTCACGTAGACGGAGAAGAGCGGGCTGAGGATCTTCACGAGGAAGGTCTTGGCCTGCGCCTCGGGGACCTTCTCGATGTTCTCCTCGGAGTAGAAACGCGTGTTCTCAAGCAAGAGGACCTCGCCGGGCTTCATCGATGAGATCTGCGACCTTGCATATGGCCCGAAGAGATCCTCCACATAGTTGACTTCCATCCCGAGGTGCCTCGAGAGTATGATCGAATGCGCCCCCAGCGTTGTGAAGTCGCTGTCGCCAGGCCTCCCCTGGTGAGCGAGTATGGCTACCGATGCCCCGAGCTTGATCAGCTCCTTCACTGTCTGGGCGTGGCTCCTTATCCGGGTGTCGTCGAGGATATTGCCTGTCTTAGGATCAATCGGCGAATTTATGTCAACCCTGAGCAGGACCTTCTTGCCATCAAAATTGAAGTCGTCCATCGTGTAGAACGGGAGAGAGCGGAGTTGCATACGCCTCACTGACCACAAATGATAATCTGCCATTTAAAAGATTTAAGGTCTGACTATAACCGACAGGCTCATTGCCCCTTGCAGTACCTTGCTCCTATCCTGGTCGGGTCGTTCAGGAAGGAGTAGCTCTTCGGGCAGCATATGAAGTCAGTGTAAATGTCCTTCGAAACTGGGTACTTGGCATCGGACCGGGTCGGCTTTGGCGGGGCAGGGTAGTTCGGGTTCGGCTCAAGTTCGCCATTCTCCAACAGGTAGTACGAGGCGCCGCGGAGCTCCTTGTAGGGTCCGTAGTCCGATGAGAATCGGTTTGAGACCAAGTTTGCCATGACCAGGGGGCACCCCCCCACGTTAACCGTCACATGGCCGTAGTTCGGCGGTATCAGCACCGCATCCCCGGGACCTGCTTCGACGACGAGGAAATCGGACACCTGCGCACTTCCGCGCTGTAGCCTCTGGAGGAGGTAGACCGCCCTCCCGTTGAGCACCTGGTACAGCTCGGGGTAAGAGAGACCGGGCATGGCCTCGGGGTGTATGTGACCAAGTGTCTTGTTTGGTTCCCTGTCCAGGAGGCAGTAGTCCATCACGGTGAGGTCGAACCTCACTGAGTGCATCCTGAAAGTCTCGCTGTGCATCGGATCTGCGACGACAGACCGGTACATCATGTACAGCACCTTGCCAGAATTCTGATCGTTCACGAAAGCAGGGTTCCTCAGCACTGGCTTCAGGTCCCGGAGCAGCCTCGGTTCGCCCTTTAGCGGCATACCGTTCAGGGTCAACGCCAGCCCCTCACCCAACTCGAGCTTGCCGAACGGATAATTGATCACTTGAAGAAGCACCACCTGAAGATAAAAGGTCAAAAGTCCGTTAAAAACTCGATCTGGAAAAACGATCGGCTAGTTGAATGGCATACAGTGGAAGAAAAAAGCGGTCCAAAAACCGGACTGGGCGGCCTTGAAAATGATAAAAAAGAAAAAATGATTGCATTCCTGGATGCAATCAAACTACTTACTGTACGACTTCAGCTGTTGCGAAACGGTTTGAGATCTTCGAGATCTTGATCTTGACATGGTCGCCTGCCTTGGTGTTCGGGACGAACACTACAAAGCCCTCTATGCGAGCGATTCCCTCGCCGCGCCTGCTGACTTCCTTGATGTCCACTTCGTATTCCTTGCCCTCTTCTACAGGCTTGGGGCCGAAGTTGGCTGGACCGCGTCTCGGACCTCCGAATCTCCGTGCGCCTTCACGGTAGTATCCCACATGCTTCCCTCCTTTCTTTCCTTTCCTTGGGCGCGCAAAAGAAGCTGAAAAAATTCAGTTCCTTCGGCAATCCCTGTTCGAATGAAAACCAACCCCATATATTAAGTTATGCATTCGCGGTTGCATCGGATTGCCCCCTCCCCCAGGCAGCCCGCGGGGCGGTTCACTCGACCTTCTTCAGCTGCCGCCTGTACATCTCGACTATCTCCTGGACGGTCGTGGCATCCTCTGGGCTCTTCTCGTCCCTCCATCTTCCGGTGAATCTAGGGAACCTGATCGCGAGCCCCGACCCCTCCCGGATGGTTCCCATGCCGCATGTGTGGATGGGTGAGAGGGTTATCTCTGCGCCCCTGACCTCGAGCACCTTCGAAGGGGTCAGCCATATGTCAGGGATCAGCTTCGAGTCCACCCTGGCGTGCTTGTGGGTTATCATGCTTTTCTCAAAGATCGACCGCATGTTCTGGATCTCCTCGTCGCTGAAACCAGTGCTGCACTTGCATACCGTCCTGAACATGTCCTCCGCAGGGTCGTAGGCCGCAAGGAGGAGTGTGCCTATTTTTCCGGCCCTCCTCCCGGTGCCCCAGTAGGCCCCGACGGCCACCAGGTCCACCGAATCTTGCATCTCGCTCCTGTAGTCGCGCTTGTACTTTATCCAGAGCCACCCCCTAGCCCCTGCCTTGTATATGGAGGACCCGTCCAACGACTTCGCCACAAGACCCTCGCACCCCTCGCTGATCGCCTCCTCGAAGAACTCTTCCAAGGATCGGGGGTTGTCGACGACTCTTTGCGTCGCCAACGAGATCCTCTCGCTCTCCTTCGTTATTTCTCTCAGAACCCCGCGCCTCACAGGGTAAGGCTCGAGGGTCAAATCCCTGCCGTCAACATAAAGGGCATCGAAGAGCCTGAGCGCTGCAGGGTATGCCTGCATTGCCTCCTCGACGCCGTATTTCCTCCTCCGATGCATCAGCTCCTGGAACGGGAGCATCTCACCTGTCGAGGGGTCCACTGCGACGATCTCCCCCTCCACGATGAAGGTCTTGGAGGAGACGCTCCTCGAGGCAAGCTCAGCGACATCAGGGTAGTGCCCGTTGATGTTCTCGAGCCGCCGCGAGAAGAGATTCACGTTGCCCTCTTCACCACGGTGTATCTGGACCCTCTCCCCGTCGTACTTGTACTCGACCGCGCACCTGCCTCCCATCTTCTCCAAGATCTCCTCGGGTGCCGAGAGGCGCTCGGCAAGCATCGGCCTTATCGGCCTCCCGGGAACGGGTTTCGTTTGAGCCAGTGCGGCAAGCCCCCCGGTTGCGAGTGATTTGGCTATTGCCCCAAGGTCGCTGGTGAGGTTGTATGCACGCTCGATCACTTCCCTGGCATCCTTGGATCCTGTGAACGCGATTGAGAGCGCGTCGAGTATCGTCATGTCCGCAACGCCAAGGCGCATCGCCCCAGAGACGGTCCTTACTATGTAAAGGGCTTCCCTTGGCGAGGCGTCCCTCAGAAGGTCGGAGAGGAGGCGGAGCTTCTCCTCCTGGGATCCCTCGCCCTGGGACCTCGCTATTCGGTCAAGCACGCTGTAGACCTTCTCCACGGTAACCTTCTCTTTTGAATGATCCCCGGAGAAGAATTGGAGCGTGACCTGCTTCTTCCCCCTTGAGAGCAGGCTTTCGGCAACCTTTCCCAGGTCGCCGAGCTTCTTGTAGAGCGAAGTGACATCAGACTCGGCCGCTGCTACCGCCTGCGATATGCTGCGTATTATCAGGCGGTCTGCCACCCCCAGCTCGAGCGGTATGAACTCGGGGTAGAGCCTGCCCTGCGTGAGGTAGACGGCCTTGTCGATCAAGTCGCTCGGGCAGCGCTTGAAGAAATCGACCAGGATCTCGGTCATCTCCAAGCGCTTCGTGGTGGCGCTGAGTCTGTCATATACATCCACCAGATCGGCGTAGAGCAAAGGCATAAGGGTCAATCACCTGCCAAGATCAGCAGTAATTAATAACCGGCAACTCTTTATGTACTTATTCAATCAGTCTGTGCTCTTCCCGAGGTGCGGTTTGTAATGAGGGCAGTGATCTTCGACATGGACGGCGTGCTCGTCAATTTCAACATCGACAGCAGGAAGATCAAGTCCGAGATCATAGAGTACTTCGAGGAGAAGGGGTTCCCGAGCGGAGCACTATCGCCAGCCCTCCCATTTTCCAAGATCAAGGAAGAGGTCGAGAGGCACTTCTCTTTGAAGGGTATGAGCAGGGACGAGATCCTCGAGATCCTGAGGGCAGCTGAGGGGATGGCTGTTGAGCATGAGGTCGAGGCCGCCAAGACGACGAGGCTCCTCCCAGGGGCAAAGGAGGCTTTGTCCGAGCTGAAATCGATGGGGTTAAGGCTCGCGGTATTCACCTACAACAATTCAAAGGCAGTCAGGTTAGCGTTGGAAAGGCTAGGTGTCGAGGGCTACTTCGACGCGGTTGTTTCGAGGGACCAGGTAGAGAACCCCAAACCAAGCCCGTGCCATCTGCGGAGGGTGCTTGAGCTCCTCGGCGTATCCGCGAACGAGGCTTTAGTCGTCGGGGACAGCGAGATGGACATCAAGCCAGCCAAGGAGCTCGGCGTCAAGGTCGCGGCGATAACCACCGGGGTTAGGACCGAGGAAGAGCTCAGGGCGCACTCTCCGGATTACATAGTGGATGGGCTGCCAGAAGTCGTCGAGATCGTCAGGAGGGGTTGAGCGCCTGATTCAGCTCAGCCCTTCGTCTTCTCAAGCATCCGCTCGAATGTCCACCTTATCGAGCTCCGTATCTCCCGGAGACGCGAGTCGTCGTCAAGGTTGCTGATCCTGATCTCCCTAAGCGTCTCGCCGTCGAGGACAAGGTTGTGCTCTATTATCGACATCGGATCCTTGGATCCTGCGTCGACAGCCATCTCGTCCTTCCTTCTCATCTCTCCCAACACCCTGTCAATGAAGAAAGTTTGGAACGGCGGAGTCCTCACATTCAAGTGGAGATCCGGCGCAGGGACGATCCTGACCCAGGACCTCCCAACGAATATGGTCCCCAGATCCTCCCCAGTCTTGGACTTTATTGGGAAAGGCTGCTCCTCCTCGAACCCATGTTCAGGTTCCTTGGCTGGCTGCGGCCTTGCCGCGCCGGTGCCGGTTATGGGCTCAGCCGCCGGTGCCGGTGGGGCGGCTGCCTGTGCCGGTTCCGGGGGACGGGCAGTGGCAGTGGCGGCGGGGCGCTCTTGTGCGGCTGGCTTCATAGCCGCTGCTTGCACTTGCGGGTACTCCTCCTTCGGAGCTGCCTCCACCAGCCTGCTTGCTGGTCTGAAGCTCACCTTCGCAAGAGCCTCGTCGATCAGTCTGAGGTTGATTCTGCAGAGAGCCAGCTCCTTCTCGAGCTTGGAGACTTTCTCCTCCAAGGATCGCTTGAGTTCTGCTAGATCCTCGGTTTCCCTTTCAGACAAAAATGGATCACCTTCCAAACAGATGTGAAACGGTAGAAGGTCCAAGCAGATAAAGCTTAAGCAGATTCAAACACTTTACCTCAAGAAGCCTTCCTTAATCACAGTGTAGAAGTTTGATCCGAGATGCAGAAGCGGGGAGGTGCCCTTCCAGACCTCGCGGAATCCAGATGCTTGGCAGGCAACGACGTTTCCGAAAACCACTGAATGGTCGCCGATGTCAATCGCCTGGTTCAGCTCGCACTCTATGCTCGCTAAGGCGCCGTCTATCAAAGGCGTATTTACCTTGGTGGCAGGGGTGAACTTGAAGATGGACGACTTGTCGAAGACCTTTCCGGACTTTGAGCCTGTTATCTCGACGGCATCCTTCATCGAGAGGTCGGGAATGTTGACCGTGAACTCTTTGTTCTTCAGGATCAGTGAGTGGGTGTACCTGGATGGGGAGATGCAAACCGCCAAGATCGGGGGCCTGACTGAAACGGGGGTGTGCCAGGCAACCGGCATCACGTTCGGCTTGCCGTCTTCCCTGAGCGCAACCACGAGCGCAGCTACCCTCGGGCAGAGGAGCCGGTGGTAAAATTCGCAAAGGTCCTTCTTTCTGGTCTCCGGGGATTCCATGCTTAATACTCTTGCTGTATGGTAGAAAAGGATTTCCATGGGCACCTGAGGATCGGTTGCCCAACCACATCAGCCCTACCGGCGCCTCCACAGAATCCATACCGAGAACGCGAGCAATGCAGCCGACGCAACGAGAGCAACCAGGATGGGCGGGGATAAAAATTCCGCGTAAGCAGGACCGACTACAGGGGACATTTGATGTGACTCCACCCACAGGCAGTCAGAGCTGATAATCGCGTCCCTCATTCGGGCGTATTCCGAAATGTGGTCGTAGTTTTTGTACTCTATGAAGACGGCAGCGTCCCTCCAGTAGAGTGCGGCGCCGAGGATGTGCTGCCTCCAGTCCGCGCTGACAATGTGCCCGCCCCTCTGCACTCCTCCTTGGAAGTATGTGAGGTCCACTGGAACCCAGTTGCCGTCTCCCACCCGACTCGGCACGTAGACCATTGCCCAGCCATGCCATCCCACATCCTTTGTGTGGAAATGGAGGTTGTGGTCCGAATCCGATCGCTCCTGGCCGGGCATGTATATCGGACCGATTGCAGTGTAGGCAGGTATGCCGTAGATCCTGCAGAACAGGACGAAAAGGTTCGCCTGGTCGTCGCAGTCGCCGCTGAGCCCTTTATAGGTTTTCCAGACTGTCTGAGGAGTCGTGTTGTTGTATGAGTAGACCATGTTCTCCTCGAACCAGATTATAAGGTTGCGCAGGATCAGGAGAACGTTATCCTCCCCGGCCCTGATCGATTCGGCTAGCCCGAAGACTTCATCGGGGTCCTCAAGACCAGATGGATCCCAGATCCCGGTGAGAGGGTACATCGCCTTGAGCTGCGGGGGGATTTCAGCGAGCGTCCCGGAGAGGGCTGGATCGACCTCGGGCGGGCTCCGGTCTATGTTGATCCTGAATCGCATCACTACGGTCGCGTTCCGGTTCGGCAGGATCGGGTCGGCAGCAATTATCTTTATCACTGGGTTGCCGTCCGGGTCCGTTTTTATCTCCCAAGGCACATCGGCCCCATTCATGGTCACCGACTCGATTACTGCCGTCTGTCCCGAGCTGTTCTTGAAAATGTTCTGGTTGAGGAGCGCGTGGCATGGGCTGTACTCATTTGTGCAGTCAATGGCTGCCCCTCCATTCACTACCATGATCGACAGGTTGTAGGAGTAGACCGATCCAGATCCCTGCACGAGCAGGAGTGCGACCAAGGCAGGCAGGATCATAAAATCACAATCGGGCTCCATCCAGATAAGCATTGGTGGCAAACCTTCAAAATAAATGCTCAACCTTTATAAAAGGTAAAATGTAGAATAATAAGTGCATATTGGAGGAATAATTTTGGTTTTCACAGCCTATGTTTTGGGGGTCTGCCAGATCGGCAAAGAGAGGGAGGTCCTCGAGAAGTGCCTCGGAATCAAAGGCGTAGTTGAGGGGACGGTCGTCTTTGGCGAGTATGACATAATCGTCAAGATACAGACCACTGATGTAAAGGAGCTCAGCAAGAAGGTCGAGGAGATCAGGAGGATCGAAGGGCTGCTCAGAAGCGCGACCCTCATATCCATCTAGAAAATCCTCCCTTTTTTGCACGCCCATATAGAGCTTGAACTGAAGGCTTGCGCCTAACGCCAAGGCGGCTACAATCAGAGCGGCTTGCATTGCAAGTACGTGTCAGCCCTTTCCAGCCACTTCCCGGGTGATTTTTACAATCGAGTCTATTGCGTTGAAGCGCCTCGCAAACCGCTGGGCGGCCCTGACGCTCCTCAAGCAGGACTCTGAGTTCATGACCTCATCTACGGCACGGCAGAGCGTCTCCTTGCTCAGATCGTACTGCTGGATCTTCCTGCCGATCTCCATCTTCTCAACGGACTCCGCTATCCCCTGGTGCTCTGAGTGTGCGATAGTCGGGATTACGACCATGGGCTTCCCGTAGTATATGGCCTCGCCGACGGTGTTGTGCCCTCCCCTTGTGACTAGCAGGTCGCATGCCTTCAGGTACTTGTAGCGGTCATCGACCCAGTTGTATATACGGAGGCGCCCTCCGTTCAACTTCGTCTCGGTGTTTGGCACATCGGAGAGCCCTCTGGAGAGGACGATGTTGTATCGGTCAGGGAACCCCCGAAAGATCTCTGAGATCGTCTTGGTGATCATCAGCTTCTCGGCCTTGGTACCGCTTATCGCAGCAAATATGAGTGGGCGGTCGTCGAACCCTAGGGAACGCTTCAGCTCCTCCTGTTCCGGCAGATCATCGGGGTGCTTGGGGATCACTGGCCCGACAAGCCTTAGCTTCTCGATGTATTGGTTAGATGGCACCACATTGGCCTTAGCGATGGTGTAGGGAGGGGGGAAATCAGGCACGACGATCACCCGGCTCATCTTCCAGAGGCTCCCGAGGATCTCGAGACCGAGGCGCTCCACATTTGCCTTCACCCTGAGCTTCGACTTGCGCACGATTGGTCTCTTGTGGGGTATCATGATTCTAAGCTGGTGCAGGATCAGCACCGAAACGATCCTCCTCATCCTCGAGGCCAAGATCGTTGAGAGGCGGCTGTCCGACACGACCACGTCCGGCTTGAAATGCTCAATCAGCGAGAGCTCTGCGCCTACCTGCAATGCGAATGTGTACAGGTTCTTCGGTCCGATCGAGAGCGTCCTGCGGAAGTCGAATTCCCCGTCCTCTTTCTCGAATACCCTAATGGGGGGCACCACGCCGACAGGGAATGACGCTTTCTTGACGAACTGGACTGCCTCTCCGTATGTAGAGAAGAAGATCTCGTCCCCAATGGACCTCAGCGCCTTCGCAACGGGGATGCACCTACCTGCATGCCCGAGTGCGATCCCGCAGGGCGCAAAGTAGACTCTCATGGGCAGGCGACCTATAGGGACTTCTGGACTACCTCGCCGTTGGGCGACGACTCTGTGAAGATCTCTGCTGTGAATCTGTAGACAAAAGTCTTTCTGGACAGCCAAGCGTCCGGCGGGAGACCAGCCTTCATGCAGCACTCGGCGAGGAAGGTCTCCTCGTCCCAGCCATACTCCACAGGGACCTGCGGCAGCAACAGCCCCCTGTAGTACCCGTTCTCCACGATCAGCCCGTCCCTCCCGACCTTTATGCTTGATGGAAGTTCCTTCGGGGAGGATACCTTGACCTGGACGGGAGGGGTCAATATGCTTACCTCGAAGACTATCGAGTCGAGTTCCCGTCGCTCAACAGGAGGGAACCTCGGGTCGTTGAATGCCGCACTGATCGCCGAGTCAACCGTCGCCTCCACAAGCGGGAGGTGCGGTACGGGGTAGCCGATGCAGCCCCTAAGCGAGCGACCTGCAGGGGTGACTTTTTCCAGCGTTACGAATACGCCAGACTTTTCGAGCAGCTTTTGGTCGGGCACGTCTGTCGGCCTTATCTTCGTGCCTGTGGAGATATACTCCTCGACCGCACGCCTTGCCAGCTTTACCAGATATCGCCCTTCATCAATTGAGTACAATCGGCTCACCTTAAGCCAGAGGCTTCAAGAGTCTCGTTTATCTTCAACCAGTGGGTGCCGTGCCAATAAAACTTTCTGCACCTGGGGCACTCCCAGATCTCTCCCCTCGCCGGCACGCCCTGGCCCTCCCCGCCCTCGACCAGGAGCTCGTTGCAGAGGGGGCACCTGGTCTCCCCAGAAGGCTTGAGCCCTAGTGTGCGGGCGATCTCAGACAGCTCCCCGACTATTGTTGTGGACTTTATCAGGATGGCGGGGACGCCACGCCTCACGGCCCGCCTGAAGAGCTCGCTGTCCCTGGTGAGGAGGAGGCGCCCACCACCCTCGGCGGCGGATATCAGCTCGTCGTCCCCAGCCGAGGGCAGGTACTCGGTGTCGTAGCCGATGATCCTCAGCCACCTTGCAAGCTTGCCGAGCATCGCATCGGCGACGAACCGCAATCCTACTGCTCCTCTGGGAATGTGTTGACGATGAAGGCGAGGATCTCGTCCGTCGTGACTATCCCGACGGGGCTGAGGCCGTTCACAACGACAACGCCAGGGCACCGCTCGGCCAAGATCTTCCTTACTGCATCCCCCAGGGTGGACTCCTCGCCAATCGACGGGTAGTCAACCTTCATCACGTTTGAGATAGAGAGTTGCCTTATCCTAGCCTTCTGGTGCTTCTCCGGGACATACATGTGGAAGTCCACGAGCGCCTTGAGGAGAGCCCCCCTTGTCACTGCGCCAAGGTACCGACCGTCATCGTTGAGAACCGGGATCACTGGGGTCCCGCTTTCCAAAATGAGCTTCCTTGCGTGTATTGCGCGATCGCTGGATCTGACAGACGGGAATTTCCTCCGCATGAGTTGGGCCGTGTCCACTTCTCTGTCCTGCACTGCCTTCACCATGCTCGATCTGTAGACGGCGCCCAAGAACATATCCCCATAGAACATCGGCAGAAGGTCGGCATTCAGCTCCAACATCAGCTTAGCCGCCTTCCTCACAGATGTGTCGTTCGAGACGGTGGCTGGGAAACTGCTCATGAATCCGGAGATGTAGAGCGACCCCGGCGAGACTGCCCTCAGCCGCTGGGTCCCTATCTTAGTCAGTATGTCGGCATATGAGAGGTAGCCCACAATCTTGCCGTCGTCCGAGACGCATATGCTCTCCAGCCCTTGCTTGTCCATCAAGTCCAAGGCGTCCAGCAGGGGCCGGTTCTTGTTTAAGGCTGGCGCGTCCTTCGTTGCTATGTCGGTCAGTTTCATGCAGATCCCTCCCTCGCTATCGCCTTCACAAAGTCGAATTTCGTGATCATCCCGACCAGCTCATATTCTTTGTTGACCACGGGCATCCCGCCTATGCCGTTCTCCAGGAGCGCCCTCGCGGCCTCGGCTGCGTCTTGGTCTGCTTCGACAGTGATTGGCTCAACAGTCATCAACGACTCCGCTGTCGGGAGCTGGTAGAGCCTTGTCGGCCAAGGTTCCTCAGACTTCATTGCGGTTCCCTTGATGAAGGGCTCGGATCCCCTGTATGGCCTGAGGAACGACAAGTCTGTTTCGGTTATGATCCCGACAGGCCTCCCGCCCTCCTCGACAATGACCCGGTCGGCAGAATACTCCTCCATCATGTCCACCACCCGGTAGAATGAATGCGTCCTCTTAACGACTGGGGTCTGATCAATCTTCCTTGCGATCTCCCTCACAGTATGCGCCCCTTTTTGCGTCTGCAAGTAATACGAAGTAATGTCTGTCTTGGTTATTATCCCGACCAGGCTGCCGCCCGAGTTTACCACCGGAAGCCCCCTTATGTTAGCCTTGACCATCGCTTTCGCAGCATCCTCCACACTCGCGCTTTCCTGGATCACCTTCACAGGGGTCCTCATGATTTCAAGGACCATTATCGAATCCAACTCCCTGTTGCGCATCTTGTAGCTGGCCAAGTCCCTCACGAGGTCCTTCTTGGTCAGGATCCCCGTGGGGGAATTCCCTTCCACAACTACCAGCCTGCTCACCATCTCCCTCAGCATCAAATTCCTCGCCCTCGCAACAGTGTCGTTTTTCGAGACTGTAACAACTGGACTTCGCATCAATTCGCCAACTTTCATATTTCCAACTACCTCCGCCAGCGGCTATAACGGCATCCCATATCCGAATGGTTCCCCACTCAGCGCTCCCAAAGGCGCAGACGCGCATGTCGATCGATCATGGCGCCATATCGTTCCTGCAGACCTCGCAGAGGAAGTGCCCATCTACCTCCTCCAGGCTCTCAGACCATTCCTCGCAGTTGTCGCAGAAGCCGGCCATGCTCTCCCCCTTCTTCGATGGCATGATCCTGTTCCTGGCAGCATCGGCGAGCACTTCCATCAGCTCAGGCGCCGTGGAGAGTATGTCCCTCGAAGTCACTATGCCCACCATCTTCCCCTTGTCTACGACTACAAGGCGCCTTATGCCGAGCTTCGCCATCTTCCTCGCCGCCTCCATCGCATCTGCCCTGGGGTCTATCACGGAAACAGGCGATGACATGATTTCCCTCGCAAGGGTCCTTTCAGGGTCCCTCCCTCGTGCGATCACCCGCTCAACCAGGTCCTTCTCCGTGATTATTCCCGAAGGGTGCCCTTCCTTGGTGATCACCACTGAGCCGACAGACTTTCCGCTCATCGCAACAGCAACTTCTTTCGCGGTTGATGTCTCTGAGAGCGTCACGAGGTCCCTGGTCATCACATCAGCAACTAGAACTCGAGCTCGGATGCCGACCATTTATAGCCCCGGTTTAATCTTTGTTTTTCCTGATATTTATAGTATAGTAAAGGCGGCGGATGGTTGGGGTTTGGCCCGATCCGCATCAGATCAGGGCGCACCCGCCTGGGGGGATCACGTTCAGTATGTCTGACTCGGGGATGGCGGCAACCTTTTCCTTCAAGTCGAGACCCGCCTGCCTCCCCAGCCTATCCTTTATTGCCAAGGCAAGGCGCTTTCCCTCCAGCTCGCCGGGCCTGAGGCTCACCCAAAGGCTTGCCCTTGAGCGGACGAATTCGCCTACGCCAGCGATCACCTTGTACTCGCCATCTGAGAGGATGATCCCGATCTGGATCTCGAGCGGGATGTTCCTCACATAGTTCCTCTCCCCGTATATCATGAATGCCCCCTTGCCAAGGTACTCCCCTGAGGGGGGCGCCTTGGTGACCTGGTCAGGGCGTACCCAGTATCCGTCAGCGACGCCTATGCCCGCCTTCCATGCCCTGGAGAATGCCACAGCGAATGCGGCAGCCTCAGCCTTTGTCCTATCCGGGATCTCCTTGCCCCCGGACTTGACCACCACCACGGAGCCGCCAGGGAGGTCTGCGTGGGCGAAGATGTCAGTAGGTTCCAAGTGCTTCTTCACCAGGATCTCATTCTGGCTAGCGTCCTTGCCGCCTATGATCAGGAACCCGTCCGAAGAGTACATCCACCTGAACTTCTCGTACCACTCCTTGCTCATCGCCCTCAGGAAGGTCGGCTTGGGTATCGCCAAGAGACCCTTCTTAGCCTCCTCGATCTTCCTTTCGCTCTCCTGGAGGGCCTTCCTGAGCCCCTCCAGCTTCCGCGATGCCTCCTTCGACTCCGAGAAGTAGCGCTTTGCATTTTCCGCAGCGGAGAGCTTGAAGTCTATCACCAATTCTTTCCCGCCGATCGAGTAGACGAGGGTACCCGCCGCCCCGTCTACCTCCCTTATGTTGGAGTCGAGAGACCGTATCGATCCCCAGTCCGTCCCCGATCTCCTCTCCCTCAGCACCCGATTTACGAGCGACTGGAAGGCGGGGAGGTTTGCCATGATTAGCTTCCCCTTCTCCAACGACTCTGCCCGCCGCTTCTCAAGCTCGGCTATGTGTGCAAGCTGCCTCGACCTGATCGCCTCGAGGCCCTTTATCTCCTCCTCGACCCTCGCCTTCCGCCTGTCGCCTGCCTGCTCAAGGACGATCCCCCCAAAGTAGACGTCGGCTGCCTCGTTGAATGTGCTGAAATGCCGACGATCGCCCGCGATCGACACGAAATCCACAGGTACGACAGTGTACGGCTTCCCGCCCTGATCGATTATCGTGGGCTTCAGCCTCCCCGATCGGACCTCCTCAAGGACAGAGAGGACGGAAGACCTGAAGGCGGCGATCTCGGCTTCCGTCACGACGTCCGAGGGGCGATCAGGAGGTACGCCTGACCTTGCGAGGCCCTCCTCGACGAGCTCGGAGGGGAGGTTGAGGACCCTGGTGAGCGCCCTGGAGACGGGGTGCTTAGAGGCTTTCAAATCCCCGAACGGGATTGGATCAAGGGCAACATCGAGGCCCCGCCTCGGGGGCGGCTTGTACGGCACTCCGACCCTGAGCACTCTGTCCTTCATCTCCCGCTGGTGGAGGGCGAACCTGATCACGCCGTCCTTGTCAGTTATGAGAAGATTCCCGTCACCGAAGATCTCGAAGTACGCCGAGTACTGTTCGCCACCCCTATCCAACACCATTATGGCTATACGGTCAAAGTCGAGCTGCTCGAACCTCAGCACCTTGGCTCCAGCCAGGTATCGCCGCAGGTTCACCGCAGTCGGGGTAGGCCTCTCAGGCACAGGGTACTTGAAGTGCGTGAGGTTGAGCCTACGCTGAGGATCGAAGACCAGGTCACGGGATGCGGGATGGGCATGGATGCGGAATACAAGCATGGAACCCTCGACTTGGTATACGTTGTCAACGCGAGCGCTTATTAAGGTGGAGTTGAGTTCACTTACGATAGCGAGGATGTCCAACGATGTCATCCCAGACTTCAAAACAATCAGCTCCTAAGCCCGAGGGCCTCTACAGGAGGATGTATTACATCAGGGTGCTATTTGCAGTTATCGGCGGTCTTGTCACGGGCGGCCTGAACATCAGGGGCGAACTGGGGATCGCGGTCGGGGTTGCGGTCTACCTTGCCTCGTACGTGTTCCTAAAGAGCTTCGGCCCCTTCAGGGGCATTCCGGACAAGAATAAGTACTACATGACGGGGATCTTTTCTTACTTCCTGCTCTGGTTCTCGACATGGGTGATCTCGATCAACCTTCTTTACCCTTCCGCTCTTCCTTAGCTTTCTTACGAGGGGCTACCTCGAAGACATCTTCGCCCGCCTCCTGTTGCTTTTTCTTCTCCTGCGGCTCGCTGTTGAGCGGATATTCAGGGTAGTTCTCCTTCAGGAAGGCAAGGGTCTTTGCCGCTATTTCCCAGGCTATCAGGAACCCCCTCTCATAGTCGTCTATGGTCGGCCTGTATGCCTCGTTCCTGAACTTCTCGGAGAGGGCGCTTATCTCCTGCGGTTCCCCTTTCCTGTAGAGCTTGATGTAGAGCGAGGCAGAATCCCTCTCCTTAGCGCAGTTGTATATGCCCCTGACGGCGTCGTAGAAGCCCCTCCCCAGCTCGCCTGTCCCGTTCAGCTTGTTCTTCAGGACCGAGAGGTCCTGCTCGGCCCTGGGGAGGCTCCTAAAGTAAACGTAGCGGACTATCTGGGAGACCTCGGCCTCGAACTTGTGGAGCAGGTCGTATGTGGACAAGCAGACCACATTGCTTTTTTATAACTTGAGCGCTTATCAAATCTTCGATGTTGGCAGATGAGGGCTGAGGACATAGCCGAAGCGATAAGGCTGATGGAAACTGATCTGCCCCCTGATGTAGAGGCGGCACTCGCGCGTTGCCGGGATGAGGAGGAGGGGATCAGCAGGGAAGTCCTCGGGGCCATGCTCGAGAATGTGAGGATCGCAAGGGAGGGGGGCGCCCCGATCTGCCAAGACACGGGTAGCCTGGTCTTCTTTGTGAGCGCCAAGGAATGCTGCAGCGAGATCTGCAGGATAATCATGGAGGGGGTCGCGATGGCAACCGAGGCGGTGCCCCTCAGGGCGAACATAGTCGATCCGTTCTCAAGGAAGAACACAGGCAACAACTTGGGCAGGGGCAACCCGATCATACATATAGATCCGCGCCCGGAGGGGGGGCTGCGGATAGGCATACTGGCCAAGGGGGCCGGGTCGGAGAATGTCAGCGCCGCTACGATGCTGGACCCGGACCAGTCGGTGGGGGGGATAAAGGAATTCGTTCTCCAGACTGTCAGGAAGGCTGGCGCCAAGCCTTGCCCGCCGATCATCGTGGGTGTAGGCGTCGGGGGGAGCCTCGATGCCGCAGCGTTACTGAGCAAGCGCGCCCTGATGAGGAGGCTCGACGAGCCAACAGAGGATGCTCTCGCGTCGCATTTAGAAGGCGATCTGCTGAGGGAGATCAACTCGCTCAGGATCGGCCCGATGGGGTTCGGGGGCAAGAACACGGCGCTCGCGGTCAGGCTGGAGGCTGCGGACTGCCACACGGCAAGCCTACCCGTCGCTGTGAGCATACAGTGCTGGGCGCTCAGGAGGGTCTTCCTCGAGACTGAAGGCGACAGGGTTTTGATAAGGAGGTGACGGCTTGGGCAAAGCATACAGTCTCAGGGGAAAGATAGGCGACCAGGAGGTCTCAAAGCTGCAGGTCGGCGATATCATTTACATAACTGGCGAGATATTCACGATGAGGGACCAGGCGCACCTGAAGGCCCTTGAGATCCTCAGGGGAGGAGGAAGGCTGCCCTTCGACCTCAGGGGCGGAGTGATATACCACTGCGGGCCTCTAGTAAAGGGTAGCAGGGTGGTCTCGGCTGGACCTACCACGAGCATGAGGATGGAAAGGAGCGAGGGGGAGATCCTCGCGAGGACCGGGGCAAAGTGCATAATCGGCAAAGGTGGGATGGGATCTGGAACCCTCAGCGCGCTCTCAGAGCACCACGCGGTCTATGCGGAGTACCCCGGGGGGGCGGGTGCGCTGGCAGCGAGGTCAGTGGTCGGGATAAAGGGAGTTTACTGGAGGGAGCTCGGGGACCCAGAGGCCGTCTGGGTGCTCGAGGTGGAGGGCTTCGGGCCTTGCTTCGTGACGATGGACTGCCACGGCAGGTCCCTCAGGGAGACGCTCAAGAAATGACCATTGAAGCGCGAACGATGTGGAGCCAGGCGTCCAGAGGTGCATAAAGGGCGGTTTGCTTTTTCGGCTTTGATTTGGAATGAAAGGAGAAAAATTGAGGCTCTGCTTGGGGGAATGGTCACTTCATCGCTGCCCAAGTTGACCTTATGGCCTCGACGAAGCGCTTTGTCGCTTCTTCGGGGTTCGCTGACTTTGTTATTGCGCCCCCGACGACCAGCACGCGCGCCCCTGCCTTGACCATCTGCGGCACTACCTCGAGCTTTATGCCGCCGGCGACTGAGACCGGGATCTTGAGGCTCCTCGCCAGGTTCTGCACCAGCGCGACCTTCTGGTCCACCTCCCGCTCCCTCGACTGGGCGCTTATGCCCACGTGCATGCAGACCATGTCCACGCCCAGCTTCTCGACCTCGAGCGCCCTGGAGAGCGGATCCTTGAGGTTCATCAGGTCGACCATCACCTTGACATTGTACTTCCTAGCAGCGCCGACCGCGTCAGAGATGGTGTAGTCGTCAGTGGCGCCCATCACAGTGACGATGTCAGCCCCAGCCTCGACAGCGAGCTCAGTCTCGAGCCAGCCCGTGTCGAATGTCTTGAGGTCTGCCAGTATTGTCGCGTTGGGGCAGGCCTTCCTAAGGGACCTCACAGCGTTGAGCCCCTCTGACTTTATCAGCGGGGTCCCAGCCTCGATTATCTCGGCGCCACCGCGGTATGCCTTCTCGGCTATGGGTATGGCATCCTTCAAGTAGCGCTCGTCTATTGCCACCTGCAGCTGAGGACCTTCGTAAACTGGCTTCAGACCCAATTGCAGCACCTTCTTGCTTGACGGTATACCGTTATAGTCCCAGCCTCTCACTGCATAGTACTCATTTAATAACCTATCCATGTCGACCGTCTCGCCCTTGGCCGGACCGTCGGGCATCGGGACCTCGGTGAACCTACTAGGCAGCGCATCGTCCTTCCTGCTGAAGCCTTCCCTAACGTTGAAGAGGCGCTCGATGTTGTAAATGCGCTCGCCTATCCTGTAGAACTCTTCCCTGTCCACGTAGAAGCCTGTCGCGCAGGTGAGCAGCCTGGCGTAGAAGTCCGGCTCGAATGCCAGGGTGCTGAAGAGCGCCATAGTCGTGTACTTGCAAAGCACGAGGGAGTCCAGCACCGCGAAGACGTCCTGCATTACCTTTGTTAGGGCGGCCTTGTCGTCGTACGAGTTCGGGTTCAGGTACCTTGGCATGCTGAGGATCTCCGGGACTATCATGAAAGCCCTGAGGTGGCACCCGCCCCTGTTCGAGGTGGCATATGACAGTGCCATGCCCTTCACCCCCCTCGGGTCGTATGCAGGCAGCTCGAGCCCCTTCACGTGGATCGCAAAGTCATCAGCCTCGAGCTTCTTGGCAGCGCTGCGGGTCCCCTCAGCCAGCAGGTCCCCGATCCCCTCGCGGTAAGCGGTCATACGGATCAGCTTGAGCAGGGCCTCGGTGTCGCCGAATTTTGCGTCGAGCCCGATCTCCGAGGGCTTGACCTTGCCCTTCTCCGCGCAAGCCATCAGGAACCCTATAGCCTGGCCCATCGATATCGTGTCGACGCCAAGCTTGTTGCAGAGATCGTTCGCCACGGCTATCGCATTCAGGTCGCTTATGCCGCAGTTCGGCCCGAGCGCCCAAACAGTCTCGTACTCCGGGCCCTCTGTCTCTATCGTCTCTCCGGTCGGGAGCCTTGGCTGGGTGATCCTCCCGCACATGATCGGGCAGGCGAAGCACCCCTTCTTGCCACGGAGGATGGTCTTGGACATGTACTCCCCGCTCACCTTCTCGGCTTCCTCGAATACGCCTGTGCTGTAGTTCCTCACCGGGAAGATCCCCGCCTTGTTTATGATGTGGACAAGCACAGAGGTGCCGTACCGGGCAAGCCCGTCTCCGGTTATCGGGTGGCCCTTGAGCACCTGGATTGTCCTCTTGACCTCCTTCATGAACGCATACCGGTTTGCAAGCGGTATCTCAGCCCTGCCCCTGACGACGATCGCCTTTAGGTTCTTCGAGCCCATTACCGCGCCGACACCGCCCCTCGCAGCAGTCCTGTGCTTCTCGTTCATTATCGCCGCGATCTTGACCAGTCTCTCCCCCGCAGGCCCTATGCACGCGACCCTTGCCAAGGGATCCCCGACGATCTGCTTGAGCCGGTCCTCGGTCTGCGTCGTGTCTAGGCCCCAGAGCGCTGAGGCGTCGTTGAGGCGGGCCTCGCCGTTGATTATTGAGAGGTAGACGGGCTTGCTGCTCTTCCCCTCGAATATGATGCCGTCATAGCCTGACCGCTTCAGCTCGACGCCGAAATATCCGCCGCTGTTGGCGTCGAATATTGTCCCAGTGGCAGGAGACTTCGTCGAGACAGAAAACCTGCCCGAAGTGGGGGCAGCGGTCCCGGTCAGGGGCCCAGTCATGAATATGAGCTTGTTGTCCGGACCGAGCGGATCGGTGCCTGGCTTCAGCTCATCGTAAAGGATTTTTGCCCCGTATCCCCTGCCGCCTATGAACTGCGCGGCAGTTTCGAAATCAAGCTCTTCTGAAGAGATCTCCCCAGTCGTGAGATCAACGCGGAGTATTCTGTTCATGTAACCGCCCAAGCGGTGATCCTCCTGATGACAGGAGAGAATTGGGGGCACACTTATATCTTTCCTGCTTCCGGTTGGATTTGATAGGAAGGAAGGGAAGAGGAAGGAAAGGAAGGAAAGGAAGAAAGGATTCAGAATCCTCATCGGTGTTGCGTATGAAAGTGAAGGCTGAGTTCTTCGCCGATCTGAGGGAGAAAGTAGGCTGCCCAGCGATGGAACTGGAGATCGCAGGGAGCACGCTGCTCGACCTCATAGAGGAATTAGACGCACGGACAGGCGGGGCGCTGATGAAAAATGTTCTTGAGGGGGGGAAGCTGAAAGACCTAGTGAAGGTCCTCGTGAATGGCAGGGACGTCAGGGGGCTTAGGGGGCTCGAAACAGGGCTGCATGATGGGGATGTTGTCTCTTTCTTCCCTCCGGTCGCTGGCGGCTAGCGAGGAAGATCCTCCCCGATTCCGAATCCTGATCTTGATGGGGAATGCCTAGAATCATGACTTGAACAGAAAAAGAAAGAGAAAGAGAAGGGTATCACAAGACTGCGGGATGCTTCTCAGCTGGCAGGCTTCCTCGATATCTTGATGTCTATGGTAGAGACGTTCTTATGGGGATCGCCAACGATCGCAGTGCCGATCGTAACGCTCTTGACCACGGCATCGCCACCAAGGAAACGCTTCGAGACGATCTCAGCGACGTCCACCGCGCGGGAGATCGCCCTCCCCTTGCCTTGACCGTCACCGACCCGGACTCCGTCAGCTCCATCAGTGCAGCCATTGCATAGCTCATCACCGACTTCTTACCGACTAGCACTGTGCCCGCAGGGACGGTTTTTTCGGATTTGGGAACGGCTTCAGCCAAGAAGATCCGCCTCTGGAAGCGATGGCGGGCAATAATTTATCAGACCGATTTTCAAGTTTGATCCGGGCGTCCACATTGAAGACAAGGATCGCTGAGGATTACAACGCAACTGCTGGTATATACGACATGAGGTACAGGGAGGAGCAGCAGCTGAAGATAGGGTTCCTCCTCAACAGGGTCAGGCTGAGAGACGGCGACACAGTCATAGACGCAGGGTGCGGCACAGGACTCCTTCTCGAGTCAGTCTCAGAAAGGGCTAAGGCCTGGCTGGTCGGCATCGACAGCTCAATTGGCATGCTGCGCGAGGCGAAGCGGAAGGGGATTGAGGCCGACTTAGTCTTGGGGGATGTGGAGAACATGCCTTTCAAGGATGGTGTTGCGGATGCGGCATTCTCTGTGAGCGTGATCCAGCTGGCGGAGAACCCGGAACGGGCAATCAGTGAGATCAGGAGGATCACTAAGGCAGGCGGTGCTATTGGGATAAGCTATTTGAAAAGGGCAGGGATAGAACCCCCGCTGGCGGCGGGAATCAGGGCAGCGGTCCATGCATCAGAAACGTTGAAAGACATCTTCATCACGGGATTCAGGGAAGATTGATCGACGGATCATCCGCAGGTCCTGCACAGAAAAGGTTTTTATAACGAGCCCTATTCACGGTAAGTTGGTGTATCGATAAAATGCCTAGCGAGCCGATAAGGTTGCTCAACAAGTCCCTGCATAGCCAGATCCTTGTCAAGCTGAAGGATGGGCACGAATACGTCGGGATCCTGGAGAAGTACGACCCAACAATGAACCTCATAATGAGTGATGCGGTTGAGGCTTCTGACGATTCCAGCGAGCCGATAGCAAAGTACGGCAAGATCCTGGTGAGGGGCAACAACATACTCTACATCAAGACCTCGAGACCCCAATGAGTGGAGCCATCCAGCGTAGACAAAGCACGCACCCTTAAGAGGAGGGCAGCGGTCCATGTCATCAGTCATCCTCTATGAGGAGACCATAACATGGAGGCTGATCATAGCGCTGGTCTTGGGTGTGTTGTGCTTCGCGGCAGCGGTGACGACATTCGCTTACGTGAACGACCCGAGCGAGGATCCGATTGCACTGGTTGTGATCGCAATAGTCGCAGCGGCAGGCATGGGGATCGCGCTTAACTTCAGCAGGCTCTCGATCAAGGCGACCTTCGACGGGATATCAGTGGCGTTCGGGAGGATCAGGACTTCTTTCAGATGGGATCAGATCGAGGACTGCTATTTGGACCAGGCTTCATCGCTCAGGTACGGCGGATTCGGGATAAGGGGAGGCAGGGTGGATGGAAAGACAAGGCTTGTCTACAACATAACTAGCGCCCCTCGACTCGTTCTGAAGTTGAAGGACGCCAAGTATGACGAGTTCGCCTTCTCCACCAAGAGGCCGGAAGAGCTTATGAGGGTGATCAAGGGGCAGATCCCGCAGCCGCCCCTGTAAAAACCCAAGCGCATTTGCCAGACCGCCAGCCTAGATCCAGAAAAATTATCCGGAGTTATTCGACAATCGAAAAGTCATACTAGAAAGCAATATTAGGAAGTGGGATATGCTAACCTTTAAAGTGATGGTGGAGGGCTATATTTGAGTCCTAGGAACATTGTTGTAGAAGCGCTCCAGCAGCAGCCGGTCGAGTCGCACAGCGTCGAGTTCGTAGAGAGGAAGGGCCTCGGGCACCCCGACTACATCGCAGACAGCCTGTCGGAGGAGTTCAGCCTCGAGCTTTGCAAGGAGTACCAGAAAAGGTTCGGCACAATACTTCACCACAACGTCGACAAGGTGCTCCTTGTGGGGGGGCAGGCGAACCCCAAGTTCGGGGGAGGCGAGGTGATCACCCCGATTTTCATAATAATGTCAGGAAGGGCGACCAGCGAGGTGAACACCAACGGCGGGGTGGAGTACATCCCGGTGGGTAGGATAGCCCTCCAGGCAGCAAAGAACTGGATCAGGAACAATCTCCCCCACCTTGACGTTGACCACCATGTGATAATCGACCACAAGATAGGAAAGGGGTCGGCTGACCTGGTATGCAACTTCAACACGAGGTATGGAAAGATATGCTCGAACGACACCTCCTTCGGCGTCGGTTACGCGCCCTTGGACACGCTCGAGAGGCTTGTATTCGACACTGAGAGGTACATCAACAGCCCGGAGACGAAAAAGAGGTTCCCCGAGGTTGGGGAGGACGTCAAGGTAATGGGGCTGAGGACCGGGAGAGAGATCAAGATAACCATAGCGGCAGCCACGATCTCGAAGAATGTGCCTGATCTATCCCACTACCTGTCTGTCAAGGAGGAGCTGAAGTCAGCGGTCGAGGACTTCATCGCCAGGAAATGCGACACGCCTGTAGAGGTCTTCCTGAACAACGCTGATTTGCCTGAGAAGGGGATAGTCTACCTCACGGTGACAGGGACCAGCGCCGAGATGGGGGACGACGGCGAGACAGGGAGGGGGAACAGGGCCAACGGGCTTATCACGCCACAGAGGCCAATGTCGCTGGAGGCTGCAGCCGGCAAGAATCCGGTGAGCCACGTGGGTAAGATTTACAACGTGCTGGCTGGGAGGATAGCCGAGAAGATAGCCGAGATAAAGGGGGTGGACGAGGCATACGTCAAGATAGTCAGCCAGATCGGCAGGGCAATAGACGACCCCCACATGGCCAATGTGCAGCTAGTTATGGAGAGGGGATCCCTAGTGACGAGCAACATACAGGGCGAGATCAGGGGGATCGTTGAGAACTCCCTTGACTCGATAGCCGAGATCACAGAGGCAATTCTTGAGAAGAGAGCGACCCTCTTCTGAGGGTTTCCTTCATCCTTTCTTTCTTGTACTCCTCAAAGAGGGCCCTGATCCTGTCCGGGCGCGACTTCATACCACCTTCCATGGCGGAGCACCCCTCGCGGATCATCTTCTCGAGGGACTCCCTTTCGATCACCAGCGTTTCGTCTACAACAAAGCCGTCATTCTTGCCCCTGACCGCAAAGGGCACCCCCAATTCCCAAAGCCTTGATTGCACGCCTGCGCTGGGCTGATCGTCGAGGATCAGGAACACGTTGCCGAAAGGCTTGAAAGCCGATTCGAGATCGCCTTCCGCCGGAGATATGGATTCAAGGTAGATCAAGGCTCGCCCGCCGACCTCTTCCGGCGGCGGCACCGCCTCGGCGATCCTCCTTGCCCGCCTTACGGGGATTGATCGCCCCTCGGCTATCGTGCAGATCGCAGACCTCAGCCGCTGCCGCTCGGACTTGAGCGAGTCCACCTCTGCCCTGAGCCGGGTTGTCTCGTCTAGAAGTGACTTGATCCTCCTTTCGAGCTCGTAGCTCTCCAAAGCCCGGGGCTGCCTGTACTCGAGGCGCGTGAGCCGCATCTCATCCTCGAGCTCTTCTATCCTTGAGGACAGCTGCCGGATCTTTTCTATCAGCGCATCCCTCTCAGTGCGGAGATCCTCGAACTTCGACTCGAGGATCCTTATCCTCTCGCGCTCCCCGCTCGCCCTCGCCTTCTTGGCGGCCGGCCGCACAGGATTGGGCGACCGGCTCCTGGAAATGGCGTCGCTTATGCTGATCCCCCTGATCACAAGCGCCTTCACCTCTTCAAGGTCCACCTGATCGCTGCTTGCGCGCGCATGCGAGGCGCACTGCTCAAGCTTGTTCCTGAATGAGGAGAATGCCTTGAAGGCCGCGGCGAGTGAGTCCCTCTGGTGCGCGTCCTCAACAACTATCCCCTGCTCGTCGGAGAGGATCCCAGCAATCTCGGACTTCTCAGAGGTCCGCATCGGGCGGTCGGGGGAGAAGACCATTGCGCTGTGCACCGCCGCGAGCTTCGTGACCATGTCAGGAGGCGGAGAGACGTCGCTTGCAAAGACTAGAGCCCTACCCAGCGAGGCAAGGCTCCTCGCTATCTGCCCCCTCGTCATTCCCCTCCCGCTCATGAGGCGGAGTACCCGACCGTTGAGATCCATCACGGCGACCCCAGTGACCATGCCAGGGTCGACGCCCACGATCAGGTATCTTTTGACTGCCTCTCTCCTGCTCTCCTCAAGCAAGGGCATATACTCAAATGACTTTGTGTAAAGCGGGGTTATTTTAACATTCACGCTCGAGGTCCTGATCTGGCGGACTATACCGAATAGCTGGTTCCTCGGGGAATACACCGTGAAGGAGGCGCCGACGACCCCGTGCGCCCCTTTTTTAATCGCGAGGTCGAACTCAATCCCCTTGGACTCAAGGGCAGACTTGACCCCTTCAACAAGGCTCTGGACGGCCCCCTCGACGCTCCGCCTGTACCGCTCTGAGCTCATGCCGCCTGGCCCGTACCGGCGCTTCCTCGATATGGTTATCCTCGTCTCCGGTCCATAAACCTTCACGGCGAAGCCGATCCCTGCGGCTGCCGCCCTGGCACATGCTTCTGCAGATTTGAGGGGGTTCAGCTTTTCCCCGTCCGAGAAGCCTATCCGCTTGCCTACTGCTGAGAGGGGTAGGAAAACCTCCTTCGGGGATCCGGTCACTTGGACGAGTTCGGCCTTCAGCAATTTACCGGCAAAGCGCCTGATCTCGCCCTCGTCGCCGATCTCGTAGATGTTGTCAACAGCCACAGCATCGACCTCAAAATCGAGGGCTGCCTTTGTCACCTCATCCGGACTCATAAGCTCGCGCCTGAGCAGGACCTCGCCGTCGCGCATGATCACTGCGGAAAAGCCCTTCCCGGATGGGTGGCGGTCGATGCCAATGACTTTCGAGTACTTAATCATAACGGATCAACTAAAAGCATATATATTACAATGTAACCGAGTGTATACGAGAACCTGACGGTTATTAAAATTTGTCGTTGTAGTTTTTCATATTTTCTAATTGCCCCTAATCACTGTGACGAAACATTTAAAAGATAGACTCTTTCGCATATTATTTGAGAATAAAAAGGTGTTAAGTATGAGTGGAGTAATTGAAAAAACAGAAAATGAAGGAAACATAATGACTGTGGAAAGGGAAAACATCGCCAAGGTTGCAATGGCTCTCTCATCCCCGACAAGGATACAGATACTCAACTTCATAAAGTCCAGGGAGGTCGACATGCAAGAGATCGCAGAGCTGATAAAGCAGAGCAAGGCGAATGCCAGCGCACAGATGAGGATACTCGAGGAAGTGGGCCTTGTCAAGACCTCCTACAAGCCGGGGATAAGAGGAGTGAAGAAGGTCTGCAGCACTGACGTTAAGGAGGTTAGGTTCAAGTTCTAAACTTGGGTCTTATTTCCTTAATTCTTCAATCCCCTCACCTGCTTACTTAAATAGGCAGGAAAATTCCTAATACTTGTTTTATCACCGCTGATCCGTCAGCCAATGGAGATCAGGCTGATCGACAGGCAGGCTTCCCTGCGGCAGCGCTTACGAACCCCAGATACGGCATGGATGGCCTGCCCGGCCTGGACCTGAACTCTGGGTGAGACTGGGTGCCAAGGAAGAACGGGTGATCGGGGAGCTCTAGGAACTCCACCCTCCTCCTGTCCTCGGACCAGCCGCTGAAGACCATGCCGCTCTCGCTGAGAGGCCCCCAGTACTTCGGGTTGACCTCGTACCTGTGTCGGTGCCTCTCGACGACAACATCTGAGTTGTACAGGCGGTGGACCATTGTCCCGGGCTCCACGAGTATCCTGTAGGATCCCAGCCGCATCGTCCCCCCTAGCATTTGGAGCTGCTTCTGCTCAGGCAGGAGATCGATCACAGGGTGGGGGGTCTTCGGGTCAACCTCGGTGGTGTTCGCGCCCTCGAGACCGAGAACATTCCTTGCATACTCGACAACTGCGAGCTGGAAGCCGTAGCAGATCCCGAGGAGCGGCTTCTTGTTCACGCGGGCATAGTGCACGGCGCGTATCTTCCCCTCCGTCCCCCTCGACCCGAAGCCAGGGAGTATCATGATGCCATCGTATCCGCCGAGCTGCTCAACCTTCGAAGGATCCTTCTCAAACTGGGTCGTCTCGACCCAATCCGTAGATACACGGCAGCCGACTTTGGCTCCAGCGTGCTTCAGGGCCTCGGTTATGCTAACATACGAGTCGGAAAGCTTCGTGTACTTCCCGCACATGGCAATCTTCAGTGGGGTCGAGGCCTTCATGAACTCGTCCACTATGGAGATCCACGGCGCCCAGTCAGGGGTCCTGCCGTTGAGCGCCAGTTTCTTTACGATGTACTCGCCCATGCCCTGCTCGTCGAGGTTCATCGGGATCTGGTAGAGGCATTCAGCATCATAGGATGTGAAGACGGCCTCGATGGGAACGCTGCCGAAGAGCGCTATCTTCCGCCTGACGTCATTGTCCAAGGGGACCCTGCACCTAGCCACAATGATGTCAGGCTGGATGCCTATCCGCCTCATCTCCTGGACGCTGTGCTGGCAGGGCTTGCTCTTCTGCTCGTTCGTTGAGTTGAGGATCGGCACGAGCGCGACATGGACGAAGAGCGTGTCGCCTGGATCCTCCTCTAGCCGCATCTGCCTGACAGCCTCCAGGAACGGGAGCCCCTCGATGTCCCCTATGGTCCCGCCTATCTCGACCAGGAAGACGTCTGCACCGGAGGATTTGGCGGCGGACCTGATGGCGCCCTTGATCTCGTCAGTCACGTGGGGGATTATCTGCACGCACTGACCGAGGTACTCCCCCTTCCGCTCCTTCTCTATCACTGCAGCGTAGACTTTGCCTGTCGTGATGTTGCTAAGCTTAGAGAGGTTTATGTCAAGGAACCTCTCGTAGTGCCCGAGGTCGAGGTCGGTCTCCCCCCCATCCTCGGTCACGAATACCTCCCCGTGCATGAAAGGGTTCATTGTCCCAGCGTCTACGTTGACATATGGGTCGATCTTCATTGCCGAGACCGAATACCCTCTCGCCTGCAGCATCTTTCCTATCGAGGAGGTCGTTATGCCCTTACCGACGCTGCTCAGGACGCCGCCGGTGATGAACACGAACTTTACCATATGGACGCCTCAACAAACACCAATTATCTCCACCCAGTCGGTTTAAAAAGGTATTTCTCGCCGATCCTAACGCTTTTTGACCAGCTCAATCCCCGTTATCTGGACATATCCGGAGGTCCTTTGCCAAGACTTGTTCGCGGAGGTGATCCTTATCCTGCTTTTGAAAAGCGGCATGTCGCAGACGAATGTCTCGTACTCCCCGCCCTCCCCCGATACATTGATCCCGTGCTTTGAATGCAAGCGGAGCAGGTCCTCGAGCGCATCATGATCCAAACGCCTCCCCAGCCACTCTGGGCCGAGGCCCTCTGCAGAGACAGAGGTAAAGTAGATCTCGAAGCCGAGCCCGATCATCTCCCTGATCAGGACCTCCTCGTCCTGATCCCAAAGGGGATGGAGGTGAAGCAGCCCAGCCCGCTTGCATACCTCATCGACCCTCTCCTTCTGGTACCTGCTCGCTATCGCGCCAGTTACGATCGCGTCTATCCGGTGGGCCTCGGCTATCCCGGGGAGCGCCTCTGCAAGCTCCAAGACCTCCAGCTCCTTGATGCCCGAGACTTTGACTTCCACCCATGGCACTCCTATGCACTCTGCCTGGTGGCGCGCCAGAGCTACATTTGGGACGTGGAACATGTAAGAGTCCGCCCGGAACGGGGATGCAGTGATGAGGCAAGCCAGATCGTGCCCATCCGACTTTACCCTCAAGGCTGCAAGGTTGCTGTCCTTGCCGCCTGAGTATAGCGCTGCGACTCTCATCTCGAAAACCTCAGAATGCAAGTATCACCGCGAGGAGCCCGGTGAGGAAGATCCCGTCGAAGGTGCCTGCGCCGCCTATGCTCATGTTCCCTGCCCCCATGGATCTTATGTCTTTCAGGTGGAGCAGGTCCGCACCAATCAGCGTCCCTATCGTGCCCCCAGCATACGCAACCACCACCGAATACTGCCCCCCGAATGCCAGGGCAGAGACCGCGGCGACCAGAGGGGGGATGAACATCGGCGTGACTATCCCTACGCCGCTTACAGGCTTCGCAATGAAGTAGACCACCAAGGAAACGACAACAGTGGAGACGAGGGCTGGGGCGGCGGCCCCGGGGTTTGCCAAGAGGAGATAGGCGGAGAGGATGATCGGCATTATCGCCCCCCCAAGGTTTATCGAGAGGACGCTCTCGAGGACCCTCCTCTCGACTGTTGGGACAGGGTAAGGTATCCCGAAGAAGTAGACGTACCTGACGGTGGGCGCGGCGGATGCGACCCTGCTCCGCCAGATGGGGATGTTTATCGAGCTGCCCGCGAGGCTGAGGAGGAGGAATATAAGGAAAGAGCCCCACCCGAGTCCGTAATTCTTCAGCGCCTGCCCGACCAGCCCCAAGATCATCAAGGGCGCAAGGATTATTATCAGGAAGAAGAACGCTAAGAGCACGACCCCGATGGTGGGTAGAACGAAAGCCTGCCTGCTCATCAACACTACCTTGTGCAAATACCGGGCAAAAACATATAACTTTTTGGATGGACTAGTCATGATCATGGAAAGCCAAAGGATCCTCGTCACGCTCACCCCACCCGAGGCGAAGAGGCTAATAGGCAGGGGCGTCTCCTCGCTGCCCCAGGTGAGGCGTGCAATGGCCGATGGCACTGTCGTGATCGCCCCAGGAACAACCAATGCGTACGTGTATGAAGAGATCACCGGCGAGAGGATAGACAGGGGGCGGTTCGCCATCGGGATTGTGACGGGCCGCGGAACCTGCGTCTCGAAGGCATCAGCGCGGATGCCTGAGGTCGTCATCTCCCACGGCGTGGAGACGGGGCAGAGGATCAAGGATGTGCTCGATGATCTTGGCCCCCAAGATGTCTTCATCAAGGGGGCTAACGCGGTGGATCCTTGGGGCAACGCAGGAGTCTACCTCGGATCACCCACCGGCGGCACCATGGGCATGAGCATAGGGACGCTGCTTGCCAGGGGCGTCCAGGTTGTCGTGCCGGTTAGCCTCGAGAAGCTTGTCCCGTTACCGATTTCTGACATAATCCCGGAGATGGGGAACAGGAGGTTCGCAGCTGCGATGCGCATGCCCGTGGGGATGATGCAGATCCCGGGCAGGGTGGTGACCGAGATGGAAGCCGTAAGGACCCTCTTCGGGTGCAGGTGCATACCGGTCGGTGGAGGGGGCGTAAACGGGGCCGAGGGGGGCAGGTGCTATGTGCTCGAGGGCGACGCCGTGTCGATCGGGGAGGCTTGGAAATCGCTCCTCTCGATAAAGGGCGAGCCAGCACTCCAGGTGGAGGAAGAGAGCTGCTACGAGTGCAGGATGAGCTGTTCCCATAAAATAACGCCGTTAAGTTATTAAGCGTTTGAGGAAAGCTACTATGAGTGCAAGTTCGATTGTTTTGGGGGCATGAAAAGTGCTGCTCAGTGTCCAAGATCTCCACGTGACCGTGGAAGGAAAGGAGCTTCTGAAAGGGATAGACCTGGAAATGGAGTACGGCGAGATAGTGGCGATAATGGGGCACAATGCCTCAGGCAAGACGACACTCGCCCTCACTCTGACCGGTTTCCCGCAGTACCAGGTGAGCAAGGGCAAGATACTCTTTGAGGGGGAAGACATCACCTCGAAGAGCATCGACGAGCGGGCAAGGATGGGGATGGCACTTGCGTTCCAGTCCCCGCCGGCAATCAGGGGGATAAAGCTCGGGCACATGATCTCGCTGTCCGCAGGGATGAACCCCTGGCAGCCGAAGCCCGGGGACGACCCCGACCTCCCCAAGAAGATCCTGAGGAAGGTGAACCTGGAGCCGGAGAAGTACCTCGACAGGGAAGTGAACGTCGGCTTCTCAGGGGGGGAGAGGAAGAGGTCAGAGCTCGCGCAGATATTCGCAATGAAGCCCAAGCTGATGATACTTGACGAGCCCGACAGCGGAGTGGACATCGACTCGCTGAAGGTGCTCGGGAACAGCCTGCAGGAGTACTTCAGGACGGAAAAGTGCAGCATGATGATAATCACGCACCACCGGCACATCCTCCAGTATCTGAAGCCGAGCAGGATGCACATCCTCTCAGGCGGGAAGATCGCGCTAACAGGCAGCTACGAGGAGCTGATGCCAAAGATAGAGGAGCTGGGGTATGAGAGGCTGATAAAGGAGGCTTCGAACACATGAGCGATGAATGGAGGAAGAAGTACAGGCTTGAGGCGCTCCAGGCGGTAACCAAGCGGGCGACCTTTGGGAACGACATTGACCTCAGCGACTTCGTCACAATCCCCAAGGGCGAGAGAGGTATCGACGAGGACGTGAAGAAGAAGGGACTCGAAGTGGGTGTCGACGTTGAGGGGAAGAAGGGAGGGACATACTTCCAGGTCGACCATTCCGTGCTGCTCAGCCAGATTGCATCGAGGATCAAGGGCGTCGAGATGATGACCACAGACGAGGCCCTCAACAAGTACGACTGGCTGAAGGGCTACTACTGGAAGGCGCTCTCGGTCTCGCAGGACAAGTACACGGCGATAGCGGAGCTCAGGCAGACCAAGGGGTACTTCATCAGGTCTGCCCCGAACGAGAAGGTCGAGCAGCCGATCCAGGCCTGCCTGTACATAGGCACGGAGGGCGTCCTCCAGGCGCCCCACAATATAATAATCGCCGAGGAGGGGTCCGAGCTCAACGTGATCACAGGTTGCACCGCAGACAGCAGGGTCAAGACGGTCGCCCATGTCGGCGTGAGCGAGTTCTATGTTAAGAAGAACGCCACCCTCGTCTTCACGATGATACACAGCTGGTCCGACGAGGCGTACGTTAGGCCCAGGACGGGCGTTATAGTCGAGGAGGGCGGCACATTCATCTCCAATTACGTGATGATAAAGCCGGTGAGGGACATCCAGAGCTACCCGACAGCACACCTGGTAGGCAAGGACGCGAAGGCGAAGTTCAACTCGATAATCTACGCAAGCAAGGACTCGATAATCGACCTCGGGAACAGGATTTACCTGATGGCGGAAGGGACATCCGGGGAGTCAATATTCAAGGTGGTCTCGACTGGGACATCGAAGGTCTACAACAGGGGGCAGATAATAGGTCAGAACAGGAACACCAAGGGGCACCTTGAGTGCAGGGGGATGATACTCTGCCCGACTTCCTCGATTACCGCTATACCCGAGCTCGTCGCCGAGCACTCGGACACTGAGCTCTCGCATGAGGCTGCGATCGGCAGGCTCCAGGAGGAGCAGCTCCACTACCTCATGGCCAGGGGCATCCAACCGGAGCAGGCGATTGGTGTGCTCGTCAAGGGCTTCCTCGATCCGGGCCTCCCGGGTCTCCCGGAGCGGCTGCAGGAGGAGATAAGGGCGAAGCTGGCGCTGCTGGAGAGGAAGAGCAGCCCCCAGGAGCCTTGCTGAACAGGCTCCGCACCCGCTTTTTTGTCACTGATTTTTTTTTGCCCAACTTTGCGCCCGGGCAGCCAAAAAGCGAGAATTAAGCGGTGCTTTTTATGGTCACGTCGCCAGAATAGACCTTCTCGACGCCTCCCTCAGTCTCGACCAGGAGGGCCCCGTCCTGGGCTACGTCAAGAGCCTTCCCTTCGATGATCCTGCCGTAGGAGCTTATCGTCACCGGCGCACCCAGGGTGCAGGAGAAGAGGCGCCAAGCATCCAGTATTCCGCTTATCGAAGAGGGCAGCCCCTCGTACATCGCCTCGGCGTGCATCAGTATTGTCGAAAGCAGCTCCGCCCGGTCCAGCCGCCTCCCCAATATGTCGAGCGCGGAGACGGCCCTTTCCTTGACCTCATCTGGCAGATCCGCGGTGGAGAAGTTTACGTTGAGTCCGATGCCCGCGATGACATACTCCACTTTCTCGGGATCAGAGGAGGCCTCCAGGAGTATGCCGCATATCTTCCTCCCCCTGACAAGAACGTCATTCGGCCACTTGAGGGATGCGGGTATTCCGTGCAGCATCAGGGCCCTAGCTACTGCTACGCCGAACATGAGTGTTAGAATGGAAACCTGGTGAATCGGCAGGGAGGGGCGCAGCAGGAGGCTGAACCAAAGACCGCCTGGCGGAGATGACCAGCACCGGGATGCCCTGCCCTTACCGGACCGCTGCTCAAGGGCAACTACGAGCGTGCCCTCCGCCGCCCCCTGCTCAGCCAGCCCCCTCAGGAAGTTCTGCGTCGAGTCGACCGTGTCCAGCAGTGTCGGGTTCCTGCCGAGCACGCGGGTCCTGAGCCTTGCCAGGATCTCCAGGGGGAGAAGGCCGTCGAACCTGGGCACAAGCAAGTAGCCCTTCCCCCTCACGGATTCTATGAGGTAACCCTCTTTCCTAAGGCGCGCGATCTGCTTCGACACCGCCGCCCTCGACACCCCCATCTGGGAAGCGGCAACCGATCCTGAGAAGAACTTGCCCTCTGCCAGAAGCCGATCCAGGGGGCGCAAGGGGCTTCGCCAATAAAAAATAGGGAAGGGTTTAGATAATCCCTTTCTTCTTGAACTCCTCTATTTCGGCCTCTGAGTACCCGAGCGAGGCTAGTATCTCCTTGTTGTGCTGGCCAAGCAGCGGCGCAGGGTCGAACCTCTTTATCGGGGACTCGGAGAACTTTATCGGGCAGCCAGCCACCTTCACCTTCCCGTACTGGGGCTGGTCGAGCTCGATTATCATCTCCCTCGCGTTCACGTGCGGATCCTCGACAGCCTCGCCGACGTTGTAGACCGGCGCAGAAGGCACGTCGTTCTCCAGCAGGAGCTTCGCGACCTCCCACCTAGTCCTTGGCTTCGTGTATTCCTCGATCATCTGCTTAAGTATCGGCTCGTTCGCGCACCTGTGCGGGTTGGTGTCAAAGCGCGGATCGGTAATCCACTCAGGCTTGCCTATCGCCATGCAGAACCTCTTGAATATTGCGTCATTCCCAGCGGCGATCACGACGTAGCCGTCCTTTGCTTGGAAGATGTCGAACGGGGTGATCGTTGGGTGCTTCGAGCCGATCCTGGTCGGAATCTTACCCTCGAGGGTGTACCTGACCACTGCGTTCTCCAGAACTGCAACCATCGAGTCTACCTGGGCAACATCTACCTTCTGGCCCTTGCCTGTGCACTCGCGGTACCTGAGCGCTGCCAGGACGCCGATCGCCAGGAACATCCCGGAGACGATGTCGCCTATGGACGAGCCAGCCCGCGCTGGGGGCTTGTCCGGCCATCCGTTCATGTCCATGAAGCCGCCCATCGCCTGGCCAATTATATCATAGCTGGGCCACTTGCTGTAAGGTCCGGTGTGCCCGAATCCCGATCCGCATGCGTAGATGAGCTTGGGGTTCACTTTCTTCAGGTCCTCATAACCCAGACCCCACTCGTCAAGCGTGCCTGGCTTGAAGTTCTCTATCAGGACGTCGCTCCTCTTGACGAGCTCCTTCAGGATCTCCCTCCCCTTGGGGTCTTTCAGGTTGAGCGTTATGCCCTTGTGGTTCCTGTGGATGCTCACGTAGTAGGCACTCTTGTCTGGACCCTGGACGTTGGGAAAGAACGGACCCCACTCCCGGTTCATGTCGCCGTATATCGGCCTCTCTACCTTGATGACTTCTGCCCCCAGGTCTGCTAGGACCATACCGCAGTACGGTCCGAATAGGGCTCCTGTCAGACTAAGGACTCTAATACCCTCTAGTGGTCTCTTCACAATGGTTCCTCCTTTTGTTGTAGAGAAACAGCACCATATAGATAAAAATTGCGATTTTCTATGGAGTCGGGCTGGGCAGCTTTGGACCGCAGGCGGTGAGCAGCATTAATCGCAACAAGAATCAAGTGGAAAATGGTAAGAGCTTCGGTTAAAAGACTCGAAACAAGGGAAAAAAGGAAAAAATTAGACGGGGATGTTCCCGTGCCTCTTCGGGGGCCTTGCCTGGAGATCCCTCTTGGTAGAGAGAGCGTCTAGCGCCTTGATGAGCATTGGGCGGGTCTCCTTCGGCAGGATCACCGCGTCGACGTAGCCCATGTTTGCAGCTATGTACGGATTCGCGAACTTGTTCCTGTATTCCGCGGCTAGCCTGTTTGTGATCTCCTTGACTTCCTCGGGAGTCTTCGCCTTCATGAGCTCGTTCCTGTGGATGATCTCGACTGCACCCTCAGGACCCATCACAGCGATCTCTGCGGTCGGCCAGGCGAACACGACATCCGCGCCCAGGTGCCTGCTGCACATTGCGATGTAGCCGCCACCGTAGCTCTTGCGCATGATCACGGTCAACTTCGGGACCGTCGCTTCGGAGTATGCATAGATGACCTTTGCACCATGCCTGATGACGCCGCCGTGCTCCTGCTTCGTCCCCGGCAGGTAGCCCGGCACATCAACGAAGGTGATCAGCGGGATGTTGAATGCGTCGCAAGTCCTGACGAATCGGGCTATCTTGTCAGAAGAGTCGATATCAAGGCAACCCGCATAGACCATCGGTTGATTTGCAATTACGCCGACGCTCCTTCCGTTGAGCCTCGCGAACCCTATGACTGCGTTTGGAGCGTACATGGGCTGGAGCTCGTAGAATGAGCCCTTGTCGAACACGAAGTTGATGACGTCGTGTACGTCGTATGGCTTCTTCGGATCCGCAGGCACTACCTCGTTAAGTGCCTCGTCCATCCTGTCCGGCGGATCTCCGCACTCGACTATAGGCGCGTCGTCCATGTTGTTAGATGGCAGGTAGCTCAGAAGCGTCTTGATGTGCTTGATGCAGTCCTCGTCATTCTCGCATGCCATTGTCGCGACACCGCTCAGCTTTGCGTGCGCCTCTGCGCCTCCCAGAGCCTCGAAGGTCACGTCCTCGCCGATTGCCGCCTTGACTACCTTTGGCCCGGTAATGAACATGTAGCTAGTCTTCTTGACCATGTAGATGAAGTCCGCAAGTGCAGGCGAGTAGACTGCGCCGCCCGCGCATGGACCCATGATTGCAATGATCTGCGGGATCACTCCGGATGCCATGACGTTCCTGTAGAATATCTCGCCATATCCGGCTAGCGAGTTGATCCCTTCTTGGATCCTGGCTCCGCCCGAGTCGTTTAGCCCGATCACAGGGCAACCTGCCTTGAGCGCCATGTCCTGGATTTTGGTTATCTTCTTCGCCTGCATCTCGCTGAGCGATCCGCCCACGAATGTGAAGTCCTGCGAGTAGACGAAGACGGTCCTGCCGTTGATCGTGCCATATCCGGTGACGACGGCATCACCGAGCGCCTTCTTCTTCTCCATGCCGAAGTCATAGCACCTGTGGACGACGAACTCGTCGACCTCGACAAAGCTGCCCGGGTCAAGGAGCTTCTCGATCCGCTCCCTGGCGGTCAGCTTCCCGGCGGCGTGCTGCTTGTCGATAGCCTCCTTTCCTCCACCAAGCTTCTTCTTCTCTTTTAGATCTGCCAATTCCTTGAATTTCTCCGGTAAGGTTTGGAATGCCATTTCTTGGTCTCCTCCATTACTCAAACACTATCAGCGTGTCCCCAACGTTCACGAACTTCCCTGGGGCCACCTTGATCTCCTTAACCTTGCCTGCCCTGTTGGACTTTATCGGGTTCTCCATCTTCATCGTCTCGAGGGTCAGCAGGACGTCGCCAGGCTTTACTTCGTCACCGGGCTTGCACTTGATCGTCATCACAGTCCCAGGCATGGCTGCGCAGAGGTTGCCCGCAGCGGGCGCACCGCCTGCACCACCTGCCCCTCCGGCTGCGCCCGCAGCCTGGAGGGACGGGGACATCAGGTCGGCTATGTTTATCTTGAAGAGCTCGTCGTTGACCTTGACGTCGTAGAGCCCGTAGGCGCGCTCGGTCAGGTCAACGCTGTACTGCACATTCCCAAGGCTCAACTGGAATTTGCTTGTCTTTGCCATTCAGAACACCCCTCAATTCAACGGGCAGACTTAACTCTGCCTGAGATCACCCAGCCGCTGCTCACGGGCTGCCTCTGAGGCTTGCTGTTGATGTACGAGGCTATAGCGGCTGCAAGAGCGACTGTCTTCTTGTCGGTCACGGGAGCCCCTGCCGCTGCTGGCGCCTCAGCCGGCTTCGCTGCGAGCTTTGCAAGCACGTTCTCCTTGCTCTTCTTCCAGGCGTTGTCTGCATCCACCTGGGTCTTTACCTTGTCGAGTATGTTCCTCTCTGCGATGAGCTCGGTGTGCAGGTGCCCAGCTATGAACTCTTCGTCCCTCATCATCACCTTGTGGAACGGGATCACGGTCTGGATGCCCTCGATCACGAACTCGTCAAGGGCGCGGCGCATCCTCATGATCGCCTCCATCCTGTCCCTGCCCCAGGTCAGCAGCTTCACCGCAAGCGAGTCGTAGAACGGCGGGATGGTGTAGCCTGCATAAATTCCACTGTCGACCCTTATTCCTATGCCGCCGGGCTCGATGTAGTTGGTTATCAGACCGATCGAAGGAACGAAGTTGTTCAGCGGGTCCTCCGCGTTGATGCGGCATTCGATCGCATGCCCGGTTATCTTCACATCGTTCTGACCGTAGGACATCGGCTCGCCGGACGCGATCTTGAGCTGCTCCTTCACAATGTCGATGCCGGTAACCAGCTCTGTGACCGGGTGCTCGACTTGGAGCCTGCTGTTGACCTCGAGGAAGTAGAATTCCTTGGTCACGTCAGAGTAGAGGAACTCGCACGTTCCTGCGTTCTCGTACCCTGCTACCTTCGCGACCTTGACGGCGGTCTCGCCCATCCTCCTCCTCAGGTCCGGATCAAGGTACATGACCGGGGATGGCGCCTCCTCGATGAGCTTCTGGTGCCTCCTCTGGATCGAGCACTCCCTCTCTCCGAGGTAGATGCAGTTGCCCTTCTTGTCCGCGAGTATCTGGATCTCGATGTGCCTCGGCCTCTCGATGTACTTCTCGATGTAGACCTCGGGCCTCGAGAATGCTGAGGCTGCCAGGCGCTGCGCCTTCTTGATCGCCTCGATCAGGTCGTCCTTGGACCTGCACACCTGCATCCCGATGCCGCCGCCTCCGCCCGCGGGCTTGACCATCACAGGGTATCCCGCCTTCTCTGCGGTCTCTAGCGCATCCTTGTCGTCCTGGACCGCATCCAGCGCACCTGGGACGATTGGGATGCCCGCCTTCTCCATGCTCCTCCTGGCGCCTAGCTTGTCGCCGAGGAGCTCCTGGGCCTTCGCCTTTGGCCCGATGAACTCTATTCCTGCTTCCTCGCACATCCTGACGAACTTTGCGTTCTGGGCAAGGAAGCCGTATCCGGGGTGGATGCCCTCTGCGCCTGTCTGCTTTGCGACCTCGATGATCTTCTCCATCTTGAGGTAGCTCTGAGCCGCAGGGCCGGGACCGATGGGCACCGCCTCATCAGCATAGTATACGAACTTTGCGTTTGCATCCGCGTCGGAATAAACCGCCACGGTCTTGATCTCCATCTCCTTGCACGCCCTTATGACACGAAGGGCGATCTCTCCTCTGTTGGCTACAAGGACCTTTTTCAACAAGTCTTTTTCCTCCTAATGTAGGATGCGTTAAAATTCTGCGTCAAGTATATATCTCTTATGCGAAGCTCCCTGTCGCTGGCCCGCACCGAAGTGCCCCAGAATTAAGGCGTCAGTTCGCCCATCAGCCTCTCACAGCTGGTGCTCAAGAGACCATCGTCACTTCATCCGCCAGATTATAGATCGAACGTCTGCTAAAAAAAGGTGACGTTCAGAGGCCTAGCGCCTGGGCCAGGTCGTCGATGCCCTCGCCTGTCCTGGCGCTGGTGACGACGACCCTGATCTTCGGGTTAGCGTCGAGGGCGTCTTTGACGAGCGCGCCGACATCGATGCCCATCGGGCCGGACATGTCCTTCTTGTTTATGACCGCAACCTCAGCAGACCTGAATATGTCTGCCTTCTTCTTTATCATGTACTCACCTTCGGTCACGCTCACGACCACAGCCCTCAGGTGGGACCCGAGCGGGAACTCGGCAGGGCAAATCAGGTTCCCGACATTCTCTATGAGTATGAGGTTGACGCCCTCGCGGATCAGCTTCTTGGCTGCCTTCCTCACGATCGGGGCGTCGAGGTGGCACTCCCTTCCCGTGTTTATCTGGATCGATGGAACGCCGTGCCTGGATACCCTCTCGGCGTCTATGTCCGTAGCGGTGTCCCCAGCTATGACGCCTATGCGGTACTTGCCTTTCAGGCTCTCTACGAGCCTCTCGATTATGGAGGTCTTGCCCGAGCCTATTGACCCCATGAAGTCGACAACTCGGACGCCAGCCCTGTCAAAAGTCCTTCGGTTGAGGGCGGCCATCCGCTCGTTTGCCTTTATGAAGTCCTCCTCGAGCTCAACGTCGAGCACTTCGTCGTCGTCAGCCTTAATCACCAGAGGCTTTGGCAACCAGTCCACCGAAAGAGATACTGCAGTCAAGTTTATAACGTCTTCCCTCTTTCAGTTTAAACTCGAAGTGTCTTTATGGGCGACATACTTGTGTGTCCGAACTGCGGGAGCAGGTTCAGCCTGATGTACTCCAGGACTTTTGCTTGCACCGGATGCAACGAGGTCACATTCGGAAGGTGCGGCTACGCAAAGTGCCCAAGGTGCGGGAAGGAATTCAAGCTTCCGGGATAGCATGATTCAGCCAGGCGGCAGATTGCCCGGCGGATGCCAGTGCATCGGACCGAAAAAAACAAGATGCGCCGATCAGATGCTCAGCCCCATGTTCTCCTTGATCTCCTTGAGAACGATGGCGGTCTCGGTGCTGAGCACGCCCTCGACCCTGCCCATCTTGTCGATCACCTCGGAGAGCGCGTCCTTCCCCGGGACGTCGACCCTGCATATCAGGTAGTACGGTCCGGTGACGTCGAATGCCTCAGTGACCTCGGGGAGGTCCCTGATTAGCTTCGCGACCTCGGCGTACTTCTTCGGGTCCGCCTTCACCAGTATGAATGCCGAGAGGGGCTTCCCGACCTTCTGCGGGTCGACGATCGCCCTGAACGACTTTATCACGCCGCTCTGCTGGAGCCCCTTCACCCGGAGGAACACAGTGGCCTCGCTGACGCCAGCCTCCTTTGCTATCTTGGAGAACGGGGTGCGGGCGTTGGACTGGAGGGTTTTGATTATTAGCTTGTCAAGGGCATCGAGTTCCGAGGACATGGGCCGATCACTCATCCCTTGGATCACCTTAAGCCTTTTTAGGGGATATTAAGGCTTTGGTGCGAGGATTTTAGATCAGTGAAGGCAAAAACAAACATTTTTTGCGTCTGGCGGGATCGAACTGACTGGCGCCTGGCTTATGGGCTCCTCCCGCCCCTGCAGGAAAGGAGGTGCATGATGAGGCACTGGTCCGGGGGTATGTACGCCTCGCCGATGCCGTATCCGCTGCCGTACGTGACTGGGGCATCCCTGATCAGAGCGACTGGCCTCGACTCGTCTGTCTCGCCCATGACCAGCTGCGCTGCGGAAGCCAGGTTGTCGGCCACCATGAACCTCTTGAGGCGGAGGGGCCTGCCGTAGAGGTCTGGCTTCCCCCTCAGGTCCTCGACCGCCCTGAATCCGGCTATGCCAATCGCGACGCCGCTGTTCCCCATCCTCAGCGGGAGCGTCCTGCTGTCGATTATAAGGATGCCAACGTCGAGCCCTCTCCTTGAGAATGAGGCCTTCAGCCCCTCTGCAGCAGCCTGCGGATCCTCGGGCCAAAGGGCGACGTAGCCCGGCGGGGAGTTGGACTGGTCCACTCCGGCGTTCGCAACGAGTATGCCTCTCTTGATCGTGGCGAGTGCGTGCTCGACCCCGCCCAGGATCTGGTCGGCCTCCCTGATCACGACCTCGACGAATGCCGGGTCCATCGAGTGGCGCGCGGCGAGATCGATTGCAGCCGGGGATGGGCGGACATCCGAGAGGCGAACGAGCCTGCCCATGGCCGTGGCTACAGCCTTGGATGAGAACGCGAGTATGTCGCCGCCCCTGATCTCCATCTTAGAGGACTCCGCCCCCTCGATAGTTAGCTCGACGAGGTCGTCCCCCGGCCTGACCACCCTTGTCCTTATGCCCCAGATCTCCAAACTGGATCCTCCTCCCTTCCATCCGCCCGATCGCCCCGGCTTGCCAGCCCACCCATTGATCAGGCGGACCAGCCGCCCGCCCTGCCAGATCCCCGGGCACTGCGAAGGGCAAGTGCCAAGGTAGGCAGGCGCGCAGACAATGTATCCACTCGCCGGGGGCATATAATCTTTTTATACGGACCTGCGCTGTATTCGACTGGTGGTAAAATGGCAGTGACTGTGGTCGTTGGCGGCTTCTACGGAGACGAGGGGAAAGGGTCACCGCTGCGGGGATCCCCCCAGAGGTAAGATAGCCGCCTATATGGGCTTCAAGGACAACTACGCCCTGGCAGTCAGGACTGGGTCGATAAACGCAGGGCACACGATAGTCGAGGGCGGGAAGGAGGTCAAGCTGAGGATAATCCCGTGCGCCTACGTCAACAGGAGGACCAGGCTCCTCATAGCAGCCGGGGCGCTGTACAGCATCGAGACTCTGAAGAAGGAGATCGCCATCACCGGGGCCGAGGGGAGGCTCGGGGTGGACCGGAACAGCGGCGTGATACTCCCCGAGCACATCGAGAGGGAGCGGAAGGACGAGTTCCTGATGAAGAAGGTAGGCTCGACCGGGTCCGGCGTCGGGGCAGCGATGGTCGACAGGGTGCTCCGGACGATGAGGCTCGCCCGCGACTTCGACGAGCTCAAGCCATACCTCACTGACGTGGAGAGGGAGGTCCACGACAGCGCAAAGTCAGGCGGCAGGGTCCTCCTGGAGGGCACGCAGGGGCTCTACCTCTCGCTGTTCCACGGGGATCCGCCGTACGTCACAAGCAGGGACGTCTCGGCCTCGGCAGTCTGCAGCGAGGTCGGCGTGGGCCCTAAGGACGTTGACGATGTCGTGGTAGTCTTCAAGTCCTACGTGACCAGGGTAGGCGGCGGCCCGCTCGAGGGGGAGATCCCTGAGGACGAGGCTGCGAGGAGGGGCTGGCTGGAGGTCGCCACTGTGACCGGAAGGAGGAGGAGGGCGGCCCCGTTTAACTATGCGCTCGCGGAGAGGTCGCTGAGGATAAACGGGGGGACGCAGATAGCGCTCACGAAGCTGGACGCGATTTTCCCTGAGTGCAGGGGGGCGCGGAGCTATGAGGGCCTGCCTGACAGGGCGAAATCATTCGTCAAGGAGATTGAGCAGAACCTGGGCGTCCCGGTCACGATCATAGGGACCGGGCCAGGAACCGAGGACATAGTCGACAGGCGCCTGTGAGCCGCGCCCAGGCGCACCCATAATATTCCCTTTTTTGTGGTCTGCCCCAATTTCTTAACCGACGGATCGCCGATCCCGGTCCCGCCGCTGAACTCGGGTGCATCGCTTTAGCTCGCCCCTGATTTTCGAGATCAGCTGGGCAGCCTTCGAGTCTGAGGCGGCAAGCGCCGCGCCTGCGACCTCTGGCGACCCGGACTCAAGGGCAGAGAGCGCACCCTCGAGGTCGGACTTCAGCCCCGCCGCGAGCCTAGCTTTCTGCGCGGATCTCGATGATGGCGCAGATGAATCAACCATCTCGACTCCGATCGAGAGCCCCTTCTGTATGAGCAGGAGGGCATACTGAATCTCGAGCCTGCACCTGAGCGCCGACGCATAGGCCCGCCGTAGGCCGTTCTCCGTGGCCGCAGCATTGCCTCCGCCCGGAGAAGCATGCAGCGCTGGATCCTCGGCTCCCCCGGGCCCCTGGGCCCCGCTTCCCGGATTGCCATTTTCAACGACCAAGGGGAGGAGCGTCTGGGCGTGCGCAAGGGCTGTTGAGACCGAGGAGAGGGCCTTTTTGGTTATCTCCTCCTTCATCTCCGGGTTCATGGAATCGCATCACCCTGCGCTAGAGGACTGTGACGGACTTTGCCAGGTTCCTCGGCCTGTCCGGGTCCAGCCCCCGGTAAGTTGCCACGTAGTACGCGAGCGCCTGGAGAGGCACCGTGCAGAGGACCGGGTACAGGTACTCGGGCGACTCCGGAACCTCGAAGTGCTCGTCCGAAACCTCAACCAGCTCGCCGTCCCCCTCGGTGAGCACTGAGAATATCTCGGCACCCCTGGCCTTCATCTCCATCACATTGCCGATGATCCTCTGCCTAGACGAGTCCTTCGGAGCAACGAAGACGCAGAGGAAACCCGGCTCGACGAGCGAGATCGGGCCGTGCTTCGACTCCCCAGCGGGGTACCCCTCTGCGTGGATGTAGCTTATCTCCTTGAGCTTGAGCGCCCCCTCCATGGCGGTGGCAACGTTCATCCCCCTCCCGAGGAAGTAGGCATCCCTCCTGTCCGCGTACTTGAGGGCGATCTCCCGAAGCCGATCAAGCCTCCCCAGAATGGAGCTTATCTTCGCGGGCAGGGAAGCCATCTCGGAAACCACGCCCTCGTAATCCGCCCTTGAGAGGGATCCGGAAGCGAGCGCCGCCCTGAACGAGAGCATCTCCAGCGCGACGAGCTGGGTCAGGAAAGACTTGGTCGCAGCGACGCCTATCTCTGGCCCGCCCTGCGTGCAGAGGTATGCGTCCGAGAGGGACGTTATCGAGGAGGAGAGCGTGTTCGTTATCCCCAGCACGCGGGCGCCGAGCCTCTTGGCGTGCCTGATCGCGCCGAGCGTGTCTGCAGTCTCGCCGGACTGCGAGACCCCAACCACCACAGCCTCCCCGAGGGGCTGCCCCTTCAGGTGCTCCTCGAACTCAGACGATATGATCGCCCTGGCGTCGAACCCCAAGGAGTTGAGCAGGTAGGAGGCGCAGAGGCAGGCGTGGTAAGACGTCCCCGAACCAGTGAGGAGGATCCGCTTCCCCAGGAGGAGCGACGCCGCACGCGCCACGTACTCTGCAGAGATCCTGAGCGTGTTCGAGACGGCGAGCGGCTGCTCGTGAATCTCCTTGAGCATGAAGTGCGCATACCCTCCCCGGTCGACGGCAGCCAAGTCCCAGTCCACTCCCACCGCGCATGGGTCTATCTGCTCGCCGCTTGCGCTCTCCAGCGTGAAGCCGCCCCGCGTCAGAGTGGCGAGACTCCCTTCCGGCATGGGGAAGAACCGGGTTGCATACTTCACCAGCGCGGGTATGTCCGATGCGCAGTATACCCCTTTGGGGCTAATGCCGAGTATGAGCGGGCTCTCCCTCCTGAAGCAGACGATCCTGTCCGGCTCCGCGGAGCTCAAGGCCGCCACTGCCATCGACCCCCTCGTCTGACTGGAAGCGCTTGCCAGCGCCCCCTTTAGCCCCATCCCGGACCTTACGCCCTCCTCGACAAGGTGCGCTATCACCTCGGAGTCGGTGTTTGAGGAGAAGGCATGCCCCCTTGCCTGGAGCCCGGCGCGCAGCTCCAGGAAGTTCTCCAGGACCCCGTTGTGGACTATCGCTATCGACCCGGTGCAGTCGAGGTGCGGGTGTGCATTCTCCTTGCATGGCGCCCCGTGCGTCGCCCACCTGGTGTGGCCTATCCCCACCTCTATTCGAGAGTCGAGCGAGTCGAGGTCTACCCTGCGGACGAAATCATCGATGCTGCCCTTGTCCTTCATCACAATGATCCTGCCCTCGGAGATGAAGGCAAACCCCACCGAGTCGTATCCACGGTACTCAAGCCGCCTCAGGCCGTCGACGAGCACTGGGACGGCCGCTTCGCAGATGCAACCGAATATCCCGCACAAGGTACCACACCAAGCCGGACCGCAGAGAGCCAGTTTTGATCAGCAGACTGGTTTTAACAAGATTATCTATCCCCGGGATAAAAAGGGTTGCGCGGGCCTGCGGGTATGTCACTCCGCCCGCTTCCTTATCTCCTCATCCAGCAGGGAGAAGAGGAGCTTCCCGTCGACCTTCCCTCGGTACTCCTTCATCAGGTCCCCCATCAGCCTGCTCTTTGCTCGCTCGCCCTCGCGCCTTACCAGGTCGAGGTTCCTCTCCACGACCGCGGCGACCGCGGAACGGACCTCCTCAGGGCTGACCGAGCCGACCGAGAGGGCTTTGAGCGCGTCTTCGACGCCCTTGCCCCTGTTCGCGGAGAGCCACCTGAAGATCTCCGGGACGGCTTCCTTCGGTATCTTGCCCGAGCTGGCGCCCAGCAGGACCTGCTCTATGTCGCCCGGGTCGAAGGAGTCGACGTCCACACCCTCCCGCCTGAGCATCTTGAACGTGTACTCGAAGGTGGCTGCGACGAAGGACGGGTCTGCCCCTCCCTCCCTGACAATGGACTCGAACTCTGCGGCATAGGGCGAGTCGACTACCAGGAGCGCGAGATCCCTGCTCAGCCCGTACTCCTTCCGGTACCGATCAGCCTTTGACTCGAGCGTCTCAGGGAGCGAGCGCTTAACCTCCTCGAAGCGCGACGGGCTGACGACGATCGAAGGGACGTCGGTCTCAGGGTACATCCTGGCGGACCCGGGCATCGGGCGCATGAACCTTGTCGTCCCGTCCTGGTTCGCTGCCCTCACCTCGGGGGGGATGCCCCGCAGCGCCTCAGACGCCCTCTCGACCACGGCCTCCAGGGCGGCCCTGCAAGCCGGCTCTGGCGCTGCGACCAGGACGGCGCAGTCGGACTCGGACGCGCCGAGCGCCTGCCTCACGGATGAGACCTCGTCCGCTGTGATCCCGTACGCCGGGAGCTCGTCGGTGTGGAAGATCCCGCCCACGCCAGCCCTCGCCTTCGCCCTGTCTGAGAGCTCGGTGCCGAACCTCCTCCCCGGCTGGACCTCTTCCTTCAGGAGCCCGCCGTACCCGCGGAGGAGGACGCCCATCACCCTCCCCCTGGAGTCGATCGCCCTCCGCAGGACCTTGCTGCCGGTCCCCTTGAGGATCCCGGTGAGGTCCTCGAACTGGGATCCGGAGGGGTCGGGCGCCCCCCGCGCCAGCAGCTCAGCCCTTATCTCGAGCAGGCGGCGCTGGCGCATGGCCTCGTACTCGACAGCAGAGGAGATCATCCCAAGCTCCTGCACGCCCTTGATCTCGATCCTCGTCCCGCCCTCCACCGAGACGTTCAGGTCCTGCCTGATCGCGCCGATCCCGCGCTTCACCTTCCCGGTCGCCTTCAGGATCCTCCCGATCGCGAGCGCGGCCTCCTCGGCCTCGGCACCGCTGTGCATGTCAGGCCCCGTGGTCACCTCGACGAGCGGTATCCCGAGCCTGTCAAGCCTGTATACCACGGTGCCCCCGGGCTCCTCGGAGACCTTCCTCGCGGCGTCCTCCTCGAGGCACAGGGACTGTATCGTGACCTTCTTCCCGCCGACATCGATCCATCCGTCGAGGGCGACCTTGGCGGTCCTCTGGAAGCCGGTCGTGTTCGAGCCGTCGATGACTATCTTGCGCATCACGTGGATCTCGTCGACGGGCTTCATGTTCATCATTGCGGCTACCGTGAGGGCGACCGAGACCGCCTCGCCGTTCAGCCCGTGGGGCGGCTCCTCGTCAAGCTCGACGAGGCAGGCAGACCCGTAGTGCCCCTGGTAGACGAAGCGCTTCCCCCTGGTCGACTCGAAGAGCGCGGCGCGGTCGACCTGGCCCATCTCGCTGTGGGTGGGGCGGAGCCTCCTGACGACGGAGTAGTCTGGATCCCGGTCCGAGAGGGCGGTCGGGCACCCGCAGAAGAGCTTGTGCCTGGTGTCGAGCTGCTGGTGGATCTCGATCCCGACCTTCACCCCGCCCCCTGATCCGGCTTGCCCGGATGCGGCAGCGGGGCCCGGCTGGGCAGCCACTTCCCGATCCGCAGAACTTCCCATGTGCTGATCTTCATCACTCGCCATCCGCGACACCCCCGTCGTACTCGCTCCTCTCGGAGAGCTCCCCTGCCAGGTTCGCAGTGAAGAGCTCCCGTATCTTATCGTGGTCCTCGGTCTGCCCAAGCACCCACATGAGCTTGACCAGGGCGGTCTCGGGCAGCATGTCTCCTGCTGGGATAACCCCCATGCCGAGGAGCTCCCTCCCGGTGCTGTAGACGTTCATGTTGACCCTCCCGTTTATGCACTGGGACGCCATTACGACCGTGAGCCCGCTGTCGACCGCCCTCCTTACCTGGTGGAAGACCTTGTCCGGGACGTGCCCGAGACCAGTCCCCTCGAGCACTATCCCCCTGAACCCCCTGTGGATTATCGGGTCGAATATGTCCGGCGGCATGCCGGGGAATGACTTGATCAGGACAACATCCTCGTCGAAGTGGGGCTTCAGCTCCAGCTCCCCTGGCGAACCGCGGGGGCGGCAGCCCGGGCCATCAACTCCGGCGGCTGCGGCGACCTCGATCCTGCCGTCCTTGACGTAGGCGAGCGGCCTCGAGTTCACCGACCTGAACGCGTCGCGCCTGCTCGTGTGCATCTTCCTCGCCCTCGTCCCACGGTGGATCACGAGCAGGTCGTCAGACGGGGACGCGTGCATCAGCACCCCGACCTCTGCGAATGGCGCGTATGCGGCGGCGGTGACCGCGCCCTTGAGGTTCAGAGCGGCGTCGGAGGAGGGGCGGTCGGACGAACGCTGGGATCCGACGAGGATGACCGGCACGGGGAGGTTCCTCAGCGCGAAGCTGAGGGCTGCGGCGGTGTAGCCCATCGTGTCCGTCCCGTGCGTGACGACGACCCCCTGGGCGCCCGCCTTTATCTGCTTGTAAACCGATTCCGCTATCGAGCTCCAGTGCTTCGGGGACATGTTCTCGCTCAGTATGCTGAAGAGTATCTCGGTCCGTATGCTCGCAACCTCGCCCAGCTCAGGCACCGCCTGGTAGAGGTCGGCTGCGGAGAGGGCTGGGCTGACCGCGCCGGTCCTGTAGTCGACCCTGCTCGCTATCGTGCCGCCCGTGCTGATGATCGCGACCTGCGGGAGGGCAGGGTTCGGCGGCGGAAGGGAAGGCTCCGGCTGCGGGCGCGGCGGCTCCTGATCGGGGACACGGCGGATCTCGATCGACCCTATCGAGACCCCGACGTTGTAACCGTCTGGGAGCTTCACCACTATGTGCTCGTCGTCCTCGAGCTCGGATCTCGGCATAAGCACCCCGGATAGCTCTATCCTCCCGTCCTTGACGAGGACCCTGTCCCCGACCTTCAGCCCCTTCGACCTTATCAGCTCGAGCACCTTCCCCCTGTATCCGGACTCCGAATCCGAGCCTGTGCCGGGCCTGCGGGGCTGCTGAGGCTGAGGGGGGCTAGGAGGGATGGGCTGACCCGCCCCCGCGCCAGCGCCTGCACGAGTGCCTGCGCCCGGATCTGCCCCTGGACCTTGACTGGAACCCATTTCATAGCCACCTGAACCAGCGATTCAGGAGTTATTTGGTCTGCGGTCAGAAATAACCTTTCCCTGCGCGCCCGGGAGAGGGGTTTGGCGGCAGAAGCATGCGACATTTTTATAAGCAGAACCGTCGATTACTGACCAAGCAAACCATAATGGAGGACTTGAATTGCCGAAGAAGCGGAAGAGCCGAGGGCGTAGCAAGGGTGACAAGGGCAAGTCGTCGAGGGTCCAGTGCGACCTCTGCGGGGCGTGGATCCCCAGGGACAAGGTCATAAAGGTGACGAAGCCGGTCTCGCTGCTGGAGCCGCAGCTCGCGAAGGACCTAATGAAGCAGGGGGCGCAGATATACAGGAGGGTCGTCACGAAGAACTACTGCGTCAAGTGCGCGATCAGCAAGCGAGTCGTCAAGGTCCGCGCGAAGGACGAGAGGAGGCATGCGGAGTCCCTTAGCTAGGGGCGCCGTTCCTTGATTTTGCTCAGGTCTTTTATACTGAAGGCTTCGGAGGGGCGCACTGCCCCTGACTTTTCCATCAAGTCGCTGGCTGGGAGCGGGGGGAGGATGGACCTGGTCTGCAGGTGCATAATTGCCGCGCTCCTATCGCCAGAACCGGACGGGATTGACAGGGGCTGCAGGATCACCGTGGTCCTCGAGGGGCCCCCCGATCCGCCGCTGAGCGTAGAGTTCGACGGCGCAGGCATGGATCGGGCACCCGAGGGAGAGGTGGAGGCGGCGGAGATGCTGGTGGCTGCAATGGCGGGCAGGGCCCCGCGCGGCGTCTCCGCGACCAGGGAGGATTTCGGGCAGTCCGTGAGGAGGCACTCCAGGGAAGGTTTCTCCCTGTATTACTTGCACGAGGATGGAGAGGACTTTTCTAAGTCGGAGTTCGGCGAAAAGGCGGCTTTCGTGCTGGGCGACCAGAAGGGCATAGACCCCAAGGGTGAGCGCTGCCTCGACTCAATGGGCGCGAAGAGGGTGAGCCTAGGCCCGCATCCGTACCTCGCGAGCCACTGCATAACGATCGTGAGGGGGATGGTGCCCTGATGGTCCTGCGGCAGGGGATTGTGAACGGGATGCGCGCGGGACCGGGGGGAACTGATCGCGATGGCCTATGAGAGGCTAGTTGAGAAGATAACGAGGGAGAACCTCTGGCTCTACGTGATGCGCCTGCTGATGGACCGCCCGATGTACGCGTATGAGATAAGGGAGAGGATCTCGGAGGAGTTCGGGTTCGAGCCTGCAACTATAACGGTCTACGTCGTCCTGTATGCGATGGAGCGGGAGGGGCTACTCTCCAGCTTTAAAGAGGAATCGGCGGGGAAGAAGGTCGCACGCAGGTACTACCGCCCGACCGAGAAGGGGATCGAGACGTTCCGGAGGGGGGTGGATCTCCTGAAGGAGACTGCCAGGCGCCTATCCCCGCCGGGCTGATCGGTCTTGGGAGCAATCTCAGACCTGCCGTTTTTGCGAATTGTCCGTTTTGTAGATCGGCTGGTTGGATGGATGGGGGGGAAGGGTGGCTGGAGGTGGAGGCTCTGGGCGCCGCGCCTGGGAAAGCCGCGGGCTCTGCAAGTAAAGCGAAAAGGCTAGGAGAGGGACCTCCAGATGTGGTAGAGCCGCTGCAGGACGGTCATGTTCGTGAGCAGCGCGAGGACAAGGATCCCGATGTCGAGGATCCCGAGGATCGCGGTTGCTGCCACCAGCACCATCCTCTCGGCCCGCTCCATCAGACCGACGGCGGACATCCTGACCTGCTCGACCTCTCCCCTCGCCCTCACGTAGCTGACCATGACGGACCCGATCATGGCTGCCATCCCCGCGATCGGGTTGCAGAGGCCGGAGATGGCGATCGCTCCGAGTACTGCAAGGTCTGAGTACCGGTCCAGGGTCGAGTCCAGGACGCCTCCCCACTTGGTGACCCTCCCGGAGGCTCGGGCGACGGCGCCGTCGATTATGTCGAAGAACCCGGAGATCAGCAGCACGACCCCGCCAAGCACAGGCATGGATCGGTAGAAGGCATAGGCAGCCACGAGCGAGACGAGGAAGCCCAGGAGAGTGATGGCGTTAGGCGGCACCCGCGACCTCGCCAGCGCGGAGGCCAGCGGTCTCAATACCCTCGAGACGGCGTTCCTCACCCTGTTGAGCATGAAGCGCACCTACCGCTGATCGGGTCTGCACTAACTTTAAGATTAACCTTGCCGTAGAGAGCGCTGTTGGGGGTTTGCAAGATTTCTGATCCTGGAGCGGTTGAGGCTTTTGACCCTGCAAGATTCACGGAGGAGAAGGTCGCCGAGATCAGGAGGTTCGTTGGCGACGGCAAGGCTGCGATAGCGACCTCGGGCGGGGTCGACAGCACGGTCTGCGCTGCTCTGGCGCACCGCGCGCTCGGGGAGAGGCTCGTCTGCTTCTTCCTCGACACGGGCTTCATGAGGGAGGGGGAGGTCGAGGAGGTCAAGGGGATACTCACCTCGCTGGGGCTCCCGCTCAGGATCCTCTCTGTCAGCGACAGGTTCATGGCGGCGCTCAAGGGGAAGTCGGACGCGGAAGCCAAGCGGATCGCATTCAGGGAGACTTTCTACACGGTGCTCGGCGAGGCGGCTAAAGCCGAGGGTTGCGACGTGCTCATCCAAGGGACGATAGCGCCGGACTGGATCGAGACCGCGGGCGGGATAAAGACTCAGCACAACGTCCTCGAGCAGCTCGGCGTGGACACTAAAACTTCGTTCGGGTTCAGGCTCCTCGAGCCGCTCCTGGAGCTATACAAGGACCAGGTGAGGAGGCTCGCGGTCCACCTGGGCGTGAGGCTTGACGCATCGCAGAGGCAGCCATTCCCGGGGCCCGGGCTCATGGTCAGGTGCATCGGGGAGGTCACAGAGGAGAAGATGGAGGTCCTCAGGAAGGCGACCGCGGTCGTGGAGGGGGAGCTCTCGAGGCTGGATCCGCCCCCGAAGCAGTACTTCGCCGCGGTCACGGAAGACGACCGGAGGGAGGCTGACTCGAGGATGGCGAGGTCGGCGGTCGGGCCAAACGGGAGGGCGTGGTACCTCGGGGCACGGGTGACAGGCGTTAAGGGCGACGAGAGGGCTTACGGGAGGATGGTAGTCGTGGAGCCGGGGGATCAGGCAGATCTAGCGGATCTCCTGGGGATCGTGGAGAGGATGATCCACGAGGACTGGGGCGTCGTGAGGGTGCTCTTGGCGGTCGAGGGCAGGGGCGGCGAAAAGGGGGGATACGCGGTGATAGTCAGGGCGGTCGAGACAAGGGACTTTATGACGGTGAAGCCGACCCCGGTCCCGCGGGCAGCACTGAAGAGGATCGCGTCAAGGGTGATGGAGGACCCCCGCGTCGGGTTGGTCTGCTATGACATCACCTCGAAGCCACCGGCGACAGTGGAGTTCGAGTGACGGCTAGTTTATTTACCCCTTTTTATCCGATTTTTCGAGGAGGCGTCCGCGCGGATCCTGGATTCGGCGGGATAGGAGCGGGGCAAGGATGGAGATACCTGTCATCTTCCTGGGCGGGCAGTACAACCACCTGATAGTCAGGGCGCTGAAGGAGATAGGGGTCTCGAGCAGGCTAGTCCTGCCCCAAGCCGCTATGGATGCGGTGAAGGGTGCGAACGGGCTGATCATGGGAGGCGGACCATACAGCGTGAACGACGGGCTTGCCAGGTTCGGGGCCCTCCCAGAGATAGTCGAGAGCGCGGGGTTCCCCATTCTCGGCATCTGCCTCTCGCACCAGCTGATAGGCAAGATTCTGGGGGGCGAGGTCGTCAAGGGGAGGAGACCGGAGTACGGCAGGACCGTGATCAGGGTCATCGATGAGGACGACATACTTGCAGGGGTCGGGAGCGAATTCGTCGCCTGGACGTCCCACAACGATGAGGTGGTCAGGACGGGCAGGGAGAGGTTCACCGTACTGGCTGAGAGCGAGTTCTGCGGCGTGGAGGCCCTCAGGGCTGAAGGCAGGGAGGTCTACGGCGTCCAGTTCCACCCGGAGGTGGCTGAGACCCCGGTGGGGAAACAGATACTCAAGAATTTCGCGGGAATCTGCAAGTCATAGGGCAGCTCATCCGCCACGACCGCAGGTTCAATCAACGCCCATCTGGGCAGGGGCTGCGCATTTGCGATTGGCATCTCATTTGAAGCATATTGCCGAGTCATTTGGATAAGAAATTGGAACCGATTCAAGACAGGCGTTTGAATAGAAAAAAGAGAGAGAAGGAGCGAATCCTTGATCAGAAGAGGTGCTGGCTGGCCCAAGTTGTGTCTGAGGATCCGTATCTGAAGGCAGAGTTGAGCTGCGTCAACAGGCTGTTCAGCCCGTCGATTGTGAATCCGGGCAGGAGGGAGGAGATCTCTGCCCCTCCTAAGACCTGGTTCGCAATGCTGAGTACCTCGGCAACGCTCATCCCGTTTACCGACGCGCTGTAGTTATAGACCCTCAGGCTGCCGAAGCCTAGAGGGAAGATGCTTATGGACCTCTCGCTGAACCTGACGTTGAGCTCTAGTGCCAGGACGTTGGCTCCGAACTGACCCCCTGGGTAGGTTGCCGGATCGATGTAGTCGGCTGCGAGTTGGCTAACGGGGTATGTATTAACCAAGTAGGATCTCATTGTCGTTACGTTCGACCAGATTATCGAGTAGTTGTCGGCCGTCCCGGGGCGCCCGATCTCCGCGAACCCGGATGGGTAGGCAGCGCTGAAGTTCCCGGCTGTGAGGGTCGGCTCCGTGCCCCACTGCTGCCTGGTGTAAGTTATGTAGAGTCCGGCGAAGAAGCTCCTCTTGAAGCCGAACGACTGTCCGGAGACGCTCGACTGGAGGTCTATCTTCGAGGACGAAGCAGTAGTGTTGGACCATCCCTGGGGTACCGCGGCGGCGAGCGTATAGTTCCCGCCTGGGACATTGGTGAACGCGAATGCCCCAGACTGGTCGGTCACGGTGGTGAAGTTGCCCCCTGATCCCGTGAGTGTGACTGCCCAGCCGGCGAGGTAGTAGTCCGCGGAGTCAAAGCCGTTCTGGTTCGGGTCGAAGAAGACGAAGCCGGTCACGTTGAACCGGTTGTACCTCACGCCGAAGTTGTTGTTAGTCGAGTCCCTATCGGTGACGTTCACGGTTATCCTCGAGGCGGTCGTGTTGGTCCAGCCTTCCTTTGTTATCAGCTCGAGGGTGTATTCGCCCGGCGGCATCGTGTAGAAGACGTACCTGCCTCCCGAGTCGGTGACTGCCTGGACTATGCCGCCCTCAGGCGGCCTGAAGATCACAGACCAGCCCTGGAGTGGGCTCTCAGATCCAGTGTCGTATATGCCGTTGCGGTTGGTGTCGTTGAAGACTATGCCGCTGATCGTGAAGGTCACTGGAGCTGAGACGTTGTAGTAGTTCCCTATGCTTATCCCTGAAATGGATGTGCCTGCTATCGTGATCGGCATCACCCTTGGGGTTGAGTTGACCCAGTTTATCGGCAGCACCTCTACGATCGTATAGCTGCCGTTATTCAGGTTGGTGAACGAGAAGACGCCGCCGCTGCCCGTCACGCTAGTGTTGAGCAGGTTGCCCCCAGAGTCGTAGAGCATCACGGACCAGCCCTCGATCGGGGAGTCGCCCTCATTGAAAGACCCGCTCCGGTCCTGATCGTTGAATACGAATCCGGTTATCGAATAGACCGCCTTGGCATCAGTCTTGTAGAAGCCGAAGTCTAGCGATACAGAATTCGAAGTGATCTCAAGAGAGACCCTCCTCGGGGTGCTGCTTGCCCAATACGAGATCGAGTTGTTGAGGTAAACAGTATAGGGCCCTGGAGGCAGCCCGAGGAAGGAGTAGTAGCCGCTTCCGTTGGTGCGGGTCACGTAGGCGGGGAGTCCCAAGGCATCGTTGAGGTAGACAGTCCAGTCCGCGATCCCTGGCTCGATCCCCTGGGCGAAGATCCCGTTCCGGTCGGTGTCGTTGTAGACGTAGCCGCTGATGGAGTAGAGTTGCTGGGGCGGGATAGGGTAGACGCCCATCAGCACTTGGGCAGAGTCGTTGATTATGTAATACACCCGCGGGGTGCTGTTGGTGTAGCCTGGCTCCATCGACAACACAAGGGTGTAGTTCCGGAACGACAGGCCAGTGAACTGGAACCAGCCAGAGGCGTTGGTGATCGCAGTGTATGTGGGGGTTGAGGTTATCGAGTAGTTGCCGATGTAGAGGAGGACCTTCCAACCTGCGACGGGGGATTCCGTCCCTGTCTCGTATGAACCGTTGCGGTTGGTGTCGTTGAAGACGTGACCGCTGATCGCCATTGTTGGGGTCTGCGATAACCGGTAAATCCCGAATTTCAGTCCCTCAGTGTTAGATGAAAGGGCGACTGTCAAAGATGCAGGGGTGCTGTTGGCGTACCCTGTTTGGTTCGCGACGTATACTGTGTAGGTGCCAGCGACTAGACCCGAGAAGTTGAATGCCCCGTTTGCTGATGAGGTGTTGTATGCGGCGAACGGAAGCCCGCTCCCGTCGTTGATGTATACGGTCCAGGCAAGCGGGGAGTCGGGCGGGTTGGTGTAGTCCCCGTCCCGGTCATAGTCCCTGAAGACCATGCCGCTGAGGTAGTATGTGGGCTGCCCAGAGACCGGGCGGACAATGAATGAGACGTTGGTGTTCTGGGTTAGCGTGACAACAACACTTCTAGGGGTCACATTCGTCCAGTTTGCCAACGGGAGCTGGACGACAGTGTAGGTGCCCTCCGGCAGGTTTGCGAAGGTTACGTTCCCAGAAGAGGCGGTTGTAGCCACCCGGATCGGGTAGGCCACCCCGCCGGTGTAGACACCGCTGTATACCCAAACCCCCCATCCGGATAGGCCCTCTCCGGCGTCGTACCTCGAGTTGCCGTTGGTGTCGTTGAAGACGCTAGCCATTATGTAGTACGTTGGGGGCGAGGCGATTCGGTACACGAGGAAGTTGACGTTGGGGACGTTTGCGTTTTTGACTGTTATGTTCTGCGCCCTCGGGGTGCTGTTTGCATACCCGGGCTGCATTCTGATGTACACTGTGTAATCTCCGGACCAGATGTTGGCGAAGTAGTAGTATCCGGTTGAGCTGGTCGTGGCACTTCCGGCGCCCACCGGGAACCCCGCGCTGTCGAGTATGAAGACCTCCCAGCCGTAGAGACCTTTATCGCCGACAGGGTCGTAGATCCCGTTCCGGTCGGTGTCGTTGTAGACGTAGCCGCTAACAGTGTATTTGTTCGAGCTCCTGCTCTTCACCAGCATGTCCGGGACGGTTATCGAGTCGTTGACGATTGTCCCGACCCTGAACCTCGGGCTGACTGGCTCCCAGTTGTAAGGTATGACGGCTATAGCGGTGTAAGTGCCCGGAGTCAGGTTTGTGAACAGGTAATGGCCGGTTGAGTTGGTGGTCGTGCGCACGATTGGGAAGTCGTCTATTGTCAGCCCTTCGCTGCGATCCCCCGCGTAGAGCCAGACCGTGAATCCGCTTATCGGGGTCATCTGCGGGGATTGCAATACGCGACCGCTGAGGTTGAACCTGGGCTGCACCGGCGAGGCGTTGAGCGGGTAGACCCCGAAGTTGAGATCCTCCACAGGGCCTCCGGACAGTGTCGCTGCCCTGACGCTGGGCGTGCTGTTGGAATACCCTTGGAGGATCCTGACGAAGACGGTGTAGACGCCCTCAGGCAGGGAGGCGAACTGGTAGGATCCGCCTGCCACGGTCGTATTATAGCCTATCGGGAAGCCGTCGTAGTCGAGCAGGAAGAGCTCCCAGCCGGAAAGCCCGGGGTCGTAGAATTCCTTCGCCCCGTTCCGGTCGGTGTCGTTGTAGACGTAGCCGCTGATGGAGTAGTACTGGGCGGTCGCGACCGCGCTCGCGCCGAACCGGATCTCGGAGGAGTGCCCGCCAGCCACAGTCACAGTGCAGTACCGGGCAGTCGTGTTGGTCCAGCCCGGCTGCAGGATCGCCAGGACGGTGTAAGTCCCGTTCGGGACGCCCGAGAAGTAGAACTCCCCAGTTTCGAGGGTGGTGGACTTCTTCCACGGGGTAGCGGTCGAGTTGTAGGTGCCGTTGTAGAGCCACACACTCCAGCCCTGGAGACCGAGATCGCCCTCCTCCAGCACCCCATCCCCATCAGTATCGTTGAAGACGATTCCGCTAACCACGTACGTCGGGGATGGCGGGACATAGCTGGCGCCCAGCTCTATCCCGGATACAGATGACGAGGTGATTGCTACTGCGGCGGGCATGGTGGTGCTCACCCACCGATCCTTTAGCAGGAGCGAGACAAGGTAGTTGCCAGGGCCCAGCCCAAAGGCGGTGAACGCGCCGTCACCCCCTGATGCCACGACTTGGACAGGGATGCCGGTCGACGCGTCCGAGACCATCACCTGCCAGTCCGCCATGGGCGGATCATAGGCGTTCCTTATCCCATTCGCGTCGGTATCGTTGAAGACCAGCCCGCTTATGGAGTAGTTCCATGGGAGTGCGGTGGAGACGAAGCCGAAGTTGAAGCTGGCTGAAGAGTTCACCACATATTGGAGCCTGGGAGTCGAGTTAGTGTATCCCAGCTCCAGGGCTGCTATAATCGTGTAGTTCGATCCTGCGTTCAGGGATCCAAATGAGTAGAACCCGTCGGCGCCTGTGACCGCGAACCTCGCCGGAGAGCCCGAGCCATCATAGATCCCTTCGTAGAGCAGGACCGTCCAGCCCTCTAGCGGCTCGTCTGAGAGGGGATCATAGTAGCCGTCCGAGTCGGAGTCCTGGAAGATAGTGCCGTAGACCGTGAAGGTAACTGGGGCACCCGACTTGTGTAATCCGAAGTCCCGCCAGACCGGCGTGTCGGAAATTACCACAGAGTACCAGACGGGGGTGGTGTTAATCCATCCGGACTGGCGCACGATCGTCAAGTTGTAGGTCCCCGGCGCAAGCCCGGAGAATGAGAAGAGGCCCTGAGCTCCAGTCAGATAGGTGTACACAGGAAGGTTGTTCGAGTCGAGCAGAATAACCTGCCAGCCAGGCATGGGCAGATCGACGTAAGGATCGAATGCACCATTGGAATCAGTGTCGTTGTAGACGCGACCGCTGATGCTGAGCTGCACCTGCCCCCCTCCAGTGCCCACGTAGAAGTTGCCAAAATCGACATTGGAGACCGGAGACGATGACACGGAAACCACCTTAAGAAGCGAGGTGGTGTTGACCCAACCTTCCCTAAGTATCTGCTCAACCGCGTACGTCCCTGGCGTTAGATCCGCTATCGTGTAGACGCCGCCCGAGTCGGTCGGATCAGCCAAGTACATCGGACCGCCAAGCCTGCTGTAGACCACATCCCAGCCTTCAAGTGGAAGGTCACCAGGCGGGATGAAGAAGCCGTTCCGGTCGGTGTCGTTGTAGACGCGACCGCTGATGCTGAGCGCAGTGGGCGGAGGGAAGCCAATGAATTTTACCCCAAAGTCCAAGCCACTTACCGCGGAGCCGTTGACCACGACTGGCATGCTCCACGAGGTGGTGTTGGTCCAGCCCGCCCTGAGGATTACGGAGACCTCGTAGGTCCCTGGAAGGAGGTCGAAGAAGTATGATCCGTCAGCGGCAGTCCTGGTGGCGTACATGGGACCGCCGACAGCACGCACAGAGACGTACCAGTCCTGGAGACCGAGTTCGCCGGCATCTGGATCCCTTACCCCGTCGAAGTTTGTGTCGTTGAATACAATGCCGCTGACACGGTACCTCGGAACAGGCGTCTCAAAGAACCACCCAAAATCTACATCACTTTTTGAGCTGGACTTGATCATCACAACGAGCTCGGAGGGGGTCGTGTTGGTCATCAACACTCCGCCTGGGAGAGAGAGACGCGGGGCGGTCACAGTATAGTAGCCCTTGTCAAGCCCGCCATAAGAGTACTTTCCGTATTGGTCGATGTAAGCCGGGATGCGACTCCCGTTTCCAAAAGATATCTCCACGAAATAGCCCTCAAACGAGAAGGGGACATCTACGGATCCGTTGTATACGCCATCCCTGTCCCTGTCCTCGAAAACGATGCCGCTGATCGAGTACTTGGTGATTATCCCCTCGCTTGGACCTGAGGATCCCCCGGACTCCTCAGCTGTTGGGAGGAGGTAAGTGGACCACGTCTTGAAACCGGACTTGGTCACTATGCTGAAGAGCACAGGGGTGCCGAGGTACTTCTTGTCAATCGAAAAGCTCACGTTGATTATATCGCCCGGGGACATCGGACCGTATGATTCCCAGTCGACATGCGGGGCGGAGATAAGGGTCCGGTACACAGTCTCGACGTAAAGTGCGTTGACAGTTGCGTTGACCGACCCGGAGTTGAGTATGAAGAGGGTGCAATTATAATTCGATTCACTTACCTTTATGACGTCTACTTTGACCACGTCGAGGCGCTCCATTATTTTCCCCGCCGAGTCCTCTGGAAGGGAGAACGGGGGGATTGAGCTGTAAAGTACGAAAGCCGTGCTTACTGCAATACCTATGAGGAGTATGGTCGTTACGATAACAGAAACCCCTCTTGATGAAGGCAAATAATAACACCTATGACAATAAAACATGAACACCAATTTATCTTCTTTGCTTTTTCTGAAAGAAAAATTAGGATTTAGTAATGATTTTTTTAAATTTTTGTATTTTAGTAGAACTCCGATGCACATTGGGCTTGGTCTGAAACAATAAAGTGAAAAAGGTCAGGGGTAGAAGGCGGCGTTCGCTATGTTGAGCCTGAGGTAGACAGGGCCCTCGTACCCCACGGTCTTGAAGAATACGGTCACCTCGTGGACCGAGTACTTGTCGCCAGGGATTACGATGTAAACATCTTTCGTGCTGTCGATCCACTTGTCGTTGAAGCTCTCACCCACCCAGGCCGGATACGATCCGTTTATTTGGAAGTTAACGAGCGAATTGCCGTCTATGAGGAACCTTATAGTGGCGTCCTGCGTCGCGTCAGTGGTCTTTACGAGTACTGCCCTGGCTATGAATCCGATTACGTTCGTCGAGTTGTAGTAGTAGTTCGAGATCACGGCTGCGTCGTCGGTCCATTCCCAGTCGATCCTCAGGTCGTAGAAGTAGCTTGTGCCTATCAGGGTGCTCTGGTTGAGCTGGGTTGGAGGAATGCCCTCGTTCTCTTGGCTGGTGGTGTTCCAGTACCAGCTGACGGTCCAAGTCCTCTTCTGTATCCGCTCCATCATGTCGGCGTAGGACCCGCTGAAGATATTTCCACGCAGCGTTACGACCCTGAACGAGCCGTCAGTCTTAGACCGATCGAACGAGGGGAAGGCCACGCTGGAGAATGGCGGGACGCCCCGCTGCCCCGTCCACAACAAATCGTGTCCGCTCCAGATCTGGGTCACTACAACAACCTCGGAAGTGGGGTTCTGGACCGAGATGGCGGTCTCGTTGATCGGGGTCACGACGAGGACCTCATGGGCCCTAAGCTGCTCCTCCCTCATGTCCACCCTCACGTTCTCGACGTACTTGTTCAGCTCGCTCGTCCAGACAAAAGAGTAGGAGGCGACGAGCGCGAATATGAGGACGAAGATTGTCATCCCAACGACCGTGCTGACGCCCTTTTTACGCGTACTGCCTGTGGACATGGTCAATCACCCAAGGAAGTAGTAATTCTCGAAGTAGTTGCCCAGCTTTGACACGACGCGCACGAGCTGGGGTTCGCCCGCAGAGATCTCCCTGTCGAGCACCCCGGTGACAAAGCCAGATCCGTACGGCGGGATGCTGCTTTCAACAAGGCTGCCCAGGGCGGTCCCGTTTATGTAGAGGGCTGCGATCCGCAAATTGGTCTGCCCGTAGTTGTATATGGCCACGCGAACGTTGGTATTTCCTGCAGAGACTGTGAACAGGACGTCTGTGATCACAAAGTTTTCCCTGACGGCATCAGAGTCCACCTTGCTGGACTCCATGTAAGCCGAGGTTATGTTCGAGAAGTAGCCGAGTGAGTACAGGAAGACCCCGAAGCCTATCGTTGTGACTATCAGGATCATGAGGATTACCGCGATGATCTCGCTAACGCCCTTTATGGATCTCAAGTATGGGCACCTGCAAATAATTATTCAGGAAATAGTATTTAAATTAACTGATAATAGGCAAAAATCAAAAAATAAAAAATAATTAAATTAACTACTTGGTTTCAGGACGTTGAATTCCAAAGGTGTACCGTCAGAAAAGACTAGCTTGATTATATGGGTCCCTGCACCAAGATCCGTCGCATTGACTGTCAAGGTTGTAACGCTTCCAACAGCAAAGGTTCCACTTATGTTATAAACAGTGGCTGCTTTTGATACACCATCAATATACAAAGATGACAAGCTAACCTGTTTTGTACCGATATTCCTGATGTAGATAGTGAAGGTTTTAGCAGTGGAATCATAATTATATGTATCTATAGAGAATTGTGCAGTTCCACTCTGCCCAGTGCCGACGCCACCGATGAAGCCCATGACGAAGCTGTAGGTCACGACAGCAGCTGCCACGGCAATGATGATTAGAAGCAGTGTTGCAATTATAGGCGAGACTCCTTTTCTTGCTTTCAGAGAGAATTTCCTCATTTTTATTCACCTATTATGATATAAAATATATATATCGGATATATAAACTTAATTTAATCGATCGGATTTTGGGTTGATCGCTGCGCGAGTGAAGGATAGCCGGTCGCAGCGATTCTCAAGGGGGACGGACGGGTTTATGCGAAGGGGTTTGAAAGGGGGGTACGCGCTCGTGATCCTCTTTGGAGGGGGGAGGGTGCGCTACGGCAGCAGGGAAGCGGATCTCGTCGCCGGTCCATATGTCTACTCGGGGTCCGCGCTCAACGGCATCCAGGGTAGGATCGATCGCCACCAGAAGAAGTTCTACGGGATCGGCGGGAAGAACCACTGGCATATAGACGCCCTGCTGGCGGGGTGCTCAGCCGTAGCCGCGATATCCGCGCGGTCGGAGGAGAGGGTCGAGTGCAGGCTAGCCTCCGCGCTATCCTCATTGCCTGGGATGAGCCCTGTCGAGGGGTTCGGGTCCACTGACTGCCGCGCGGGTTGCAAGGGGCACCTGATCAGGTCCAGCCTTGGCTTCGAGGAGACCGCGGACATGGTGAGGGGGGCTTTCCGGGCGCTTGGTCTTGATCCGATCGATTGCAGCCGGTGGGAGCGATCCACCGAACCTGATCAGAGAATGGCAGAGACTATCCAGAAGATGAGGTCCCATCCGTCTAGGGCGATCAAGTAGCCTGCTAGGAAGAAGACGATCATCGGTATCGCGGGCGTGACCCAGACGTACTGGCGCCCTTCATCGATATGCTTCACTTCGTCCTCGTCGGTCACTCTCGAGAAGAGCTTAAGCGTGGCCCCGCCAGATCCGTCCGGCACCTCCATCAGGTTGAAGTGGACCTTCTTTGCAGCCGAGGGGGAGACCCTGAACCCCGTCAGGATGGCTGCAGCCTTCCTTGCCCGCGAAGCGCTTATCCCGTCGAAAAACGCCTTCCCTGCGAGGCGCCAAGCCAAATTGATGACGAGGCAGGCAGGTACAAGGAGGATCGAGAGGAGGAGGGAGTTGCCGAGCACGGTCAGAGGGAAGAAGGGCGAGAGCTGCGAGACAGGGGAGAACGGGAAAGCCACGGCGATCGCCAGCAACGCCTTCGCATCCGCCCCGCCGTAGAGCCCCAGGTAGTAGACCCCGAAAGCCAGCGCCGCAGTGATCGCCACGCTGAAAGCGGCAAGCACGTATGGGTACCCATCCACTGTGGCTGCTTCGAGCAGCGTCAGCGCAGCGCCGGCGGCTCCCCCCACTATCCATACCCAGTCGTCGATCTCCCTGGTCTTCAGGTCCTGGTATGAGGCGAAGGCTAGCATCGCGCCGACTACGACCGCCTTGATCTCGAAGATCATTGATAGACCTTCTCCTTTGGGAGAAGTATCCTTCCGGAGGATATTTAGCCTTTCCAATTTGTCCCCCGCGTTCGCGCCATCCAAGAGTTTCGACTGGAACGGCCCCGGGGATAGGCGGCCGGTCTGCAGCGGCCCCTGCTTTGGGATCCACCAGATATTCAATTTTTCGCAAGAAGTATTTATAAAGAAAAAGAGGGCAATAAGAATAATAAAGGATAGAATTCATTAGAACATAGAGTGGGTTTTGAATGGGCACAGCTTTGGAAAGCACTGCATTCAAGGCGACTTATGCCGTCAAGGAGCCTTTCGTTTATGCAGCGATTGTGGAAGATCCGGCAACGAAGGAGATCCTTTACAGGGTCATTGAGCCTACACTCACCCCTGAGGACAAGTTGGTCCTGGAGAAGATTAAGCACATCATGCTACAGGAGCTAGAGGTCGATGTGACCGAACTGAACGAGGAGAAGGCCCCCAAGATAATCGAGGCAGAGACTAGGAGGATCATCAAGGAGTACAAGATCAAGGTCACGGAAGAGACGCTCAACAAGATCTTCTACTATCTGACGAGGGATCTCCTCGGGTACGAGAGGCTCGACCCCTTGATGCAGGACCACATGATAGAGGACATATCCTGCGACGGTGCAAGGATCCCGATTTACATCTGGCACAGGGAGTGGGAGTCAATCCCCACCAACGTAATGTATGACGACCCGGAGACTCTGAACAGGGCCGTCGTGAGGCTTGCCTACAAGTGCGGCAGGCACATCTCGATAGGAAACCCAATACTCGACGGATCGCTCCCCGACGGGAGCAGGGTGAATGCCACCTACGGCACCGAGATCTCGAAGAAGGGGGCGACCTTCACTATAAGGCGGTTCAGGGCAGACCCCCTCACCATAGTCGACCTCATAGCGCTCAAGACAGTCTCCCCCGACCTGGCTGCCTTCCTCTGGTACGCGATCGAGAACAAGAGCTCGGTCCTCATCGCAGGCGGAGTCGCCTCCGGGAAGACGACCCTCCTCAACTGCATCTCCATGTTCATAAGGCCTGACCTGAAGCTCGTCTCCATCGAGGAGACCCCCGAGCTGAACATTCCCCACATAAACTGGATCCCGATGACGACGAGGCAGGGCTTCGGGAAGAAGGAGGCTGACATCACGCTCTTTGACCTACTCAAGAATGCTCTCAGGCAGAGGCCAGACTACATAATCGTGGGAGAGGTGAGGGGCAAGGAAGCATACACGCTCTTCCAGGCGCTTGCGACAGGCCACGGAGTACAGGCGACAATCCACGGGGACAACCCCCAGAGCGTCATCAAGCGGCTCGAGTCCGAGCCAATGAACGTCCCGAGACCGCTCATCGGGCTCATTGACCTCATAGTGATGCAGAACAGGCTCAGGCTCGGGGACAAGCCCGTGAGAAGGACTGTGGACGTCACTGAGGTCGGCGGATACGACCCTGACTCAAACAAGCTGGTGATGAACCAGCTCGCGAAGTGGAACCCGCAGGACGACTCGTTCATCATAAAGACCGAGAGCCTCCTACTGAAGAAGATCGCAGAAAAGAAAGGGATCACAGTAGAGGAGGCCATGGCGGACATCAAGAAGAGGAAGGTCATATTCAAGTGGCTCGAGAGCAAGGGCATGCGCAGGTATAAGGAGATTGGCGCGATGATGCGCGAGTTCTATGCCGATCCGGAGAGGATCTACCGGAAGGCAATGGTGGAGAGTCTATGAGCCAGACTAAGGGGGCATCGCTTCCAGACGTGCTGCTGTTGTGCCTCATAGCGATACTCGTTGCCTTCACAGTCTCTTTCCTACTGATATTCAGGGCAATTGGCGCGATAAACGCGTTCGGTGCCTCCCTCGGGGTCTCGCTCCTGGCGGCTGTGGCAGTCTTCGGGATCACTTACACTTACCCGAGGCTCTCCAGCCACATCAAGCTTAAGGAAAAGGTGAAGGTCGAGGAGATAGAGAAGGGGATAATGGGCAAAGAAGAGGGGAAGAAAAAAGAGAAGTCCAAGTTCGAGTTCCCCGACATTGGCGCATTCGCCTACAAGATCTTCGGGGGGGCTGCCGAGAAGATCCACCCCCAGATGAAGGATCTCGACTGCAACCTGAGGCGCGCGCTGATAAGGTCCACCGCCGAGAAGTACATCGCGAAGATGATCCTGGTCACTGCAATAATCTTTGCAGCGACTTTCGCGGTCACGACCCCTATCCTCATCAGGTGGGCGATGCCCTTTATAGCGTTGGGGATGGGGCTCAGCCTCGCGGCTATCGCAGGGGCAGTCGGATTCATGGTCATGTACATATACCCATCCCTGGCTGCTGGGAGCAGGAGGTCAAAGATAGACGCCTCGCTGAACTTCACGACGCAGTACATGGCAATCCTCGCTGGGGCGGAGGTCACCCCGGAAAGGATATTCAAGAGCCTGATGAACTCGGACGTGGACCAGGTCATAAAAGACGAGATAGGGGAGATAATAAAGAGGATGGACATATTCGGGGAGGACTTTTACACAGCCCTGAATAGCCGGATCATGGAAACCCCTTCGAGGAAGTTCGCCGACCTGCTCAAGGGGATGCTTGCAGTGGGCAGCATGGGTGGGAACCTGAGGAGGTACCTCCACCTCCAAGGCAAGACTTTCATGAGGCAGAGGAGGATCGACCTGAAGAGGCAGCTCGACGGACTTGGGATCCTAGCTGAGATCTACATCTCGATGGGCGTCGTCCTCCCAATAATCATCATAATCATGCTCGCCACCATGTCATTCATAGGCAGCAGCGGCATAGACTCGCTGATGTGGATGTACGTCACCACGTTCGTCCTGATACCGGCGACCTCCGCGCTGATGCTGCTGATAATCGACACGTCAGTGCCGAAGGAGGAGTGATTCGGGAATGCCATACACCACAAAAAGGAAGAAACAGCTGGTATACGCACTTTCGCTCGGTCTTGGGTTCGGGATAGGGATCTACGGCGCCTGGACGCTCCTCTTCGTAAACCCGAGGCTTGGGGACTACTTGATAGGGGCAGCCATCATCGCAGGGCTCTTGCCATACTCCGTGCTCAACTTCCTAGAGAACAGGTGGAAGCGTTCCATCGACAAGAGGATCCCGGAGCTCCTCGAGGACATCGCCGAGGGTCAGATGACAGGGCTCACATTCCTGAGGGCGATAGAGGCCTCAGCGATGAAGAATTATGGCGCTGTGACAGACGAGCTGAAGAGGATACTTGCCCACGTGAAGCTAGGCGGGACGATAGAGGAGGGCTTCATGAGGTTCGCCGAGAGGGTCGGGTCTAGGATGGTGAGGAGGGCCAGCGGGATAATGGTTGAGACCACGAGGGCTGGAGGCGACATCGCCAGGATCATCAGGAGCCTTGCGGCATACATGAGGCAGATCGAGGAGATCAACCTCGAGAGGAAGTCGACGATGAAGGTCTACATATACATAGTCTACATCGCGTTCGGCGTATTCGTCGCGACTGTTATAATCCTACTAAACCAGTTCTTCTGGCCCATGGTCGGGTTCGGTCAGACCATATTCTCGCCGCAGGCTGATTTTGAGACCTACAGGAGGATCTTCTACTACATGGCGATGATCCAAGGGGTCTTTGGCGGGATCATCGCGGGCAAGCTCGGCGAGGGGTACTTGGCATCCGGACTGAAGCACTCGATAATAATGGTCCTTGCAACGATCTTGGTCTTCGTCTCGATAATCGTGGGCTGATCTCGAACTTTTTTCTTATACCTAGCTAAAAGATGGGAGGCTTGTCAAGGATCAGCTCTTTGTTATATTCGAGACGACCTCCTTTATTGCAGGGATGACTTCCTGGATCGTCTTCCCCTCGATTATATTGATATTGTAGACAGAGGCGATCTTCTTCCCGTTCTCGACGATTCCAGGTATCGTGATCAAGTAAGCGGCATCAGGCTTAGTGTCCACGACCTTGGCGAATATGCTCAGCACAGCGGTCTCGTCAACCGGCTTCTCCGAGAGCTGGAGGTCGAAGGCATACTTCTTCCCGTTTTTGTTTGTGCATACTATGCTGAATATGTGGCTGTACCCGGATGACCCGACGATTGTCCCAGGGGACTTGGCGTCCAATGAAGCATCGGTCATGATTTTTATGAGAGGGGTCAGGAGCATGTGGCGCCTGGCGAACTCGTCCAGGATCTCTGGCTTTATCTTAAGCTCGTTCACCGAAGAGATCACGAGCTCTTGGGTCGTGAAACTCTTCCCGCAGCCAAGGCACAGGTATGTGTTCTTCGGCGTGTCGAACTGCTTGCCGCAGCTTAAGCAGCTGTACCAAACCCCGACGGTCCTGTATTCGCCCTCCTTGACCGGCCGCTTGCAGGACGGGCAGACCATCGCCTCGCCGCCTTTCCTGTAGTTTGAGAAGGGCGCGATTATGCCGTCGCTGAGGTGCTCAATGAGCAAGTCCTTCGAGAGCCTAGTCGAGTTGCAGAAAGGGCAGTGGAACCTGACGGTCGTGTACTCCGAGTTGCAGAAGGGGCACCTCACGACCTGCTCCTTGTAGTCCTCGGCTGCAAGGCCCATCTGGACAAGCTTCTTTGCGAAGGAGATCGATTCCACAGACGTTAGCTTGAGCGCCTCCATTATGTCCGGGTAATGGTAGCCCATCACGATCTCGAAGGCGGGCGGGATAGCTGTCTTCTTCTTACTAACCAGGTACTCGAACAACTTTGTCACTTGCTCGTCGCTGGTTATGACGGAATACACATCAGCAGGGACAGCAGCTGCAGCCAAGTATCAAGCACCTTTTGATCAGTCTACAGACAGTCTTCTACAACTTCGGTATATTTTTAAGTTTTGATCGAAAAAGGCTTTCGAGGACCAGATACATTTATCTTTCCCCTGCGGCGGTCTTTCTATTGGCAATGACTTCGAATTCGGGTCCGGACCATGGATGAAGGCAGTAGGCGAAAGCCGAATGCATTGACTGGCATGATGTGCCGGGCTATTTGAGCCCGAGGGGCGGATCGGGGACTATTCGTCCTCTTCCAGCTCCTCGTCTGGTTCGGCTTCCTTTGGCTTGGTCGCCTCGATCGCGAGCTCTGTGATTATCTCCTCTACCTTCTCGTCGACGACAGGGGCGACCACGATGACCTCCCTGTCCACGTAGTCATCCTCCTGCCACTCGTTGTCAAAGGAGATTACGTAGACTGGTACATTGAACATCACGCTGCCGTTCGTGGTCCTGGACATGTCGTACTTGGAGTAGAGGTCGTACTGCTCCTTCGAGATGGGGAGCTTCACCGAGACCGGGTACAAGTCCCTGATCACGATGAAGTCCGAGGTCTCGATCGCCCATAGCGAGACCGCGTCGGCGACGATCTTCCTGACCGCCTGCGTTATCTCCGAGTCGACGGTGGTCTTCGAGACGAGCGATCCTTCCCTCGACCTAAGTACAAGGGTCTTGGACAAGTGAATGCCCTCACTGCGCCTTTATCGCTTCGGTCAGCAGCTGGATCCCCTTCTCAATGTCGGGCATCCCATCGCTCTTGTCCGGGATGCGGGACATGATGTACTTGACCGTCCCGTCCTCAAGCTTGAGGAAGATCTGGGGGATGTCGATCCCCCCGAACTCGTCCTTCACCCCGTGCGCGATTAGGAAGTCGTAATCCTCCTTCTTGACCTCGAGCGGCACGTTCTGAGCTTTAGAGACTGCGTCGCAGACCTTCATCGCGTACTGGCCTGCCTTCTCCCAGTCGGCTGTGACAAGTATTATCGATTCGACTTTCATATGCCAACACCTGATCTGAAATCCTGTGAACGGACGGATATTAAATACCCATCGATCATCAGGCAAACCTCGGCTTCATTGAGAGCATCATCGGGAGGTAAGACGGGAGGCATGGGCGGTCGCCAACGCGCTCGCGCAGCATCGCTATGAGACCTGGAAAATCGGTGCCCTTCACGCCCTCGCCGCGTACCCGGACCGAGAGCGACTGCGGCTGCGAGGACGCCTCCTTCTCCCCGACGACGAGGACAAACGGGATCCATTCCACCTCAGCCTCCCTGATCTTCTTCGAGACGGACTCCTCCCTGTCGTCTACGTCTGCCCTGAACCCCTCAGCTGCGATGCGCTCGGCGAGCCCCTTCGCGAACCCGACGTAGGCGCTGCTCACGGGTATGACCCTGACTTGGATCGGGCTGAGCCAGACGGGCAGCATCGGCGGCTTGCCCTTGGCCTGGTCCTTCGCAGCCTGCTCCAGGATCGCGCCCATCCACCTCTCGATCGATCCAAGGGAGCTGTGCAGGATGATGCAACCCCTCCTCTTCCCGCTCTCGTCGGTGTACTCTATCCCGTACCTTGCGGCGTCCTCTACGTCGAGCTGGACTGTCACGAGCTGGGTGTTGCCCCCGACCGAGTCGATCGCCTGGTACTCGTGCTTGAGGACCCAGTAGTGCTTCATCTCCGGGAGGACCTCGATCAGCGCGGGCTTCCCCACGATCTTGAGGAGCGAGACGAACCAGTCCCTGTGCTCCTCGTAGAAGTACTTCACGACCCTGAAAGCGACGGCGTACTCGATCTCCATCGACTGGGTGAGGCGGGTGTACTTCCTGAAGAGCTCGGTGTACTCATTCCTTCCCTGCTCCAGGTCGGCGCAGAAGCAGTGGAGGTCGGGCATCGTGAAGTTCCTGAGGCGCTTCAGCCCGACGCACTCTCCGCTCTGCTCGAGCCTGAATGAAGGCGAAAGCTCGTAGACCCTGATCGGGAGCTGCCGGTAGCTCATCGTGACACCCTTCATCATGCGGAAGAGCCCAAAGTCGCCGGCGAACCGCAGGCAGAACTCCTTCTTGTCAACGGTGAGGCGGTAGTCCTTCTCCCTGAACTTCTCAGCCTGGTCTGCGATGTCCGGCTCGTCGAGGCGGTAAAGGAACGGGGTCTCGATCTTGAATGCGCGGAGGTCCCTGACCGCGATGTCGTAGGCGAGCTCCTCGAGGCTGTCCTTTATCAGCGTCCCCTTCGGGTAGAACCTGAAGTGCCCGATGTCGGATGCGGGCTCGTAGTCGACGAGCTCGAGCTTCTTCATCAGCTTGACGTGCGCAGGCGCGCCCCTGTCCTCCTTGATCCCTGCCTCGTTCTTTATGAGCTGGATGAGGGGGGGCTCGACATTCAGATTAAGGAAGGTCTCCGGGGAAGCCAGGTCGATCCTGAACTCCTGCCCCTCTGGTGTAAGGACCAGGAACTCGCTCCTCTGGGCAGCCTCCGCCCCGGTTTCTTCGCCTTCAACCTCCCTTTCTTTTGCGGCTCCCAGCCCGCCGACCGTGATGGTCCTGGAGAGCTCGCTGAGCGGGTGACCCTTGCACTTTATCTCGAAGGACTTGTACCACCCGAACGGCGCCCTTATGACCTCGACGGACCCGCGGAGGGCCTCCTCGGTCCTCTTCAGGATCTCCATCGCAGAGTCTGGGCGGGAGAGGGACGACGAGAGGTGGGCGTACGGGTAGATCACTACTCTGCCAGCCTTGACCGACGCGGCGTGCTCGAGTATGGCTGCAGCCGCGTTCTTCGCTATCTCATCGGGCGACTCCTCGTCGGACTTCTCAACGGTCGAGAATGCTACGAGGCACTCCTCGACCCTTTCCTTTTTCCCCTGGCTCTCGATCCGCTCCGGGTTCGGCATCGCGGGCTCGAGAGCGGTGAACTCGATATAGTCGGCGTGGATCAACAGCAGACGCATCCGATTCGCCTCTTTTTGCTGATTTTCTGACGGACGGTTCTGGTACAATGGGTTTTATCTTGCGCCGTCAGTATATAAACATGACACGGGCAAATCCGCCACAGGATTATAGACGAGTTTCGCCTCGCGTTTTGAGCATGATCGATGGAGGATGCCCAATACTCCTCCTCAGCCCCGGGCGTTCCGCGATCGATTTTTGGCGGCGCCACGATGTTGGGATAAATTTTTAAGCCTTGTCCTGTAGGGTATTTTGTGGTCCAGATGCGGTTGGAAGGCTGCAAGAAGTACAGCAATACCAGGGCGGACATGCTCAGGATGAAGCAGGAGCTGAAGGCAGAGTACAAGGAAGCGATACTCCAGCTCAGGTTCTTCAACCTGCTCAGGTATGACAGGGCTGGAATGGCAAGCTAAAACCTTTTTTATGCAGCTGGGAGCGTTGCTACCTCGAGAAGAAGTCAAGCCGCTTCACGCCGACTATCTCCTCGAAGTCTATGTTCAGGGCCTCGAGGACCTGCCCGAAAGTGCTCTCGATGTGCCCGACGTATTTATCGACGTCCACCTCGTCGATCCTCGCGAGCTGGACCGGCTTCACCCCCAGCGGTCCCTGGACCTTAACGAATGAGATCAGGTCTCCGGGCTTCACCTCCTTCCCCTTCTCCTCGAGGAGCTTCGCTGCCTTGACGTGCTGGGGCGTGGTCTTGTCGTACCTGTCGAGCGACCTCGAGATCATCACCTTGAAGACCAGGTCGTCGAGCGGTATCCTCCTTGCCTTCAGGTCGCTGTAGCACCGCTGGACGATCGCCTTGATCTTTGACTTCGCTGCCTCGAAGTCCTGCGGGGACTTCACCTCCCTGAGGACCTGAGTCATCTCGACGAACGCGTTCTTGATGAAAGGGGGAGTATTGCGCTTCTTACCCATCAGCCCCTTTATGTCCACGACTCCGCTGTCGAGGACGCCGAGGTAGTTCTTCTTCCTCCCGGAGAAGGTGACGAATGTGTACCGCTTGTCGATCTCAAGGTCGATCCCGAACTTCAACTCAGCCCAGGAGAGGAGCGAGGAGATCTGCTCCTTCGTTGGCTGGTGGAGGAAGATCGAGTCGGTGTCGGAGTAGAGGACTTTCATGCCGAGCCCCTTTGCCTTCTCTATCGTCTCCGTGATGATGCTCCTGCCGATTGCGGTCGTGCTGTCTGCGAGGGGGAGGCAGTAGAGCGGGAAGATCTCGGCTCCGAAGACGCCGTACGAGGCATTCAGAAAAACCTTCAATGCCTGCTGGACTACCTTGTAGTACCCCCTTTCTTCATCAGAAAGCGAAGGATCCTTGGACTTCGGCTTGAACCACCTCACCCTGACGTCCCTGAGCAGCCCAACAACGTGTGCCATCATACCGACGCGCCTGGTGCAGACCCAGTGGTCGGTGTCAGGCACGAGGTTCTTCCTGCACTCGGGGTGGGGGCACCTCACCGTCTCGTAGCTAAGGTTCCACCTAGAGATGATGCTCGGGTACAGGCTAGCGAAGTCGAGGACGATGACGTTGAAGAAGACCCCGGACTCGGGCTTAATCACGAGGGCCCCCTTGTACTTCTTCCCCTTGATCACGGCGGTCGTCGACGATCCGCCCTTCGCGAGGCTGATGTCCTCCTTCTTAGGGATCAGGTAGTTCCCCTTCCTGTGCTCGTCGTAGAAGAGGCTCCTGATCCAGCTCGAGACCCCCTGCCGCGTCGCGTCCTCCATCGAGACCCGGGAGATCCTCATTATGAGCGTTATCAGGTTCATCACGAGGCTCGAGTGCTCGGTCGTGAGGCGGAGGGTTATCAGCGAGTCCCTGAAGCAGTAGTTCGCGAGGGAGAGGTAGTCGAGCTCGTTTATGCTCTTCTCCAGCTGTATCTTCTTTATCCCCAGCAGGGCCTCGGAGATCGCGTCGAGGGTGAGCTCCTTGTAGGCGTTCCCGAAGGCGTAGATCTGGATGGCGTGGTTGTGGAAGAACTTGTAAAGGTCGATGTGGACTCCCACGGGGAGCAGGGCGATCTCCCTGCCCATCACAATCGGGATCTCCTCCCTCCTCATCCCGAGGACCTGGGCGCGCTTCCACAGGTAGTGGAGGTCGAAGTTGTCGCCGTTGAACGTCAGGACGATCGGGTAGTCGACGAGCAGCTGGAAGACCTCCCTTATCAGGTCGATCTCCCTGTCGAAGTAGACTAGGGAGGCGTCTTCTGGGAGCTCCTTCGGCCGCTCGGCACCCCCCCGGTCGCCGTCGAAGCCTTCCCTCCGAAGGATGAGGACCTGCTTCCTCCCGTCCGACCCGGCAGCCGAGACGCATATGACAGGGTTGGCGGCCACCTGGGGGTCGGGCACCCTGTCCTGGGCCTCGGTCGCGACCTCGATGTCGATTGCGACCCTCCTGTAGTCGGGGACCGGGCTCGAGAATATCGGGAACCACTCGGTGAGCGAGTCGAGGAAGGCAGGGGTCGCGCCAGGGAAGGCCCTCTTGAGCGCGTCGATCGGGACCGGCTGAGCCTCCGGGACGAGCGATCCACCCCTGATCCGGTAGTAGTAGCCTGGGACGAGCCTCCTGTCGTAGACGAAGCACTCGTGGTACCTGATCCTGTCCTCCCAGGATCTCTCCCCGAGGAGGTCCCTTATCCCGGTCCCCCTCCCGCCGACCGATGTGGGGTCCTTGGCTGCGACCTTGGTCATTCTGACGGCCTTGTCCTGGAGGAGGTCGTGCTTCTCGATCTCCCGGCACCCACCGGGGTCGAAGCCGGGGTGGGAGGCAGCCTCTGAGGAGAGGAGCTCGTCGAGGCTCATGTCGGTCAGGAGGTACGGCTGGTGCCCAGTGTTGTCGTACCAGAAGACCACGCGCTGCCGCTCTAGATCGTAGAGCTTCGCAAGCGCCTTCCCCCTGTTACCGCTGTAGGAGACCGAGAGGAGGACGCAGCTCCCGGTCTCCGAAGGGGTCTCGGCCTCGAACTTGGTCTGCGCAATTATCTCCTCGGCTTCCTCAGCCTCGTGAGCCGGGATCCCTTCGGCTTCGGCATCAGCATCCGCTTCAGCCTCAGCAGCCTCAGTCTCGGCATCCACCTCATCGGGCTCGGTTGCATCTTCCCTCTCGATCCTATCCCCTTCGCCGCGAGGGGGGCGTCCGACCCGCGGACTTCTATGAGGCTCAGATTCCCTCCCTGTGCCTGAAGGGGTGCCGCTCGGGCTCGGGCGAGGAGGCTGGCGGCGCTTCTGCGAGTCGGGGATGAAGGTGTCGAGACCGGGCATCAGTATCCCAGAGAAGAGTAGGGCAGTCGTCTATTATTGCTTATCGTTCACGGGCTGCAGCACAGGCTACCCAACGATTGACCTGAGCCCAGATGTGTGATCGGGGTCGGCGCGCTGCACGGGGCAGGAGCTCCGGAAAAAAGGGGTCATCCTGAGAGGCGCCACTTCTCGAGCCTGTCCTCCTTCGAGTGTACTTTCTTGAACTCCTTGTAGTGCTGCTCGCAGAGGTAGAGCCTGGCGGATTCATTTATGGCATAGCCTGCCTGCTTCATCTCAGCCGCATAGGACGGCGATAGGGAACGGACTGCGTTGTTCCCGCACCCGGAGACTGAGCAGAGCTCGCCTTTCTTGACCTTGCCCATAATCGACCCTCACCAAATATTATATTTATTAGCCTTATATCTACCTCTGTAGTGGGCCCGTGGTCTAGCATGGATCAGGACGCAGACCCTGCTCTTGGTGAGGCACGTGCACAAAAGATGCCGAAGATCAATGGGGCAGGTGCGGAAGCCTGCGGATCCTGCCAGCGGAAAGCCTGATATCTCGGGTTCAAATCCCGACGGGCCCACCAATCTGCCATTTCCTCAGTGCCTCACCTCCCCCTTCGAAGGCCAAGTCGCCAACAGTGCTGCCCCCACTTTCCAGGCATGCTTCAAGAGCTTGCGACCTATAGCCGCTTTCATCACTCATTTCCTTGTGCTGTGATGAAACCCACCACTTATCTCGCCAAGAGAGCGTCATGGGTCGTGCCGAACTGCATGCGGATCAAATGCATGCCTCAAGGCACCGCCCTCGTCGGGCGTTCTAACGCCGCGAACATTAAGGACTAATGAGTAGCATTATCTTTTGGGACATCATCAATTATCGCGGCGATGTGATTGAAGGCAAAAACAATCATCCTCTTGGCATCAGCATTGTTTATCGCGGGTGCAATCGCGGCTTTATACCCGCAGGCGCATTTCACATCGGAGAGGTTGACTGAAGGCTTCGAAACCGGATTTGGCGGATGGGATCCGGACGCAGACGTTCCGATTGATCCGAATACGGGCGGACCTGTAGACTGGGATGTGGCGCGCTCGACGGATGTTTCCAGGTCTGGGATGTACTCCATGAAGCTCTTCATCGACGGGAGGCAGGACGACGGGGCAGTCTGGATTGAGAGGAAATTGCTCCTGAAGGAGGGGGCGCGGCGCGTCAACATCACATTTGGTCTTTACAGCCAATCAGAGAGCTTCAATACGATTGCAGTGGTCTGCGCATATGCCGGATTCGAGGACCCGGAGCGCGAGGGGGATCTATCAGTACTTGCACCAGCCAACGAGGTGGCAGGGTGGAAGAGGTACAGCCTCGTGGTCAACATCGACGGCGGCAAGGCTCAGGAGTTGTGGGTCGCAGCAGGAATTTCGGTGCGCTGGGAAACTTGCATGACGTACTACCTTGACGACATCACCGTAGAGGTCACGTGATGGATCAGTCGTTCTCCAGATGGAAAGGCCGTCGGAAAGAGATGCATTTTGCATACGGGGAGGGCTGGCGAGCACCTCTCCCAACTCCGCGTTTTGTCCACACTTTCACCCTACGAGGATCGTGTACGAGAGGACGGGGATCTCGCCGGAGTACCGATCCGGATCATACGGATGCTGAACGCCCAGGGTATTGGACGCATATAAGACAACAGTGTAAAGCCCAGGGCCCGCAATCGAGCCCAGGCCGGAGGCGTTGAACGCTACCGAGAAGCTCTGCCCCGAGACAGACCATTTGCTCGGCCTGATCGTCTGGAGCCCAGGGTAGAACATCGGCGGGGGCGCCACGCCAGCGACCAGGCTCCCCAGGCTGTAGCTCTCCTCGCCCACGAGCACGCGCAGAGAGGGGTTGTAGGAGAAGTTGTCGTGATCGCCCGGGTCGCTGTAATAGATCACCACGGACTTGAGCATGGATCCGTTCATGGTGAGGCTGCCCGAGCAGGAGAAGACGCCGCCCGAAACATGCGGCGGACTGGACCAGCTGACCCATTCCTTGACCATGTGGATGACGAGGAAGAGGCGGGATCCGTTCCAGGCGACGCCCACCTCGGCGCGGTTGTTGGTGGGGTCGAGGAGAGAGTCCCTGTGCCCCCAGCCGCTCGCTGCGTCGTCATAGATCATGTCATGGACCAGCTCCCGGGAGCTGTTGACTGCGCGGTCGGCGTCCAAGGGCGGGGAGTAGTAGTAGCCGATGTTTTCCTCGATGTAGTAGGCGCCGCCCAGCGAGGTGTAGTGATAGTTGGGGAGGCGCCCAGACAGGTCGTAGTGGTTGAAGTACCCTCCCGCGAGCATGTCCTGTGCCCTGTAGTTGGCCGCCACATACTCAAGCGACGGTTCCACCAAGGGCAATCCGAGCGCTGCCCTGGCGGAGTTGATCTCCCCCAGGACTGCGGATCCCACTACCTGCATGAACGATGAGACTGTGAATGACCAGGTCGCGCTCGCCGTGTTGTTCGAGAGGTCGCTGAGCGTGAGGGCTACCTCGCACCTGCCGAGCGGGAGGGTGGAGGTGTACTCCACTTCGGTCAGGGTGATCCTAGTAGGGACGACCTCAGAGCCGTTAACAAAGATCCTGACCGAGGAGAGGTTGACCATTCTGTCGTCAGAGTACCTGGCGATGATCTTCACAGGGTTCATTACCTGGGCGCCCTCAGGCGGGCCCGTGTAAAGGATCTCGGGCGGCGTGGTGTCAGGGACTGCCTTCTGGGCGGGGATGGTCAGCAATCCCTGCGAGAATGCGACGTAGACTGCTAGCACAATCAACACCGCCGCAGCGGTGGCTGCAGCAATGTGCTTCCTCGACTTTCTCTGCGGCGGAAGGGCCTGTAAATCTGGGGGTATTTCGGGCTGCTCTGCCCTCATGGCGGCTGCCGATGGCTTGCTGTAGTGGCTCACGGACGGGAATATCCCCTTGACTATCCGGAGGACCTGCGGGTTGATGCCGTTGAGCTCCCCCCAGGCGACCTCGTCCGGGTTCTTGTACCTTGAGAGGTCCCGCCTCCAGTGCGAGATGAGCCTCTGCTCGACGCTATCCCAGCCTTCCCTCTCCACATCTTCGCGGTACAGGGATCCTATAGATGACAGCTCCTCCCAGACTGCGCTCGTCACCTTCCTGACCAAGGAGAGGTCTCCAGGGTACCAGAGGCTCTCTGCCAAGTACTTCAGCACCCACTCCCTGTGCGGGTTGTTGGAGAGGTAGTCTTCCAGCCCCATCGCCTGATCGCCTGCGGTTCCCGGGCTTTTTGCCGGCACTGAGATACCCGAATGGAATATGGTATATCAGCCTTTTGGGATTGAGGGATTGGGCAGGAAAAGGTTTTTCTGAAGGGCAGAGGAATGGAGCGAGAGGTCAGTTTGTGTTATGAGCGGCCCCTTTGCCGAGTTCAGGGATGAGTGCACCAGGCTGGTAAAGGCAGCCCTAGAGAGGGAGGGGATGCCTGCAGAGGATGTGAGGTTGGCAACCCCGAGCGATCCTTCGCTCGGCGAGCTGAGCTTCTCGACCTTCGCACTCGCGAAGAAGGTCAGGGGCGACCCGAGGGCTATAGCATCGAGGATCGCTGCAGCCGCCCATGGGGGCGCATGGAGGCTCGTCGGGAAGGTCGAGGCGGCCGGCGCCGGCTATGTCAACTTCTACATCGAGCCGAAGGCTTTCGCAGAGGAGCTGATCAGGTCAGTCAGCACAGAGGGATCGGGCTATGGCACATCCAGGGGAGATGGTGAGAAAGTTCTCGTTGAGCACACGAGCGTCAACCCGATCCACCCGATACACATAGGGGGCGCCAGGAACGCTGTCATAGGCGACTGCTTGTCAAGGGTGCTGAAGGCGGCGGGGAAGGATGTCAGGAGGCACTTCTACATCGACGATGTCGGGCTGCAAGTCTCCCAGGCGGCTTACGGGCTGAGCATGCTGGGCGGGGAGGAGGCGGTCAGGTCCGCCGCGAAGGGGAAGCGCGACCACTTCATTGGCTTCGTCTACGCGTCTACGAGCTGCGCAATGAACATCAGGGCGCTGAAGGGAGAGATAGAGCGGCTAAAGGCGGAGGGCAAGGACGAGGAGGCGAGGTTGAAGATCAGGGAGCTCGACGACTGGGTCTCTGTCTCGGCAGAGCTGAGGGAGAAGGACGCTGAGACTTTCGACAGGATACTCGGGGGGGTAAACGCCTCAGCGGATCCTGAGGGGGAGGTCGCGGAGCTCCTGAAGAGGTACGAGTCCAAGGACCCGGCTGCAGTTTCCCTGATCAGGGGGCTCTGCGACGCGGCGCTCGAGGGATTCAGGGAGACGCTCGGGCGCGTGGGCATTGTGTTCGACAGCTGGGACTGGGAGAGCGAGACGGCCTCCTGGAATGGGGGGGCCAAGGAGGTGGTTGAGAGGCTCTCCAGAACTGGGTTCACGAAGCTAGAGGACGGGACCGTGGTGCTCGACTGCGAGGCGGTGGTCGAGAGGTTCGGGCTGAGGGAGAAGTATGGCATCAAGACCGAGGTCCCGCCGCTGACGCTGATGCGCTCGGACGGGACGACGCTCTACACGACCCGGGACATAGCCTATACCCTTTGGAAGTTCGGGCGCGCAGACAGGGTGATCAATGTGATATCGATCGAGCAGAAGCTCCCGCAGCTCCAGCTGAAGATCGCGCTGCATGCGCTCGGGATGGGGGATGATGCAGAGAGGCTGATGCATTACAGCTACGAGCTCGTCCACCTGCCCGGATACAAGATGTCCGGGAGGCGCGGCAGGTACGTCACGTTCGACGAGGTGCTGGAGGAGGCGGTACAGAGGGCGTACAGGGAGGTGACCGAGAGGTCCCCGCACCTCAGCGAGGAGGAGAGGCGGAGGATCTCGGAGGTCGTCGGGGTAGGGGCGGTCAGGTATGCCCTGGCGGCTGTCGCGCCGCAGAAGCCGATCACCTTCACATGGGACAGGGTGATCAACTTCGAGCAGAACAGCGCCCCGTTCATCCAGTATGCGCATGCCAGGGCGTGCAACATTCTTGTGAAGGCAGGCGAGGGCTGGAGGGGGGCCGCGGTCGACTACTCTGCGCTCTCCTCGAAGCATGAGAGGGAGCTCGTGATCATGCTCTCGAAGTTCCCTGAGGTGGTAGAGGAGGCGGCAAGGAGCCTGAGGCCAGAGGAGATCGCAGAGTACGCAAACGAGCTGGCGTCCAAGTTCAACCTGTTCTACGACAACGTGCCGGTGCTCAAGGCGGAGGGCGAGGGGGCGAAGAACGCCAGGCTGCGGCTGGTGGACTCGACGAGGATCGTGCTCTCGAACGCGCTCGCGCTCCTCGGGGTGAAGGCGCCGGAGAGGATGTAACAGGCTTGCCTCATTGGCGATACTCCTGCGTGGTCTGCGCCTGTGCGGCCAACCGTTTGCCGTGAGTGCGGACGCCTCTTGGCAGCTTTTGAGGGATGAATACCTGCACACTCCTACTTTGCCTGAGAGCGGGAGAGCAGGATGGACTGAAGAAGCCGCCAATGCTCCGAATGGGAGTGTATATGAAAATTTGCATTCCTAGAAACGGCTATCCAAATACTTGAGGATGCACATCGAGCTCGTCGGAGAGATGGGCTGAGAAAGAAATCGCGTTCTGCACGAAGGGATTTATGGGCGCAGGGGATAGTATAATGCAGTGTTCTGGGGGTTGGATTTTGGTAAAGAGGCTCTCTGTCGTAGACGTTGATTTGTGCGTCGGGTGCCAGAGCTGCATGTTCGCCTGCAACAGGAGGTTCGGCGAGGCCGGGCTTGGCAGATCAGCGATCCACATACAATCGGCGGGGGGGATAGAGCGCGGGTTCGTGGTCAGGGTCTGCCGCGCATGCCCGGACCCGCCCTGCTCGAAGGTGTGCCCGACAGGCGCGCTCGCAAGGAGGGAGGGGGGCGGGGTGCGCCTCAACTACGCGAAGTGCATCGCCTGCGGGAACTGCGTGAGGGGGTGCACCCTCGGGGCGATCTTCTGGGACGTGGAGCTGGACAAGCCAACGGTCTGCGTCTACTGCGGCTACTGCGTGGGCTTCTGCCCGTACGGCGTGATCAGGATGGAGGAGGTGGCGTGATGGCAGGCAGCGAAAACGCAGGGGACCTCTCGAGGATCCTGTACGTAGACCTAGCGAGGAGGACCTACTGGGTCGAGGAGAGGCCGGAGCTCTTCACAGAGCATTTCGGCGGCGCGGGCGCTGGAATAAGGCTGCTTTCTGAAGAGTGCCCGCAGGGTACGGACCCGCTCTCGCCGAAGAACCCCATAGTACTCGCGGTCGGGCTCATGAACGGGGTATTCCCGTTGGCCTCTAAGACCGTCGCGATGTTCAAGTCACCGCTGACAGGGAACCTGGGAGAGAGCCACGCAGGCGGTAGGTCGAGCATCGCGATCAGGATGGCTGGCTACGGTGCGGTAGTGATCAGGGGAAAGAGCGAGTCCCCAGTGTACCTCACCATAGATGAGGATGGGGCGAAGTTCAGGGACGCCTCGGCGCTCTGGGGCATGAATAGCGCCTCCACCGTCGGAAGGATAATCAGGGAGGTCGAGCCGGGCGCGGGCGTAAGGACGATAATGCGGATCGGCAAGGCAGGGGAGAGGCTCATCCCCTATGCGTATGTCACGACCGAGACGTACAGGCACTTCGGCAGGCTCGGGCTTGGGGCGGTCTTCGGGAGCAAGAACTTGAAGGCGGTTGTGGTCTCGGGCAAGAAGTCGCTCAAGTTCAAGGACCCAAAGGCATACAGGGCCCTCTACGAGGAGCTCTTCAACACATTCTGCAAGTCGCCGCTGATGTGCAAATACCACGAGCTGGGGACGCCGATGAACGTGCTCCCGCTGAACATGACGGGCTCGCTGCCCTCCAGGAACCTCCAGTCGAACAGGTTCTCAGGCGCCCAGGAGCTCTCGGGGGAGAACATGGCAGAGAAGTACCTGGGGAGGAGGACCGCGTGCGCCCACTGCCCTGTGAGCTGCATACACATCGCGGCGCTCCGGGAGCCGTACGAGAGCGAACCGTACTTCTACAAGACAAAGATGATCTCGTACGACTACGAGCCGATCTATGCGCTGGGCGCGATGCTCGATCTGAAGAGCCCCGAGGGTTACCTCAAGCTCATGGACACGGTTGAGGAGCTCGGGCTCGACGCGATGTCGACCGGGGTGGTCCTAGCCTGGGCAACAGAGGCAATGGAGAGGGGAATAGTCAAGGAAAGCGACGCGGGCGGGCTGGCGCTCAAGTGGGGCGACCATGATACGTACATCAAGGCAGCAAAGCGGATAGTTAGCATGGAAAACGAGTTCTTCCAGGCGCTGGCGAAGGGGGTGAGGTACGCCTCATCAAAGTACGGCGGGGAGGATTTCGCACTTGAGTTCGGCGGCAATGAGATGCCAGGTTACCACACAGGGCCCGTAGCCCACCTCGGATACTTGACTGGGGCGAGGCACAGCCACCTCGACGGAGCAGGGTACAGCATCGACCAGAGGATGTACAAGGAGGGGTTGAAGTACACACCGGAGTATGCAGCGAAGGAGCTCTTCGAAGAGGAGTCCTGGAGGCAGGTCCTCTCGAGCCTGGTCGTCTGCTACTTCGCTAGGGGGGTCTACACCCCGGAGGCGGTTTCGCGGTGCCTGAGGGTGCTCGGGCTGGAGCGTAGCGCGGAGGATCTCAAGGAACGCGGCAGGGCCATCCTGAGGCAGAAGTACGCCTTCAAGTACAGGGAAGGGTTCAGCCTAAGGGATCTCCGGATACCCAAGAGGATCTGCGAAACGCCGACGCCCCTTGGGTCAATCACCGAGGAGATGATCAGGGCAGGGCTCGAAGAGTTCGAGAGGCTCGTCATGGGGTGATTGGATTTGGAAGCAGCCCATTCGAAGTTGCCCATCGCAAGCCCCTTATTTCCTGCCACGCAAAGGGATTTATTTGGTGCGGGAGAAGGTAGAGAGTAGTGCATTGATATGCCCTGGGATAGCTGCTCTGGCATTGGTAAAAAGGTAAGGCTAAGCAGGATACTGAAGTCCGGCAAGGCGGCGGTCTTCGCATTCGACCACGGGTTCGAGCACGGGCCCTCTGACTTCACGCCCGAAAGGTCGAACCCGAGGAAAGTGGTCGAGCTTGCAGTCGAGTCAGGATTCGACGCAATCATGCTCACCAGAGGTGTAGCGCAGGCGACCGCAGATCTCTGGGCGGGCAGGGTGCCCGTCATAGTGAAGCTGACCGGGAAGACCTCGCTCAGGCCTCCGGACATGCAGATGCAGCAGTACAGGATTGGGTTCGTGGAAGACGCCGTTGCGATGGGCGCGGACGGGGTGGCTGCGACCGTCTACTGGGGAGCGCCCGGGGAGGATGCCATGGCCGAGGAGTTCGCCGCGATAGTCTCGGAGAGCGAAAGGTTCGGCTTGCCAGTGATGATCTTGGCATACCCGCGTGGCCCTTCGATAATAGACAGGCACGACGAGTACATAATTAAGTACGCCTCGAGGGCAAGCGTCGAGATAGGCGCAGACATAATCAAGACCCACTACACGGGGAGCACCGAGAGCTTCAGGCGCGTGGTCGAGTCGGTGCCGGTCCCCGTCCTGATGAGCGGGGGCGCGAAGACCGAAGACCCGAAGGAGTTCTTGAGGATAGTCAAGAGCGTCATGGACGCCGGGGGCGCCGGGGTGGTGGTCGGGAGGAACGTCTTCCAGAGCCAGGATTTTGTGGGGACTGCCAGGGCAATCCTCGAGGTCGTCCACAAGGGAATGGATCCCGATAGGCTCTGACAGGGGTGGCGGAGATGAGGATGATCTTGGCAGCAGGGCACATACTTGCGGACATCAGGGTGAGGGTCGACGAGATAAGCAGCAGCGACCAGTTCAACGAGGTGAAGGAGCTCAGCTACGGGGTCGGAGGGTCCGCAGCCAATGTCTCTATTGGGGTGAGGCGGCTCGGCGGGTGCTGCATGCTCCTCGGGAAGATCGGGATGGACGAGTTCGGCAGGATGGGTGTGGACGAGCTATTACGGGAGAGGGTCCCGCTGGACGAGGTCAAGGTCGACCTGGTCAACCGCACCGGGTACACTATAATAATAATCAACAGGCACGGCGAGGTCTTCATGTTCGGCCGCAAGGAAGCGGCAGAGACGCTAGAGCCGGATGACATTGCCAACATCAGCATGAAGGATTACCAGGCAGTCCACATTGCGAGCCTGAGGGTGGACACCGCCACGAGGATAGCCTCTCGTGCGAAGGAGGATGGGGCAATGGTCACTTTCGATCCAGGGAGGCTCCTCATCAACAGGGGGATCGATCACATCAGACCAGTCTTGGAGCGCGTGGACCTCCTGCTTCTGAACGGGAAGGAGGCCAAGGCGCTCACTGGGCACGACGACCCTGAGATGGCGGCAGCTTCGCTCATCAGGCAGGGGGCCAAGAGTGTGGCCGTCAAGCTAGGGGCGAAGGGCGTTTTCATCTCAGACGGCAGGTCTGGGAAGCTCATCCCAGCCTTCAAGGTGGACGCGATAGACACGACTGGCGCTGGAGACGCGTTCGCTGCTGGAATGATAATAGCCCTCAGCGAAGGGGAAGGGCTCACGGATGCAATAAGGTTCGCGAATGCGGTCGCGGCTCTGAAGGTGACGAGGCTCGGCTCCCACGAGACACCAAGCAGGAAAGAGGTCGAGGAGTTCCTATCTAGGAACTGACTCCACACCCCCGCGCAGAGAATCTATGGCGAGGATGCCCATTTTTAGTTTGAAAATAAACTATTTTTCTGCCAATCCAGCAATGTTAATTGGGGAAGCTGCTTGGTTTGGTTCAGGGTTGCAGGTCTAGACGATTTGCCGAAGCTCAGCTCCAGGATTCTGAACTCTCTCGATCGGTCGAGCGACATCTACCAGGAGAATGTGGCTAAATTCGGGATACCTGAGGATTACGTGAAAAGGGCGTTCTCTGAGGGGGCGCTGAGGGGGGCTGCGTCCAAAGGCTCGAAGTTCTACCTTGCATTGGAGGGGGATGAGATACTCGGCTTCTGCCAGATGGTGCCGCAGGGGGGAGAGAGGGCAGAGTTGGACAGGATAGTTATGTTCCCGGGGCACACGGGGAGGGGGCTCGGCAGCCGGCTTCTCGAGTTCTCCGTCGAGGATCAGGCGAGAGAGGGCAGGAGGGAAATAATCGTCTATGCAGGGAGGGATGAGCGCAGGGCCAGGGCATTCTACGAGAAGAACGGGTTTGAGTTCACGGGGGAGGTCAGCGTGGATGCCCCATGGGGGAAGCGGATAGAGCTCGCATTGTACAGGCTCGAAATCGGACGGAAGATAAGATAGCCGGCTAGACCAGCCTCTGAAAAGTAGCTTGCGTGAGGAGCGGGCAAGACAAGGTCTAAATTTTGGGCCTGCCGGAGGACATGGGCCCTCACCCCTCCTTAATTCAACTGCCTTCCATGAAAGCACGGGGTATGACCAAATAACTAAAAACGAACTGCCGATCCATGATTTGGAAATTGCCAAGGAAAAACAGAAAGTACTTTTGTTGAGATTAGGCGGGTCCGGAGGGATTTGAACCCTCGACCATCGGCTCTCCCCACGGTTTCCGTTCCGGAGGCCGACACCCTGATCCGGACTAGGCCACGGACCCACACCCATCACGCAAAGAGGGCTACCAGAACCAAGATCGCAAAGACCGCCACTATGTAGTAGAGGAGGTAGCGCTGGAACTTCTTCGACCGATTGATCTTCGACTGCTCCTTAACATATGCGGGCTTGCACTTGAGGCAGTAGTCCCTCCCCTTTACCTCAATGATCCTCCCGCAGTAGAGGCAGTGCCTGTGCGGGTAGATGTAGGGCTTTTTCTCGGTTTTTTCGCTCTCCGACAATCCAAGTCCTCCGATCACTGCATCGAACCTATGGTCAAGGCCATCGCCTTGAGCCGCTCTATCCTCTTCCAAGTCGAGGGGTGCGTCGAGAACATCTCCATCACTGCGTCCCCCCTGAACGGGTTGACGATCCAGAGGGGGCTGGTTGACGGGTTGATATTGAGCCTGGTCCCGCCCCTCACCGTGCGCTCGATCTTCTCCAGTGCGCTCGCGAGCGACAGGGGCTTTCGGCTCAGCTGTGCGCCCTCCCTGTCAGCCTCGTATTCCCTTCCCCTGGAGATCGCAGTCTGTACCAGGAAGGCTGCAAGTGGCGCCAGGAAGCTCAGGATCAGTGCGATCATGTTCGCGTCCCTCTTCCTCGAGTCGCCGAAGAACGCTCCGAACCTCCCCATGAGCGCAAGGTAGCTGATCGCTCCGGCGATTGTGGCTGCTATGGACGCCACGAGAACGTCTCTGTGCTTCACATGGCTTATCTCGTGGCTGAGGACGCCCTCGAGCTCATTCTCGTTCAGCAGCTGGAGCAGCCCGGTTGTGACCGCAACGACAGACTTGCTTGGACCCCGCCCGGTAGCGAATGCGTTGGGCACGCTCGAGTTAACTATTGCAACCTTAGGCTTCGGCAGCCCTGCGCTCGCCGCCAGGGAGGAGACGATCCTGTGGAGCGCAGGGTACTCGTTCTCGCTGACCAACTTCGCCCTAGTCATTGAGAGGACTATCCTGTCGCTGTAGAGGTAAGAGATCGCGTTGATCGCTAATGCAAGCACCAGTGCGCCAAGCGTAACGATCTCCGGGCTGCCGAAGAGCCACCCCACAACGTAACCTAGCCCGACTAGGATCCCTGTAAGCAGGAACATCATTGCTGCGAGCCTGAACATTCAGATCACCCGAATCTCAATCAGATGTATCGCTTATAAAAATATGGCTTATACGGTTTACTGCTTGTCCTCGCCAGTCACTTCAGTATAGTAGTACTCCCCGATCTCCTTCTGGTACCTGTCCAGCCAAGAGTCCTTCTTGTTCACGCGAGGCCGCCCGGTCTCAGGATCCCTCCTGAAGGTGATCCCAAGGTTCTTGAGGAAGTAGTTCATGCCTTTCCTGAGCCCCACCGGCGCTGAGGCGACACCGCTCCTGCCAGGGGATCCGCCAAAGACCATCACAGTGTCGGACAGGAGGTCGTTGGCCACGATGTCGTGCTCAACTACGAACGAGGCGACCCCCTTCTTCTCTGTGACCCTTCTTATAGCCCTTGCAACGACGAGCCTATGCTCGACGTCCAAGTGGGCGGTCGGCTCATCCAAGAGGTAGAGCTCGGCATCTCTGGAGAGGCAGACCGCCACAGCTGTGCGCTGCAGCTCGCCGCCGCTCATCGACTCCATGCTCCTGTCTAGGAGGGGCTCGATCTCCAGAGGGGCATAGATCTCGTCGATAAACCACTGTGTGCTCAGCAGTCCGGGGTCAATCGAATTGAGGATTTCCCTTAGAGTCTTCGTCGGACTGGGGACCACGTACTGGGGCTTGTAGCTTATCCGGAGACCGAAGTTGATTGGGGATCCCCCCTCGGGGAGGAGCTCGCCTGCGAGGACCCTGACGAAGGTAGTCTTTCCGGTCCCGTTCGGTCCAACAATCCCGACTACCTCGCCACGGTGTATCTCCCCGCCCTGCGCGTCCAGAACGAAGTCGCCACGGCTTATTCTGAAGTGCCCCCACCTCAGCATCACATCCTCAGACCGCCACTCAGTCGGGGTCGGTGAGAGGTGGAACCTTATTGGCGACGTCCTGAACCGGATGTTCTCGTCCGGGATGTAGCCGTTTAGGTATATATTGATCCCGACGCGGACGCCATGCGGCTTGGAAACGATGCCATAGACCCCTGGCTTTCCGTAGAATAGGCACACCTGCTCTGAGATGTAGTCAAGAACAGCGAGGTCGTGCTCCGCAACAATGACATACTTCTTCTCATCAGCCAGGGACTGGACCAGCTTTGCCATCGCCATCCGCTGGTAAACATCCAAGTAGCTCGAGGGCTCGTCGAATATGTATACATCGGCCTTCCTTACCGAGACAGCGGCGATCGCAACACGTTGCAGCTCTCCGCCGCTTAGGGTATGGATGTCCTTGTCCATTATCGACTCGAGCGACAGGTAAGAAGATACTTCGTCGAGCGCATGCCGCTCGTCGATCCTCTCAAGAAGCTGCCTGACGGTTCCGGTGAGGCGCTTTGGGGCCTGGTCTATGTACTGCGGCTTGGTGACCACCCTCAGCTTCTTCTCCGAGAGCTTCTTGAAGTACTCCTGGAGCTCAGATCCCCTAAAGAACCGCAGTATGGACTTCCAGTCAGGCGGGCAGTCGTAAAGCCCGAGGTTAGGCATCATCTCGCCGCTCAGGATCTTTAGGGATGTAGACTTCCCGGCTCCGTTCGGGCCAAGGAGACCGACAACCACGCCCTCTTTCGGGATCGGGAGGCGGTAGAGCTTGAATGTGTTCGGGCCGTACCTGTGCACGCAGACTTCCTCTAGCTCGTCTGGGAGGTTGACTATGTTCAGCGCCCCGAACGGGCACTTCTTCACGCAGATGCCGCAGCCCGTGCAGAGGTTCTCAGCGACTAGCGGCCGGTCCATCCCCGGCTCGTACTTTATCGCCTCGGCACCAGTCCTCACTATGGGGCAGAACCGGATGCACTCCTTGCTGCACTCCCCCGGCTTGCAGAAGTCAGCGTCAAGTACCACGATACGCGCCACCTGTGCCTGCCCCCGGGAAGGACCCTATTCGAAGTCGCTGTCTTCAGATTCGCTTTCCTCTTCTTCCTCGAGCATTGACTCTGAATAGAGGTCATAGTTGTCGGCTATCAGCTCGTGCTCTTCCTCCTTCCGGCGCTTCCCCTTTACCTGGGAGGCCTCAACGATCAGGGTCGTCCTCCTCTTGCTCTCGTCTACAGGCTGCACAATCTTGTACCCTTTCGTCTCGGCGGTCGGTTTCTGAAAGCCGCACGACTTGCATACCAAGAATATCTTCTCTTCCTTCTTCTCGGGCATCAGCAATTTCCCACATTTTGGACAGAATTCCACTTAGTTACCCCCAAACAAAACAGGAAGGGAAGAAGATCACCACTCTTCTTCCTCGAAGTCTTCGTCTTCATCCTCGGGCCATTCATCCTCTTCTTCATCCTCGGGCCATTCATCCTCTTCTTCGTCCTCAGTCCAGTCGTCATCGAAGTCCTCTTCCATATACAACAATCCAAATACCTCCAGAGAGCAAAGAGTTTTCGTGAGCTCGAAATATTTAAGCATGTCTATGATCATCATCTTGATATGCCACGCTGGGTATGCGCAGCCGAAGGGTTCGACCCGAGCGAGATCGGTGGAACCGTCAGGGGGGGCGGAATAATAGTCTACCCCACTGACACAGTCTACGGCATAGGTTGCGATCCGAGGAACGCAGAAGCAGTCAGGAAAGTCTTCGCAGCAAAGAGGAGGGAAAAGAAGCCGATGCCCGTGCTGGTCGACTCCCTCCAGTCAGCCGAGAGGCTGGTCGACCTGGGAAAGGCAGGGAGGGATCTCGCTGAGAGATTCTGGCCAGGCGCGCTCACAATAGTTGCGCCCCTCAGGGAGAGGCTACCAGAGGAACTGACCGGCGGCAGGCAGAAGGTTGGCGTCAGGGTCCCTGACCATCCAATTGCAATCGCAATCATAGCGGCATCCGGCGGCGCGCTGGTCGGGACGAGCGCAAATGTCTCAGGCAGGAGGGCGGCGATCGCGGCGGGGGATCTTGATCCAGAGATCCTCAACGAGGTCGAGATCGTTGTTGACGCAGGTAAGGCGCCAGCTGGGATGGCCTCCACCGTAGTCGAGATAGGGGATCCGATCCCCGAAGTCGGTAAGAAGATAGCCGATGGGGTCTGGCTTATTAGAGAGGGGCCGATAGACGTAGAGAGGATAAGGGAGGCTTTGGGCGGGAGGTTGCCGCAGATGGGAACGCCGGGCAGGGGAGAGGAGTTCAACATAATCGTGACGACTCAGAGGGGCAACGAGAGGAACTGCATGAGGGAACTCGTGACCCTTTCTGGAGAGCCTTCGATCAGGTTCTCAAGGACGGGCTTCCCTGGGCTCCTGAAAGGCGAAGTGCAATCCGACCCGGTAGAGTTCTGCAAGGCGCTCGCAGCCAGATTGGCGGAAGATCCTTGGAGGGCAAGGTTCGTCCAGAAGGTCACCCCGATCCAGGAGGTGACCAGGGCAGAAGCCGAGGATATAAGGGCAGCCGTCAGGCGGCTCGCTGGGTCGATACCAGAGGGGGCGACGTTCAGGATAACCGTGAACAAGAGGGGTTCGGAGATCAGCTCCTCAGGGCTGATCAGGGAAGTGGCCCGGGAGATCGAGAGGAAGGTGGATCTTGAGCACCCCGACTGGATAGTCGACATAGAGTTGATCAGGGACGTAGCCGGGATTTCGGTGATTAAGCCTGGCGATATAGTCTCGGTCACAAAGATGCAGGAGGAGGCCCTCGGGAAAAATTAGATTTCACCTAAAGAGATCCGAGATTGAGACCCTCTCCACTACTAGTGAGGACACAGCCCTGACTCTCGATCCCACCAGAGGAATTGTGCACAATACCTCATCCCAAGAGATCCCGAACTTGCTTTCGATAAAGGGGCACTTGGAGTCGCAGAGGTCTATGAGGGAGTCGTCCTCGGTGCCCGCCGCCAGCAGATCCTGCATCACACACATTGCCTGGGATTCGCTCTCGCAGACAGCGACTGCAACCCACCCCTCGGAGTGATCCCGGACCCCCATGAATTCTATTGCCTCCCTGATCTGCCGCTTGGATGACGCGTAGAGCAAGACCTCGTTTGCAGGGGTCCTGGATACGTTTTCTCCTGCCTCCCAAGATCTTTTTGCAAGAGTCGCAGCGGTGATTAGATGGGCCTCGCCTGCTACAAGGCATGCATCAAGGATCTGCAAGCTCGGCGACTCAGAGTATTTCGCTAGCAGCGGCCTTGGATCCGCCCCAGGCCTCGGCCTCAGGCCTGACATCAGCAGCAGTGCGAACTGCCCTTTCCCCAGATTGCACACCCGCATCTTACCGGATCTCCTTGGGCATTACGGGAGAGAACTTCTCAACGATCTCTAAAGGTATGCCAGCGCCCACCAGCCTCTCCTTTGCTCCAGCTGGATCGATCCCTTCCTTGCCCCATTCCCTGATGAGGTTAGATATAGTTTCACGGTACTCCCACGGATAAAGTATCCAGCTCGCCGTGCTCTCCACAAAGTAGTCAGGCTTCATCCTCGACCAAGGCTTGACGTGGAGCGTGGCGACCTTTATCTCCGAAGCCCCCAGGGCAGAGAGGTGGCTCACCACCAGGAGAAGACTCTCGCCCGTGTCTGCAACGTCATCAGCAATAAGCACCCGCTTTCCCCTGATATCGCCTCCAATGGGTGATATTATCTTTGGCCTGGCTTCCCGCTGGCCTACCCCACTGTAAAATGAGACCCTGATTGAGAGCAGATCGTCAACCCCGAGCAGGTCAGAGAGCAGCCTTGCCACGACCCAGCCTCCCCGGGCGACGCCTACAATCGAGTCGGGGCGGAATCCGCTCCCTTCTATTTTCCGTGATAGCTCCAGTACGGAAGAGTGGACCCTGCCCCAGTCCAGAACAAGCATTTCCATTCCTGACACCTATCCGCCATGCACAGATGGTAGGAAGACGATCTCGTCCCCCTCCTTCAGCGGGGATGCCATCCCACCGGTCAGCATCGAGTCAGAATCATTGATGAACACAACTATGTCAGGACGCATCTTGTCGCCCTCGCCGAACATCCTGGACTTTAACGGTTCGGCCTCCGCGCCCCTAAGGAAGTCGACGAGCTCAGCCAAGGTGCTACCATTGAAGTCAACGTCCTTCTCTGGATCCTTAGACAGACCCCTCAGCACAGCCATGTACTTCACCCTCACTTTCATGGAGGATCCCCTTCATGGGTTGGATGGCTCACCGATATAAACCTCTTCCTCGTACCGGCGCCCGCCCAAAATTGCGCCCGCTCTTACCCTCCTGAAGGAGAGGCGCGACAAAAGATCTTGGAGCTTTGAATTGACTGTCTCAGGAGGATCCATGAGCCACCCTATCGGGATGCGAAGGTTGATCGGGCGTGACGGGATTATGTGCCTCGTTGACTTTATTGGGAAGAGGCGCCCGCTCAGTGCAGCCTCAAGGGCTTCATCCTTCTTTATTGCCGGGGGGACAATTACCCAAGAGAACTCCCCCTTTTTGAGCCGCAAGAAAGAGTCTTCCTCTGTCGCATAGGATATTCCGCACCCTTTGGCCCTGAGCTCGGTCTCTAGCTCGCTGAGCAAGGAATATGCGCAGTGTATCTCAAACCCTTCCTCAACCAATAACTGCGATCCCGATAAGCCTATGATCGCAAGGCTTGCCTTGCGGTCCATTATTGCAGCCAAGGCCTCCATTTCGTTGGAGTACTCGACCCTGATCTTTCTGTTCGGGAGGAAGATTGCCGGCGAGGCTATACAGCGGTCCCACCGGGAGACGCCAATGGAGCTGGAGGCGTAGTCGTACATCGCCACTGGGGCTGAGAGGCAGCCCATCCGGCGCAGCGCCCAGTACCGGTGGGTCCCGTCTAGTATCATGAGGCTAGAGGCGTCCACGATGATCGGATCCCTGACCACCCGCTCGGTCTGCAGGGAGAGGGCGATCTCGTAAAGGATCTGCCTGTCATACTCTTCGTGGGGGCGGAGATCATCGATTGCCACTGAGGATATGGTCGGGAGGCTGGAGCTCAATATACCTTACCCCGGTGGTCATCAAAGGTCAGTGGAGGTGCTACTCTTCATCGACTGACTCAGTGCAGGTCAACCACTTCATTCCGATCTGATCTATGCTTGATTTACTAATATAATATCCGCATCCCCATTCATGATCGAATTGAGGGGGGCATGTTTATAGAGGGTGGCATTGCGCTGCTCGCATGCCAGCCCTGGCTTTTTTCAGGACAAGAAAGGATGAAGGTTTATTGGGCGGGTTTCAACCTATGTAGGCACACACAGGTCTTGGGCTTCACCAGACTCGTCCGCCTCACGAGTTCATAGGCGGCTCTTCACTGCCCTCCGCCCCTGTCAGGAAGTACCCGCCCGCTCACTAGCCTCCCCCGTTGCCGAGGAAGCCTTCACGGGAAACTCCCTCCATCTTCAGTTCGGTGTGGCACTGTGCATGTACCCCTCATCTGAATCCGAGGTCTTTGGTCTTTTGCTATCACCTTACTGCCCATGCACCTGCCAACTAATTTAATGTTTATTCTAAAATTATATAAGCCCATCTATTTCTAAACTGTTGATTACGGCGCCCTTCACATCGGTGCTGGTTTCGGCATTCTCGCCCTCTGCAGGAGCGGCCTCGGTGGTGGTCTCATCAGTAGGCTCGCCGGACCCGCCGCCGGCCTCAGGCTCCTGTGATTCGGGCCCCTCCGCCGTCTCCTCAAGTGCCTTCGGTTCCCCTTCAATGTCCAGGGTCTGCTTCGGCTCAGACTCAGCCACCTTCTCAGCCTCTGCAGCCTCAGCCTCTTCCCGTTTCTTCTCATTCACCTTGAGGCGGGTAATGTAGCCCGCGACCCTGTTCTTCAATCTCTTGCTGGTGATGTCGGTATACTGCTGAACCAGCTTTTTGTTCTCTTCAAAATTAGTAGTGAAAACGCCACCGAACTTGAGGACAAGCTCATTTGAGATGCTCTTTACCTTCCCTATCCGAACCTTTCCCAAACCAGTCACCACAGGCTATCAACCCGATATTAGAACCATAATTTATAATTTGTGATATCCGGAAATGCGTCTCGAGCCCTTTGGAGGGGAAATATTTTAAACGCCCCAGACATACCCTATTAGGATAACTATGACGGACTTGGCTATTTCCGCGATAGACCGGCTGATGAGGAAGGCAGGTGCAGAGAGGGTCAGCGACGAAGCCTCGGAAGCGCTGAGGGAAGTGCTAGAGACGCTTGCGCTCGAGATCGCCAGGGACGCCGTGGCACTGGCCAAGCATGCAGGCAGGAAGACTGTGAACTCTGATGACATCAAGATGGCCAGCAGGAAGCTGCTGGCAATGACTAAGCTAGGGATCTGAGTTTCGGGCAGTTTCGCGCCCATACGCGCCGACCAGAGTCCTCCCCCAGACAGAAATCTATATATAGAAGTGTAAAAGTCTTTCTTCATGCAATTTGTTTGAGGTGGATTCTATGTCAACCGCTCAACTCGGTGGAGTTCCAGTCTTAATTTTGAAGGAAGGAACCCAGAGAACACAAGGAAGAGAGGCACAGAAGATAAACATGATGGCAGCCAGGGCCATAGCTGAGGCTGTCAGGACGACTTTGGGTCCCAAGGGGATGGACAAGATGCTTGTTGACACTCTTGGCGACGTAACTGTCACTAACGACGGTGCAACGATCCTAGGGGAGATCGAGGTACAGCACCCTGCTGCCAAGATGATGGTAGAGATCTCGAAGACCCAAGATGACGAGGTCGGGGACGGGACGACCTCCTCGGTGGTGATCACCGGAGAGCTGCTGAAGAAGGCAGAGGACCTGATAGACAAGAACATACACCCGACCCTCATCGTCCAAGGTTACAAGAAGGCGGCAGAGAAGGCAGTAGAGGTGCTATCGAAGATAGCGATACCGGTGGGCTTTGATGACGAGAAGAACCTTAAGATGATTGCCTACACCGCGATGAACAGCAAGGCCTCTGTCGGGAACCAGGACTACTTTGCAGACATGGCAATGAAGGCCGTTAAGGCAATCGCGGAGAGGCGCGGCGACAAGTACATCGCAGACCTAGACTACATCCAGATAGTCAAGAAACAGGGCGGAAGCATCGCGGACAGCCAGCTCGTCTATGGCGTGATAGTGGACAAGGAAGTGGTCCACCCAGGGATGCCGAAGGTGGTTGAGAATGCCAAGATAGCCCTGCTGGACACGCCTCTCGAGATCGAGAAGACCGAGTTCGACGCAGAGATCAGGATCACTGACCCGACTCAGATGAAGAGCTTCATCGAAGAGGAGGAGAAGCTCCTGAAGAACATGGTTGCCAAGATCAAGTCCGCGGGAGCGAACGTAGTCCTCTGCCAGAAAGGCGTCGACGACATAGCCCAGCACTACCTCGCAAAGGAAGGGATCCTTGGACTGAGGCGCGTCAAGAAGTCTGACATCGAGAAGGTTGCAAAGGCGACTGGCGCCAGGATCATCACGAACCTGGACGACCTCACCCCAGCCGATCTGGGAGAGGCCAAGATCGTGCAGGAGAAGAAGTTCGGCGAGGACAAGCTGACCTTCATCGAAGGGTGCAAGAACCCCAAGGCAGTCAGCGTCCTGCTCAGGGGAGGGCTGATGAGGGTCGTCGACGAGGCTGAGAGGACATTCCACGATGCGCTCTGCGTAGTTGCCGACGTGATCGAGGACGGCAGGATTGTCGCCGGCGGAGGCGCACCTGAGCTCGAGGCAGCGAAGCAGCTTAGGGACTTTGCCGCAAGCATCGGAGGCAGGGAGCAGCTAGCCATCGAAGCATTTGCGGACAGCCTTGAGGCGATACCGAGAACGTTGGCCGAGAACGGCGGCATGGATCCGATCGATGTCCTCGTAGAGCTGAGGGCGCTCCACGACAAGGGCGAGATCTGGGCCGGGGTGAATGTCAAGGAGGGCAAGACGGGCGACATGCTCAAGCTAGGGGTAGTGGAGCCCCTGGCTGTGAAGGTCCAGGCAATCAAGTCCGCTGCCGAGGCAGCCGCGATGATACTGAGGATCGACGACGTCATAGCTTCCTCGAAGGGCAGCGGCCCCAAGGCACCAGAGAAGCCGAGCGAAGGCGGAGCCGGAGAGGACTGAAAGGGCTAAAACGCCCAACATTTTTTGCTTTTTCAAACCCAATTTTTGTTTTTTAACAGCATGCATCTATTCGGGCTTTTTTTCAGCGATGGGACTGCGCCAAGCAATGTTTTAATTCCTGTTTCATTTAGACCAACAGGGCCACCCGCGATGAAGAACACAATAGTCATTACAGGCACCCCCGGAGTTGGGAAGACAACAGTAGCAAGAGAGTTGGCAAGGGCAGACGGGTATAGGCTAATCGAGCTGAACTCGCTTGCCAAGGAGGCTGGGGCGCTCTCAGGCGAAGATCCTGAGAGGGGGGCAGCGATAATTGACGAGGCCAAGCTGAAGAGGGAGATCGCCAAGGCGCTGAAGGCAGACGGCCCAAAGTTCATTGTAGAGGGGCATTATGGAGAGGTTGTCCCCCCCAGGTATGTGGAGAGAGCGGTTGTGATAAGGCTCGATCCAAGGATATTGAGGCTAAGGCTTGTAGAGAGGGGATACCCCCCCTCAAAGGTCGATGAAAATCTCCAGGCAGAAATCCTCGACTCCTGCCTAGTCAACGCAGTCGAGGCATTTGGTGAGGAGGCGGTCCTGGAGGTCGACGCCACAGGACTTGACTTCCAGCGGCTAGTTGCGAGCGTCAGGGAAGCGATAAACGGCCGGGGACTGCCCCCAGGGAGCGTCAATTGGGTTGAACGGCTCCAGAAGGAAGGGGCTCTCCACGATTTCCTTCGCTGATCGACCGAGATGCAGAGAGCAGCGGATCGGCAGACACCTTGACGAAGAAGTTTCCAGACTTGCTCGGAAGGCTCACTATTGCTTCGCCGACCGAGAGGAGGGGTATTGCGCCCACTTGCCTCTCGTCCATCGAAGTAGATGCCGCTATCAGCTGCAGGTCTTCCCCTGATCTTATTGCATGTATAACCCTCACGGCAGTGTTCTTGACTACATCCTGGGACACAGACGAGGGGAACTGGGATATGACGACGACCCCCTCCCCAAATTTTCTGAGCTCGGCGAGTATCCTCTCGCCTATCGTCATCGGGTCTTCGGGGCGCCTGGGGGGGAAGACATTCTGGGCCTCCTCGATGAAGAGGACGTGGGTCAGAACTGAGCTCCCTCCCCTCTGGACGCAGTAGTCGTAGACCATCTTCATCAGGATGTTCGCATAGATCGTCCTGTTGTTGACGTCCTTGAGGTTTGTCAGATCAATGGAGACCAGACCCTGGAAAATCTCATCCCTCGGGATTGAATCGTTACCGGACAAGGCAAATCCGCATGCCCCCTCTGTGAACGACTTGAGACGCCTCATAAGCGCCATCCTCGTCTCGTGATCCCAGCTGGATCGCATGGGCAGCAGGCTCAGCTCAGCTATCAAGTCAGAGACGGTCGGGGTGATTTTGGACCTGAATGCCGCCTTGAGCGCTTCCCTGAACATATAGGACTGCGGAGGGGTAAAGCGGAAGACTTGGGCAAAGATGTCAGTGATGAACTCAACTTGGAAACCGAGGTCTTTGCCGCTGAACCCTGACAGCGGGTTTATGGTGAGCCCGCCTTGGGTGCCTGGCTTCAGCACCCTCCCGCCAGCGTCCTCGACTGCCAGGGAGTGCTCGCCGTGCCAGTCCAAGATGAGGACTGAGCATCCCAAAGAGTAGAGCCGGAGGGCCAGGCTCATTGCAGTTGTGGATTTGCCGCTGCCTGTAGCCCCAAATATCGAGACGTGGCGCCTGATGTCGGTGAGCGGGATGCAGAGGGGAGCCACTTCCTTGCCCCTTGAATAGACAAATCCTATCAAAGGCCCCCCGCTGGTTATTGGCGGCTGCACGGCGGGCACCAAGGAAGATGGCTCTTGGCGATCTGGCGGGGGCGGGACGGCTGAGATGGCCTCCCCAGATGGCGGCTTTGCAATGCCGCCGATCTCCCCCAGCGAGTAGGGCAAAGGTGAAGAGAGGATCAACGATAAATCTTTCTCGTCCAGTCGCCTTGTCTGCGCTCCCGGGAACACCAGGCTGACCAGGCTCTCCAGCTGCCTCAAGGCCATCTCTGCCCTCTCGGAGAGGGCAATCCTGTCGTCAGAGCAGAACCATGCAATGAGCAGGGCCTGGCTCCCGCTTGGCGATTCTCGGAATGGGGAGGATCCCGGTAGAGAGTACATTATGTAGGCGGTCGGCATCCCGAATGATCCCATAGCCTCGGTAAACCTGCATAGGCGCTCGTATGCCAGCTCTTTCTCGAACCGGCCAAAAGAATTGTCTTGGGAGGTGCTTATCGAAAGGGCGACAGCCGAATACCGCTTGCCTCCAAACTCGAGGATGGGCGGCGATTGCCCTAGCCTGAGCGCTGCCCCGCTGTACGGGCTGCGCTCCACCAATTTAGGTACGATCGCGGAGAGAATAGGGATTGAAATCGAAAAAGCTGCAGCCAACGGGATCGACAAATAGTCTTTCAGGAACAGGAAGCTGATTATTGCGAGAAAAAATGAGGGTATTATGGGCATTTCTCAGCCAATCCTGAAGAATGAAAGGACTTGGTTCAAGGAATTCCGCAGGTTCTCGATAAATTCGTTCCCATTGAAGAGAGAGAGGTTGAATGTGTTCTGGACTCCTGAAAGCAGACCGACAATGATTGACATGACTACTGTCAGCGTCACTATAGATAGGCCAAGCAGCAACCCCTCTTCGACCAAGGGCGAACCCCTTCTCGAAAAACGCCTTCGCAAAAATTTTCCCCCATAGATCTTGCGGCTTTAAAAAGCAATGCCCACGGCAACCACCAGGGCAAGGTAAGTCACGAAGTAGGCGGCCGATGCGCGGAGAGCAGACCCTAACCAGCCGACGTGGGGGAGGGCTTTGGTGGGGAGGTACGACGACAGTAGCGCTATCGAATAGAAAACAGAAAATGCTGGAAAATCAAAACTGATCATGGGCCTGCCCATTGCCGCGCCCAGCCGCTGTTCGGAGAAGAAGGATCCCAGTATCGGGGAGGCGAAGGCGGTTACTGCCAAGGAGGCCGAGGAAATCATTGAGAGCATCTTAAATCGCATCGAAATTGCCCTCAGCCGCACCTCGAGGTCTTGCCTTACCTTCCTTCGATCCTCCCTCAATTTAACCAAGGACCTGAGCCGCTCAGATGACGAGGCTCTGTCAAACCCGAGCAGTGCCGCGATGGCCTCGAAAGTCTGGCTCTCAACGTGCATCTGCTTGGAGAATCTGCGCACCACGGATGCGGCGGCAACGCCCTCCCTGAGCTCCAGCAGAGGCTTTAAAAGCCGCTCATCTGGCACAGAGGTGCTGAATGCGCTGACGAGGGCTTCCCCTGGTGAGGTCGAACCCAAGAGCCTCGAGAATGCAAGCAGGAAAGGGGCAGTACTGTCAGATCCGCCACTCTTGGAGACCCCGCGGATTTTCATCAGCCTGTCGAGCATGAGTAGCAGAGGCGGCAGAACAAGCACCCACGAAATGCCTCGGGCGGAGGCGAGGGGCACGGTGACAAGGATTGAGACCAAGATTGCCAGAGGGCTTGGGAACGCGCGCCTCATGAAAGGATCGCCTCGAGCCCCTTGAACCAGCAGAATATCGCCGTTAGCGCAGCAGAGAACGCCAGGATGAGTAGGGGAGACAATGGCGTGGACGCAAGCCCCCAGACAGCCATGACCATTGACAACCCTATGGGCAGGATGGTCGAGAGAGCGATAAGCAAGGAAAGCATGTCCTCTGCCTTTAGGATCCTGCCGTGCAATTCATTGTACCAATTCGAAATCACAGGCGAGATCTCTCCTTCCCTGCCATTGACCGCAGACTTTACCCAATCTGAACAGATGTCTTTGCCGCTGAAGGACTGGAGTATCGCCTTCTCAGGCCTAACGCCGTCCCTCATCGACATGACCGCTTTACTGAAGTTTCCAGAAGCGCTTCCTGGCACTTCTGCGGCCTTGCTAGCGGCAAGAGCAAGATTCCCAGTGGCGAGGAGCACAGTAGCAAAGATCTCGAATGAGTGGGCAGCATCGAAGAGATCCCTTATCCCGGATCCCGCGTCAGTGATCCACGGAAGGACGGCAAGGAGAGCTGCCGCAACCGGCACTGCCAGAGCCGAGTGCAGGGGAAGGCCAAAAAAGAGGATCGCGATCAGGATGGCCACAGTTGAAAGCGCAAGGAGGTTGAGCCCCGCAACAAGGAGGCCCCTGCCTGCGACCCCATGCACTTCGATTGCGTCGTAGCCCAGTACGGTGGAGAGCCGCGCCAATGAGCGGGACGGCAGGATTGACCTTCGGCAGAAGGCGTTGAGCGATGCGCTTCGGGCTTGCGTGTGGTCCTTTTCTAGGAGGGGCAAGGCAGATCAATCCCCCTACGCGGCAATCGAGATCTTCCTGTACGCAGGCGTGGGCTCTAGCTGTCCGGAAGCAGCATCCCAGAGGAATAGGTCCCTGAGCGGCGGTATCTCGACCGGCGGCTCGTCGTGCACTACCTCGGATATCCTTACAACCCTTCTGGCAAAGTTCCCTTCGATGTCGAACCTCCGCATCTGCACCAGCACCCCCAAGTCAGACAAGGAGATCAGCGGTATGTGGTGTTGGTAGGCGAACCTCCTCAGCAGCCCTTCCCCGGATGGGGCGTGCACTGTGTGTATGCAGCGAATGCCTGATGCCAGAATTTGGAACAGGGCCCGGCTGTCGGACTCGGAGAGGACTTCCCCAAAGAAGACGTAGTCAGGGGATTTGTGGAGCAGGCTGTCCAGGACCGATCTGCGCCTCTCTGCGGCTTCTCCAGACCCTGTTGCAGCGAGCAGCCTGACCTGGTGCTTCCCAAGGTGGCGCTGCGTTATGTTCTCTGCGATATCGGATTCCACAGAGTATTTCCTCCAGTGCTGAGGGGTCTCGAGGTCGAGGGCTATTGCGAGCGTCGTCTTGCCAGAGCCGCTCTCACCATAGATGCTGAAGCTGCTCCCAGCCCTCAGCTTCATGAGCAGGTATGAGACTGCTTCGGGCGGGATTGTCTTGTTCTTGACCAGCATTTTGAAATCGGTCGGATTCCTGAAGAACTTACGGACATCGACCGAAGCCCCCTCAAATGAGAGTGGCGGGGCGTCGATAGAGACCCTTGCATGGAACTCGCTGGTCTTTATCGATGCCTTTATTGAAGGGTTCATGTAGTCAGATGCCCTTCCTGAGCTTGCGGCAGAAAATGCCAAAAGCCGATCGATAACTTCTGGAGTGACCCAAACCGCTGATTCGCACCTGCCAAACTCCCTGTGGTCTATGTATGCAAATGTCATGGGGGAGTCGGCATAGAATTCTCCGACATTGTCGTCAATGAGGAGGGGGAGGAGGTTTTCCAGCCCGACGGACGAATACAGGGCAAAGTTCTCGGCAGGCACACTCATCCTCGAAAATTCCCTCAGGATTGCCCTCCTCTCCTCGATGACCTTCCCTAGCTCTATCGAAAAAGGGGGCTTGAGTCGCATCTCCTCATGCACCCTGACCTTCCTCATGAGCCTGAAAGACTCTATCCTTTCTTCAACCGAGAGGGAACACAGCACAGGGACGTATACAAGGCGTCCAGAACGCCTCAGCATGTAAACGGAATATGGAGGGATCGAGTACGCTGGAGGCCCAAAGGAGATGAGACCGGATGGCACAACCTGCGGGCGGATGGCAAAGCGGAGCTCGCCCCTTGGGATCATAAGGGACCTTAAACCAGCTAGCTCGCCGCATGCCCCGCAAAGCCTGCACCTGATCCCCTTTTTGTGGATGTGTATCCCCAAACGGACTTTCGAAAGCAGCACGGGCCATTCGCTGTTACGCGAAGAGCAGACCTCCCTTGCAAAAGCGCATCCCTTTGCCTTGGTCGAGAGGATCCCAATGCTGAGCATGAGATCCTGGCAGACCCGCTTAATCATCTGGAACTGATCGCCGGTTAGGAGGAGGCTTCTCTTACCCAAGAAAAGGCAGAGCGCGCCCGGTCCGGGAAGATCTTCATGGACCTGCTCGAACTCAGAGAGCGACATCCAGGGATCGAGGTTTCGGTATATCCTAAGGGAACCTTCTCTCAATCTCTTCTACCTTCTTAGACACCAGGCATATAGAGTACTCAAGGATCGCGATCCGCTCTTCAAGCATGGAGATGGCATCGCCACTCCTACTCGTTTGGAAACGATCGGCCTCCTGACAGTTTACCATCAGATCAGCCTCCAAAATATGCCAGAACTTATATGGCAAACCGCCATTGGGGAGTCCGCCCGTGGGCTTTTATAAGGGGTCTAATAGCGTGAGAAGAGTGCCCTCTCGGATAGTGGTCTTTGGCACTTTATTGCTGTTCTGGATCCTGATCGCCACCGCGATCGGCGAGGGCAGCCTAGGGCTCTTCTTCGAGATTATCCAGTCCCTGGAAGGCGGGCACGAGGGGATTTTCTTGGCAGCAGTGGAGAGTATGAATAGCACAGGCAGGTTCGAAGTCAATTTCAATGGAATAATGGGGTTAGTTGAAGATGGATGACGAGATGCTGGAATTCCTCCTAATGGTCCCAGTGATACTTGCCATTGTGGCAATAAATGCGACGGTGCTGGAGGTCATTGATAGCCAGATAGAAGATCTTGAGGGGTTCAATATGACGCTGGGGATGGCTCCTTGCGCATATGCGATCGACAACGCCTCGGGCAACGTCTACCCGGAGGTCCTCTGCGGTGGATAAGGGGCAGGTCCCCCTGATCGATGCGCTGGGGGCGCTTCTGGCAGCCATTCTAGTGCTCTCAGCGGCATCACTAGCCCAAGCAGGTTTTGGGGCTGATCTTGATGAGATCGCGGAGAAGGAGAGCCTGAGGCAAGAAATTTACCATCTGATTGCCTCCGGGAACATGACTCATCTTCTTGATTTGTGCGCTAAGCAAGGCAGCCTGGATATTGGAGGCATCAGGTTGAGCCTGGATGAGCCCGAAAATGGGCCTTATGTGGCGCTACTTTCCAGCAGGGATGGGGGGATCACGCTATTCTACGCAACAAGAAAGGGGTAATCCTGACCGCCAGCGAGTTAATTATACTGCTCCTCGTCCTGGTCGCCGCGTTAACCGTAAATGCCCAGCGCAGGGAGCTAAAGAGGGAGGCGGAGGCAACAGATCTCCTGAAAGGATTCGAGTTCACGTCATACAACCTGCTCTTCGACCTCTGCAGCTACCTCAAAGCACACGAAAATTTCGCTTCGCTCGAGGAGGCTAGCCAAGGGATCACCCAACTGCTGGATCGGTGGTGCTCGCAAATCAATAGCAATGCCAAGAGCGGTGGCGTGTACAGCCTATCGGTTCACATCGAATCTGTCTTGGTCGAGGAATACTCCGGACAGGCCGTGGATAGCTGCCAGATGCGCTTTGCTGGCAAAACGGGGGATGAGAAGTGGCTGGTGACTGGGGAGTTGTATGTCGAGTTCTGGAACGAGGAGATTCTCTTCAGGGCTAACCACAGGATCAAGATAGCAATCTGAAACGCAAGTAGAAAAAGAGGATAGTAGGGCGGAAGCTAGATCTGGGCAGCGAGCATTTTGGACTGGGAGGCGCCGTTAGTGAAGACTGTTGAAAGATGGCTCCGCAGCGTGTACTCGGCTATCCCCACATCCTTGGAGAACTGCGACTTGGTCAGTATGCTTTCGGCCGATCTTGACTCTGCAAGGATCTTATTCGCTAGGAAAACTGCCGAAGCCGCAAGGAGGTATGGGTTCTTGCCTGATCTGCGGGGCGGGGGGAGGCCTGCAAGCAGAACTTTAGAAAGCGACAAGAGCCTCTGGAAGTAGTCGTCGGGTTCAAAGCCGATGAGGCGGATCCTGACTTGGATGAAAGGAGATGTGCGCAACTTTTCGACAACACTGCCGAGATAATCCTCTGACTGATGGAATTTCTTGTTGAATGGGATGAAGAAAGAGTGGAAATTAAGGTTCTTTGCGACCACCCTAACGGATAGCTTGTACCCCCTCCGCTTGAAGGCATTGACCAGCTCGGGAAGCCGCACCGGTGCGCGATCGCCAAATTCCCTAGAGACCGAGGCCAGGCACACCGCCATCAGCATGCCGTAGTTCCCGTAAGGGTTCCTGAGTTTGGAGAGGAGCTGATCGAAGAAGTTCATTGCCGTCTCAACAACCTCCCTGGGCATGCAGAGTTCCACCGCTATCAACTCCAAATCTCGGCGGAGCTGGAGCATATTGAGGCATGATCCGTTGTATGCAGACTCCTGAAGCCGCTTGAGCCGAATATACTTCGCCTGAGTTTCTGGGGAGAGCTTCCTTTCTGATGAGTCGGTGAAGAACGCAGGCCCCTTGGTTATGAGGCTCCCCAACCGCTGCTTCTTCCCAACCGGCGGATTGTAAAAGTCGCAGTTACTATGGACAAGGCCGCACTCTACGCAAACAAGGTTTCCGCTGCCGTCTGGGATCAAAACGCCTTTGCATTCATCGCAGCTCATTTCCACCACCAAAAATGTATTCTTCATGGCTGAACTGCACGGCTAGCAAGCCCAGGGGCTTTAAGATTTACCAGCAACAGGCTTCCTATCCGGGGGCGCACATGTGCATTTGGACGAAGCAACCGTCTCAAAACGAGGAGAGCCGGCACTAGGAGAAAGAGAGGGAGGGGCGAAACTGAAGGGGCGGCAGGTCCTGCCTAGCCAGCAGGATTGGCGCCCACTTTGATAACCCCTTGGATCCCCTGGCTTCCCAAGGCGTTGCTTTGCACTATATTTATAATTTATAAAATATTTAAGGGTGGGTAGGTGAGCGAAAATGAGTGTTACAGTAGGTGGGCGCAAATTCATCAGCGAGCTAAATGGTTTCGTCGACAAGACTGTCAAGGTCATCACTACAAGGGGAGTCGCCTATGAGGGCAAACTCTTGGGCTTTGACGGTTCTAGCCTTAGCATCTGCCTCGAGGATGCCACAGTCAACAAGGAGAGGTTTGCCCGCGCGATAATAAGGGGGGAGGCGATCTCGGAGATCCTTCTGAAGGAGAAGCCTTTTGACATGAAAGGCCTATCGGACAGGCTACAGAAGCTCTTCCCGAACATGGTGAAATACTACGAAGATGCAGGTTTCATAACAGTGATGGACAGGATCAGGGTGACTGCGGAAGGAGTCGAGGGGACAGGCCCGATGGTTGAGAGGGTCAAAAAAGTTTATGAGCAGCACGTACTCGAGCAGAAAAGCGCCTAAAACCCAATTTTTTCTTTGGAAGGAATTCTGATGTCCTTTGAGATTACGGAGAGGGATCTGGCAGGGAGGGCAGGGGTGCTCCTGACCAGGAGAGGCGAAGTTGAAACGCCTTGCCTTATGCCTGTCATCAACCCTGTAAAGAACCTCATCCCTGCCCGTGAGCTCAAGGACAATTTCGGGTTTAAGATGATAATCACGAACTCGTATCTCATATTGAAACACTTCGGTCACGAGGCACCCGACGTCCACCAGCTTGTTGGTTATGATGGGGCAATAATGACAGACTCGGGCGCGTACCAGCTGCTCATCTACGGCGGGGTCGAGACGGATCCTCATGAAATCGTCAAGTTCCAGGAGAGGATTGGCAGCGATATAGGCGTGATACTTGACACGCCAACCGGCGGATTCGCAAGCAGGACGGATGCGGAGAAGACTGTTGAAGAGACCATCAGGAGGGCGAGGCTCAGCCTGGAATGGCGGGAGGACCCGACAATGCTCTGGGCAGGCCCGATCCAGGGTGGAAGGTACCTCGACCTGATTAGGAGGAGCGCAAGGACAATGGGCAGGCTGGACTTCCAGACCCACCCGCTGGGGAGCCCCGTGCAGATAATGGAAGGGTATGACTATTCCACATTAGTAGACATGATTGTTGCAGCCAAGCTCAGCCTCCCTCCGGACAGACCGCTTCACCTCTTCGGGGCAGGTCACCCGATGATGCTTGCGCTGGCAGTAGCCCTCGGCTGCGACCTCTTTGACTCGGCTGCATATGCGCTCTTCGCCAAGGATGACCGCTACTTGACGGTCCGTGGCACCTTCAGGCTTGACCGGCTGACTGAGCTGCCCTGCAACTGCCCTGTATGCTCAAGGTACAGCCAGAAGGATCTCTTGGAGATGCCAAAGAAAGAGCGCGAAGAAAACCTCGCAAGGCACAACCTCTACGTAACCGCCTCTGAGATGAGGGCGATAAGGCAGGCACTGAAAGAGGGCGGCTTATGGGAACTCGTGGAGGCGAGGAGCAGGGCTCACCCAAAGCTGTACGAGGCATACAAGAGGCTGGGCAAATACGCCAAATACCTGGAAGAGAATGACCCTGTAATAGGGAAGGAGGTCAAGGGCATATTCATCTACGACAAGCACTCCCTAGCTCGACCAGAGGTGATGAGGCACCGCAAGAGGGTGATCGAGAACTACAGCAGGCCTCCAGGCAAGGAAATAGGGGTGTTCATCCCGAACCCGCCAGAGAGGCCTTACATCAAATCGAAGGAGTACAAGTATGCGGCAGAAATCCTCTCCGGGCAAGAGTTCCACATATGCTTTTATGGGGAGCCTTTCGGCGTGGTCCCCTCAGAGCTTTCCGAGACATTCCCCCTCTCCCAGTATGAATGCTCAGAGGGGATTGGGATGAACGTCGCGAAGGAACTCAAGAAGTTCATCTCAGCTAACGCCTACAGAAAAGTTTTCATAATTGATCCAAGGTCAACCATGGTGATCGAGGGGGCGAAAACCCTAAGGTCTATCGATGAGATTAGAGGGCAGCTTGATGAGGATTCTCCTTGATGCGCACGTGCATACCAATAGCTCTCCAGACAGCACGTTGACTCCGGGTCAGCTGCTGGAGAGGTTAAAGACCAAGGGCATAAATGCAGTCGCCATTACAGACCACGACACAATGGATGGGTACAGGCGGGTGATGGATACAAAAGGCTTCGCGGATATCATAGTAGTGCCAGGGATCGAGATAACCACCGATCTTGGGGATATAATAGTCCTTGGTGTAACAGAGGCCATTGTGTCAAGGGACGCATTCGAAGTCGTAGACAGGGCAAGGGCTTCCGGCGGCATAATAGTCGCACCCCATCCTTTTGACTGGAAGAGGGCTTCTCTCGGAGAGAAGAGCGCAATGCTCGGAGTGGACCTGATAGAGGGCGTTAATGGTAAGTGCAGCAGGGACGAGAATCAGCAGGCCAAGGAGTTCGCAAAGGCCATAGGCGCGCCAGTGGTAGGCGGGAGCGACGCGCATGATAAAGGGCAGGTCGGGGCGGTGGTCAACGTCATCGAATGCGAGAAGGATTTGGACTCGCTTTTGGCTGCGCTGAGGAGGGGGGCGAAGTCGATCATCAGACTTGGCGAGAGGGCATAGGTCAGGCTTTGGGACTGCACCTCGGATCAGAGGTACAGCGTATGCTGGTCAATCTTGCCCCTGTCTTGCCTCTGCTTGTTGAACTCCTGTATCTCCATTTCAATCCGCTGCGCATCGGTGATAAGCTGAGATACGTCCATTGTAAGGTTTGTCAACTTGTTCAGGTTCTCGACGGCTATTGAGGCGGCCATTGGATCCGGCCTCGTCGGATTAGCGTAAGGAAGTAAAGCTATGGCAGGGAACTCGTTTATCTCGAAGTATGTCAGCATGACGGCCAATGGGCCAACGACAAACAGCCCTTTCTCGAGCAGGGGTATGCCAAGGCCCTCAACGTCTTTGAATTTCTTGGTCACGGTGCATCGGATCTTGTCATTCTCGGTTGGTCGGAGGCGGCTGTCCAGACCCCCGATAAGGTACGAGCTGGAGAACCCCTCGTCTATGACCCACTCCGCAAGCGCTTTTGAAAAGCTTTGCCTTTCCTTTGGGTGCGGAGGGACGTTGGTGAGGACGAAGACGAATTTATCCTTCTTGTAGATCTCGAACGGGAGGGAGAGGCGCTTCTCCTCCATCGACACGAAAGGCGGGATCCTGTCGGTCTCTATGTACCCTATCAGGTCAGCGCTGAGGGAGGTTACCGCATGCTTGACCGATATAAAGCCAGTGGCACCGAGCCCGTGGAAACCGGTGATGAGCGAGCAGCCCTTCAGGGACGAATTATCAACATGGAACGTGATTGCCATATACACAACCTCGATATCGATTACCAATTCTCATTAATAAAGAGTGCCTCGCGGGGCTTATATTGACTGGTTTTCCACCGGATTCAGAAGAATTTTTAAGGGGGAAAAACTTTCTTTTGACAGATATCACGGAGGTTAAATTAAATTTGGTGAGTGTAACTGTTTTCGGGGCCGGAAGGGAAGTCGGGAGATCTGGGTTCGAAGTCAAGGGCGAGAGGACAAAAATCATAATGGATTATGGTGTCCTTGTGAAGGATGAAAGACCCGCCTTTCCTCTCTCAACATCACCGAAGGATCTGGATGGGATAATAATAACGCACGCTCACCTGGATCACTCCGGCACTGCCCCCCTCTTCTATATATCCGAGACGCCCCCAGTCTACATGACAGAGATCACTAAGCAGCTCACAGACATCCTCATCAGGGATTTGCTGCATCTTTCTGCTTACTACATCCCGTTCGAGGCCCTCGAGCTTAAGACGATGCTCGAGAGCTGCAGGAGCATCAGGAGGGGAACCTACAGGATCGGGGATGCAGATGTCCTGTTCCAGAACTCAGGGCACATACCAGGCAGCGTGAATGCGCTTGTGACGCTCGAAGGCAAGAACATATGGTACTCAGGGGACATAAATATGATCGACACCGCACTGCTGAAGCGCGCAAATCCGGATTTGCCTGAGCTCGACATGGCAATCATTGAGAGCACATACGCTCTCGTCGACCACCTGCCGAGGGAAGAATGCGAGAGGAAGCTGGTTGAGACTGCGACGGAGGTTGTTGAAGGGGGCGGCTTGGCCCTGATTCCAGCATTCTCTGTCGGCAGATCCCAAGAGATCCTCTGCATTCTGCAGAAGTACGGTTTCAAGTACGACATCGCTGTTGACGGGATGAGCAGGACCGCTACGAAGATGATAGCCGGGTGCGCAGGAGAGCTGAGGGATCCCGAGCTCCTGCATGACGCGATGGCTAGGGTCAAGTGGGTGCAGGGGGAGAGGGACAGGAAAAAGCTGATCGACAAGAAGGGAGTGGTGATAAGCTCATCAGGGATGCTGACGGGCGGGGCCTCGACCTTCTACATGGAGAAGATCAGGAACAGGCCGAAGGACGCGGTGATTCTAGTCTCATACCAGATTCCGGGGACGCCAGGCAGGATCCTAATGGACGAGGGCAAGTACGGCCCGCCAGGCGATCTCAAGAAGGTGAAGTGCAGGGTAGAATGGATCGATTTCTCATCCCACTGCGGCAAGACAGGGCTGATGGAGCTGGTGAAGTCGCTTAAAGGGAACCCCAAGATACTCTGCGTACATGGCGAGGCAGAGTCCTGCATCGATTTCGCCGAGAGGATCAAGGAGGAGACAGGGCACGACGCGTATGCCCCTTCGATCGGCGACGTATTCAAGCTGTAGGGTTTTAAAGCGCCCGATTGAAAACGATCACAAATGTACAAACATTTTTTAAATACCTGTGCCCAATTCTCAAGAGTCTGGTGAGGCTATTGAGCAGAGAAGTTGAAGCCATCAGGAAGATAGTCGTTGAGCATACGCAATGGAGGGGTTCATGCCTTAACCTGATCGCCAGCGAGAATGTGGTAAGCAAGGCGGTCAAGGAGATGCTCATCTCAGATCTCGGAAATAGGTATGCAATAGGATTCCTGCACAACAGGTTTTATTGCGGCACGAAGTACATCGACGAGCTCGAAGGGATCACCACCGATCTAGCAAGGCGGGTCTTCGATGCAGAACATGTGAACTATGTGCCGATTTCTGGCACAATGGCAAACCTTGTGCTGTTCAACTCCCTGACGGAGCCAGGCGAGGTTGTCACCGCACTGAGCGTGATAGACGGGGGGCACGCAAGCTTCAGGGAGACCTCCAAGATACACGGGGTGAGCCTTGTGCCACTCCCGTTCTCGATGGATGAGATGAATATCGACGTAGGGGAAGCGGAGAAGGTCATCGCGAGGGTCAAGCCAAAAATCGTCTTGCTCGGCGCGAGCGAAATCCTCTTCCCGCACCCAGTCAAGGAGATCAGAAGGATCGCCGACGAGACGGGCTCGATCGTGGCATATGATTCCGCACATGTTCTTGGGCTAATAGCCGGGAAGGCATTCCAAGATCCGCTTAGGGAGGGGGCAGAGGTCGTCACAGGCAGCACCCACAAGACCTTCTTTGGGCCGCAGGGTGGGATCATCCTCTGCAAGGCGAGGTATGCCAAGGAGATCGACAACGCCGCATGGCAGCTGGTCAACAACCACCATGTGCACCGCGTCGCCGGCCTTTCGGTCGCGCTGGCAGAGTTCCTCGCATTCGGCAGGGAGTACGCAGCCCAAGTGATCAGGAACGCCAGGAGGCTGGCTGAGGAGCTCTACAATATGGGTGTCCTAGTACTGGGGGAGAAGAACGGGTTTACCCGGTCTCACCAAGTCATATTCAGAGGGAACAACAACAACGGGGATGCCACTGCGAAGAGGCTGGAAGAGGCCAACATTGTCGCAACGAAGACGCCTCTCCCGACAGACAAGACTGAGGAGGACTGCTCCGGAGTCAGACTCGGCACGCAAGAGGTGACGAGGCTCGGAATGAAGGAGGACGATATGGCAGAGATTGCAAAGCTGGTAAAGAGGGTGGCAGTCGACAGGGAAAATCCAGCCTCAGTCCGAGAGGATGTCAGGAAGCTGATCTCGCAGTTCACGACTGTGAAGTATGCCTTCGAAGAGGGAGACGAAGCCTACAGGCATATCTCCCTGTGATTGTCGGGCAGGCTTAATTTTTTGTTCTATTTTTACTTTATTTTTATTTTTTAGCCACCCAGACCATTTCTTGTTTGTAAGAAGTGAGAGGGCGCCCGTCAAACCCCCCAAATACCTCCCAATCCGAGAAACCAGCGATCCTCAGAAGCAGTTCGAACTCGCGCTTGAACACCAATGCCAGGCGCTGTGTCCCCTTCCAGTAGAGCTCGCCGTCCCTGTAGAGGACTGCGGCCGTCTCGACGATCTGATCAGGCTCGCTTATGAAGTAAGATCTCTGCCGCAGGATGTATTTCCCTTCCTCGCTGATCAGCAACTCTTCCGATTCCTTGTTCAGGCCCATCATCATTTCCAGATCAGGGTAGAAGAAGTTCAGTATGAGCAGCCCACCAGGCTCCAAATGCTTATGGAAGGATCTGAGTGTGCTGAGCTGATCTTCGGTGGTTATGTTGTACAGGAAAGACCTGAACGGCACAATTATGAGCGAGAATTTTCGCCCGAGATCAAAATTCCGCATGTCAGCCACAGAGACCTTTGGGCTGAGCCCCATTGCCGATGCCTTCTCCTTGAGCTGGTTAAGCATCCTTTGCGAAATGTCGATCCCCTCAACATTGATCCCTTCCTTGAGCAGCTCCAAGTAGATCCGCCCCGTGCCGCAGCCAACCTCGAGGACCTTTCCTTGGACCTTCTTGGCCTCCCTCCTGTAGAAGTCGATGTCTTCGCGGTAATTCCCGTACATTATGTCGTAGACTTCAGCCCATTGGTCGTATTCCGAAATTTTTGGTGCCCCCTCTGGAGATACATATATCGGGTTTCAACCTATGTAGGCACACACAGGTCTTGGGCTTCACCAGACTCGTCCGCCTCACGAGTTCATAGGCGGCTCTTCACTGCCCTCCGCCCCTGTCAGGAAGTACCCGCCCGCCCATCAGCCTCCCCCGTTGCCGAGGAAGCCTTCACGGGGAACTCCCTCCATCTTCAGTTCGGTGCGGCACTGTGCATGTACCCCTCATCTGAATCCGAGGTCTTTTGCTATCACATTACTGCCCATGCACCTGCCAACTAATTTAATGTCCATCCTAAAATTATATAAGCCCATCTATTTCTAAACTGTTGATTACGGCGCCAATCAACTTAAGAATTTCTAAACCAAGGCGAATTTGTGGTGGGCCGGTCCGGACTCGAACCGGAGACCACCGCCGTGTCAGGGCGGTATCCTAACCAAACTAGACGACCGGCCCAGTGTCAGACTATTTTTGAGGCGGCTTTATATTAAATTAACTATGTGCCAGGCAGGACGGTTCCGATCCTTCTGAAGATCCCCTGCCAGACCTGAACCATCTCCCTGGACACGGCTGAAAACGGCTCTTCTATGAGGATGCCCCTGAGGAAGTCATCCTTGGAGATCAGATTTTTGTCTTGATATTGACTATCCTGCCGCAACGTGGGCACGATCTTCCGCTCAGCATGACCCTGACCGCAGAATGGCTTGGGCAAAATCTGCTCACCTGCTGGTCCCTGAAGTAAACTTTTTCTGCATCAGAGTCGCCCGCTCTCGAGATCAGCAATTCCCCGCAACCCGGGCAGTATGTGTTCTGAGCTGGACCCTGAGTCGTCCCGCCGACGTAAACGTGGTTTAGGCCGCTTTGGATCCCTAAGAGCCTTATTTTTTCCAGATCCTCCAGGCTGGTCTCGGGATGGCCCGCAAAACGGTGGTAACTGTGTACCATGATGAAGTGGACGGGGGTTTCAGGACCGAGGTTGAAACGGACCCACTTGCAGAAACGGTCTATTTCGCCTGGGCTGTCGTTCCTCCCCCGCACCACAGGGTAGGCTACCTCGAGGTGTATTCCTTTTTCTGATGCAGCCTTGCATGCCCCAAGAACAGGATCCAACGACCCCCCGCAGACCTCGTTGTAGAACCGGTTCGAAAACCCCTTTATGTCGACTTTTATGGCATCCATAACCTCCAGGAGCTCGTCCCGTGGGCTATCATTTATGTAACCGTTTGTATTCAGCATGCAGTAGAGCCCCTCTTTGCGAGCAAGTCGCGAGGTCTCGATCACGTACTCTGACCAGACGATCGGCTCGTTGAAGGTCCAGGCGATGCCATCTGCACCCCTGGATATTGCCTCCGACACGAGATCCTCAGGTCGTAGGCGCCTGTAGGGCGCGGCTTCGAAACCGCCTTCTACCAGCGGGTAGTTCTGGCAATAAAGGCACCTGAGGTTGCACCCAAATGACCCTACAGAATACAATTTTGATCCCGGGAGGAAGTGGAAGATCGGCTTCTTCTCGATGTTGTCTATGGTGGAGACAGAGACAATGCCATAGTTGGTCGAGAATAGGCTGCCGCCAATGTTCTTCCTGACCAGGCAGAATCCGAGCTTACCCTCCTCGATCAGGCATGTGCGTGGGCAGAGAAGGCACCTCACTGCGTCCCCTTCTCCCTCCCACCATTTTGCCAGGGAGATTGGATCCACACGATCGGATCCGCTTTTCTGTCTAATATCAGATTTGGAAGGAAATCAAAGAGTGGGCGCCAAGCGTGGAGGTGAACCGCTTTGGGAAATTGTTGATCTTGCTGAATCCTTGCCGTTAAAAGGGGGCTGTATTTTTTGGGGTGGAATCGGTTGAGGCTGAGGATTGGAGTGGAAGCCGCCATTTATGTTTTGGCCGTTTCCGGAGTGGTTGCAATTTCAATATGGCTTTCGATCCCGCACTTGATCTCAGCAACGGTTCGGCCAGTTTATGAGATCGTTAGCGTTGCAGCAGAGGAGGAGGAGTGCAGGTACGAGCCAGCGCCAGAGGGCATATTCTTAGAGAGACCGCTGAATTTCGCGGCTTTGAAGGTCAACGTCTCTGGCATCAGAAGCTCAATTGGACCGGTTACTACACTGATAGTGAAGCTGCCGGACAACTCCACGCATTTCTTGAGGAGCTATGTCTACCCATCAGACACTCCCCCAAGAGTCGCGAGCACCAGGTTCATCGACGCAGTCTATGAGGTCCATTCGTCGGCACATTGGCGAGAGCTTCAGCAAGTCCCTTACGGGGAGGGGTACGAGCTGTCTCTAAACGCCAGTGAGTTTATTGAAGCCTACAAACTTATGCTGCACACCACAGGCAAGAATTACCTGCCTTCGGACGCAACCGTGGTCGGGATAGTCCCGATAAGCGACAAGTACTTGCTATACACCGAACAATCAAAAATAATGGCGGTGGATTTCGATTGGTGGGGAAGGGGATGGGTCACGCTTTCCATCGTAAAGTGCCTAGTAGATGGAAGCGAGATGCCTGTTAGCGGCACCGCCGTGGATTTGACCGGGCTCGCCGGAGAGCACAGGGTGGAGCTGACCGTTGAAGCAGAGATGCCACTCATTTTTTGGTGGAGCCCCACTTTCACCTTGAATTCAATCCAGGACTTGGGACAATCTTGAGGGGGTTAAAAATTGGTCAAGACCAGCCCCAGAGTGTTCTGGTTCCTCTTGCTCATTTTCGCCTCGACAGCGACCTTTACGCATCCAGTGGGCGCATACACTGAGAGCGTCACCCTGACCCCGGGGCAGCTCGCATGGAGCTGGCAGGCAGGGCCTGTGTTCCCAAACGACGAGGCCTCGCGGCTAGGATTTGAACAGCCTATACTGTACTACCAGGCGTACACCGTACCAGGCGGGTTTGAGCTCAACGTGTGGGCATCCGTTCCGACCGGAGGCGGCGGCTGGCCGAACGCGAACATCTCCGGAAGCCTCTCGTATTCCTCATCTGTCCAGAGGGCAGTCTCTTACTTGGCGTGGGAGGCACAGAACTTCGCCGTGACGGCGCCGGTCTTTCATAACCCCGAGGACGGGGTTGGGCTCTCCTGTCCGCCAGCAGGGATGGGGGACGCACTATATGGAGCGGGGCCCTCGGGCGGCATTATCAAGCTGGGCGCAAGCAAATACTCAGGAGGGAGCACGATCTACACGGTGGAAGGCCCTGCAGCCTGGGCGGTTGCAAGTTACTCATATTGGAACAATGAGTACATCACGGACTATGCTGAGGTCAAAGTCAGGGCGACGTTATCCTCTTTGAGCCTGGCTTTTCATTGGACGGAGATCAGCATCTCAGCCAGCATGAACGAGTCACCCATAGGCGCCCCAATCCGGTTCAGCGCTTCAGCCAAGGACGGCGTCGCCCCCTACGCCTTCTGCTGGGACTTCGGCGACGGCAGCGTATCCCACGAACAGAGCCCATCCAAATCATATGCCTATCCTGGCGTATACACGGTTACTTGCACAGCAACCGATTCGATGGGCATAATCGATGTGAAGAGCCTCCAAGTGATAATCCGCACATACCTAACGATCACGCCCTCGAATGGCGGAAGCACAAGCCCCACGGCAGGGACATATACATACACTTCGCCGCAACAGGTCGCAGTGCAGGCTTCGCCTTCCCCCGGGAATTGCTTCTCCCACTGGCTCCTAGACGGCCAGACGGTCTACTCCAACCCAGTCTCGGTGATAATGGACGCAAACCACACCCTGAGCCCAATCTTCACCGCAGCGCCAACCCCTTTCAACTTCAGCATGTCAAAATCAGGGGATGTGGTCGTTCAAAAGGGCGGAAGCGGAAGCGCCACAGTATTGGCAACCCTTCTTTCCGGCAGTGCAGAACAGGTCTCGCTCAGCCATTTTTGGGCAGACAACGCTCCATTCGACGTCTCGATAGGGATCTCGCCGCTAACATTAGTCCCGACAGCAACCGCATCTCTGCTGATCCAGACGGGTTCAAGCTCCCCCGCTGGCACGTACACGTTGAGGGTTGTGGGCACGGCTTCAGGGGGGGCGACTAGGAGTGTTGACATAGCGGTCACAATAACGGAATCGCCGCCCCAAACCAACTACTATTACCTGACTGTGCAGCCTGCTGATGGAGGTAGCACCAGCCCAGCGCCTGGCAGGTACAGATACGAGGCAGGCAAGGCAGTCTCACTGACCGCAACGCCATACCCAGGCTACACCTTCCAGAATTGGTCTATCAACGGGATAGAATACACCTCCGAAACGGTTCAATTGATGATGAATGAGGACAAGAACGCGTCCGCGAGGTTCTCGCTCGAGCAGCAGGAGCAGACCATCGAGCCAGTAACAGTCTCCCCATGCAGCATACTCACAGGCGAGCGCCTTGATAGAGTGATAGTCAATGAGAACTTTGGAGTGAACGTGACCGGGACGGTGCCGGGAACGACCGCCCCCTCGCAAGTCACTGTCACAGCGTGGCTGGACACGTCTGGTGCAATATGCTACTCCGAAGGAAGTTGGAAGAATGCAGTATGCAAGTTCAGCGGCACGACCACAACAAATGCATCCGGGTGGTTCACAATTGCATTCGGTGATTTTTCAGGCAAGTTCTACTCGACTAACAGGAGCGCGCCCGTGGGGTCGCAGCACTATGCTTATGCGGTTGTGAGCGCCGGAGCCAACAACTATTCGTACAACAGCACTTGGTGGATCGACACGGTGATGGTGGCCGCCGAGTTCGACTACAACCTGACTGGCGCGGCTGCAAAATTCAGGTTCGTCTTCGCCACAGATGGGCACCCGGTGACAGGCAGGGGCGGATATTACATGACCTCGCTCGAGGGCGCGTACAGTGCGCTAGCAGGCGGGACTTTGAATGCAAGCAGGCTCTCGACCCCGTGCGATTCGCATGGTTTCTCGAGTCTGTACATACCGTACGAGGAGATGAATGCTTCGACGCTCTTCTCGACCGTCGAGCTGCCAGTCTGGGCGATCCTACAGGACGGGAATGTCTTCAGGGCAAGCTGGCTGCCCACCAGCAGGATCAACTACACCGTGCTGGCTCCGGTGGTTTACCACTTCAACGCGACGTGCCTTGCTGTCGAGGCGATCGACTGGGGAGACCGAGAAAGCCTGGCAGGCGTGTCGGGGGTGCAGGTAGCGCTCTACTGGGACACGTATGCACACCCCTTTAACGGCACCCAGGGGCTGCTTGGCTACTTTGGACCCACGCAGAGGGCGAGCCTTGCCAGGCAGGATGGGCAGGTCTACATCGACATGAGCGCCTTAGCCCCAGAATATGGCCGAATACCTGTGGACAGCACGCTTTCTGTCCCTGAAACCAAGATCGAGGCGGAGATTGCCGTCGCCACGTATGCCGATTATCATGGAATAATTGCAACGGTAGGCGGCCCGGAAGGGTTGTGGCTTCAACTGGTCCCCGGGCATTCGTCATCAATACTGTATAATCCAGCCAGGGATGGTAGAATACTGCTTGTTGGCACATTTTAGGGAATTAATGATTGCCAGATGGCAAGGACGGGAAGCGCAGGTGTAGAAGCATGCATGTAGGAATAACTGCAATAATGATATCTGTCGCAATGGTTGCAGCAGTTGCCGGATTAGCTGTAGGAGGGCAGTACATCGCGATGCAGGTGCCAAAATCCCCCGAGGTCACAATCCAGACTAAGGCGGCTGAGATTGGCAATGTCATTTCGAGGAATGAGACAGGCATAGTTTTCGGGTTCTCGACCGGCGGATTGCCGATGGTTGAAAAGGAGCTGGGCGTGTTCAATGTCACCCTCAGCCTCCCAGGGGGATCCCAGAGCGTCCTGATCGGTAAGAGAGGCCTGTGCATAGTTGGCGGATCGATAACGAGCGCCCCAAAGGAGAACTTCTCGGTTTTGAGTGCAGGGAAAAGCTCCGGCTTTCTGGACGATGGAAGCAGGGTCAGGATCTTCAATGGGATGCTTGAAGGGGAGCGGGCAGCATTCATAATGCCCGTCCCCGCGATCGGATACGCTTGTTCTGCGAGCGATCTCAACGTAAGAACACATTCGGTAAGGATAATTGTCGGGAGCATCGAGGGACCTTTTTCGGCAGCCGGAACTTTTGACCTCTTGCTTCTAAAGAGTTGCTGGAAGGACCTGGCTTTCTCGAGGTATGTTGATTTGCCTGGAGGCGTGGAGATCTTCGTCGACGGGGTCAAGGCACTCAGCTTCTCTGTCAGCAGGGGGGACAAAGTCACAGTCGAGCTAGGTCGCGTCTGCTACACTCCGATCTGGCTGAGGTGAGTCCAATGGACAGGTCTGTCACAACCATAATTTTGATCGCCTCCCTCCTGGCATCCGGATCATTGTTCGCAAGCACCTCGGCTGCTTTCTGGGAGAGGGCCAGCATGGTGATGGAAGAGAGCGCTGTAAGATGCATGGCTTTTCAGATGGCTGCAGGGGCGGCGGAGGCTGCCAGCGAAGCGGCGCAGAGCGGCACGGCAGTTAAAACATATGTCATATTCTCTGAAGAAGCGCTGGTCGAGGCCTCAGGGACAAGCATAACCGTAGTCTCCACATTCAAGGGGAGTTTGATTAATGCATCAGTCTCTTTAATGGGCCGCATAGACATTCAGCCCTCGAGGATCAGTTCTTCGTCATTCATTGTGACAGCTTACCCGAATGGGACGGCAATAATCTCGGTCTCGGGGCAACGAGCCGAGGGGATTTAAGCAAGACTAAAGTTTGGGGTCGAGCCCCGAGTGGCGGAAAATGGATCAGGCCTTCGAAGCCACAATTGCTTTCGCGATATTTTTGGCAGCTTTTTCGGTATCGCAATACACAGCGGTCGCCGTCTACGAATCATCGATGGATAGGATCGATAAGCCGAGGCTGGAGGCAGCTGCTTGCATAGTGGCATCAGAGATTTTGATGCAAAACGGGAACTCTTCAGAAAGATGGTCATCCTGGGAGCCTGTTTGCGAACCCGGCTGCTATCTTAGCCCCGCGCCGGGCGTGGAGATCGCAATCAGGGCTACCTGCTACAGCATTGATCCATCAGGCGGAATTACAAGAATATGGATCAAGCAAGGACCCGCCATGCATCCCCTCGGCGCGGGCGCCCAGAAATACGTGAGCGGGATCGTCCTCGGAGATGGGACTTTTGTAAGGCTTGAGGTATATGCAAGCGATGGACTTACTTAGCGGTGAGCTTTGATGGGATCCCTGATTAGACAAGCGATATCCCCTCAAACGAAGGGTTGGGGCAGAGGCGTTGCGTTGATTTTTGACTGCATGGTAGCCTGCGTTATAATGATAATCGGCCTTGCTGCATACAGCTCGCTGGCTACCCAAGCGCCACCAGAGCCCGATCAATGCCTCGGGGATTACGCAACACACGTCCTGAGCTTTTTGGACTCGAATGGCTGCCTCGCAAGGCTTATAGAGGGGCATGACTCGTCAGCGGTGCGCCGGGCCATTGGGGAACTGCTGCCGGAGGGGACGAGCTACTGCCTATGCGTCTATTCCCCCAGCTGGGAGCTGAACTGGTCCTTTTCCTCGCAAGGGTTTGACTGGAGAAACGCAGCGGCTTCGTCTCCATATCTAGTTTCCTGCGAGTCGAACCCAGAGCCGTACCTGGTGACGCTTGCAATATCAGAGTAAAAATAAATTTTCATAGCAGAACGTAATGGCCCTGGCAAGGCATGACAGGGCACAGTGCCCTGGAGGGGTCAGAATAAGCTCAATCGCATTTTCGGGCCCCATGGTTACAAACCCATCTGAGCGGAATCCATTGGGACCGATCATCCAGGCTAGTTTATTTATCCTCTCTGGATCTGCAGGGGGTCTGTTGATGGTGTGGGACCGCAACATCCGCAAAACGGCAGGCATTTCACGCCCTGTTGATTTGATCTTGACTACTTTCGCAGCTCTATTGGTTACGGCTGCTGTTGCGTCAGAAGGCAGGATTACTGAAAGCTACCATACAGAAGGGGGAACAGACCTACAGACCATAAAATCGCTCAACATGCTGATTCAGAGAGCGTATCTCTCGGAGCCCGGGAGCGGGGCCGTGTGCATCATGCACTGGGAAGGGGGACCAGCCGAATTGACGGTCAACGGCAGTCGTTCTAAGCTGGCGTTCCCAACCAACATTGTCATGGATCAAGGGGCCTTGAGTCTGCAAGACCCCGGGGCGATCATCCAATCAGTCCACTCGAATGGGACTCACATTATCGTTGAATACAACGTTCAAATGAACAACCTTACAATGCCTGCAGGCGACATAGCACTGGTAATAACTAGAACCCATGATGGGATAAGGCTCATGTTGAGACCTTGAGGGGGCGGACCTCCTGTTTGTGCAGCATCGATAAAAGGAGGGGTGTAGGAATGATGGAAGGGTTCTGCTATGGGCCGGCTAAGCCCCACAATAAAAAGGACCGGGGCTTCGCGCTTACGGCGACTGCATTGGCATTGGCGCTGATACTGATCTCTACAGGCTTTGTCATTGCAAGCGCTGCTTGGCATGGATCAAAGATCGGCTTGGATTCTGATTTGGCGAACATGCAGACGGTCAGAAGTGTCCTGAGGAATGCAGGCGCATATGCCTCAAAGACAGGCAACCCGGATGACGCAGAATCTTACATAAACGAATTCATCCAAAGATCGGCTAACGAAGACCTGAAAAGGCTTATGCCTGGGCCCGACGGCACCAGTTACACTACGACTCTAGGGGCTCCTGATTTCAGCTTATACAAAACTCGGAGCGGCCTGGGCGGGATTGGCGCCGTTACTGTTGAAGGACTGCCTGCAGGATCGTATGCAATCGTTGCAGACAAACACGGAAATTTTGAGTTGGCTGGACCGGCTGAAGCTGGCATGACGCTTGAGATCAGAGTCGATCAGCATTTGACCGAGGCATATTTGGTCGTTTATTCCCCAGAGTCGGCATCGTGGCGCTACCCTCAAACTGGAGTCGGTTTGGTTAATGTTTCGCAATCATACACTGTTTCGTACAGCATCCCGATAATTAATGCAAGCGCATGGGCATCCCCTCCCGGATTCGCATATTTGCGGGTGCGCAATGCCCCTCCTCTTTCGCTCGTGCTTGTTGAGGACTCCACAGGGATCCTGAGGGGGGCAGCATGGAAGAGCCCTGCGGACATGGCGGCTTTAGATGGGGTGCCGGAGTTGCTGGTCCATGTGGCGGACTCGCAATTCATAGGGACTTTGAGGGTACTCGGGGCGACTGCATGGGTCAAGGCGGACGTCTCGGGTGGAGACGTCTTCCGCTACACCAATAACTATGGGTAATGATGGGGGCGTCAGTTATTTTGTACCGAGGCATCAAACGGATCGGCCTAACCAGGGGAAATGGTTCGGGAGGTTTTGGGCAATCAGCACTAGGAGTTTTTGTGATGGCGCTTATGTTAGCAGCATCAAGCATTGTGCAACCGCTTGAGGGGGGGCAGAGCTACGTTACGTTTTACAGCGGAGGTGAGGTCCTCCTGGCGCCGGATGCGACCATCCATGGAGGTGGGACAGGCATGGCATATGCAATCTCGGAGATGCCGCGACCGCAGGCTTGGTCGGAGCCGTTCACATCCCCTCCCCAGGGAGTGCCCGCGGACCAATGGGCCGAAGTAAACGGATATGTCTTTGAGGGCACGGCGCCCTCGTCCGAAGCACTCTCCCTGAACGCCACAAATGGTTCCCTGGCATGGACCAACAAAGGCATCGCCAGGGCGAAGGGCACCTACAACTTTACGCTCTGGAAGGCGTTCGACCAGCCGCTTTACGCTTACAACATCTCGATCATCATCTTTGCCTCGAAGGGCGCATGGAACATCCACTCCCCTCCCCTCTACCTCACGATCACGGCACATGACCAGAACATGGCCCCTATCGTCACGCTCAGGTTCAATACGTCTGGGACTTCGCTTTATGGAAATGCATCCGCTTATGGCGGGGCGCCCGTGGCGCTGCTCGGGATCAACAACGCCTCATATGCATTCACCCTATTTTCCGGAGGCTATGGCGAGCAGGCAACGCTGAAGCAGGGGCAATCGCAGAAGCTCTCCTTCACATGCTTCGCCCCGCTGAAATACATGTCAATAAATTACTTCATAAACGAAACCGCCTACATGGACTACGACGCGGCTTACACTGTGAAGGTTGAGGATGTGATGATGACTCCGGGCGCACCCCCCGCAGCCCTATTCGGCGTAACAGCAGGCGAGTGGTGGTACACCGCCAGCAATGGGGAAACAGCCGCTTGGCAGGTCGCCAATGGCGCCGGGGTACTGAACCTCACAAACCTCCCAACGGCATTCAACGGTGAGTTTTCATCCGCAACGACCGGGGCATGGGTGCCGCAGGGGCTCTCAATCTTCTCGGTCTCCAGTGGCTGCCTCAATACGAAAGGCTCCGGGGTGGAGATAACGAACAACGGGCTGGGGCAACCAGCCTCGAGCTGCCCAGGAGCGCTCTACGCCCTGCCCGTTTATGGAGAAGGCGACTTTTATGTTGCGGTGAGGGTGGCGCTCTCTGGCTGGACAACATCGCCGCAATACACCAGCAGGATAGGATTGGCAATAACGGACACGTCTGGGAGCATAATAGCATACCTGACTGCAAAGTTCAACAGCCCCAGGATGTCGTCGGCAATAAATTTGGAGGACTGCTACTACGGAGTCCAGCCCAACAACCCAAACGGGGGATCCCTTTTGAGATACGGAAGGTCATCGCTCACGCTGAACATCTCGAGGGTTGGCTCGACATGGAACATCTACTGCGTCGAGACAGAGACTAACTTCACTGCGACGGGCACTAATGCCCCAATAGGAGGGATCCTGTTGCACCATGCCAACACGATCAATGGCTTGAATGCAGAGTGGGATTACGTCCGCACAAACCTCCCAGCAGACATAGGCGTCCTGAGCGTGAGCCCAGACCAGCAGGCAGTAAGGATCGGGACATTCTATGCCAACACCACGCTCACATATACTGCAACCAATTCCGGGATGCCGCTGCTTGTTTCAAGCACAACGCAGGACTTTGGTGGGCTCAAATTTGCTGGGGTGTCTGAGGGGGATTTGGTTACACTATTCGGATCGGACGGATCCGCCGTTTTCAATGCGACCGTGACTGGAGGTACAGCAGAGGTCACCGTCGCAGGAGTGCAGTTACCATTCACCGGTACAGCTTTGGTCACACGCATTCCCAAGTCCAGACCAATTGCACAATATTCCGGATATCTTTCCGGCGGGGACACGCTCTCCCTGACGTGCGATGATCAAGGTGCGTACTCGATCTCGAAAGTCTCCACAGGCGGCAACTGGTCCGGTGTGTTGGTAACCGGATTGCAGCAGGGTTGGAAAGTGACAGCCACGGGCGGGGGCTCTAATGCAGTCGTGTATGCAGGGAACTCCGGACGGGCGCTCGTTCCTCTGCCAACGGGAACAGTTTCGCTTTCGGTCTTCAAGCCGACTGCTGCAGTGCGTTATACGCTCCAGCAGGGGGCAGCATACTTCCTTGAGAGGATGCTGAGCCTCCCTGAATTAGCAACCTCCGATACGATCTTCTATGAAGTATCAACCACTGGGTACAGATATAAGGTAGAAGCCCAGATCCTTTCGGTCGATCGGCAGGACAGCTGGTCGCTTGGTAGCCTCGACAAGATGACTTTCAGGTTCAGCATTTATGAGGGCGGGGAGCTTATGCACGAGGTTGCCCCGATGGTCATTATAGGGGAGAGCGGGACCAGCATCCCGGTAACCAAGACAGGCGCGTATGTCTTCGCTGCTTTGATTCCGACCGGACCCCAGCCATTATTGGTGAAGTTTAAGGATCCAAAGTCAGGGATCATCGTGGAAGGGAGGCTTGTTTCTGGGAATTGATGGAAATAATCTTTCGCATTTCTAGAAAGCGACGCAATCGATTGAATGCAGTGACTGCCGCAGCGATGGGCGCATCCCCTGATGGGTTTAAAGGACAGCATCTTTTAGTGCTAGAGTTCGCTTTAGTGCAAAGGAAGAATTTTGCAGCCTTTTTGCATATGCTTTGCGAAAGAAGTTTACAGCCACTAGGCCTGCGGGGGGCTGCCGGACTTTTTCAGCCTCGTCGGAATTGTGAATACCACCGCTAGAAGGGTGCAAACAAGGACGCCAAGACCCGCTGATAGGATGAGCTGGGTTGCGCCACTGGCTGGATTGGCAATAATCGTAGACGCATCCAATGTAACTTGCCTTATGAAGATAAGGGACACCAAACCGACGATCTCGTGCCAGAGCTTTGGCACCCCCTCTAAGTACTTGACCACTGCTTTTCCGCCCAAGAAGATCGCTATTCCTATGACAAGCAGGTCAATCGTATTTGAGAGGAAAAGGCTTATGAAAAGAGCCGGCTGATCAGGCAGGGTCACACTCATTATCGCTAGGCTGAATCCTTGGTAGACGGCCACGGAAGCGATTATGCTGCCGATGACTGTAGTTATGAACCGGATGGGCGACTCTGACCAGACCTGCTTAAGCGCGCAGTCTATCCTGAATCCCTTAATTAGCAATATCACCCCAACGACCACGCTCAAAGTAATCAGGGCATAGTTTATCAGATCAAGGAAGTACAGCAGAGTGGTGATTATCAGGACTGCCCCAGGGACCCCCAATCCAAGCTTCGAGTGCTGCGGCTCTGAAAGCTTCTTGAGATATCGGTAAAGCAGGACGTACGTTTCTTCGACGCTCTTCTCCTGCTGGACGAATATCCTCTTGACCGAGATGATAGGTATCCTCGACTGGATTGTCGGTATTACCTGTTCATCTGCAGCCCCGTCGCTTACGAAGACCACTCCGTCAGCGCCGAAGCGCCTAAGGACCTCCTCAAGCTCTCGGCTTATCTTGAGATCTGCCTTGAACCCCCCTTCAGCAGATCCGGCTATAACGGCGACCTCGCATTCGTAGCCTTCGCTGAGAATCGAGTCGTAAGTATTTATTGCCGCGAATATAGAATTGACATCCGAGTCCTCTGGGCTCTTTATGGCGAAGAGGGTTGCCACGGAAGAGACTGCTTCTCTGCCTACTACCGGAGTCTTCACTCCAGTGACGCGGCCGACATCGTCATCCTTGTCCACGCTCAGGACAAGTACCCTCTTGCCCTTGAGGCTCATTAAATCCACTATTTAGGTATCATAAGGAGTCGATATTTAAAACGTTCCCAAATGCAACAGAAATCCTTAAAAATGCCTCGGTATGGCTGCGCCCTCACTCGGAAAAACCGTGGCTGGCAAAACCCAGATGCTAATGGAAAAGAATTGAAAGGATGTCCATATACCAATCTGTTTGCTTGAAAAAGGAATGTTCAGCTGCTGCCGTTGGCTTCCCTGTCCTCTAGAAGTGCAGCATACTCCTCAAATGTGAGGCGCTCGCCCTTCTTCAGCTTCTCGTTTGCCCTGGCAACTAGCTCAGTTCTCTTCGAAAGGAGCAGCTTGGCCCTTTCCGCAAGCTCCTGTGCTTTCCGCTGAAGCTGCACCGTCTTTGCGATCTCATACTTAGTCCTAGCATCCGAGAGCTTGGTCTTTGATTCCTTTATGGTCTCCCAGATCGTGTTCATTTCAGCCCTGACAGAGTTGAGCTCGTCGATTATCTTGGCGCCCTCCTCATGGGCAGCCATGAGCTTGTCGTGGCTCTTTTTTGATTCCTCGGCGAGGGTGAGCACTTCCTGGTGGACCGCGTTGGCTTTGTCTTTCAGTTCGTTGAATTTGGCGCGCAAGCTTGAAATTTCCTGGTCAACATCCTTGACTTTCTTGAAATGCACCAGCTTCTTCTCGAGCTCTGTTATCTCCTGAACGAGCTTCCGGTCCTCCTCAATTGTAAGGCTGGTCGTCTGGTATTTCCAGGTCAGCTCTTTGTACCGCTTCACGAGACTGGCCTCTGACCCGGGTGCGCTCTCGAGGAGTGCCCTCTTCTTTTCGATTAATGCCTTGATCTTCTCCGATATCTCCGCCTTCTCCTTGTGCAGCTGCTCCCTAATCCGCTTCTTCTCGGAGATGATCCGGTTCTTCTCGTCCCTCTCCGACTTTGCATTCAATGCAAGATCTTGGAGCTCGCTCAGCTTGGTCAGGAGCGCGTTTTTCTTGTCCCTCAGGGCATTCAGTCGCTGGTAGTAATCCTCGATTTGTTGCTGGATCGCCTGTAATTGTCTTGTTGTTGGACCGACTTCAACTGTCCGATTCTCCATCCATTAATCACCATGTTGCCTATTGATCCTCTCCACCGGAGTGAATCCGCTGTATCTGTGCATACAGATCGTCAAGCCCTTCTCCTGTATTTGAAGAGGTAAATATAAACTCTCCTAAAACCCCGATCTCAAGCAAAGCCTCAAGGACGCGCTCCGAGATCTCGATGTGGAGATCCATCTTCTCCGACATGAAGTCGTCTTTCAGGAACTCTGGATCCTCGGTCCAGAGGAGCCCTCTCTCATAGATTTCGCGCGGGAGGAGATCGCACTTTGATATGCAGTTAATTTGCGGCGCGTGGAATCTTGCCTGGACAGAGTACGAGAGCAGGAGAATCGAGACAAAGTCAGACGGCCGGCTGAGGAAGATCGAATCCGCGAGGAACACTGTGCAATAATTGCCGTCTGAGAGGGCGCTGGCTATGCCCCTACCAGCGCTCCTGTAAGCGAATATCTCCATCTGACCGGGAGTGTCTACAAGAACATAATCAGCCCCGATCTTATCCAGCTCGTCCCTCATTTCCCGTATGTGGCTCACAGAGGCATCCACCGAGGCGATCAGCGCCCCGTTAGGCCCAAGCTTGTAGTCTTCCACAAGCCGGTCGTAGTCGATGTAGTCTCTGACGTCCACGTCAGGGGAGTATGGCAGCCAACGGACCCCAGGGTCAAGGTTCAGCGTGGCCACACTGACATCAGAGCTACTGATCCTGTCGCGGAGCGATAGGACCAATGTAGATTTTCCTGAACCAGCGGTGCCCATTAAGAACGCGAATTTCAAGCACATCCCCTCCTGACCAAGGCTCCGATCTGCCTGGCCGCAGAGATTAATTCGCCCTCAGCAGAATCCAGGGCTTTGGACAGCGAATCAGCGTCTGGAGCATAAGCGCTGAGGTGCATTTCGATCAATGGGAGTGCCTCAGATCCCTTCGGGTGCGACTTGAAATACACGTTCGGGTGCAGCCTCCTGACTTCATCGATTACTGAGGCTAGAGTTGATTCGGGGACTCTTTCAAGCAGCAATGTCCTCTCGCCGTAAACTGCACCGGAGCGCTTGGAAAGGGCTGGCAGGACGCTTGATTCGAACATCGCCTTCATCTCCCTAGGCACGCCCGGCAAGCAGAAGATGCGCGTTCCCATGAGCTCGGCAGAGACTCCAGGGGCAGTACCGACATCATTTCTTATTGGCTCAGCCCCAATGGGGAGGTATGCCATCTTGATCCTTTGGGGCGCCATCGACAACCCCATGGCAGAGTATTTCTCGGAGACCATACGGAGAGCCTCCTCGTTCAGGGCGTTTGGCACCCGGAGGGCGGACGCGAGTGCCTCCACGGTCATGTCGTCGTAGGTCGGCCCAAGGCCGCCCGTAATTATTAAGGCAGCCGGCCTCCTCGCGAGGGTTTCGATTATTGCACCAGATATCTCCTGGACGGAGTCGCCTACCACGACTATCCTGGTCACGGAGGCGCCAATCCAAGTCAAGCGGGAGGCCATCCAAGCTGCATTTGTGTTTACAGTCTTCCCTATAAGAAGCTCCCTTCCAGAGGAGATGATCTCGATCTCCAACCGGCGACCCTTTTCGGGGCCGCTTTCAGGGGTCACTTCTTGGTTGCCCACCATTTCAGGTACTCCTTTCGGACCCTCTCTTTTTCTTCCTCTTCGTTGAGCTTCTGATCCTTGTAACGTATTTCGTCTATCTCCTCCCTGGAGAGCGATAGGCCGCAGCTCTGGCAGACGTATCGCTTCCTTGAAGGGTCAAACTTCAGAGTTCCCCCGCACTCCGGGCAAACACCGCTCACAAAGATCCACCAATCTTGAGATTCCCGTACGTCTATTAAAGAATGATCTACATATCGCTGGCCCACTTTCATCCCCGACGCCTCTTTCACTTCACGTTGTAACATTCCTAAGACCTGCTTCCAAGGCAATCTTGACGGCTTTTTCCCACTCGTCGGGATCCAACCGCTTCTTTAGCTCGGGCAACTCGGCAGCCCGCCAGTGGGGCGAGTACTGATCCATCAGGTTCACCCTGGTTTCCGGGCCGAGTTCCCTTGAAATGAAAGAGACTATCGGAATTAGGCAGCATTCCAAGTGACGAGGAAGGACCAACACTCGTATGAGGAGCTCCCCTTGTTTCTTTGCCGCCTTGAGGTTTCTGGTGATGACTTTCCAGTATCCGCTCACCCCAGAGATCTTCTCCGCGCAAATGTCAGATCCGTACTTGAAGTCGATCTTGTAGATGTCCACGACACCCCTCAGAAGAGAGGAGGCCTCGGTGGAGTAGAAGCCGTTGGTATTGAAGAAGACAGGGGTGTTCTCGGTCTCCCAGAGCAGCACCTTTAGCCAGAACGGGATGTGCGGTATCGGGTCCCCACCTACCCAGTTCTGGTTCCTGCACCCCCTCCTCCTAGCTTCGTCAATGAGGGCTGCGATCTCCCTCTCCCCGCAGACCGTCCCCTCCGCGAACTGCTGGCTGATCTCCCAGTTCTGGCAGTGGATGCAGGCGAAGTTGCAGCCCAGGCTAATTCGGCCGGACTCTAGATCCGTATACCGTGAAGCTGGGCACAACTTCTGGCTCCTCCCCCAGATGGTCGAAGCACGAGTGGACCCTAAACTCCCTCCCAACCCTGCAGAAACCGAGTTCGCCCTTGAGGCGATCGGCGCCGCACCTCCTCTCGCAGAGCCTGCAAGAGCGCATTATGGACTCCCCAATCCTCGCCTTCAGGTGGAGCAGCGACTTCTTTGGCGGATCCCCAAGTTCATCAGGATGGATCCTCCCCGAATCCAGATCGCGCATAAGCTTCTCCATCTTCCTGAGGGAGGCGTCATGGATATCCCACAGCTCGTCCTCGCTGCTGTCCGACCCCCACTCGACTTGGACTTGCCTTGAGATGACGAACTTGGAAAGGAGCTTCCCTTTGAGGATCCCAATGTACCGGGGCATCGAGGAGACGACTTTCGGATCCTCCAGTGCCCTGACAGCATCAGGCCTCCATAATCTCCACACTCCAAAGCCACCTCAGATCCTCACATTGATCCTGCTTCCGCAGTAGGCGCAGGAGCTCCCCTTAAGCCTCAACGAGGTCACCTGGAACCCGATCCTCCCGATGACGAGCTTCCCGCACGATGGGCAGTATGTGTTCTCATACCTGTGCCCCGGGACGTTCCCCAGGTAAACATACTTCAATCCCTCTATCTTTGCCAGGTTCCAGAGCTCCTCAAGGAGACCCTCGGCAGGGGATCCCGGCCCCTCGTACCTGTAGCTTGGGAAGAACCTGAGGATGTGGAAAGGGGTCTCGTCCCCCAGATTTTCAACGATCCACTTCACCAGCTTTGTGAAGGCGCCCTTGATCTCCCCCTGCCAGGGCACGATTAGGTCGGTTATCTCGATGTGAATGCCTTTTGATTTCATGGCCAAGAGGGACTCGAATACCGGATCTGCGCTCAGGACGCCGCAGAATGACCGGTAGAAAGCAGGATCCCCGCTGCCCTTGAAGTCGACGGTTGCGGCATCCAGGTAAGGGTGGATTGACTCAATCGCATCAGGAGTCATGTACCCGTTTGTCACGAAGGTATTGAACAGCCCTGAGCGGTGGGCTGCCCGCGAAGTGTCAAAAGCGTATTCGAAGAATATCGTTGGCTCCGTATAGGTATAGCTTATCGAGGAACAGCGCAGGGAGAGGGCCTCGCTCACGACCAGCTCGGGAGGGAAGTCCTCCCCGGCGATTGACTCCTCCTGGCTTATAACCCAATTGTCGCAGAAATTGCACCTGAAGTTGCAGCCGACGGTAGCAATCGAGAATGCATTGCTTCCAGGGTGGAAGTGGTAGAGCGGCTTCTTCTCGATTGGGTCGACAGCATAGCTGGCTGCCTTGCCGTAGACCAGCGTCTCCAGCCTGCCGCCCCGGTTCTCCCGCACCCTGCAGACGCCCCGCTTCCCTGGCTGGATCACGCAACGCCAGGCGCACAGGTTGCACCTTACCGCCCCATTGTCCAGCTTCTGGTAGAGCATGGCCTCCAACAGGATCTCCCCGCATAAGTCTTAAGAGGGGACAGATATTAAGAATTTTGAGTTGGTCACTATGATAGTGGTCCCCGGTCCTTCGTCGATAGACCTCGGCAAGAGAGTTGCAGGGTTGATTTCTGCAGCAACGGTAGATCTAGACTATAAAAACTTCCCGGACGGCGAGTCATACCTCCGCCTGTCAAGATCCGTGGAAGGCGAGGAAGTGGCGCTCATCCACACGACTTACCCCCAGCAGGACAAGCGCCTAATCGAGCTCCTGCTGATCACTGACGCGCTGAAGGATCTAGGCGCAGAGAGGGTCAGGGTAGTCGTCCCGTACATGGCATACGCGAGGCAGGACACGAGGTTCAGGGATGGGGAGGCGGTCAGCATAAGGACGCTCTTCAGGCTTGTCGAGGCGGCAGGCGCAGACGAATTCTACACGGTCGACATCCACAAGGAGGCGACCCTGGGAGCTTTCAGGATCAAGGCAAAGAATCTCTACGGCACCGAGGTGATAAGCGAACACCTGGGGACGATGGACCTCAAGGATCCTTACATACTCTCCCCTGACAAAGGGGCTATAACGATCGCGAAGAGGGTTGCGGAGCGGCTTGGGGCGGAGTGTGGAAATTTCGAGAAGACCCGCGACAGGATCACCGGGGCGATAACCGTCAGGGGAGAGGCGGTCGACGTGAAAGGCAAGGACGCAGTGATAGTCGACGATCTGATCAGCACTGGAGGGACTATAGCGAACGCTGCCCGGCTCCTAAAGGAATGGGGCGCCAGAAGGGTCATTGCGGCATGCACGCATCCTTTGCTGGTTTCAGGCGCATCGGAGAGGATGCGCGAGGCTGGTGTGGACGAAGTCCTTGGCACTGATACGGTAAGCAGCCCAATAAGCCGCATAAGCGTCGCCCCGCTCATAGCGAAGGAGCTACGCTAGGTTGCCGAAGAGCACCTTCCTCCTACTCTCGGGAGAGCACCCGACGCTCCCTTATGCAGAGGTCAGGGCGATCCTCAGATCCGAGGGGATCAGTTACGTCGAGAAGGAGAAAGGCGACCAAGTGCTCATCCTGACTCCGGAGGGAAGGATTGAAGGGCTGCTGAGTTCAAGGGCTGCACTGGTGATGGAAGGAGGGGAGCTCTTGGGGCGGGCAGGGCTCAGCATGGAGTCGGTCATGCGCACCTGCAGCGAGATAGACTGGGGGTTTTTGGGGGGCAGAACCTTCGGAGTGAGGGCCACCAGGATCAAGAGGTACTGGGACGGCGCAGAACTGCAGACCCTCGAGAAGGCCATTGGCGACGCTGTCCCAAGGAGCCTTGGCGCAAGGGTGGACCTGAGCAGGCCTGAGATCTGGATCAGGGCAGTCATATCAGGGGGGAGCGTCTACATCTTCTCGCGCGGCTTCATTACGGACAGGGGGGCGTTCGTGAGGAGGAGGCCGAGGACCCGCCCGTACTTCCACCCCGGCGTCTTGGAGCCAAAGATCGCCAGGGTTTTTGTGAACCTGTCAGCGGTCAGGTCCAAGGACCTTTTCCTGGACCCCTTTTGCGGCACAGGGGGGTTCCTCATCGAGGCCGCAATGATGGGGATGGATGCGGTGGGGATCGATCTGGACCTGAGGATGGTCGTTGGCGCAATGAATAACACACGGTTTTACGGCCTTGATTGTGGCTTGGTGCACGGCGACGGCACCTCAGGCATCGTTAAGAAGGCTGACGGGATCGCGACCGATCCGCCGTACGGGAGGGGCACATCCACAGGCGGGGAAAGGGTCGAGGACCTGATAAGGGGGCTCGCCAGGATGGCGCGAGACACCCTCAAGAATGGCGGGAGGATCTGCTTCGCCTCGCCCTCTGAGATAGGACCCGCAATGATCGCCAGGGAGGAGGGGCTCAGGATCCTCGAGGAGCATTCAATGAGAGTCCATAAATCGCTGACGCGTGCAATAGTAGTCGCAGAGAGGGAGTGAAGTGAGGGTAACATTCCTAGGGACATCTGCCGGGACGCCTACCCAAGACCGCGGTCTCCCCTCGGTATTGCTGGAGGTCGACGGGGAGCTGATACTTCTGGACTGCGGAGAGGGCACCCAGCGCCAGATGATGAAGGTCGGAGCCAGTCTAGGCAAGAGGATGAAGATCTTCATAACCCACATGCATGGGGATCATATATTCGGCCTCCCGGGGCTCATCCAGACAATGAACCTCATCAACAGGGCGCACCCCCTCGATGTCTTCGGCCCACCCGGGATCAGGGATTTCATAGAGCAGACCACGGTCCCGGCGATGTGCGAGCCTGCTTTCGAGCTGGAGGTGCGCGAGGTGGGATGCGGGGAGATATTCAGCAGCAGGAATTACAGCGTGACCGGCGCATGGGGGGAGCATTCAGTCCCCAACATAGGCTACAGGATCACTGTGGGCGGAAGCCCGGGGAGGTTCCTACCGGAGAGGGCGAGGGCGCTCGGTGTGCCCGAGGGGCCCCTTTGGGGCGAGCTCAAGTCAGGAAAGCAGGTGATCCTAGAGGACGGGCGAGAGGTGAAGCCCTCGGATGTGCTAGGGGAGCCAGTCAGGGGGATCTCAGTCGTCTACTCAGGAGATACCAGACCTAGCGATGGAATCGTTAGGCTCGCAGATGGTGCTGACCTGCTCATACACGAGAGCACATTCTCGGAGGAGCTTAGGGAGAGGGCCATGGCCGAGGGGCATTCCACTGCCCGGGGGGCTGCCGAGGTTGCCAGCAGGGCAGGTGTGAAAAAGCTGATCCTGACTCATTTCAGCGCGAGATATCCCGACGCTGCTTTTCTGGAAGAGGAGGCGAGGACTGTCTTCGCCTGCACCTATGCAGCAAAGGACTTTGAAACCTATGAGCTGAAGACCTGACGGGCTGCAGCGATCGACTCAAGGGCTTCAGGGATCGTGTTGGCCTCGACTACCGCTGTCAGAGAGGGGATGTCGATCTCCCTCTTCAAAAGTTTCCAGTCGATGGTCCCCCTGCCGACAGGGAGGTGCGCGTCTCGGTCCCCCTTATTGTCGTGCAGGTGCAGGTGCCTGATGCGCCCCCTGAGCTGCGCAAGGAACTCATTCAGCAGGCCCTTTGTGTTGGCATGCCCGACGTCGAGCGCGATCTCAAAATCAAGACCCTCCTCTGAAGCCCTGAGGAAATCCTGAGGGGTCTGGAAGAAGAGCCTTGTCCCGGCAGGCATGTTCTCTATGCAGACTTCCACGCCCTCCTTGGCGGCATGCTCGCAGATCTCGGATAACGACTCGGAATTCAGCCGCCAGTGGGCTTCCGGATTCCCGCGGCCGTCTGGCGGGAACGAGCCCGGGTGGACCACCACCAGGGGGGCGCCTAGCGCATGGGCGTGGTCAATCGACTCTTTCACAAGCAGGGCGGACAGCCGCTTCAACCTTTCGTTTGCGGAGGCTATATTCAGGTCGATTATCGGGGCATGGATCGTGTAAAGAACGTCCCAAACCGAAGTCAGGTCGAGCAGGAGCCTGATCCTAGATCCATCCAGCCGATCCGCCCAGTCATCTATTACTTCTATTACGGGCGGGGTGGATTCTCGATAGAACCCTATTTTCGTGAAGGTCTCTCCGAACGTGCAGAGTGTGGATATCCCGATTGGCATACCTCATCTATTGGCCTCCCGTCCACAGTCCTAGTTGCAAGCCAGTCAATAAATGATTTTGGGTCCTCGGTCTCGACGGTGAACTTGATCGGTCCCAATGGGGACTCCCCTTCGGGCATGCAGAAGGACACGTGCCCAGCATAGGCTACCTGCTTGTTGATGTAGAAGGTGAACTGGTTGCCCCTGACCCCTCTCAGCATGAGCTTTCTTGCCGCGTCTAGTATGCGCTCCCTGCGTAGGAGCTGCCTCAGAGTCACCAGCATCGATTCGTCGCCTTCCTGGACGAGGATCCTCTGTTGTCCCCTCTGCACGATGCGGTAGGGCTTTGTTCCGGTCAAGTTGGAGACCGCCCTCGCTACCTTCTCCTCATCCTCGGTGGATCGTACCTCCGCCTCAACAACTGCCCTCGCCATCTAAACTCACCGCTGAATATGCGCTTGGCGGAGTCGACAAGGTCCGGGATGGGCCCCTCGTTGATCAGCACAAGATCAGCCAAAGCGATTACCGATCCAAGACCCACGCCAAGCTCCCGCATATCCCTCTCCTCGAAGCTTTTCCAGTCTTTGGGATCGTCCGCCCTCCCACGCTTGAGGAGGCGCTCGAATCGTGTCTTTGGGGAGGCATGGACGGCTATGAGGAAGATATCCTCGTTTGACCGCAGGTAGTTGAGCTCGTCGAGGCTCCTGATACCTTCTATAACGATGGGCGAGCCGTTCTTAGGGGCCCTCTCAAGGCATTTCTTCGCTACGACGCTGTTACCGTGTTCCCTCCGCAGGTCGAGCATCAGCGCCCCCAAAGACTCAGGGGTGATCTGGATCCCCCTTGCCCTGGCCTCGTCCCTTATCACGTCGCCCATGTTCAAGACTGTGAGCCCCATCAAGCGGGCGGTGTCAGAGACTACAGACTTGCCCGATCCGGGCATCCCCGTTATGCAGTATATCACTAAGCTCCCCGAAAAAGAAGTTAAAAGTATCCGCATATAACGGTTATCCAGAGTGGTATGGTATGGAATCGGTGAGGGCTTTCTTCGCTCTCGAGATATCTGACGACATGAGGCAGAGGATAGCTGATCTCGGGAAAGAGGTAGCTAGGTCTGGCGCAGATGTCAAGGCAGTGGAGGCGGAGAATCTACACGTGACAATGAAATTCTTGGGGGAGGTGCCGCTCTCTAAGATCGATGAGATCTCGGGCGCGCTGGAGAGCATTAAGATGAGGAGGTTCGAGCTTGAGGCGAGGGGTGCAGGCGCATTTCCAGACAGGCGGATGATAAGGGTGATGTGGGTCGGGATCGGTAAGGGCGCAGGCGAGGTGACGGAAGTCGCCAGGAAACTTGATGAAGCGCTTTGGAGGTTCGGATTCCCGAAGGAGAAGAGGTTCGTCCCCCACATAACGGTCGGAAGGGTAAGGTCCCCAAGAAACAGGGAAGCCCTGCTGAATATCTTGGACAGCCACTCACAGACAGTCTTCGGCACGACTCTGGTAGACCGGCTAGTCCTCAAGAAGAGCACGCTCACAGGCGCAGGCCCCATCTATTCAAACCTGAAGGTGTTCCCATTTGAATGATGGGCGGGAGATCTCAACAGTCAAGTATGAGGTCCTGAAGAGGGTAAGACCGACGAAGGAGGACAGGGAGGAGATCCTCAGGGCGGTGGAGGTCGCCAAGGGGAGGATCCTTGAGGCAGCGAGGAGGAAGGGGCTGGAAGTGAGGGTTGAAGTGGAGGGGTCCATTGCCAAGGACACATGGATCTCCACGGACAGGGACGTTGATCTTTTCATCATATTCCCGCCCAGTGCCGGGAGGGAGACCATAACCGGCGTTGGACTGGAACTTGCAAAGGCAGGCGCAGGGGAGAGGTGGAAGGCAGGTTATGCGGAGCACCCATATATCGAGACGGAGGTGCTCGGCTGCAAGATGGACATAGTGCCGAGCGGGGAGCTCGTGCCCGGCAAAAAGGCGATGACCGCGGTCGACAGGACCCCCTTGCACACAAGATACGTGCGGGAGAGGCTCAGTGAGGATGGGAAGGACGAAGTGAGGGTCCTGAAGCAGTTCATGAAAGGGATCGGGGTCTACGGGGCAGAGCTGAAGGTTGGCGGCTTCTCCGGCTATCTCTGCGAGCTCCTCATAATCAGGTACGGCAATTTTGAGGAGACCCTTAGAATGGCCGCGGAATGGCGGACGAGGGAGGTAATAGACATAGAAGGGCATTACAGCCACGGATCTGCCCTTGATGCATTCGATTCACCCCTTGTTGTTGTAGACCCGGTGGACAGGGGCAGAAATGCCGCGGCAGCAGTATCCCTTCGTGCTCTCGCAACCTTCATCTCGGCATCGCGCCATTTCCTGAGGAGGCCATCAATCGCTTTCTTCTTCCCCCAGACCGATCAGATCGAATTGGGCGAGCTGATGGGGATGGCGGAGGGGAGGGGGACTGAGTTGATTGCGATAGAAACAGCCTGCCCCAGCATCCCTTCGGACGTGCTATGGGGGGAAATCCACCACAGCCTCTCAAAGATTTCTGGCCTGCTCAAGGAGAAGGGGTTCACACTTCTTGATGCCCATGCTTGGTCGGATGAGGAGGAGAGGGTGATCTTCCTGCTCGAGCTTCAGGAGGGCAGGCTTCCTGAGGCTGAGCTCCACCCTGGCCCATCCGCAATCTTCCCAGAAGACGAGGAGAGATTCCTCGAGAAGCACCTGGAGAGCACAAGGACTATCGCTGGACCTTTCATCTCTGGCGACAGGTGGTGTGTAATCAGGAGGAGGGTTGCCACTGATGCCAGGAAGGTGCTAGAGGAGAGCCTCCCGAAGATGCAGCTGAGCCCAGACCTCGCTGCCGAAATCAGGCAAGGCTTCAGCATAATTTCAGTAGGCGAGCTGATCAGGCGTTCATCGGAGAGGCGGGACCTTCTGCTGGAGATCTTCAGGTTCTTGAGGAAGAGACCCCTATGGCTGGAGTAGTCGTCCCCCTTGAGGACGTGAGGCTCAAGGCAGCATTCTCCTACCCCCACTTCTCATGTGCCCACTATGAAGCGGTGCTCGCTGACCTGAGGGCTTTGGGGGTAGAGGGAGTGGCACTCGTCGGAGATCTGGAGGCGGGCGACGCCAGGCTGATAGGCAAAGGCTGCGCTGGAGTGGTCTGCCTGGGAGTGATCAGTGGCAGCAACGTCGCGTTGAAGATAAGGAGGAGCGACTCGCCCAGGGAAAGCCTTGAAGGAGAGACACCATACCTAGAGTACGCGAACTCGTTCGGGGTTGGCCCCAGGCTTTACGGCGCAAGAAGGAATGCGATAGCCATGGAGCACATAAGCGGGAAGAATTTCGCAAGGTGGATCGAGGAGGAGCCGCGGACAGAGGCGGTCAAGCGGGCTGTCCTGGACATCTTAGGGCAGTGCCTGTCCCTTGACTTGCACGGTCTGGACCACGGTGAGCTCTCGGACGCCAAGAAGCACATAATAATAAGCGAGGGGAGCAGAGCGCGCATAATCGATTTTGAGAGCGCAAGCAGGTCGAGGAAGTGCAGGAACCTGACTTCAGTAGTAAGCTACCTGTTTTTCAAGGAAAGCATTTCCAGGCTGCTTGGGGCGCACCTCACGTGGGACAGGGAAATTATTGCGCAAATAATGAAAGAATACAAGGCTGCACCATCGGATCGGGTCTTGGAAAGACTCGCTTCCCATCTCAAGCTTTATTAACAGATCAGAGAATCATGTCTTGAGGCCGAGGAATAAACTCGGCCGTTGATGAAGGAGAGTCTCGGACTTCGGGATGACGAGAACTTACCCGACTGGCATTGGATCGAGCGATCAGAAAATGGAACAAAATAGAGTTTCTGATTGCATGGTCGATAGAAAGGCTTAATAGCAGATCACTTCTTGGGGAGTTTGTGCAAAGAAATTTGCATCAAATAAAATAGGAGTGAAAGAAATGGCAAGTAGAGAGATGTACAAGGCAGTCTGTTCCGAGTGCGGCCAGGAATGCGAAGTTCCTTTCAAGCCGGACGGGACTAGGCCTGTGTATTGTAGGGACTGCTACGCTAAGCGCAGAGGCCCAAGAAGGCGGTAAACTGACCTTCTTAACCGTGTGAAGATTAGTTTGGACTTTTTGTTTTTCACCTTTAGATTTTGAGTGCATTCAACCAGCGGAGACCAATTTTACAATGCCAGGTTTTTGCTTTACAAAATTATAATTTATAATTATAGATCGTATAGTTTTATATACCATAAAAGCAAGTTATTCGGGCGGAGGCGCAACCAAAGGTTGCAGTTTTCTGAGACCACCAAAAGGATGATAGAAAGATGCTTTGCGATGAACGAGCTTGAGACGGAGATCCAAGGCCTCTTGACGGAGCTCCCAGAGGAGATGGCAAGAAAGATCGGGGGGACCAAGGAGTACTGGATAGAGCGATTCAGCAGCAGCCCGGTAATGCAGAAGATTGTAGAGGACGCGCTCAGGTGGTCGATCAGGAGATCCCAGAGCTGGAGCAAGAAGGAAGGGAAACCGATACGATACTACCTCAAGATGATAATCGATAACGGCGACATCCCGGAGTGGATTTCCTGGCACGCCAAGGCCATGGAGTTTTAGAAGTGCCAACAAGCTTCACAAAAACAAATACCTTTTTTTACACAAAAGCTAACATCTATTTTTAGGTGAACAAAGTGCCAGAGGAGAAGAAAGGCAAGGTTGAAGAGGCTGCTGAAAAGACAGGAGAGGTAATCGGGAAGGGGCTGAAGAAAGGGATCGGCGTTGCCAAAGCATTTGGCAAGGGCGCAAAAGAGGCGGTCTCTAAGGACGGAAAGAAAGAATAAACTCTTTTTTTTAGTCCTTGAATTTTGTTTGCAGATCAAGATTGGCAGCTAAGGCTCATGTATCTCAGCCTGCAGGCAAGAAGATTCCTAACCTTTATTAGCATGCTGATATTTTCTCCATCAGTAGAATTGTGAATCGGGGCCGTAGTCTAGCTTGGACCAGGATGCAAGCCTGGGGCGCTTGTGATCTCGGGTTCAAATCCCGACGGCCCCACCATCACAAAAAAAAGTCAAGTTCCTTTAGGAGGCTCTTGCTTGACTACGACTTCTAACTTTTGCTTTCTTGTAGAGGCCGCCAAAGAGTAAAGCAGCCACGCAATTATCCCATAAATTACCCCATTTAAAATCGAGGCTGCAAAGACTGGTGCAGGGAGGCCGAGTATTGGATAGTTGGTGTCAGGAAAACAAAGCATGTAGTATATGTTGAGTCCTGGAGGTATAGACGTGTTAGATGTCGTCACCACGACTCCTATAAGGAACCACTATAAAGACCAACGCGCCTTTCATTACAACTCACCAAATTTTCCCTTGAACTATTTTTCAGCTATGTGATATAAAAGAAATGAGGGTCAATTTATCCAAGACCCATCTTTGGCTCTTTCGACTTTTTCTTAGATTCCATTATCAGAACTTTGTCGTGGAAGTCTCCACCATAGACGATTCTGATAACAGGCCCGTCAGGAACCTCGTATTCAGTTCCTTTTTCTTGCGGCGCTTTCCTCACCTTCGTCCCCTCTGGGAACGTCACCTTGTATACTTTGTCAATGGGGTCATGCTCAATATGACCGCAACTCTCGTTGTCGCAGCCCTTGTACCTGACAAATTCTACTTTTATTCCAGGAAAATTCATCAAGTCAAGTACGTTTGCGCCCCAAACCTCCACTTCCAATTTTTTTTGCTCAAAAAACACCACCATGTCATTTTATAACAAGAGGAGACTATAAATTTTTAGTTTTTTCCGAAGATTCTAACAATTTGTCCGAAAAATTTAATCATGCAAATTTATTAATTGAGTTTGCTATCTGAAGGCGCTTCTTCGTAGGAGGGCGATTAAGATATAGAATATCACAAAATAGATGGTCAGATCGATTGTAAAAACCACCAGCTGACGCATAATCGACTCGAATAAAGCAAGACCTTCTAAGCCAAGCGGGGGAGTTGAAAAGGAAGAAGTTATGTAATCAATAATAGGCCAAAAAAATCTGCTCAATAGGTTGAGATATCTGACGTCAACAATGGAGACCGTGAACGCTAGTAGGAGAGAAACTTCCTCGATCTCCCTTTGGGGCAATTACTCACTTCCGATAGAATATTTCACAAAGTGCTTAATAAAATATACTTTGTAACTGTTTTTAAACTAAAATTGATAACTGCAATATGCCTGATGCTTCAAAAACAGCCCTCCATTGCTCATGTCAAAAGGCGCCCATTTCGAAAAATCGAACTTCGCCACCCTTAAATTGATGCCACCATATCCTTTACCTAGTCACGAGGAAAATGCCATGGTTAACCCCTCGATCGAAGCAGTGGATCTTACGAAGTGCTACAACTCATTCTGCGCCCTCTCTGATCTGAGCCTCCGACTCGAAGGGGCAAAATGCGTAGGGTTCCTTGGACCGAACGGGGCCGGAAAGACTACAGCACTGAAGATACTCACAGGATTGATCCGCCCCACCAAGGGCAAGGCACTGATTAATGGTATCGACGTCCAAGAGGACAAGAAGGCTGCGCTCTCGACCTGCGGGGCGCTGATAGAGACCCCCGAGATCTACCCCGCGCTCTCCGTGAAGGAGGCCCTAATGATGGTAGCAGAGATCAGGGGGGTCCCATCAGCAGCCCGGAAGGACGCGGTGATGAAGGCGATCTCGGAGGTGAAGATGGAGGAATGGATAGACATGAAGTGCGGGAAACTGTCCAAGGGCATGAGGCAGAGGGTCAACTTGGCTGCTGCGCTCATTTCGGATCCGATGATAATGCTGCTGGACGAGCCTTCTTCCGGGCTGGATCCGAGGGGGATGGCCGAGGTGAGGGAGATCGTCAAGGGGCTCAAGAAGAAGGACAGGCTGATATTCATGAGCTCGCACCTCTTGAGCGAGGTGACCGAGATCTGCGACGAGGTAGCGATATTGGATCACGGGAGGCTCCTGGCATATGACACATTAGAGAGGTTGACTTCGGCACTGTCGGTTGGCAATGCCAGGGAATGCGAGGCATCATTTTCAAGGGACCTGAGTAGTGATGCATTGAAGGAGATCGGATCGACAGAGGGGGTTTTGGGTTTGAAGCTCGTCGAGCCCAGGAGACTAATATTGAGCTTTGAGGGCGGGAATGAGGCACAGGAGCGGATCCTGGCGAAGATTGCAGGTTTGGGGGTTGGGCTCATTGCTTTCAAATCCTCGTCTTCCGCACTGGAGGAAACCTATCTAAGGCTTGTGAAGGACTCGAGGTGATTGATCGCATGGCTGATAGAATGGAAGGATCTGGGGAAACGATGCGGATCGAAAACGTGCCGGAGCGCGCCATCCCAAGAAGCGCGTCTCAGCTCAAAACAATTGCAAAGTATGAGCTAACGAATTACCTCAGGAGCAGGAGGTTTTACGTTCTGCTGGCAATCACTCTGATAATAAGCGGACTTTTGACGGCTGTAGTCGCATATTACCGTCCCTCAGGTTTCCTCTCCTCTCCGCTCGGGTTCTACTCGAGCTGGTGGGGCCTGGCAGTCACATACATCCTGATCCTATCCGGGATCTTCTTTGGGGGGGATGCCATCTCTGGAGAGTTCCAGAACAAGACTGGCTATTTCCTGGTGGTCAATCCAGTCAAACGGTCCACGATTTACGCGGGCAAATGGGCTGCTGCATTCATCGCCTCGCTCGCCGTATTCGGCACTTTTACCGCAGTGACCGTTGCAAATGGGGTATATTACTTCGGGCTCGATGTGCCTTACCAGTTCGGGCTTTCCCTGGCGTTCTCTGTCCTATACCTGATTTCAATACTCGGGGTGACATTCTTTTTCAGCTCAATATTCAAGAGCGGCTCGATCTCCATTCTCGTCACCGCCATACTCTTCCTGTTTGCCTTACCTCTGACCCAGTCGCTGGTCAGCAACTTGGCTCAGATGGAGCCGTGGTTCCTGATCACTTACGGTGCTGAGATAATCGGGAATGTCCTGAAAGACCCGTACCCAGCCCATATTGTAACGGTCCAGCTCGGGCGGGTCACATTTACGACCTACAATGCTCCGATCCTCAACGGCATTGCAATCATGGCAGCATATTTCTTGGTCTGCGCTGCGCTCGGAATGATCATATTCGATCGCAGGGATTTTTCCTAGCCAAACTTCCAGAAAGCCTAGTGGATTGGCTATTTCCCTGTGGATCCTGTTTCAGACATCTCGCGGAGGTGCCTGATCGTCAGATCCAAGAGTTCCTTCGGATCTGGGGGATCCCCTTCGCCTATTCCCGGGCATTCAGTATCATATATTATAACATAAGTCTCGTTGTCTGGGGCACTAACTCTGATTGCCTCAGGATCGACTTGAAAGCCTGTTTCCAGGAACTCGGATTCAGGGATCGCGATGAACGGAAAGACACGGCACAGCATAGGCCTCTCTTTGTAAATTGTGCAGGCATCGCCGTCCAGAAGGGAGCAGACCAAGCGACCGCCCCTGAAAGATTTCTTGGTGGTCCTCCAACCCCTGTCAGCGCTGGCGCCTAGGCGCCGGATTTCCATGCTGCTGAGCATCACGTCAAGAGAACAGCATCGGGTGCACCGCATGCACTTGAATTTTGTTGAATGGGTCAAGAATTTCAGTTCTGCCATGGTTAATGGGATCTCGAGAAGGCAGAAAAATCTATCATTTTAAACTCCTGCAGGAGACGATGGTTAAAGAGCTTCCGATAGAGGAAATGCTCTGGAAAAGCAATTAATTCAGCCAGACGAAAAGTTAAAAAAAGAAAGGCTATCCTTTCAAAGTAAGTGCGGCCATAGTCTAGCCTGGTTAGGACGTCGGCCTTCCATGGCGTTCCAACCGAAGAGAGCCCATGACCCGGGTTCAAATCCCGGTGGCCGCACCACAACTAATCCCGGCGCAATGCAGCAGAATTGCTTGTGCGTCGCAAGCTCATAATTAATATCCATCGGTGCCAAGCGGGGATGGTTCCGGGCTGACTAGCAGCTTAATGGTAAAATCCCCAAGACCCAACCTGAGTCTTGCTCCATGACATACTCCTGCGGCTAAAGCTCGTGGGCGTTCTCATGATTACTCCGTAAATTGCAAGCTCAACCAGCCCTAATTCCCCAGCGCAAGAATTCTGCCAATGGTGAACCGACTTGAGCCCAGTTACATTTCAGTTATGGACAAAAAAGGATCAATGTAAAAGGAGCGGCATCAATGAGACATGGACGACAAAGACAAGACCACTAACTAGCCCGCTTACACGGTTGCCCGCCTCCCATGTCAAAAGAAAAATGCCCATCCTAACCCGCATCAGGGCAGTTTTTCAGTTTAGCGGGGTTCATCGGTTTGAGGATCTCCCAGGCAGAATCGAGGCGATCATCATGATTGAGGGCCCGACCAAGGCTCCGGCCCAAAGCAGTAGTCCCAGTGCCCCGAGTGCGAATATGGACAGCCTGGATCTGGTGGACGGGCTCCAGTTTTGCGCCTTCCGAAGTGCGGCTATTCCCAGCATTACTGGCAGCGCAGCGAAGACCAAGGTAATCCCAACTTCAGGTCCGAGTTCCACCCATTTTGATGCATACGCAATCTGATTCAATATGATCGCCCCCGTCCCGATGTAGAAGAGCGAAGCCACAGCTGTCAATGCCTTTGGGAGGCAGATAGGCCCAGTGAGACACCACTTCCACAGAAGGAAAAGCACCCCAATCATTACTACAAGAGCCATCGGGGCAATGAAGGCAAGCGGAGACTGACCAGACCACAGGTATATCAAGATCTGATTGATCGGTATCATTACCCATTCGTATGGCGTGAACTCCTCCTTGTACCCAATCGCCGTAATCAACAGTTTAGAAATAGATGGGCTTATATAATTTTAGGATGCCATTAATTAGTTGGCAGGTGCATGGGCAGTAAGGTGATAGCAAAAGACCAAAGACCTCGGATTCGGATGAGGGGGTACATGCACAGTGCCACACCGAACTGAAGATGGAGGGAGTTTCCCGTGAAGGCTTCCTCGGCAACGGGGGAGGCTGATGAGCGGGCGGGTACTTCCTGACAGGGGCGGAGGGCAGTGAAGAGCCGCCTATGAACTCGTGAGGCGGACGAGTCTGGTGAAGCCCAAGACCTATGTGTGCCTACATAGGTTGAAACCCAAGCTGTACGATCCAGGGATCCCGGAAAAGACGGCCAAGTAATATGTGCCCGTAGCAGGGGCTGGAGAAGAGTAAGAAGCGACCCTGAAGAATACAGTAGGGGTGAAACCCTCGTATGAAGCAGAGTCTGCAGGGACCCCTTCGATCACGAGGACGCCAGATCCCTCCGGGACCTGGAAAGGCAGGCCCTCAGGGGGGTCAGGCATCCCTGGACCAATTATTGCGATGAGTGGGGAGAAACCCGACTCCTTTGCCTCCGGCGAGATCTGGAGCACAGAGTAAATGCGCTCGCCTTCATTCATATCGAACTTGTAGAATTGGGCTGTCCAGCCGCCAGGGATACGCGAGAAAATTGCCCATGACTTAGCCGGGTCGTCTATCGAGATGGCCCGATCCAGGCTGTCGTTTCCTCCTGCGATTATCGGAGAGTGTGCAGCCGCAGGGGGGGACCGCCAGAGCGATCATTAGAAACAATGGTAAAAGAAATTTCCTTAATCCCATATGCTATTTTAGCCGCTAATGGTTATATTTCTTGCCGGCGCTGCCTTCCGATCCTTACAACTGCCGGCTAACGCGTCTGGAACAGCTCTATCTTTCGGATCTGCCTTAATGGCATCCAAAGCATAATCGAAAAAAGGAGGTCATCTCTTGAACGCAGAGATCCCTGGGTAGACCGCTGCGGCCCCGATCTCCTCCTCTATCCTCATGAGCTGGTTGTATTTTGAAGTCCTTTCCCCGCGGGCTGGAGCCCCTGTCTTTATCTGCCCGGTCCCGAGCGCAACGGTTATGTCAGCGATGTAGTTGTCCTCGGTCTCGCCTGACCTGTGGCTGACCACCACCGAGTAGCCGTTCTTCGCCGCAAAGGCTGCGACTTCGATTGCCTCTGAGAGGGTACCGATCTGGTTCACCTTCAGGAGGATCGAGTTTGCAGCCCCCACAGAGACGCCGCGGCTGAACCTCTTGATGTTGGTCACAAATATGTCATCACCAACGACCTGGACGCGCCTCCCGATCCTCCGTGTCAGCTCAGCTAGACCTTCAAAGTCCTCCTCCTCGAGCGGATCCTCGAGCGATACGATTGGGTAGGAATCCAAGAGCGCAGAATAGTAGTCGATCATGCCCTCCCGATCCAGCCGCCTGCCGTCTATTTCATAGATCCCATCCTTGAAGAAGTTGGAGGCGGCCGAGTCTATGGCAAGCATAACAGTACCCTCGTCGTAGCCAGAAGATCTGATCGCTGACACAATCGCACCCAGTGCCTCCTCCGAGCGTGAAATCGGCGGGGCGAAACCGCCCTCGTCACCCACGTTCACTGCGGATGGGCCGTAGCTTTCCCGGAGGATCCTCTTGAGCGACGCATAGACTTCAGAGCATATCCGAACTGCATCCCTGAACGAGCCTGCCCCGACAGGCACCACCATGAACTCCTGGACTGCCAGCTCATTGCCGGCGTGTTTCCCGCCGTTGATTATGTTCATCATCGGCACAGGGAGCATCACGGACTTTGGGTTCAAGTGCTTGTAGAGCGGAACGCCCGATGTGTTGGCGGCTGCGCGCGCGACCGCGAGCGAGACGCTAAGGATCGCATTTGCGCCCAAACGGGATTTGTTTTCAGTCCCGTCAAGGGCAATCATCCTGCGATCGATCTCGCTCTGGGACCTGCAGTCCATGCCGATGATTTCCGGGGCAATGACTTTGACCACATTGTTGCAGGCATTGATCACTCCCTTGCCGTGGAACCGTTTCCCCCCGTCCCTCAATTCCACCGCCTCGTGCTTCCCAGTGGAGGCGCCTGAAGGGACCGACGCCCTCCCGAAGCCCCCCTCTGTGAGCACGTCCGTCTCGACTGTCGGGTTTCCTCTCGAATCTAGTATCTCCCGAGATCGTATCTCCTTCACAAGGTATGGATCCATAGCTCTTCACTCCAAAGTATGGAACTCAAGCTCCCTAAGTACCCTTTCCCTTATGGTGCTTGGGAGATCCCTCCCAGCGACCGGGTCACCCCTCTCCACAACCTTCCGCAGCATGGGCTCGAGCGGCGCGCCGCAAGACGGGCAGTTCCCGCCAAGCGCGCCCCAGGGGGTTACGACCCATTTGTGGCACTGGGGGCACCTCCAAGCCTGCTTGCGCCCTCCGTATTTGCCCCTCTTTGAGACGGGCTTGCCCTCCACCTCGACCAAGTCGAGGGAGAAGTCAATGGTCGGCGCGTTCGAAACAGATGTTCCGACCCCAAAGCCGTCCACAGGGCCCGCAGCAAGTTTTGATACCGAGGACTCGTTCAGGCCCCCCGACACATAGATCTTGACATGCCTGTATCCGCGGAGGTCAAGCTCCCAGCGAACCTCCTTGACTATCTCAAGGAAGTCGCCTCTCCTCGAGCCAGGCGTGTCGAGACGGACGCCGTCGAGCCGTTCTCCAAGCAGCTCTGCAGCCCTGATCGCCTCAAACTTCTCGTCGCACATGGTGTCGACGAGTGCTATCCTCGGGACCGAAGGGTCGATCACCTCATCGAAGGCGCCCCAGGCTGCTTCCTGCTTCCCGAACATCAAGATGAGCGGGTGGGGCATGGTCCCGGAAGGCGGTATACCGATCAGCCTTGCCCCCAACATGCCAGAGACGCCGTCGAACCCTCCGATGTAAGCAGACCTGTCGAGCATCGGGGCGATTGCAGGGTGCATCCTCCTGATGCCGAAGGCAAAGACTGTCTTTCCAGCCGCAGCCTTTTTCACCCTTGCCGCGGCGGTCGCCACACCCGAGGCCTGGCATATTAGCCCGACTGTCGCAGTCTCCACTGAGACGAAGGACCCGTACTTTCCGACGATGGCCATCTGTGGCACACGGTAGCCCCTGATGTCCCTGGAAGGGAAAATCGTCCCTTCAGGCAAGGAATAAACGTCAACGGGAAGGCCGCTGTAAAGGTTGATCACCTCGTCTAGCCCGCAGAAGACGCCCCACTTCCAGCCCTCAGGGAGGGAGCCCACGGTGACCTCTGCGACGACATCCTTATCGATGCACTTGGCCTCGATTATGGACTTTGTCCTGAGGTAGTAGATGTCAGAGGTGAGCCCTGATTTTATTTCATCGTCAGTCGCGGTATTGAAGAGCCTCAACAACATCCCAGCCTGATCGAGATAGTTGAGCGATGGAGGTAATATTTTTGATCATCATGTGCCGTAGTCGTCGATGGAGAGCTGCCTGGTGCCTTTCCTTGATGCGACGGAGGACCATTCCTCCTTGGTAACGGTCCCGCCCACCTGCTCCAGTATCGACTTCACCGTCTCTGGCCCTATCTGGGGGATCCTCCTCAGATCAGAGACAGAGGCGCGCTTCAGGTCCTCAATGCTCCTGTATCCTGCGGAGTAGATCGCCCTTGCCCTCACCCTCCCGATTCCCCTAAGCGAAATTAGCGGCAGGAGCTCCTCCCTGATGCCGTTCTCCACCCTCACGAGGAGCCTCCTGATGGGTTCCGCCGACTCCCGGTATCCCATTAGCCTTGCGAGCTCGTGCGCAGCGTTTAGGATCCACTTGGCTGACTCCACGTAGGCGTAAATGTCCCCTGACCCGATGTCGAAGTGCTCAACAATCGCCTCCTCGGGCGCCTCATCAATCCACTCCTTAAGGAGGAGCGCAGTCTTGAGCTCTGACAGGATCATCTCGCGCTCAAACTCTTCCTCCGGCACCTCGAAGAGCAAGAGATCGGAGTTGGACTCCAGATAGGACTCGAGGGACTCGACCTCCTTTCCCCTGACATAAAGCTTCGGCATGTCCGGAGTGTGGCATGCCAATGCGAGGTAGCTCATGGCAGGCAGGCCGGATCTCCTCAGGGCAAGTGCACGCAGGATGATCTCCGCCGACTTAGGGTCGATGTAAAGCTCTGCCACCCTCTTGCCGAGTGCGGTGGCCTCGAGGGACTCGACCTCCTTTCCCTCCTTGATCATACCAGCATTGATCAGGAAGGAGACCGACTCGAGGATCGAGCTCTTGAAGGAGTCTATCCCATATTGGTAGGCGCAGAAGGACTCGCCGAAGAAATCAATTATGCTGCCCCTCGATCTAGCGAGACCCATCGCCACGGCTGCAAGCACCTGCGACCTGAGCGAGGGGGCAACGCCAAGCTTGGACCAGACCTTCTCGGGCTTGGCAAGAAGGTACTGCTCGAACAGGAAGTCCCTCTCCTCCTCGGACCTTGAGAAGACGATCGCCTCGCCGAGCTTGTCGTATCTCGGGCGTCCTGCCCTGCCTGCCATCTGCTTGTACTCCAGCACGGGTATGTTAACCCTACCAACCCCGGGCTCGTACCGCCTATACTCGTAAATGAGGACGCGCCGCGCAGGGGTGTTAACCCCAGCCGCGAGCGTTGGTGTGGCGCAGATGCACTTGATAAGCGCCGAACGGAATGAGTCCTCTATCGCCTTCCTCTGCGGGTAAGTGAGGCCGGCATGGTGGAATGCCACGCCGCAGGACACAGACTTTGCGAGCTTTTCGGTGAGCTTCGTCCGCTCTCCGAGCGAGAGGATCCTCTCCGAAAGCGCCTTCAGCCGGGACTTCTCCGATGACTTGAGCTCCCCCTGGACCGGCCCCTCGAGCCTCCTTGCGAGCGATACTGCCGAGTTTCGGCTGCCTGTGAAGATCAGCATCTGACCGCCGGATTTTATCACGTCGACAGCCATGTCCGCAACAGGGTCCCCGCCCCCAGACTTGGGCACCTGCCTCACCTCCCCGTCCAGGAAGGTGACGCTCCCCCGACAGAAGACGCCCTCTTTCAAGGGCACTGGGCGCCAATCGCTTGTGACCAGGCATGCGCCAAGCCAGCCAGCAAGCTCCTCTGCATTGCTTATGGTGGCGCTCAGCCCCAGCACCTGGACGTCCATCTTGAGGTACTTCAGCCTGGTGAGGATCGACTCCAAGGTCGGACCTCTCGATGGCTCCCCGAGGAGGTGGATCTCGTCAGCCACCACAAGCGAGAGGCGGTCGACCCAGGGCGGGCTGTGGCGGAAGAGGGAGTCCGCCTTTTCGTTGGTGGCGATTATGAGGTCGTACTTGCCAAGCTCTGGGTCGAGCGAGTCGTAGTCGCCGCTGCTCATCACAACCTTTATGCCTATCTTGGCAAGGCGCTTGAACTCATCGAGCTTCTCTGAAGCGAGAGCCCTCAGAGGGACGAGGTAGAGGACTTTTCCATTCCGCTCGAGAATGTGCTTTATCGCGCAGATCTCTGCGACAAGCGTCTTTCCTGAGGCGGTCGGGACGGCAAGGACCTGGTTTTTCCCTTCCAGGAGGCCGGACTTCAGCGCGAGCTCCTGGGGCGGGTAGAGTTCGGTTATCCCGCACTCTTCGTATAACTTCTTAGCCCTCTCGTCGATTTCGAGCTCCTCTACCCTAATACTGGCTCACCCTTCAAGCCTTCTTCAGTTCACCGTGTTTGGGCTCGTAGATGACCCCCTGGTTTATCCATTCAATGACAGCCCTCTCGACGAATTTCCTGTCCAGCCCTTCCAGCCCGGCTCGCTCGATCAATGCCTCCTTCCGGACGGGCCTGCCCTCGTTCTCTTTTTCCATCTCCCTGAAAATGTCGAAGAGCTGCGCCATCTTGTCACCCTGCGACTTGGGGTGCCCAACCATAATGGTGTCGATGTCGATCTTCCCCGTTGATGAGTCTATCCCAACTTGCTTCAGGAAGGTCTTGAGCAGCCTGATAACTGCCTGCACGTCCTCCTTCGAGACCTCCTTCTTGAGGGCCAGCTTTGCCCTGGCCTCTGAGAGCCTTATCACAGCCTCGAGCTGCCTCATCGTGATAGGGACGGGGGAGTCTGCGCCTTGTCCCATCGCCCTCATCTCAAGGAAGAAGTCCTCTATTGCCTTGCTGGCCTCCTCGCCTATCTTCGGCGATCCGTGCTTCCTCACGTAGTATATGTACTTCTTAAGGAGCTCTGGGTCTATTGGGGACTCCTTGGTCACGCGGATCCCGCGGTGCAGATTGAGTATGTGCTCGGTCATCTTCCTGTCCTTGAGTTCGTCGGGGCGGTCTAGCAGCGTGAATATGAGGTCGAACCTTGAGAGGATTGTGACTGGCAGGTCGTTGATGTTCTCCGAGATCGTCTTCTGCGGGACGTACCTGCCGAAGCTCGGGTTGGCTGCCGCTAGGATGCTGCTCCTGGCGTTGAGCTGGACGACTATGCCGGCTTTGGCTATGCTGATGGTCTGCTGTTCCATAGCCTCGTGTATCGCCGATCTGTCTTCCGGGCGCATCTTGTCGATCTCGTCGATGCAGGCTATCCCCTTGTCGGCGATGACGAGAGCCCCCGCCTCGAGGAAGAACTCCCCTGTGTTCTTGTCTCGGATCACAGTGGCCGTGAGGCCCGCGGCAGTCGATCCCTTCCCCGACGTGTATACGCCGCGGGGGGCTATCCTCGAGACATACTGGAGGAGCTGGGACTTTGCGGTGCCTGGGTCTCCGACCAGAAGTATGTTGATGTCGCCCCTTATCTTGATCCCGTCTGGCATCGTCTTGGTGACGCCTCCGGCGAGCTGGTATGCCACAGCCTCCTTTATCTCATCGTAGGCGTAGATCGACGGGGCGATCGATCCGATCAGCTTGTCGTACAGGTTGGGGTCCGAGGCGAGCTTCTTTATCGCCTTTTCGTCCTCGGGGGTGATCGCGACTTCCTCGGTCCCCCTCTCTGAGATCTCGAGGTGGTTGGCCTCGATCCCGGAAGAGAATGTAGCAAGCCTGAAGCCTCTCGAGGTGAACTCCTGCTTAGCCTGCAGGATGCCTACGAGCGAGACCCTGTCGCCCGGCCGGGAGGTGTCGACTATGTCGCCCTGGAGGATGCCCTCGACGGAGCGTGGGAGCTGGCCAGGGGGCAGCTCCTCTGGCTTCTCCTGGACCGATATGAGCTGCCAGTCAACGAATACGGACTCCTCGGGGAGGAGCCTGAAATAACCCTTCCTTGCGCAGTCCTGGTTCGTGCACTGGGATGGAGGCATCAATATGTTTCCCGTCTGCTCCAGGACTATCTTCTCACCGCAGCGCGGGCACTGGTAGACCGCAGTCTTCAGAAGCTGCTTCACCGCGGATGCCCTTGTGATTATCCCTTCCACCATGATCAGCTTTCCCATGTTCGCCGACTTCAGTGACCTGAGCGGTACAACCTCGTCGAGCTTCCTGAACCTGGCCTTGAAGTTCTTGATCTTCGCTGCGTACTGCATGTTCTCCGCGCGCATTGCATCGTAGATCGCGGCATTTATCTTTGGCAACAGCTCGAGGGGCCTCTCCTTGATGTCCTTCGCGAGGTCTGGATCGAAGGATATTACGTCCTCGAAATCCACCACAAGGGAAGTCATCCCCTGTGATGCCATGCTGGACATCGCGTCCCTGTACTTGAATGCTCCCTTGCTATCCTGGAACTCCTTGAGGAAACTGACGAAGCGTTCACGGTAATCGACAATCTCAACAGTTTCGGTCATAACAATCACTCCGGGGAGACAATCTTCTTGCGCCACTCGTCTATCGCTTCCCTGATAGAATTGAACAGGGCAAGCTCCTCCGGCTCAAGCATATCGAGGGACGGCCTGAGCGGGTTCCTCTCCCTTGCCAGTTGGAGGATCTTCTGCAGCCTGCAGTTCACCAAGTCCTGCGCCTTCATGAAAGACTGCCGGTGCTCGCTCAGGAGCGTGTGAGTAGGGTTGTTCTTTATTGCCTCATTGAGCGTAGCCAGCAGGCGCCTTAGGCGAGGGTAGAAGTGGCTCGGGAGCTTCGAGAGACCCTCGTTGCGCTCCTCCTTCCAGCAGAGCTTGTAGAGATCTGTTGACTTCAGAGCCTGGGATTCCTCTCCTGAAATCTTGACAAAGCCCTCCGCCTCGAGCACCCTAGCGATCCAGATAGGCAGCCGCTCCTCCCTTCCCTCCTCGATGGCGCCCAGTTCAAAGCCGCCGACTGACGTCGCAGGGAAAGCCTTGATGAAAGTGACGCCTATCGGCTCCTCCTCGTAGAAGAACTGAGAGTACCTGATGCTTTCGGAGGGATCTGTAGGCATAAGCTATTCAGACGAGACTACGCGTTTTAAGGTTTTAACCTTTCGGATTCATTCGGCTAGCTGCTACCTGCCTGGTCGGACAGGCTCTAGGATCTCAGTTCCCCTGGCGATCAATGATTGGATCGGCGCGAGATCACCTTTAGAGATGCATAAGCCGGAATTGCAATGGTGATTCCGACCAGAACCTGACCTATGTTAAAGGGGACTTCGGCTATCGCGGCGTACCCAAGGAACAGCTGCTCGTAGAGGAAGTAGCCTATGACCATCACCGATCCCGAGACCAGCGCAGAAATTGTCATGTACCCAGCCTCTTGGCGCGCAGAAAAGGAAGCATAAGCGACTACAAGGGCGATTGCGATCCCTATGATCGCCCAAAATGCGTAGGAAAGCTCGACTACAAAGTTATAGGCGCCAATCCAAGGGAGCCCGATTGAAACCTCCGATGATCCTGAGTAGAACAAGGTGCCAACGGCAAAGACCAGCGTAAAGACGATGGCACTGGCCGCGACTGAAAGCAGCCGCCACCCCCTTTCCCGAAGCCCAGGGCGCCTCGAGATCAAAGCGCCCAAGAGGAAGCCCTCGAGACCCTTGATCAAGAGCGTAGCCGGGGCAAACAGGTAGTAACCAAGGATGAGGTCGGCAAGCATGGATCCAACCCCCCCTGCGAAGGCGCCTATCCTCGCGCCTCCAAGGAGGGCGGCAAGGAACACCGCAGACTCTCCGACGTTGAAGTAACCCCTCGTCGCAGGCACATAGATTGTGAAGGCGACGGTGGCAACGGTTACTAAGGAGGTGTAAAAGGCGGTAACAGGGACTTCCCTCGCCAGGCGCATATTGGATTCGCCGAAGAATGAGAGGAGCCGATTGGATATTAGCATTTTGGTAGAATCCCGGATCGCCCGAAGACGGCAAAGGGCAAGGCATCGCAGATTTTCTGAAAAAGCTTGCTGATCCATCCGAGCGGAAGGTTGCAAATGGGCGGAAGCCACGCGAGCGCTTTTGCAGGGGCTGCAACAGGGGAGGGGGCAAGGACTTTTCCTAGCAGGCGAAATTGGGCTCCAAGAAATGGCTCCGAGTAGGTTAAATACCATTTCCTTAAGATCGAATCAGGAGGGGACTCGATTGTCAGCACACGAGATTATGTGGACAGAGAAGTACAGACCCCGGACATTAGACGCCATTGTGAACCAGACCGAGATCGTTGAGAGGCTTAAGAGGTTTGTCAAGGAGAAGTCTATGCCCCACTGCCTCTTTGCAGGGACGCCTGGTACAGGGAAGACGACCGCAGCGATGTGTCTGGCTAGCGACCTGTACGGGAAGGACTACAAGAAGAATTACCTAGAGCTCAACGCAAGCGACGAGCGAGGGATCGACGTAATCAGGACGACCGTCAAGGACTTTGCCAGGACTGTAGGGATGGCCGAGGCCCCCTTCAAGATACTCGTCCTAGACGAGGCCGACAACCTCACGGCGGACGCGCAGCAGGCACTGAGGAGGACCATGGAGATGTACACCGCGACTTGCAGGTTCATACTATGCTGCAACTACTTCAGCAGGATAATTGAACCAATACAGTCGAGGTGCGCTTTCTTCAGGTTTGTTCCGCTCAAGCCTGAGGACGTGAGGGCAAGGATAACATACATCTGCAAGCTCGAGAACGTGGAGATCACCAAAGAGGGGATCGATGCGCTCATTTACGTCGGCAATGGGGATCTCAGGAAGGTCATAAACACGCTCCAGGCGGCTGCTGCCACCTCGGAGGTCGTGGACGAGGGCGTCATCTACAGAATCGCAGGGAGGGTAAGCCCCAAGGAGATAAAGGAGGTGCTGGCCGACGCCCTAGGCGGGGATTTCAAGTCCGCGCGCGAGAAGGCGATAGACCTGATGGTGGAATACGGCCTCTCAGGTCTCGACGTTGTCAAGCAGATTCACAGGGAGGTCCTCGGGCTCAACATTGATGAGAAGGCGAAGCTGAGGATAATCGAGGCTGTCGGGGAGGCAGAGTTCAGGCTTCTGCAGGGCGGCAGCGACGAGATCCAGATAAACTCGATGCTCGCAAAGGTGGCAGACATAGGGCGCGAAAAGTGAAACGAGGGTCAGGCGGGTGGCGCGGATTGACAGGAGAAGGGCTGCCGTGGACTGAGCGGTTCAAACCAGCCAGCCTGATGGAGATCGTTGGGAACTATGCCTCGGCTGAGCAGCTGCTGAACTGGGTCAAGAGGAGTCTGGAGGGCGGGGAAGGGGTCAAGAAGGGGGCAATGGTTTACGGACCGCCAGGCACAGGCAAGACTCTTTCTGTGGAGCTTGTCGCCAAAGAGCTTGATCTCGAACTTATCGAGATGAATGCAAGCGACTTCAGGACGGAGGAGCTCGTTGAAAAGGTTGCAGGAGGGGCAGCATCCCAGGCATCCCTGTTCGGCAGGAGAGGCAAGCTGATCTTCATGGACGAGATAGACGGGATCTCGGGGAGGGAAGACAGGGGAGGGCTCTCCTCGATAATCGCGACTATCAGGGCGTCCAAGCACCCGGTCGTAGTCGGCGCGAACGACCCTTGGGACCCGAGGTTCAGGGGCCTCCGCGAGATCTGCGAGATGATCCAGTTCAGGAGGATAAGGAGCCAGAGCATTGTCGTATACCTTAAGAAGGTTGCAAAGAAGGCAGGGGTGACTGCGACAGACGGCGCGCTCGAGCGCATAGCAGAGTTCTCCAACGGGGACTTGAGGGCGGCGATAAACGACTTCCAGATGCTTGCAACCGGAAGGCAGACGCTCAATGAGCTGGAGGTGAGGGGACTCCAGTTCAGAGTGCAGGAGCGGGGATCTTTTGATGTTATGAAGGAGCTATTCTCCTCAAAGAGCGCCCTGGAGGCGAAGCTCGCGCTCGAGGGGACCGCGATGGATCCCGAGATGGCTCTCCAGTGGATTAACGAGAACATACCGAACCAGTATCAATCCCCCAAGGAGAGGGCAGAGGCATACGACTGGCTCTCCAGGGGCGACGTGTTCCTGGGGCGCGTCAAGAGGTGGCAAGCCTGGGACCTTATCGGCTACGCGCTAGAACTCGCAGCCGGCGGGGCAGCTTTAGCCAAAAGCGGGGAGTACAGGTTTGTAAAGTACAGCTTCCCCAAGAGGATCAGCATAATGAGCCAGACGAAGGAGGGGAGGGGCGCCAAGCGGGAGGCGCTGGATCTCATTGCCAAGGCGAACCACGTCTCCCTGAAGAAGGCCGCATCCGAGTACCTGCCCTACATAGAAATAATCTCAGGGGTCGGCACGCGGCGGTCTGCCTAAGATCACCTGTAAAAGGGCTCCCTAGCCGATACAGCTGACATGAACAGGTCCTTGAGCTGGTCGTCTGTCAACCCTGATCTGATTCCCCCGAGGAGGTCGAAGAGGAGATCGTCCCTCATCAGGCATGGCTTTATCTTCCCGTCGCTGGTTATCCTGATCCTTGTGCATCCGGCGCAGAAGCTGGGGTTGCTTACGGGGCGAACGATCTCGATCGGCAGACCCTTGACCAAGTACACCCGCCTCCTGTTCATCTCGCCCCGCTCGACCACGGAGTCGGACGCGCGCGAAATCGTCTCTTCAGTTTGGGTTAGGTCGAAATGGTATTTCTCAAAGAAGCCCTTGTCCAAGTGGAGATCCTCAAGCTCAATCAGCTGGAGCTGGGAAGAGCGCATGCGCGCAAATTCGATTATGTTGCCTATGCTCGAGTCGTTTATGCCCCTCATCACAACCGTGTTGATCTTAACATGGATCCCTAGCCTCCGGGCAGCCTCGAGCCCCTCTACCACATTCCTGAGTTCCCCTCCAGTTATCGACCTGTAAACGTTCGGATCGATGCTGGGCACCGAGAGGTTCAGCCTCCGCAGCCCTGCCTCGTAGAGCTCCAGGGCCCGTTCCCGAAGAAGCTGCCCGTTTGTGGTAACGCCCACATCCTCGAACCCGAGCGCATAGGAGTAGGCGATGATCCCCCCCAGATCCTTCCTGAGCAGGGGCTCCCCCCCTGTGAACTTGACCCTCCGCATCCCGAGATCCCTTGCCACCCGGAGTATCCTCAGGATCTCGTCAGTGTACATCTCACCTGAAGGCGATCCCTCCCCCTCATGGTGGCAGTAGACGCAGTTCAGGTTGCACCGCTGCGTCAATGACATCCTTATCCCGAGGATCCGTCTGCCGTACCTGTCGATCATGGTTGCCCTCCGCCTTGACTCTAAGAACCGGCTCTCGATGAATGCAGCAACCACGGAGGGGTCGAAGGGGAGGCAGTCCACGCCGCCCACAGGTGCAACATCCCCCTTGAGGACAAGCGCCACGACGCCTCGCAGACGCGAGCCTGGACCTAAATCGGAGGGCTCGACAATGGCTATCTTCGGCAGCCCAGAATCTTTGAACCCCTCGCAGATCACCATATCCGGGTTGAAGCATGAGACAACATCGATTGCCGTATGGAGGTCGGCACCTTGGGAGCAGACTTCGAGGTAGCCGCTGGACTGGAGGAGGGCAGACGCTGCGGCACCGGCCTCGCGGTACTTCCAAGTGTCCTTACTTGCATCTTGTACTTCATTGTGCGCCGAATGCTTGATCGCGCACACGCGATACCCCTTGCCTGTGAGTTCCCTTATGATGCCCTCCAGAAGTGTGGTTTTCCCTTCACCGCTGTGGAAGGAGACGATTGCCAGGGCAGGGGGCTGCTGCATCCACATCATCCACGGATCATTTTTATCAGGTGTGGGGCTTCGGGGAGGATTATCCGCTCCATCGCCATCTTCACTGCCTCGGGCGACCCGGGGATCACGAACACAAGCGTCCCGTTCACCACGCCTGCAGTCGCGCGGGATGCTATCGCCGATGTGCCGATGGACTCATATGAGAGGCGCCTGAATATCTCGCCGAATCCAGGGATCTGCTTCTCGAAGATGGGCACGACTGCTTCGATCGAGACATCGCGTCTGCTCAGACCAGTTCCCCCGATTATCACTATTGCGTCATTGGATCCTGAGATTGTTCCAGACTTGGTCTCCCTCAATATTTCTTCAATCCTATTGGGCAGATAGATCCGTTTTGTGACTTTGAATCCGTGGCTTAGTATAAGCGAGAGAGCCACGTCCCCGCTTATGTCCTTGTAAGGCTCGCCCTTGTCCTTTGCAGCCACGATTGTATCGCTGGTCACGATCACCATGAAACGCAGGCTCTTGGGAAGATTCGCATGGTGATCAGCAGTGTGCATCGCTCTGTTCCCCCTTGTACTTGCTGAGGACGCGGATCTCACTGATAAATGTCTCTGGGTACTGCCCCCTCTCGTCCTTCTCGTACTTCTTCGTCATGTCCCAAATCGTGAGCAGGGCGGCAGAAACGCCACAGAGGGCCTCCATCTCGACCCCGGTCTTGGCAACTGCCCTAACCCGGACGGTGCACTCGATGCGATCGGAACCGATAGTGAAGTCGACAGAGACATGGTCTACAGGTATAGGGTGGCAGAGAGGTATGCTCTCAGAGGTCCTCTTGACTGCCTGGATGGCGGCGACCCTCGCCACGGCCAGGACGTCCCCCTTCTCGATTGAGTTGGATTTGATCAGATCGATAGTCTTTGGCTTGAGCCTTATTGATCCGCCTGCAACTGCGACCCGCAGGACTGGAGGCTTTTCCCCTACGTCAACCATCTTGACGCTCATGCTTTCTGACCCCGCTTTGAGAATGAGTCGAATAGGGTCCGGATCGCCCAGCCGCGCGGATCGTCCTTCTTGAACCTGAATATCCTGACTCTGCCGAACCTCTTCTCCTCGATCACCCCTATCTTGCATAGCTGTTCAAGGTGCATAGAGGTGGTCGTGTGGTTCAGCTTTGTCCTTCTGGTGATCTCGGATATGTTCATCTCCCCGGTCTCCGCAAGCGCCTTCAAGACTTTTACCCTCCCTTTTGAAGAGAATATTTCTTCGACAGCCATTATCTCAACACCGCCGAGAGGTTCTTCTCCACAGCCTCAACAGAAAGGTTCAGCATCCCTATGAGCGTTGTCTTCCCCCTGAAGCCTGCGCCGGATATCTTCGTGTACAGTATCCCAAGGTTCTTCAGGTTCTGGAGGTACTCCCAGAACTGCGTGTGCCTCCTGGCCTCGACCTTCATGTCCTCGCAGAGCATTCGGTAAGCTGACTCGACCTCCCCCATCGTCACATATGCGGACTTTGTCCTCTTCAGTGCCCTTGCGACCGAGAGGAGAAATAGCCTCTCGTGGAGTGGCAGATCCAGCACGATCTGCATCGGGAACTGCGAGACATCCAGCTGGGCTTTCCTCACGTGCTCTGGCAGAACCTTGCTGGCGGCTTCGGAATCGGCGTACTTGCCTGCCCGCCAGAGTAGCTCGAGCGCGTACCGCGCGTCCCCCCGTGGAGACGCCATGTCTGATATCATGAGGAGGACATCGTCGTCGATTGCCCCCTCCTTGAACGACTCCAGCCCCCTGAGACGGATTATGTCGTACAGCTGGGCGGCAGAATAGCTCTCGAACCTTATGACGTTGTGAAGGAGCGTGCTCTGGACGCTCTTATCCAGCCCCGTAATGAAGTCCAGGTTCCTGGTGATGAGGATGAGGCTCATCCGCTGCTTCCGGTTGAGGAACTCGTCGGTCGCCCTTGAGAGGAAGTAGAGGGGGGCTTCTTTCTCCCCTGCGACGGAGATCAGGAAGTCAATCTCGTCGAGCGCCAGAAGCAGGTAAATCCCCTCGTCCTCCAGCGTGTTCCAGAGGGTCTCGAATAGCTCCTGCGCGGAGAAGCCCCTGTCCGGTATCGCCGGGATGATGTGCTGGGCCACTTTCTTCACGACTAGGAAGAGTGTCCTGTCCTTGTAGCAGTTGACGTGCACGTACCTCAGGTCGATCCCCCTCTCCTTGGCGATGGACTCGAGGGTAGATCCGAACCGCTTCGCCACAGCTGTCTTCCCGACCCCAACGTCCCCGACGAGGGTGACCTTCTGCGAGACGGCCCCCGGGGTCTCAAGGATTGCCCGGAATACCCTGCTCAAGGATCTTAGCTGCGGCTCCCTGTGGACAAGGTTCATCGGGACGTGGTCAGGGAAGAGCTTGGACTCGTCCTTGAAGACGCTGGGGCGCCCGATCTCGCCTGAGATTATGTCGTACGCCAAAGGGGACTACCTGATCAGAGATGGTTTCAGGGGGATTTATGGTTTTTGTCCTTTAGAAAAGAATTTTTTCAGAGATACAACCGAAAGTATTAACCCTTAGTCCGTGCGCGCCACAGCTCGTCACTGCCCGGGGGAGGTATGCTGAAAAGGCGCCCCTCCAAATCCCTGAACAGCCTGCCTTCATGCGGCCCCACGATCACCCCGATCCGGGAATACTGGATCCCTGCTTTTGAGAGGGATGCCTCCACCAACGCCTCTGACCCTGCCCTTACGGTGAAAAGGACTGCCCCTGACCCTATCAGCCTGAAGGGATCAAGCCCAAGTTCCGAACAGAGCGACCATGTCTCATCAAGGACCCTGACGCAGGAGAGGTCGATGAATATGCCTGAGGAGGAGGCTTCGGCAATCTCCCAGGCACAGCCGAGTATTCCGCCCTCGGTGACGTCGTGCATCGAGGTCACCCCTTCCTGGTCGGCAAGCAGCATGCACTCGCTCACGACGTTCACTTTCGGCAGCATCGACTTGCACTTCCTCACAAAGACCTCGCCCAGGCTTTTCTCTATCCTCGGATCTGAAGAGAGGATCACCGTCCCCTCGATCCCTGCCGCCTTGGTCATATATACCAGATCCCCAGGCGAGGATCCCCCTGTCGTTATGAACCTGCTGTTCTTTACCACGCCAATCATTGATCCGACCACTATCGGGCGGGTTGTCCCGTCAGTGACCTCGGTGTGCCCGCCTACGACGGCGATGCGAAGCTCTTTTGCCGCAGAGTCGATCTGCCTGCAGATCCTGTCTAGATCCGACTCGCTGCTCCCCGGGGGGAGCAGGATGCACCCCAAGAACCACCGAGGTACCGCACCCCTCGAGGCTATGTCATTCGCATTCACGTAGACTGCGAGAATGCCCACTTCCTCGACTGATCCTGTTATCGGGTCTGACTTGAAAGCTAATTCCCCGCCGCCATGACTTATTATCGCGGCGTCTTCACCAATCCCCGGACCCACCAGGACATCAGGATCGCCCACCCCCAGCTGGCTGAGCACTATCCTCTTCAGAAGCGAGTTCGGTATCTTCCCGATGCCCATCTTGGTCATGAGTCTTGCACCCGCGAGGATCTCGCTTTGAACACAGACCTGTTGGGAGGTCTAACGGATACAGCAGTAATCTCCCCTATTATTTCTATCCGGACAATCTGATCAGGATTCTTGAGGTCCACAGCGCACCCGATCCCCTTCAGCCTGCGGCCAACAATGCATTCAACCTCCTTCGGGGAGGGGAGGGAAGATCCCCGCCTCCTGCACCTCACCGCGATCTTGGATCCAATCCTGACCCGGGATGCAGCGACCTCTTCAATTTCTGAGATCTCAGACCTTACAATCTGATCGACTGGGATTGCGCTCCGCACCAGTCGGCTCAGAGAGCCTGCTATGGATTCAGCTGCACGGTCAGTATCGAGGGAGGTCTCGAGGATGAGTATCCCGCCGAACCCGGTGCGCCTGACGGAGGCATCAGGATCCAAAGGCAGGATGCAATCTAGGACCTCCGCTTCCGCCCTGTCCTCCTTGCCGTACTCGACTGTTATGAGAACCATCTCCATCATGTTGCACCTAGATAATATCGGTAGAGCTCAAATCCAGCCTATTCTCTTGAAGTATGCGAACATCAACGCGGCCGGCAGTAAGGAAAACAAGAGCACGAATATGAAAGTTGTCCAAGGCCCGAGGAAGGTGGGCAGCCCTTCCGTTAGTTCCACGGCAGATCCCGGCATGGGTATATTCATCCCGTAGAACGTGCCTACTATCGTGGCCGGGATGGTGATCGTGAATATCACAGTTAGGATGACGAGGGCCCGGTTCATGCGCCTCTGGTAGAGCGTGAAATCAGTGTCCTTGAAGATCTCGACGAGCTCCTTGCAGGTCTCGGAGAGCTCCCAAATGCGCTCCACCCTGTCCTTCACGTCATCGAAGTAAACTTTCAAGTCATCCCCTGTAACCTCGCTCACGGCTATCGAGATGTCTGCGACTACCTTCCTGAACGGGGAGATGATCCTCCTCAGGTCAGAGACGCTCCTCCTCAGGTTCGCAACCTCAAACAGGGCGTCGTGCTGCTCGCTGAATATCCTGTCCTCAAGCTCCTCGATGCGGTCCATCATCATTTCCATGACTGGGAAGAGCGAATCGACTATCTTGCTGATGATCGTGTAGAAAAGGGAGCCGACGCCGTCCCAAGTCACCTTCTGGTTCTGCTTAGTCAAGGTTTCGCAGGAGTCGAAGACCTCTTTCATCGCCGCAATGCTCCCGTCATGGATAGTGACAAGGTAGTCATTGCCCAGGAAAAACGAGATCTGCGATGGGGAACAGCTCAGATCCCCGCATTTGACCGGGAACCGCACGACAAGAAAGATGTGATCTTCATGGCGCTCAAGTTTGGTCAGCTGTGTCCTGGAAAGGCAGTCCTCAAGGTTGAGCGGGTGGAAAGGGAATAGCTTTCCAAGCTCCATTACCTCTTCCCGATTTGGCTTTTCTAGGTCTATCCAGACCACCCCGCCGCACTGGAGCCTTCTCACAAGATATCCCTCATCAGATTAAGTCAGGCTGCAGCGGATATTTAAAACGATAAGGTTTTGTTCGCAAAGGGCTGCCAGGCGCGGACAGGGCAGGTATTTTTATCCTCTTCAGGCAATATTATCAGGAGGGCTGAACAGTGTCTGAGGTATACTTCTTCGATTTCGCCGAGAGCGACGACGTGCTCGTAGGCATCGACAAGCTGCTTGAGAGATGTACAGGGGCTTGTGGAGGCGGAGAGCGCATAGGCTTGGAAGGCAAAAGGGTAGCTGTCAAGGCCCACTTTGGGGAGCTCGGTAACTATACGCACATAAGGCCAGCCTTTGTGAGGCGGGTGGTGGATCATGTGAAAAGCATGGGCGGCACCCCATTTGCCACAGAGACCACAGCACTATACCCCGAGGGTGCAAGGGTGACGGTCGAGGAGAGCCTGAGGACCGCGGCATACAATGGCTTCACGGAAGAAGGGCTCGGGTGCCCTATACTGATTGCCGACGCCCCTGACGGATATAGCGGCACGGTAACCGGAGGCGGGAGGTTCGTCAATTTTGTGAAGGTGGCCAGAGCAATTGCCGATGCAGACGCAATGATTGTGTTGAGCCACGTCAAAGGGCACGTCCTGTCAGGCATAGGCGGTGCGATCAAAAACCTGGCGATGGGGTGCACAACGAAGGACTGCAAGAGGGAGCAGCACAAGGCGCATGGGATTGTTTTTCACGAAGAAAAGTGCACGGGGTGCGGTTCATGCGCCGAGGTCTGCCGGTTCTCTGCCTTGAAGATGGTGGAGGGGAGACCAGTCTGGGACTGGGACAGGTGCTTCTACTGCTCCACCTGCAGGTTCAGATGCGAATACGGCGCAATAGGCATCCTGGAGGACGGGAAGGAGAGGTTCCAGAAGGGGATGGCCGAGGCGGCTGCCGGGGTCATGAGGGTTATGGAAGGAAAGGCGACTGTTTTTCTAAATTTCATATTCGACGTCACGCCGCTGTGCGACTGCGCAGCCCCGGCAGGCAGCATAGTGGTGCAGAACGTCGGGATACTCGCCTCAAGGGATCCCGTGGCTGTAGATGCAGCAGCGATCCATCTGATCGACTCTGCTGAGGCGTTCCCCTCTTGGGGGGTCTCGCCTCCGGACATCCTGGGGAAGATAAACAGGACTGACAGCTGGATACACATCAAGGAAGCGGAACGCCTGGGCATGGGATCGTGCAAGTATAGGCTCGTGAGGATCTAGAAATATTGAGGGCCCGGGGCGGGGATCGAACCCGCGAACTGAGGCTCTCTGCGCTTGCGCGCCACAGGCCTCCGGGATAACCGCTACCCTTCGGGGGCAGCCTGAATTGGCTGCCTAACCCGGGCCACCTCGAGCCCCCTTCAGACTTGCGGGGCACGATCTTTTTAAAGTTTGCCTGCTGCCGGCAGCTCTCATCCAGCTCTCCTTGCAAAAGATTTTTTACATGTACTTTACAAATGTAAATATAGGCGGTCCCCTTGTTCCTTGAGATAAGATTCCACGGGAGGGGCGGCCAGGGGATAGTTACCGCCGCCGAGATGATCGCTGAGGCTGCCATCGTCGAAGGATTCTACGCGCAGTCAATACCCCTCTTTGGTGCGGAGAGGAGGGGGGCCCCGGTAAGCGCCTCCACAAGGATCTCTGAATCGCCAATCAGGCGGCATTCACAGGTCCGGAAACCGCAAATCGTTGCAGTATGCGATCCCCTCCTCCTCTACATGAAGGATGTCTTTGATGGCGCTCCCGAGGGGGCAATACTGGTGGTGAACCACAAGCAGGAGCCACAGCTGGAGGGATTCAGGGTCACACTTATAGACGCCACGGGGATTGCGGTTGGGAATGGATTGGTGAGCGCAGGCTGGGCGATATTGAGCACCGTGATCTTCGGGGCGGTCTCGAAGGTGACCGGCGTAATAAGCAAGGAGACGGTACTCAAGGTGATCAACTCCAGGTGGAAGGGGGAGGTGGCAGACAGGAACCGCAGGGCAGCCGCGTCGGGTTATGAGGGGGTGAAAGCTTGGTAGTTTTGCCTGTCTCGAGAGGAAGGGAGGGGGCAGGCGGGCTTACAGGGATGTGGAGGATCAAGAGGCCTGTGGTGGACAGCAGCAAGTGCACGAAGTGCCACCTATGCTGGCTATTCTGCCCTGAGGGCGTAGTAAGGAGGGGTAGCAAAGGAGAGGTCTGGATAGTGTACGAATTCTGCAAGGGCTGCGGCATATGCGCCGAGGTCTGCGCTGCCCATGCCATAAAAATGGTAAGGGAGGTTTAGTCGTTTGATAGCGACCGGAAACCACGCTGTTGCGTACGGCGTGAAGGCGGCGAGGGCAGAGGTGATAGCAGCCTACCCGATAACCCCCCAGACGCAGATCATCGAAAAGCTCTCCGAATTCATCGAGAAGGGGGAAATGCGCGCAAAGTTTCTGCGGGTGGAGTCGGAGCACAGCGCGATGGCAGCCTGCATTGGCGCATCAGCCTGCGGCGCGAGAGCCTTCACTGCCACGTCCTCGCAAGGGCTGTTGTACATGAGCGAGATGGTATTCTGGGCAGGGCTCGGGAGCTTCCCGGTGGTGATGGCAGTGGTGACTAGGGCACTTGCCCCCCCTTGGAGCATTTGGAATGAGCACACGGACATGCTAACCCAGCGGGACGCGGGATGGATAGCCATAATGTGCGAGAGCGTGCAGGAGGCTTACGATTCATCTATACAGGCTTTCAGGATTGCCGAGGACAGGAGGGTGAAGCAGCCAGTCATGTTCGGTCTCGATGCGTTCTCACTCTCGCACACTTCGGAGAGGCTGGAGCTGATTGGGCAGGAGGAGGCTGATGCCTTTCTTCCGGCACCTGAAGGGGGGTGGAAGGTAATAGACTTCCAAGACCCGACCACATACGGGAACATGGCAGGACCAGAGAGGATGATGGAGATCAGGCATTCGATAATGGAGAGGGTGAAGGATAGTGCCAGAGTGATCGAGGAGGCGGCCTCCGAGTTCAGCAGGATCTCGGGCAGGGGGCAGGCGGGATTGGTGGAGGAATACAGGACTTCAGGCGCGGAGGTCATACTGGTGGTGGTCGGCGCGTCCTCTGGGGATGCGAAGGACGCGGCGGACGCCCTGAGGGACGAGGGGATCAGGGTCGGAGTTGCGAGGCTTAGGGTCCTCAGGCCGTTCCCCGCTGAGAAGATCAGGGCAGCAGTGCAGGGATGCAGGGCGGTCGCCGTGGTCGACAGGGATTACTCCTTCGGTTCCGGCGGCATAATCGGACAAGAGGTGGCTTCGGCAATTGGGGCAAAGCCTTTCAATTACATAGCTGGGATCGGGGGTCGCGACCTTAGCGTGGCGGACTTCTCTGGGATCGCCAAGGATGCGATTAGCAGGGCAGAAGCGGGCGAGGAGGGGAGGGAAATATGGTGGGGCATCAAGGGATAACGGAAACTTTCACTTTGAAGAGCCTGACAGACGAGGAATATCTTCTCCCCGGGAATGCGGCATGCCCTGGTTGCGCGGCAGTCATGGCAATGAGGATAGGGCTAAAGGCGCTCGGGCCTAGAACGGTCCTAATTGTCCCGGCCTGCTGCATGTCGGTGGCGCAGGGGCACTACCCCAAGACGCCGTCTAAGGTCCCAGTCTTCAACACCGCATTTGCTGCCTCAGCCGCCACGGCATCCGGGATAAGGGCAGCGCTGGAGATGAAGGGGATCACTGATGTGAATGTCGTCTGCTGGGCAGGTGACGGCGGCACGGCTGACATAGGCATTCAGTCGCTGAGCGGGGCAGCGGAGAGGGGAGACGATCTGATCTATATCTGCTACGACAACGAGGCGTACATGAACACAGGCACACAGAGGAGCAGCAGCACGCCCGAAGGAGCGAGGACGACCACCACAATAACAGGGAAGGCTGAGCGGAAGAAGGATGTCCCAGGGATAATGATGGCACACAGGATCCCCTACGTAGCGACCGCGTGCGCATCCTACCCGCTCGACTTCGCGAACAAGCTCAGGAGGGCAGTCTCGATTAAGGGGACGAGGTACATCCATCTGCTTTCCCCATGCCCGCCTGGCTGGAGGTACCCGTCCGAGAAGACGGTCGAAGTCGGGAGGCTCGCGGTCGAGACCGGGGCCTGGATACTTTACGAGTGGACCGGCGGGAGGTGCAGGCTCACAGGGCCATCTTCAGGGCTAGCAGATAGGTCAAGGAGGCGCCCGCTCGAGGAGTATCTCAGAATTCAGGGGAGGTTCTCCGAAGCGGATCCTTCCAAGATTGAGGCAATGAAGAAAAGGATCGACGAGGAGTGGGAGATGATCCTTGAGCTATGCAAGGGTTAGAGTATCCTACCGTCGCGCATTACCGCCTCGGTGATCCCTGAGGAGTACGTGCACTCCACGGTGGGCCTGGAGATCAGGAAGTCCATGTGCGTTGCGGATCTGTTCCTGCCGCCTGGGAAGTCTGTGTTGTGCCCGAATGCCACATGGATTGTATTCGCGACCTTCTCGGCCTCGAGGAAACCGGCGTTGACCCTCGCCTTCTTGTTGAGGCCAAATGCGAACTCCCCGACATACCTAGCCATCTCGTCGACTCCCAGTGCGGTCTCGACCCTCGATAATATTTCCCTGTCATCACACCTGAACTCTGCAGCCCGCCCGCCCCTAGCAACTATCTCAAATGGCGTCTGAATTGGTCCGATGCCTCCGATAGCAAGGTCGCAGACGATCTTCCCCTCAAGGGAAGTCTCAACCGGGGCTACAATGACCTCCCCTGTCGGGAGGTTGCACCATTTGAAGAGCCCCCAGTCGAACTTTGTGTCGGTGAAGAAATCCCTCCCCTCGACGCTGAAGGAGATGTCGGTCCCGTTTGGGCTGGTCACCCTGATCCTCCTCACGTCCATTAACCGCGAGATCAGACCAAGGGCTGACGAGTACATCGACCTGTGCTCCTCATCTGTCAGCGAGAGGGCGCCATCGGTCAGCATATCCATGGTTATCCCCGGGCAATGACCCAGCCGGAACTTCCTGTACCTCGATATCAGGTCAATTATGCTGACGCGGAAAGGGGTCTCTTTCTCGCTCTCCCTGAAGACTGTGATGAAGATGTCAGAGGCATTCCTGGCGACGACCTCGGAGACGCGCTCAGGCAGCCCGCTTCTAACATCCCCTCCGGTTTCGAGGGGGATGAGCCTGGTGGCGAGCCCGAGCTCGAGTGCCCCAAGCGCAAAGGACTCCCCTATGTCTAGCCTGCAGTCGTCGCAGATCACTGTCAGGCGCTCATTTGGGATCGCATCAAAGACAAACTTGATTGCGTTCTTTGCTGCTTCTTTAGGTTCCATGAGTCACCTATCCCGCGAATAGATAAAAGAATTTGCATTCCCGCCACCAAAGGTGGGCGGAGCCTGCCTGCACCTTCAAGAGGTCGATCCGGACTGTGTCAGCTGAGACCCAACGCCGACCGCTTTCCCTCTATGTGGATTGCTATCTTCTCAGCCGCCTTAACCATGTCATCCTCGATGAGGAGGGACCCGCCTGTGACGTGTGCAAGGTCCTGCGATAGCAGCTTCATCAGCCTGGAGCCCCCGACAATAGGCGGGGTTGGGGATACGTGGGTAAGCACACCCAAGGCAAGCGCAAAGATTGCGTCGATCGTAGCCTTCTGTTCCATGTACTGCGGGGCAGTGACCGCGATTGGGAGATCTGGGATGTCGACATGGAGCGCCTTTGCGACCTCGGAGACGAGTATTGAAAGGCGCCCCGTATCAGTGCAGGTCCCGAACGAGAGGACCGGCGGTATGCCGAGCGATCCGCAGACCCTCTTCAAGCCTGGTCCGGCAAGTTCCCTTGCTTCAGGCGAGCAGAGGCCGGCCACCTGCAGCGCGGCATTCCCGCATCCCATTGAGAGGACCAGGACGTCCCGGCCTATCAGCTCCTTGGCCACAGTGATCGTAGGCAGATCGTGCGGGCCGTTGCCGAGCGTCGTGCAGGAGACTAGACCGACGACACCCCTCACGCTTCCTGATTTTATCTCGGCGAGGAGTGGCTCCAGCGACCCCCCAAGCGCCTCGAGTATCGATTCGACCGAGAAGCCCACAATCGCGCTCCGCTTCGCCATAGGGACGCTGCTGGCTGAGCCTTTCCTCTTTTTGAAGTTCTCAATGGCTAGCCTTACGAGCTCGTCAGCCTGCCTTGAGACCTCCTCGGGCAGGTAGTCGACATGCCTTGTTATGCCTGGGACGTTCACGAGCGGAGAGACCGAGACGAAGGTGGTCGAATACTGCTTCGCGTAGAGCTCGAGGGATGGGGGCGAGCAATTCATGTCCATGGCAAACAGGTCTACCGCGTTAGTTGCTACCAGAGGCTCTATAGTGATCCAGTTACCAGTCATCCCAACATAAACGTCGTCCGTTGCCATCCGCTGGAGCATCTCCTGCCCGGTTTCGATGGATCCTATCACGCGTATGCCCTTGGCGCCGATCTCTCTTGCCATTGCCTGGACGGACGGATCCTTGCAGCGGCCTATCAGCACGACCCCAAAGAACGGCTCATGACCGTTAACCACGATGTTGACGTACTCCGGATCCAGGATCCCAAGGTCAAAAGAGACGACATGCGGGCGGGGCGTCCCGAAGAGAGCGTCCTGACCGAGCTCGAGCGGGATCTGAGATCCATAGATGCATGAGAGGGCAAGGCGCATCGCCGTCTTAGCGAGGGAGACGTAGTCGCCGTCCACGTTCGTCAGGCAGTGCGACACGGCGTCAATCTGCTCATTCGCAGGACCCCCAGGCAGTATCCCAAGCCCCCTCCAGGTCTCGATCCTGCCCGCTGTGGCGAGGGCGAGGGTGCTCAGCCGCTCTGAGGGGTCGGCGTTTATCTCCCGGAGGATCGCATTTCCAACTTCAACTGCAAGCTGCGAGTCGCTCTTTGAATCGGCTATTCCGTATATCCTGGCCAGCATCCTTAGCTTGGATGCGTCCTTTATGGAGTAAGGGGTCTTTCCCAAGCCAGTGGCGATTAGCGTCCTCGCGACCTCCCTTGCATGGTAGGTGTAGGTCGAGAGCCCCATAGCATTCCTGAGGAGCATATAGCGCATTGCCATGGCATCGGCATCTATGCCGCAGGTACCGCGCTCGAGCTTGCCAGGTATGATCCTGCAAGGACCGTTGCTGCAGAACTGGCAGCTGAGACCCTTCATGCAGAAGGATCTGCACCGGACCTGCTCCTGCGCCTGCCATCGATCCCATACGTTCGAGATCCCGTCTGCCTTGAGCTTCTCGTACATCTTCCTTATCGATTCATGCGCACTAATTTCCGGCAATAATTACACCGTATTGTTTATTGCTGATCTGATTAATAAAAATTAGACCGCCAAAAGGGAAATCGACCATATTAACTTGCCTTTCCCACCAGGTGCATCGCAGTTGTTCCGATCGCATTGAGCGCCCAGACTCCCCCAAACCCGCTAGCACACAGACGGAGAGTCGTAGGATCCAGGAGAGTCTTCGGCAATCCCTAAGCTGTCCGGGTCACGGATTTCAAAATACACACACCACTGCTGGAGTGGGAGGGGGTTCAATTCCCCCTTTGTGCAGTTCAGTCGTCAACCGAGGGATTGGATCAAGGGGTTCCCGAGCATATGCCAAATGGAAAAATTGGTGCTCCGGCCGTGTCTCTAAACACAAGTATAAAAGCACCTTCAAAAAGGCTTAGTCCCCCATATCTGTGAAACGTTTGATTTGGCGGTGCATGTTGCTTGTGGGCTTCGGAGGAAGTTAGAAAAAT